>Ga0180302_10001678_pt1 | contig 10564 bp, 4 predicted proteins | sample GuaBasSediGuay17_FD_121794 | JGI IMG/M metagenome (GOLD analysis project Ga0180302, IMG submission 121794) | Subseafloor sediment microbial communities from Guaymas Basin, Gulf of California, Mexico - Guay17, Core 4571-4, 12-15 cm | ecosystem: Environmental > Aquatic > Marine > Hydrothermal... | reverse complement strand
TACCAGAACGAATTGGTGCCAGTCGGCTCTATAAATTTTAGAGCTCATAAATAAGGATGTTGTGGCTGGCGATCCTCGATCCCGTCACCTGAGAGCCACACGCAACATTCCTGCGCCACCAGCGAACATCAACATCCTCAAGTAGAAAAGGTACTTCGCGAGTTAACCTCTAGACACCCAAAAGTGGTGGGCCGGGCAGTATCCAAACCCAAATGGGTTCAAGTCTTCATGATCTTAGAATTAGAAAAGGAGACCTATGTTAAATTTAGGTGGGAAGATACGAAAAAGCCGAGGTAAAACTATCAAAATGAACTCGAGGTAATGTTGAGAAGGTGAAAAGAAATAGACAGACCTATTCGCAAGGAAGCCACTATTGAAGGATTGCTTCTTAATGATTGTAACGAAGCTATAGTCGAATGATCGATAAGTGCCCATGCCTTGAGGATTACCACTAGAAGCCCTCTTAGATTTTTCCCTTTGAGATTACCGGATTTCCCATCAATAGTTGAAATCTAAAACGATATATTGCACTTTGATAATTGTACAAACTTCTTTCAATGGGCATATCTCGCATTTGGCTCTTTTTGCACACCATTTCTACCCTATCCAAGTTATCCCGATATACAGCAAACTTGAGATCGTACAAGCTCTCTATTTTGCTTCAGAATTTTTTCCCTTAGTACTTCATAGTTCTTCTCAAATTCTATTAAGCCAGCTCCGCCGAGAACAAGCCTCACATAATTTAAAATTGGTATGATGGTTTGTTCTGTGCGAAAAAAGATGGCCTCTGCGGTCTCTTTCCCTAACCCTCAAAGGAATATGAAGAAACTTCTCGCATCCTTGGCCCCTTCTAATTTCTCCCGTCCTCCTAGGTTCGTCATCCCTCTTGCAAAAACTATGAGTCGTCTAGCTTTTAGCTTTAGTTCAACTGGCTTTATTAACTACTCAAGCTTTTTAGCATCAGCCTTCGCAGATCTTTAAGACTTGTCAATCCAACCTTTCTCAACATCATCTAAACAATATTGAGTTCACTTGCAATAGTTTTCATTAAGATGGAAAATTAAGCTAAAACATAAATGTTTAATGGCCAAAATATTTAACTTGGATGGCCATGGCGGTTGGAATTTGCACTAACTTTTTTACTGTCAATCTTGAAACAAAGACGTTGAGCCTAGTAGAGGAGAACAGAAGTAGGTTTCCATCCTTAAGGGAGTTGAGGGATCGAATTTCTGCTCATGTCTATGCAGATGGAGATAAAGTATATGGATATGGCAAAGATTTATCGGAATTGAGAAGGATGGGATTCAAAGATGTTGTTAAAGAGATATCAGAGGTTCCAAAACTAACATCTAGGCTAATCTTAGAAGGCTTCTCAGAAAAACTTGAGTCATCCGGATATCAAGTCGAATGGCGTAGGTTCATAACACAAGCTTTTGATGCCAATCGCCCAGTCGTATTATCAATTCCAGAAATTCGACTCCTGAAGGGGTACGTATATCGATCTGTTTATCTGAGAGATCCCTTAGAAGGCAAGCTGGCTTTTGGCATAATAATTGACTTGAGGTTTAGGCTAGAATGCGAAGGCCAGCCTTCATCATACTACGACGTAAGGAGATTCATTTCGCAAAAGTATGACGAATGGAAGGCAAGAGAAGTCATAAGGGAAATAAGGGTAAAGACTGGCGATTTAACGCCTCTGGGAAGGAGGAACAGTCAAGCCTCGAAGTTTCGTTACGAAAGTATACTCCGAATTGTAAGGGAAGTCGGTAAGGAATTTGAGTTGCCTACTGGAGATGTTGCAATATTGTCGCAAGAACCTACAAATATAGTAATAGAGGTATAGATCAATGAGTGCTGCTTTTTCTCTTTATGCAAGCGTTCTGGAAAGTCCATTGCTCAGGTTCAACTACGCCTTTTCATCAGCTGTGAATAAGAGCTCCTATAGGGGAATTTCCCAATATGGTCCTTATGACAAAGACATTTTCCAGAAAAGTGAACTAAACTTTGCGGCAATATATCCATTCGTTGAGGAGGCAAGCATTCAAAGGTTTGCTCAGATGTTCAGAGACGGCTTAGGTCATTATCCTGGGTTCAGAAGGTGGTTTAGGGTTGACCTAAATAAATTTGATATGTATCCCATTACCGCACATTTGTCTTCATATAAAGAGTGCTTAGAAAAGGTAGCAAGAAAAGATTACGACCTTGTATTTGTAATAGCTGACGGGGCAGCACAAAATGGCTCGGTTTATTCCCTTATTAAGACCATACTTCTGGGAAACGGTATACCATGTCAAGTGATACGTTCCCGAACCATAAATGCTCCTAACAATCAATTTAGATGGATCTTGGCAAACATAGCCCTTTCAACTTATGCAAAAGTAGGGGGTACTCCATGGGTCATAGAGGCTAGGTATAGACCGGAAATCGTCTTGGGAATGAGTAGAGCGATGGATAGAGATAAGGAAGTCATCGTCGGATTTACTACGATCTTTAAACACAATGGAGATTTCGTTTTGTCTTACTCTAAGTCGCCGGTAACCACTTGGGAGGAATACGAGATTGGACTTGAAAATCTAGTTCAAGAGGCGATAATAGAATATCAGAAAAAGGAGGAGACCCCTCGATCCTTAGTCTTCCACTTTCACAAAAGGACTGGTAGAAAGGAGATAAATGCCGTCAAAAGGGCTATCGACGGTTTGGGTATCGACGTTGAGTATGCTCTACTCCACCTAAACAGCTACTCTCACTATAGAATCTTTGACACTACAGACTTCACATATGTTCCTCTAACCGGTTTAATGGTCAGGCTTAGCTCGCGCCAAGTACTATTGGTGACCGATGGTAGAAGACCTTTATCAAAACGACCCTACATTGGAACACCGAGTGTATTAGAAATCACTATGGACAAGGAATCAACAATGGACTTCAAGGAGTTCCATCGCTTGGTCGAGCAAGTTTATAACTTTTCATATGTCAATTGGCGAGGGTTCAATGCAAGGACTGTTCCCATAACAATTAATTACTCTTACTTAATAGCTAGGCTTGTGAGCAGCTTAGAATCTATAGAACAGTGGAATTCAATAATTACAAATGGTAAATTGATAGATAAGGCGTGGTTTCTATGACAGTTTCTGAGGTTCATAGAGAAATACATGCTAAGCTAATGCAAAGAAAAAACCCAGACATATTATGGGGAAGCCCATTCGACAATGCCTGGATAGGTTTTGTTCTATGCGACCATAAAAGCAAGGATAAAATAGTTTTAAGAGAAATAGCAGAAAACCTCAACAGATGGATACACTCTATTGACTTCCTAAGAGAGGAAAGAAATATAGCCGCTGCGGCACTCTATTCTGCGATATTAAGTGTACTTGGCGACGAGCTCAAAGGAGCACATCTTAAGCCTATGATAAGGGAGAGAGTTCTTGAACTTGACAAAAAGGAAAAAGGAAAGTTTTCCCTCTTTAATAGCCCTGAGATGTTCTATTCGACAGCTACCGGCCTTGTGTTGTCAGGCGCTGTAAAAAGTGACAATGAGCTGAAAAGAGTACTTTGTTATTATGTGACAAAAGAGATTGATAGGAATTGGTCGAAGAAGATCTTCCGATTTGCTCTATACTCAGCCGCAGCATTTGAGCTTCAAGTGGATCTGCTCGCGAAAAAGAAGATAGTCAAGTTTCTTTCCTCAATTAGCGTTGATGAGCTGCGTATCGACGAGGTCGTACCTCTCATTTGGTTCTTGACAAAATATTATGAGGATGTCATGAAAGTCGTCTCTAGAAGAACTACGATGCGAAAACTAATAGAGGAGAAAAAACAACAACTATGGGAACAATTCGAAAATCAGAGACTCTATTTCTCGTATGGGACTGAGGAGGTTGAAGAGGAGGCCGAAATTGGAAGCAGCTATTCTCTATCTACGTTTGAATTAGGAATGATAGACGATATGTTAGCATGTGCAGAGAAGGTCTTTAAGGTTGATCCAAATGAAGTCTTTGATCTTTTACAACTTCATCCGATAATTAAAAGGGCCAGCGAAAGATTGTTTAAAGACGGGCATTACGCTCAGGCAATTTTTGAGGCCTACAAAGCTCTCAATAACTACGTCAAAAGAAGATCCAAACAGAAAGATCTTGATGGTAAAGATCTAATGGCAAAAGTTTTCAGTTTTGACTATGATCGAACAACTAGACAAATGAGAAGATGGCCATTATTGCAGCTAAATGAACTGCGTAATCGATCTGATAGAGATGAACAGGATGGATTTAAGCTTCTATTTATGGGTTCAATGCAAGGAATAAGAAACCCAAAAGCTCATGATTTAATCGAACAAAGAGATCCATTTAGAACTTTAGAATATCTTGCTTTCGCGAGCTTACTTGCAAAACGCGTTAAAGAAGCAAAAAAGACAAGAACTAAGGGTTAAAATATCTTTAAAGATAAGTTAGAGCCTTGCCAACCCTTGCATTTTTCCTATATGAAGTAGTTGCATCATCTTCAACAAGATAACTCTCAACCTAAAGCGTAACAAACATCTAAGATGGATGAGATCCGTAGAATGCTGGAACTTGTTCTGCAACTTGTTCACCTACTACAACCATCTGGGGAGGCGACCTTAAGTTGCCACATCTGTACATTTTAATCACAAAATTTTTAATTTGAAATGAAGAATTATTGGGTGGGTAGATGTTTATGAATAAACCTATTGGAATAATTCTTTCAGGAAGTACTAGTAGGAAAGCATCTTGTCAACTTTATGCCGATTTTGAAAGTAAGGTGTTCGAGGGAGAACTTTGTTTTATACGTTATCTTAACTATGGAACGAGAGTTTTGTGTAGAGTCGATAGAATAGTTCCTTTCTCCGAGTTCTTTGAGGAGGGAGATGCTTGGTCTGAAGCTAGAAGGAAGGAGGCTCCTATTCCTTCAGATCTCTCGAGGAGATATGTTACTGTGGAGCTTGAGCTTTTAGGGGAGATTAAACGTGGCCATTTAGGAGAGGTTACGATGCCTCCCTCTCCTGGAGATGAGGTTTATAAGCTAGAGGATCGTGAGGAAATTCTGAGAATTATTAGATCAAGTTCTGAAGAGAAGGTTCTTATAAACTTTGGCGTACTTTTTGGATATAAAAGAATTCCTCTTCTTTTGGATATCGACGCGATACCGATGCACTTGGGAGTTTTAGGTGTAACGGGAAGTGGAAAATCCTATACTGTAGGATATCTCATAGAACAGTTAAGTGATATTAAAATAGGGAACCATAAAACAGCCCTCACTACATTGGTGATAGATGCTAATGGTGATTATTTGGATTTTTATGAATCTTTTCACATTAAAGGTGAGGATATAGGAAATTTATCAAATGTATATCGCTTCGTTTTTAATAATTCCCCCGCTAAATTGAGTAGAGGAGTAAAAGTGCTTTCTATGGATCTTGAAGTATTTGAGCCTAGAGAAATAGCTGAACTCATAATGACTTATTACTCTGGTGGCACGCTTAACGAGCTTCAAGTTGCAGGATTAGAGCTTGTGTTTAGAAGGCTTCAAGAGGATGGATATCCCATCTCATCATTATTACTTCAAGACCGTTATTTTGAGATGCTGATTCGAGAACTAAGAAGAGCCAAAGATCAAAGACTTATCCATGATCAGACTTTAAATGCCATAAATAGAGCCTTGTACAAATTTAGAAATGATGTTGTGGATGAATATTCTCTTGTTGCTCATAGTAAACTTGTAACATTGAGTTCCGATTTTATTGATGATATTACAGATCCTAAAAATCCGACCCTCGTGATAATTGATTTCTCAGCTGATGGTGCTCCAGGAGTATCTTTACAACTGAAACAGTTAGTTGTATCTTACATTACAAAACTGCTTCTTAAAAAATTCACATCCTACAAAATTAATGGCATGGATCGAATATTACTTTTAATAATTGAAGAATCTCAAAACTACTGTCCTAATTTATCAACTTATCCTATTGGATATAGTTTGGCTCGAGATAATTTAGCTCAAATCGCAACACAAGGTCGAAAATTTGGATTATGTTTATGTTTGGTTTCTCAGAGGCCTTCTTTTGTAGATCCCATAGTGTTATCTATGGTTAATACGTTCATAATTCACAGAATTTCCGCGGGTGATATTCCATTTATTAGGAAAGTGGCGGGAGGTTTACCTAAGGTTATCGAAGATAAACTTGTGAATCTTACAACTGGCAGGGCGATAGTTACGGGACAAATGAATAGGCTCGGTTTTCCCGTTGTTGTGGATATACCAAAAAGAAAGATAAAACCAAAAATTGGTAAAATAAGTGTCTCAACGATTATCGGAAGGTGAGTAAAAAATATAAAAGTATTTAGGTTTACTATTTAATAGGACTAAAGGTTTACCAGTCAATTTTGCGGCTGGGACTAAAATGGAAGAGAAGTACATCAAAAGTTTTTCACGTCTTCCATCGATTACGGGTAAAGATGTGATAGACCTTGAGAGGTATGTGCATCTTCCAAGAACAAAAACATACGATACTATCCAAAGTTTTCTAGAAGCTGCTCGAAATACATCTGAAGTTAATGCAATATTCATTAAAGCTGAATGGGGCGAAGGAAAAACAAGTATTTATGAAGGGCTTCTTCAAAAACCAGAAATAATAAAACAGGATGTTGTTATTAGGGTTGACACAAGCATTTTAATTAATGTTATAAAAGATGAGGCTGACGAATTTGCTGACACGCATATACCAGGTACCAGGTTTTTGGCAGCATTACTTTATTCTATAAAAGATGTTGTGGAAAGTAAAGTTGAAAAGAAACATCCACTTGATAAAATCAAAATACCGGAGAAAATTAAAGGAACCTCAACTATTAAATTCATTGAAGAAGGGCTTAATGGAATTTTTAGTGAATTAGATCCTTCATCTCGATTGTTTGTTTTCTTGGACGAGTTTGAAGATGTTGTAGATCAACCGTCCGATATAGAGAGCTTCATTATTATGGGACTGGTAGATCTCATAAATGGACATCCTGAGCACTTATGTAAAGGTCCTTATGCTGGGCGGTTTCATTTATTAATAGCTGTGACACCAACAGCGTACGCAGCCATCACGAGCAAAGTGCATGCGAACATAGGAAGATTGTTCGGACAACGTGTTCGTGAAGTGGAGCTCGAAAAACTTACACGAAAGGACGCATACAATTTTATATTAGGATGCCTCAAATATTGCTGGGATGGAGAACTCCCTGAACTTCCTTTTTGTGATTCAGGACTCTTTAATGCTATTTACATATCTACCTTAGGAAATCCTCGAGCAATTGTAAATCTCATAAAAGATCTGTTAGGAAAAGCAAGAATACCTTCCCCAGAGGGCAAGATTAAACTAATTACTCCGGAGGATTTCATTCATTATCTTTCAGGAACTAAGGTTCCGGTATATGGTGGAAATGTAAATATATTAAGTAAAGAATACTTAGACTCAGTTTGTGATAAGGTGTACGAAGAATCCCAGAAGATGGGGCTTGACGCTGATAAGGCTCTTCAATTCCTTAAATTATTAATAGTAAATCCTACTCCAATTTCTGAGCGGTTTATTAAAAAAGAATTGGGTATTGAAAAAGAGCATTTTACCTATTATTTAAACATAATTGGAAAAGCATTTTTGGATTTATTTAATATTCGTAGACCATTTCTTAGATTTAAGAGAGTTATATCTGGAATAGAAGATGTATACTCAAAAGCGAGGGGTTCCACGTCTAATTTATCTAAACTCATCAGTGCGTTAGAATTTTATGAGTATAATGGCAAATCAAAATTCACTCCCATACTTTTTGTTCCTTATAAGAATCTTAGCGAAATAAGGTTTGACAGCGAAATTATGTTTCGGAATTACATAGATTATTTTGTTAGTTTGGTACCAGAATTCGCTAATGAAGATGATATTGTGATACCAATAGATCGTGAACTTTTCCCTCTTGTTAAGACTAGTGAAGAGATATATATGATGCTGGCACCAAGCATACTAAACATTTTTTATCCTTCGCCATCTATCTTTTTCTTGGATTTTATTGAAGATGTGAATAAACGCTTTGAAATTGGTATGGAAATTATGCGAGATCTTACAAGATTTGAATCTTATTTTTATGAGGGAGTACAGAAATTATTAATGACTGGATGTAGAAATTTGATATTGAAAGAAGAATATGAGCAGCATGGAGTTATAGGTGTAAATATTATTAACATAATATATAAATCAATCACAGAAGAATACAGATTTAGAACATACCTATTACGAAAATTGCGGTTGTCACCTGAAAGAGCAAATGAAGATCTTTCTAGAGTGATACGTAAAAAAATGAAGCATGCTCACATACCTTTACTATTGATTTTTACATGGAATCCTATTCTCACAGAAGTTAGAGGAATAATCGAAAGTCTGATACCGAAAAAAATAATGCACTATATGGAATTTCCATTAACTACTACTCAAACACACCAAATAATTGCTAGAATCTTTGCGGAAGACAAGGGATACAAAATACGAGAAGAAAGGTGGATTGCACGTGCAACAAGAATTATTGAAGAGATAAGATTTGAAGAAAAACTGAAAGAATGGATTCAGAAAGGTGTAAATGAAGGATACACAATCAAACCTCTAACTCTAGAAATTCTTAGATTAAATGACATTCCTCATGCGTTAAGAACATTTCTTCTAACAGAAGGAGATATCAGATCAAGATACGATCAAATTAAAAGTCTTGAGGAGAAATTTAGAATTTATGGCAAAAGTTTTCGCATAAATCCACTCGATATTGATTCTCCACAAAAACTTAAAAGTTGCGGAGAGAAATTAAGAAAAATTGGATTTTTAGAGATGAATGAAAAAATTGAAACAGCATTAACAAAAATTGAGAAAAGAATACTAGATATATTAAAAGAATATAATGATGTAATGCACTCGGATGACATAGAAAAATATTTTGTAATTAGCGGCACGTCCAGTATTGAAGTATATCTTAAATCTTTAATGGAAAGAAAGCTTATAATTAAATTTGGCAAAGAAAATAAATACAGAGTTACCAACATAGATAAGTTAGAAAAAACTATTGAAGAATATAAAAGATCTTTAAATGACTATAACCAACATTACTATAACTTTCACTTAGGATATCTAGCTTCTGTCAAAAAGAGAGATGTGAAATCAATAATTGTTAAAGAATGCATTGATGTGCTTAATGACTTATCTAGCAATTTAAATTCATTAAGATTTTCTGCTAATGAAGAACTGAAACGAAAGCAATATTACTTGTTTGAATTACTAATGGATCATTTTAAAGAATCAATTGACATATTAGTGCAAAGTTTTGATAAAGCGTTAAACGCCACAAAGGTAAATACCGTGTCTGTAGAGAGATCTCTCTCCGATCTAGAAAGAAGTATCGCTTATCATTTTCCGAACTTAGAAAAGAAAATCATTTTGGAAGAAAGTAAAAAAATAAAGGAAAAGAAAGACATTATTAGAAAGATTTATGAAAAAGAATACGATGCAGAAGAAATAAAGGAAATAGGTAAAAAAATCGCACAGAATATACGCTCGATAAACCAAGGACTTTTTGAAGAATATAAAGGATGTCCTGTTTTTGATGTAAAAGCTATACAGCTATACGAAACATATCAAAATTTACGAAGATTAAAGCAAAAATGCGAAGGTGAAATCAAAAACATAAATGAGCAACTTATGAAACTCCGAGATCTACGCGAAAATATTGAAAAACATAGACTGTTTAATCTAAAAGATGATAAATATAAAAAGACACCTATCACATTGATACTATTAAACTGGATTATTAAGAATAACCGGCCGCTTTCACCTAACAAAGATGTGGGTAGTTATGATAAAGAAGAAATTATTGTAAGTCTAGAGTACCTGAAAGGGCTAATCACCAGAGAAATTAGACAATGTAACGATATTATCCGTGAATTAGATGAATTCAACAGAAAAATTGAAAAATTCTACAGTAAGGAACATGAATTCAATGAAAAAATCTTGTCAATAGAAAAAACTATAGATAAATTAATTCTCTTTTATAAAGGAACAGATAAAGAAAAAGAGATAAAAGAACATCATGAACGCATAAAAAATTTAAAAGAAGAATACAATAGAAAAAGAATTGACATCTTTAAAAGAATAAACAAAGAAAAGTTTATAAAAAGTCTTTTTGAAAAAATTTGTGAGAGTGAATCAGCATTTTTGCAGCAAAAAATTACAGATATAACTGACATTATTGAACGAGAAGAAGACATATTTGCTGATGGAGCGAAAGCACTTAGTGAAACATTAAAAACTATAGATCGTTTATTGAAAGTGCTGAAAAAAGGAGTTGAAGTTGCTAAGACGCAAAAAGATGAGTCCAGTATAAACCAGATTGTTAAAGAAATTGAAGTTGTTAAATCAAAGATACCGAATACTTTGAATGAGCTACTTGAATATAAAAACGAAATCAAAGGATTATTTTTGAAGATTCAGGAAGATATTCATTCCATACGTGAAAGGATCAGGGATGCGGTAAAAAGG
>Ga0180302_10001677_pt1 | contig 10565 bp, 10 predicted proteins | sample GuaBasSediGuay17_FD_121794 | JGI IMG/M metagenome (GOLD analysis project Ga0180302, IMG submission 121794) | Subseafloor sediment microbial communities from Guaymas Basin, Gulf of California, Mexico - Guay17, Core 4571-4, 12-15 cm | ecosystem: Environmental > Aquatic > Marine > Hydrothermal... | reverse complement strand
CCGCGGGGTCTATGCTGGAATCCGCCAAGTCGAGGAAGAGCGAGGCGTGGACTGAGGCCCTATCCGGGTGGGACTGGACTATGCAGCTGAGCATGCGGACCCCGTGCCTGGAGAAGAGCCTGAGGGGCTCGAGGGCATAGTCGGGCTGGTCCTCGAGCTCCACGCTGACGAGGACTACTCTGCGCTCGGGGAAGTACCTCCTCTTTACAGACAGGGTCTCCGCGCGCGCCGCGTTGCTGGCGGAGGAACCCATCCACGCGCCCCTTACAGTAAGGCTTAAATTCTCCTTTTTTTTTTTACTCGGCTCTCCGCAAAGTTCCGGAGAACCATCTACCACTCGGTGACCGGCATGAGCGGGGCCCGGGAAGCTGGGGAGGCCCTCAAAAGCTTCTTGGAAAGTCTCGGCTTCTCGGTCGAGGTCGGCGGGTCTCTGCGGGGGGTTAGCGGTATCGCGCACGTTTTCGACCTCGTGGCGGTCAGGGGCGACACGGTGCTGTGCTTCGACTTCGCGGAGACGGACGAGAACTTAGTCCTGCGGACCATGGCCAAGACCATTGATATCAGGCGCGCCAAGATCTTCCTGCTACTCGATCAGTCCTATGCTGGCAGCGGGCTTGAGTCCCTAGAGGGGGGGAGGGAGGTTAAGCGTAGTGTTCTTTGAAAGCGTGGAGGACCTCTTGGAGAAGATAAGCAGCGCTGTGGCCGAGACGGATCCAATCGCATGCTACCGCTAAGCAGGTTGATGCGGCCTGCTATACTGGCTAATTAGCAACACTTAGATGCCCAGCAGTGCCATGAGCGTCGATCTGAGCCTCCTAACGTTGTCTCCGCGCAGCGGGTCTCCCAGCAAGGAGTTGAGGGCGCCCTGCCTTAGGAAGTGGACGATGTGAGCGATGTCTCCCTCGAAGGGCTCGGAGTAGGTGGTGCGTATCCTGAACGCGCCCAGATCGTTGAGTGACAGCAGTTTGCAGGCAACGTAGGCCGCGGGCAGCTTGAGCCTTCGACCAGGTCCTCCATGGCCTTGGCGTTTCTCATGGCTCTGTCCGCTGGCTGCTGGGCGTGGAGGGTTGAGTGCATGGCGGGCTTCGAGGGAGCGCTGTTCCATGAGTGGAGGGCATACGGCGGGCGATGCCCGCTGTGCGGCGGGAAAGGCGTCGAGTGCAAGCGCAGGAAGTACCTCTATGGGAAATACGGAATAAGGTGGCCGAGGGACCTCATGAGCTGCATAAGCGGGATCCTGAGCTGGAGGGCCCTCGAGAGGGAGTGACCCGCGGTGCCGGGCCTTGCGACCAGTGAATTCTCCGGCAGGAGCTGATTGCGCGTTTAAGGCACTATCCTTGTACGGACGCCCTTGCCACTTATCACCATCTTCGCGAGGTTGCCTTCCTTAAGCCCAGTGCCCAGAACAACCTCGATACCCTCCCTTGCGGCCCTAGCAGCACATCTCAGCTTGAGCCTCATACCCCCAGTCACGTCTATGCCTGTCCCGCCGCTTGCCACGCTCTCGACAGCGTCTGCGGACAGCTCGGTGAGCAGCCTTGCCGTTGACACGGCATCCGGATTAGCCGTATACACCCCGTCGACCGCCAACGCGTAGACTAGGCGTTCGGCACCAAGCCTAATAGCAAGCTCTGCGGCCAGCACGTCCGCTGAGAGTATCGAAAAGCCTAAGGCCGTGTCCATGACGACGTCGCCGTACGCCAGGGGAACCGCTCTCATGGACAGAAGAGCTTTCAGCGGCTCTAGGAAGATGCGCTTTACGGCGCCTCTCTCGCAGATGGTAAAAGCCGACGTCTGCATGGGCACCGCGGGTATACCCGCATCGACCAGCGCCCTAGTAACTTTGGCGTTGAGGATCGTCATCCAGTACCTCGTCTCGGCGAGACCCCTCAGGGAGGACCTTTGCAGGCCCTCGCTCACCCTATACCGCCTAGCCACGGGGTGCCCGTAGCTGCCGCCGCCGTGCAATATTATCAGGTCTTTCTCACGGTAAGCCTCGGCAAGCTCTCTAGCAAGGCGAGAGACCACTCCCGAGCGGAAGAAAAAAGGCTTGTTCTTATCGGTAATCAGGGAGCCCCCCAGCTTCACCACTACTAGGCCCACAGAGGTCCCCGCAGCGCTAGTACTCCCTAATGGCGATGAAATGCGCAAGGCCCCTGAGCCACTTCTTGGCCTCAGTGTCGGGGAGGGGCTCCAGACTCTTAAGGGCCTTGGAAACCCACTCGTCTCTCAGCCTCTCCGCCCTCTCCCTGGCAGTCGTCTTCTCTTCTATCAGCTTTATGACGCGCCTCGCGTCCTCGTAAGAGACCACGTCCTTCCTCAGCACAGAGAGCAGTTCCTCCTCGTCCTTGCCGCTAAGCTCCTCCAGTGCTAGAGCTACGACAACGTTGCCCAGCTTGTGCTCGACTATGTCCTGGCCCACGCGTTTGCCTGTGACCTCCTCCTTCCCGAACAGGTCGATTATGTCATCGCCTACCTGGAAGGCTATACCGAGCGCCTCGCCGTAATCGCCCAGGCCCCTCACGATACTCTCGGGCGCTCCTACGGACATCGCTCCGAAGACGCACGCTGTCCGCATGAGGGACGCCGTCTTCTTCCTCACCATGTCCATGTAATCGTCGAGAGTTACCACTTTGTACCTGTTCTCCACGACATAAGGCTCGTCCAGCCTTCCGGCCTGCTCGAAGAGTATGTCGAGCCTTTCTCCCTCGGTCAGAATCTTGTTCGTGCGAGTAAGGATCTCTAGGAAGCGTGGCGGGTCGGGAGTGTCGTTTATGGCCTCGGATATCGACTCCCTGTAGTGGACGGCCACTAGTATGGCTATGCTGAGCCCGTATTTCTTCCAAACCGTTGGGTGCCCTCGCCTCAGCTCGCTGTGGTCTATTATGTCGTCCAGTATCAAAGAGTAATTGTGAGTTAGTTCGATGGCCGCAGCCGCGGGGAGAGCTGCTTCCTGCTGCCCACCAGCTGCTTCAGCTGAAAGGAGCGTTAACGCGGGCCTTACTCTCTTGCCGCCGATCCTGACCATGTAGAGAACAGGCTCTTTAAAGCCCTCGCTCACGTGCCTTAGGAGGTACTTCTCCATCACAGGATCGACCTTCTTCCCCACAGATAGAAGGCGCTTTAGAGCCTCTTTGGCAAGCCTCGCCTCGGGCATGAAAGACACCTCGACAGGTGACAAAAAGGCATTAGACTGTTAAATAAGATGCGTTTCCTGGTTCTGCACACTACAGGCCGCCTCAAGGGAAGCGAATATGCTTTCACCTCACCTCGGGGGTAAGCGATAATTGCAGGCCGGGGCCAACTAAACGGGATGGCCGCGCGTGACGCCCCAGAGAGGTCACGGACCGAGTGTGAGAGCGAATTCTCGCCCAGACCGAAATGTGGCGGCAGAAAAACATTCGGCCTAAGAGTGAAGACGGGGCCTAGAAAAACGCCAGACGGTTACTACTTGGTCGTGGCAGAGGGCGACGAATACGCGCTGGAGCGGGCCAGAGCTATGGCTGAGGCGGCAGGCGCATTGGTGGAGCGGGCGGGAGACAAACTATTAATTAAAGTAAGGTCTAGAAGAGTGAGAGACAAGCTTTTCAAGAGGATGAAAAGGTCCTTCGCTGAGGCTGCTGGCCGTTGAAGAGCCCTGGAATCGCTGACAGTCATCCTTCTTGTTAAGCCCTAGGATTGGAGCACCTGTACACTCTAAAGGCCGTTGAGGCATATGCCGCATAGTTCCTACCTAGTGCTCTCTTGGACATGTGGACATAAGTCTCTAAGTTCTCGCCCATAATAAGGACGCCATTGCCTGGCGAGTAAGCGAGGTACTTTCTCCCCATAACCTCAGGCGTTAAGCGCAGCCTGAAGTTCCCCTCCTCCCATACAAAGAAGGAGAACGGTCTCAGCACGTGCCCCACCGTAACATAGACAGGTTCCTGAAGGAACTCCGACGCCTTTTCACGCACTTCAGGCCTCACACTAGCGGTTCTGCTCTCCAGAAAATCTATGAACCTCCTGCCAATAGAGAAGGCAAGGTGAGCGCAGGAAAGCCTAGACTCCACTCTGCATCTTAATTCCTTCGAGAAGCGCTCTACGGCCTCCAAGCACTCAGCTCCCAGCCTCAGCGTCTCCCTACACTTAGGAGAGCATGGGGCATGGTACACGGCCCACAGTTCTACAGGCATGCTCTGATCCAGCCCGCTCACTATCAGCTTCCTCTGGTACTCATGCCATGCCCTCACCGGGCCCAACGCCACATAGTTGTCTACGCAGCATACGGGATAGCCTAGCACTCTACCAAGCTCACGGTCAGGGCTTCCCTTGCCGAAGGTACGTGCAACGTGGAGCCTCGCCAGAACGAGGAGAACGCCTAGCTCGCGAGCCACGTAGATGTCATGGTAGTCTACGCCCTCGTCACTCTCTGGTTTTAGCGAGAGAGCGTCGCTCAAGCTAAGCGTACTGACCTCGGGAAGATCGCAATCCTCGGGCGCACAGAGCAATGAAACATCTCTGAAGTACATGGCGTCACCACGCTCTGTAATTACCACGAGACCCCCTGCTGCCCTATAGGCCAAGCATAGCCCCAGTAGCCTGGTTAAGCGAAGGAACTCAAGCCAGCATCTGACCTCCACGGACTCCACTATAGCTGAGGGCTTAACCCCGTAGCTAACGGCTAAGATGGAGCATACGTGCTGAGGATGGAGCCTATCCAAGGCATTCCTAACGCTTTTAGGCAGCATCACATCCCTTCTCCCAAGGCACCACTCTTCAAGCTGGAGTATTTAATTAAAACTTAATGCAGAATTGCAACCTTTCTGTTTAAACAAAAACGTTATGTTTCTCTTCTTTTCTATCTCTCTTTAGCTAGTCCCTGGCGTGGTGGTATGGTCGCATTCGAAAAGTACATTCCCTGGGTAGTTTACGCCAGAGGTAGAGACATTAGAGAGTTCTACTTTACCGTTCCCAAGGAGCCGAACACTTTAAAAGAGGCCCTCGGAGTCTTTGCTAAGTATAACGTTGGCATCGTCTACATCAATGCCTACTCCCCGCCCGAAATTGGCAGATTGCCTGTCTTCCTATATGCCGATTTCACCGGTCTCAGCGTCGACGCGGAACGTGTAAGGAAAGAGCTTGAGAGAACTGTGGGCAGCAAGGTCTACGTTAAGACCCCTGCGATTAAGGGCTTCATAATGAACGAGCTTGCGTTTCCTCTATGCGCTTTCCCAGGCGCGCGTCTAGTCGTACTGCTCGAGCGGGACTTTCAAGAGATGGTTAGAGGAATCTACAGGAAGTCGGAGGGCTTCGCCGCAGTTTTCCTATATCATATGGCCTACATGGGTGGGAAGTTCCTTGCAAACTACCTCCTGGAGCGCCTAGGCCTCAGAGGCGACGAGAAGCTGATCAGGGAAATGCTAAAAATCTACCAGGTTAGTGGCTGGGGCAGAGTCGAGCTTGTAGAGTGCGATCCCCACGCTCTGAGAATCTTGCTGAGGCTATACGACTCAGTCGAATGCAAGATCTTCAGGGGCTCGAAAAAACCGGTAAGTCAGCTCATTAGAGGACATTTGAGCGGGCTCCTCTCGGGACTACTGAAAGCTGACGTCAGGGTTATGGAGTCCAAGTGCATCGCTAAAGGAGATCCCTACTGCGAGTTTTACGTCGAGAAGGTGTAGGTTGACTAGCAAGGACTGCTGATAGCTTCGATAATCTAGGAGGGAGAAGTCTCAGCATGCCGAGAAATCTGGTGGACCGGGGGGGACTCGAACCCCCGATTGGGACAGCCGGGGTATGTGCCCCACGGCCGTCCTCCGCCGCGCCTGGGGCAGGGCCCTTGCAAGGGCGGCGCTCTCCCGCTAAGCTACCGGCCCGAAATAGAACCTCAACATGGGGGGTATATATATTCTTGAGGCAATAGTGCGCGCTTGTCCTAAGGGCTCAGTATACAGCTTGTTCATCAACGTTCAGGGGACCGTAGGCTCATCACGGGATCTACAACGAACTGCCGCTACTAATTTATTATCCCCCTGAGGAGCGGCGCAAAAGTTAAGCTTAATCGAAGGGCGGGACGAATACCCGCCGGGGATGAGCGGCCTTCAGTGGTCCGAGTCGTGAGGAGTACCCGGCAAGGGCGACCCCGCATCAACCAAATGAAGGCTGAAGTGCCAGGCCGTTAACGCTATTTAGAGGCCGGTAGGTAACAGAAAGGTGTCACAAATGATCAATATGATCGAGGAGCTCAAGCGCCTAGTGTCCATAAGGTCCGAAGTTTGGGTTGAAGGCGGGGAGGTCGTTAGAAGAAACTACGACAAAGCGGCTAATGCTGTAGCTGAGCTCGCTGAGCGCGCTGGTCTCGATGTCACCATAGAGTATGTAAAGACGCCCACAGGCGACGAGATACCGACAGTCCTCGCCACCGCCCGCGGCGCAGGGCCAACCATAGCCCTAGTCAGCCACTACGACGTCGTTCCCGCTAAGGAGCCTTGGGACGTCGACGGGCGGCAACTAGACCCCTACGAGCCGGTCATTGTAGACGGCAGGCTCTACGGCAGGGGAGCCGCAGACGACAAGTCGGCAATAGTAGCCTCCATAGCCGCTCTGGGAGAGCTTGTAGCTAAGGGGGCCGAGCTGAAATACAAACCCACCATAGTCGTCACAGGCGACGAAGAGGTTGGGGGACTGGGGATAAGAGGGCTTCTGGACGCGGGCTTCAAGTGGGACAAGGCCGTCATAGTAGATGCCGGTGCTAGCTACCTGACGATAGGAGCTAGCGGGGTCATACACGCATGGCTCAAGGTTAAGGGTAAGGCGGGCCATGCGGGCTACGCCCATCTTGCCGACAACCCCGTCGAGAAACTTGCCTTACTGATAACCGAGATGGTCCGGGAGTACAAGGCGCTAAGAGGCTCAAAGATCTCTGAGCTACCCGCGCCGCCGGGCTCCCCTCTACCCAAGCTATGGGGCAGGGCCTCCTTCACTATACTAAAACTAGGCGCGGGCGAGGCTGAGAAACACAACAAAATACCAGGCGAGGCCGTTGCTGGCTTAGACGTCAGACTGATACCCGAGGAAGACGTAGAGGAGGCTCTCGAGGAGCTCTACGCCGTCTTTGGGAGGATAACCTCGTCGCTGGGGATACGCGCGACTCTAGAGATAGTGAGCGCTCAGAGGGGATGGAAAGCCACAGACCTTGACCTGGTCAGAGATGCGGAGAACGCGCTCAAGAAGGCCTATGCAGAGCTCGGAGTGAGAGCCCCCGTCGTTAAGGCCGCGGAGTTTGGAGGCAACGACGGGACGTTCTTCTATCTTAAAGGAATACCTGTGATCGCTTACGGAGCGATAAGAGAGGACAACAACATACATGCCCCAAACGAGTTCGTCTACATAAGAGACCTAGACCTCCTGAAAAGCTTCGTAACTCACCTACTCTCTAAGCCGACCTAGACCTCCCGACTGGGAGGTGAAAGGCAATGGCCTTAGCTAGGGTGCGCGCCCTACAAAAGCGCCTAATCAGAAAGTACGGTGTAGTTGGCGCTGTTGCCGGCAGGTACGTGGAGGCGGGGCTCCACGTCCAAGTTATGCACCCGACCCGCTACGGCCCCGCGCACATTATTGCAACCGGTGGAGGTCAGAGGCTAGTAGTAGAGGTGGTTGAGGGGGTTTCCAGCGTAGGCCCCGAAGTCGTGGAAACGCTCTACGATAAGGCCACCCTGCTGAGAGCTAAGCCCGTGCTGGTGCTGTACGGCATAGGTCCCAAGCTAAGCAATGAGGCTCGAGCACTTGCTCATAAGCTAGGTATAAAGGTAAGGCGGCTTAGGCCTCCCGTGTTGCCCACGGACGCTTTGCCTAGGAAGTAGGGTCAGCGTAATCGAGGATCTTGACAGCTCAGAGCGTGCCACTACTCATCACGCCACTAACTCAACGCCAATGGACGACTTTTACTTTTCGCATGAGCCCCCGCCGGGCAGCACAGTAGCCTCCCCTGAAACGCCCTAAGACTACCCTAGAGCGAGGCTTATTTCGCTTGGCGCAGTTCCCTACTCGGTGAAGACCTTGCTTAACGAGCTGTTGCCGAAGGTAAGGGAGGCGCAGCGAGTTCTACAGGGTGTTGCTCACAGGACTCCGCTGAGCAGCTCTATGACATTCTCTCAAATGACGGGGGGCGAAGTCTACCTTAAGCTTGAGAACCTTCAGAAGACCGGTGCCTTTAAGCTGAGAGGCGCGTATTACGCACTCTGGAGCAAGCTGAGAGAAAGCCGAGTATCTCTGTGCGTGACCGCCAGCTCCGGCAACCATGGACAGGGAGTCGCGTACGCATCCTCCGTACTAGGAATCAAGTCAATCGTAGTCATGCCGATTTACACACCCATTTACAAAGTGCAGGCTGTAAAGAGCTATGGAGCACACGTAGTGCTCTACGGGGAGACGTACGACGATGCCTATGCCAAGGCCCTCGAGATAGCTGAGCGCGAGGATGCGTTCTTCGTGCATCCCTTTGACGACGAGCGCGTCATAGCCGGTCAGGGAACTATAGGCCTGGAAATCTTGGAGGACCTTCCCGACGTCGACCTCGTGGTAGTGCCTGTGGGGGGCGGTGGCCTGATATCGGGTATAGCCATCGCTTTAAAAGCGGTAAAGGGCGAGAAGGTCAAAGTTATCGGCGTGCAGCCCAAGGGAGCTCCGGCCTTGTATAGGTCGTACAAGGAAGGGCGCTTAGTGACCGTGGAGAGACCTCAGACGATCGCGGATGGCGTAGTTGTCAAGCGACCAGGAGAGATCACACTCAAGTTCATTAGAGAACTCGTTGACGACATAGTCGTTGTAGACGATTACGAGATAGCCCGCGCAATGTTCTTACTCCTTGAGAGAGCTAAGCTGGTAGCGGAGCCTGCCGGCGCTCTGTCCGTCGCGGCTATGCTCTCTGGGATCGTTGAGGTTAAGGGTAAGAAAGCCGTAGCCGTGGTGAGCGGCGGCAATGTCGACATGTCACTGTTGTCAAGGATAATAGAGAGGAGCCTATACCTCCAGGGAAGGCAGGCCAAGATCCGCGGTATTCTACCGGATAGGCCGGGCGAGCTTAAGAAGGTTGTAGACGTGATAGCCAAGCACAGGTTGAACATAGTCCATATAGCGCATGAGCGCAGCAACCCGTTGATAAACCCAGGCTACGCAGAGGTCACGATAGACATTGAGGTGCCGGACTTAAGCGCCGTGAGGAGAGTGCTGGTCGAGCTTAAAGAAAAGGGCATAGAGTTTAGATTGATAGGACCACATGAGTAAGCAACGCTTAGTGTGCATCGATCAGGGCTTACATATAGTGAGCAAGAGACTGATGAACGTGGAATGATATGTCATACGGCGATCCGCTAGCACATGGAAAACTCTGGAAATATATTTAGCTGAACCGAGACCCGTTTTTCCGAGATGCGCCGTAAGGAGCTTCTCGCTCTGGAAATCGCTCTCCTCCTTACGCTGGTGCTTTGTCCCTGCTTAGAAAAAGGAGGCTCTGTCATAGAGGGGAAAATCGTCAAAATAAGAGTCCTAAACCATGGAACAGCAAAAGTCAACGAAGCTCCCGTAACGCTTGGGATACCCTTCCCCCGGGGAGAGCTTTCCTCAAGCCGTAATGTCAGGTTGCTTGGTGAGAACTTCGAGGAGATCACCGCCCAATTCCGCCCTCTGGCTCTCTGGCCCGACGGGAGCGTTATGTGGATGCTTATCGACTTTACTAGCTCGGTGGAGAAGGGAGGAGAAGCGATCTACTACCTGGAGTATGGGGACGAGGTTGTGAGAGAGGAGTACGCGACAAGCTTGTCTGTTGTGGACGTGGGTGACGCCGTCTACGTTCGCACCGGGCCCATGAACCTGACCGTAGACAAGGCGAGCGGCGCTTTCAGGGATGTATACATCGATTCGGATGGCGATGGCGAGCCGGATACGCTCGCATCTAAGGAGCTTTACTTCGCGGTTGAGGACGAAGAAGGGACGGTCTACCTGTCGAAGCTCAGCAGGCCTGTCGTGAGTATAAAAGTAGAGGGCCCTCTAAGAGCAGTCATAGAGGTGAAAGGCGCTCACGTAAGCTCTGAGGGGGAGTTCCTGCTAAACTACACGCTCAGAGCGTACTTTTACGCCGGTAAGAGCTACCTGAGGATATTCTACACGGAGGAGAACGATCTACCCTGTCTCAACGATGGGACAGGGCAGCCAGACTGCCTACGTCTCGGCTCACCCAACTCGGTAAGGTTCGAGGACCTCTCGATGGTCATCTTACTCCCCGAGAACCTCAGTTGCTATTCAGCGCCCATAGCAGGCGAGAGCTTTGAGGGGGGTTTCGAGGAAAGCGTCCTAGTATACCAGGACTCTAGCGGCGGCGAGGACTGGGATAGATGGCCGGGTACGACGTTTAAGGGTTTCAAGTTCTTTGTCGATGGATCCGAGAAGGTGAACGGTAGCAGGTTCAGGGGATGGCTCGACGTTCACGGCTCAAGAGTAGGGGTGGGCGTAGGTGTGAGGTACTTCTGGCAGAACTACCCCAAGGCAATCGAGGCTGAGAGAAGCGGTAGTGTGCACGTTAGACT
>Ga0180302_10001676_pt1 | contig 10569 bp, 12 predicted proteins | sample GuaBasSediGuay17_FD_121794 | JGI IMG/M metagenome (GOLD analysis project Ga0180302, IMG submission 121794) | Subseafloor sediment microbial communities from Guaymas Basin, Gulf of California, Mexico - Guay17, Core 4571-4, 12-15 cm | ecosystem: Environmental > Aquatic > Marine > Hydrothermal... | reverse complement strand
CAACATCGCCCACCTCGAATATCCTCTGAGGGTAGTCCGCGTGCTTGCTATGGGATAGCACCTCCATAAGCTGAGGCGTTATCCAAGTCCTTAGGCAGGAGTACGTCTCTTGTCGAGGGTTCTCAACTTCAACTGTGGGTATTTCCTCCGCTCTCATCTTGGTGTACAGCACTTCCTTGTTTGTGAGCATATAGTTATTGACCTCCTGAAAGCCTAGACCTATCATGGTCTCCCTGACCACACGGGCGAACACTTCTAGAGGGTCCTCCCTTCCGGGGTGCGGGGGTGGCGTGAATACGGGGACTAGGCGCTCGTATCCATACGCCATTACGACCTCCTCGACCAGATCGACGGGGTGGAGCACGTCGACCCTGTAGGGGGGCACCAGTACTTCCACGGCGTCACCAGACGGTCTGGCGTCCATTCTCATCCTGCGTAGCAGGTCCGCAACTTCGTCGGAGGAAAGCGATATGCCTGCTAGGCGCTCAACAAGGCTTACATCTAGGGTGTACCTCTCGGGATCCAGCGCGGGAGTGCTTAAGACCCCCTCTCTTCCCTCAACCTCTACGACCCCTATTTTGCCCCCTCTCTCGGCAATTGAGGTTGCGATTATGGTCAGAACCTTTAGGCCTGTGCGGGGATCCGTAGCCGTCACATCGATGAAAAGGTCCCTAGTGTCCTCGGTCACACGCGTGTCCTCACTATTGATTATAGGAGGCATGGAAAGGACTGTGCCTTCGGAGTCTACAAGCAACGGGTACTTCTCATGGCTGGATATCAAGTGGCCGTACTCGACCCCCTTCGGGTGCTTCCTAAGAATCTCACGAAGGGAGAGAGGCTCCGTGAAGTCAAGTGGTACGAACCTCACGGATTCGGGGTCTGCCGCCACGTACTTTATTGGGGGCTTAACCTTCGAGAGGTCGTACACGCCTATCGATACCTTGCTCCTATTCCTGCCGTAAGTTACGTGGAGCTTCTCCTGTAGTTGCATTACCTGCCTGACGGCTTCATCGTCTAGTTTAGCGCCGTACACGGCCGCGAAGAACGCGTAAGGCCTGTAATCGGGCCCCTCATTAACGCCCTTGAGCCTAGCATCGGCGATCTCAAAGTGCGGCAGTCCCAGCTCCACGCCCAAAAGTCCTCTCAGGGCGCGGGCAAGCCCCTCGGCCGAGAAGAGGTCTGGCCTATCATGAGTGGCCTCGTAGTATATGTAGTCGCCCTCGTAGCCCTCCACCTCACACTTTAGCCTGGGCAAGAGGTCCTCTAGCTCCGAGCGCGTGAGGGCCTTTCCTGAGAGTCTCTCTAAATCCCATACAGCAGCCTCTATTATGGGCATACTACTCACCTCACGAGGCTTTTGATTATCGGGCGATGCCACCTCCTGAGGAATTCCAGATCCTGAGCGAAGAGAAGCCTGATATCGTCCACTCCAAGCACCGTCATCGCTATTCTGTCGATACCTATCCCCCAGGCCGCAACGTTGCACTCCCTGATACCCAGTGGGAGCAGCATCTCGGGCCTGAACATGCCACCAGGGAAGACCTCTATCCAGCCGAGCTTAGGATGTTTGATGAAGCCCTCAACACTTGGCTCGGTGAAGGGGAAGTAGGCGGGCTTGAGCTTTACAGGGCCTAACCCAAGCCTCCTAGCTATCTCGTGGAAGAACCCTATGAGGTGTCTGAACGTTACGTTCCTCCCGACTATTATCCCCTCGAGCTGGTAGAACTCCATGCTATGCTTCGGGTCCAGCGTCTCCGGCCTGAAGACCCTGTCCAGCGAGAAGCACATGTACTCCCCGTCCCCGCGCCTATACAGGGTCCTCGCCGAGACCGCTGTCGTCTGCGTCCTAAGTATAAGCCTTAGGGCTCTACGCGGGTCCCACTTGTAGCCCCAGCCCTTGGAGCCTGTTATCCAACCGTCCTCGTGGGCTCTCGCTACTCGCTCCATGAACTCCTTATCCTCGAAGCGACCGTACTTCGGGAACTTGAGGAAGTACGTGTCGTGGATCTCTCTAGCCGGGTGGTCCTGCGCCTGAAACAGGGCGTCAAAGTTCCAGAGCTCCAGCTCCACATGAGGTCCTTTCATCTCCTCGAAGCCCATGGAGACCAGTATCTCGCGCACCCAGTCCAGGAACTCAAGGTAGGGGTGCTTCTTGCCCGGATATATGCGGGGAGGCTCGACTGAGAGGTCGTAAGGCTTGAATACGGCGCCGCGCCAGGACCCTGATACTATTATCTCTGGGGTCAGAGCGGTTATAACGCGAGCCGTTACTATTCTCCCCTCAGATACAAGGTTCCTGAGCGTGTCGGTGGGTCTTAGGAGGATTTGGCGCCTCTTCCTGGACCTGACAAGTCCTCTCCTCTTGAGCACCCTCACAAGCCCTTCCTCAGCCTGTTCGCCTTTGATCAGGGCTTGTAGGGCCCCTCTTAAGGACCTGGCAACCTCAAGGGCCTCGGCGACTGCCTCGCTACTACTGAGCAAGACTTTGCCCTCGGCGAACTTTACGGCTCTTTGTTTGGCCAGAGATGAAACCCCTATCCTAGCCTCCGCTAGCGTCAGCTCTATACCGGCGCTTCTGGCAGCCTTAGGGAGCTCTTCCACATTCACTTCGCCTGCTTCCTCGAGGACCTTGACTACCCTTTCCTCCGGCATGCCAATGCTAGCATAACGGGTTCCCTCTTCACTGACCTGATGGACCTCAATGCTCCTCCTCTCAACCTCTACGAGACCCTTGGCCCTAAGCTCCTCGATATCACGCATGAGGTCCTCTCGAGGCACGTTTAGTCTGCGGGAAATCTCATCAAGATCGCTAATTCCCTGCAGGACAAGGTCAAGAATGCGCTTCTGGCGCTCCCGTACAACTATTTGAATTGGCGCTTCATGCGCCCCCGCCGCCAAGACTACTCACCTCTCAGTGATAAATCTATTCTCACGCATCAGCGCCTAAGGGACTCGGTACTTCCTAATAACAGTCTCGAAAGCCTGCTATCTCTGAAGGCTTCATAGATAGGAACAGGGCAGAAATAATAGGAGAGAGGTGAAGGAGGCCGCCTAGAGCCGCCCTTCAGTTTCGGGCTTCCCGATACTAAATGCTGAGCCTAGGCGACTCCTGCTCCCCCTTCTCCCTGGTATAGAGTAGAGGGTTAAGCTTCCCCTGTCTAGCTAGCTTGTCTATGAGCTCGGCGAACTGGCTCGTATGGCTTATGTCGAGCTCTAGGAGCTCCCTCAGTATCTTCCAAGTCCTACGCTGAACCTCTTCTATCATCTCGCGGGGCATGTGCCCTATTATAAACGGGTCCTGCAGCCACTTGTCGAAAGCCTGGACCGTTCTTATTATATGCTGGAAAGCCACCCTCGTGGCTAGTATCAGGTCAAGCCTGTCTCCGCTCTTTAGCTGGCTCTCGACCTTATCTATCGAGTCCAGTACGCGCTTCTGCATCTGCACCCATCTGGCTAGGTGCTCCTCAAACACCCGGGTTGACTCCGGCATATACTCCCCAGAACCCCACGTACCACCTCGTTTAAAACGATTTGGCCGGCATTTATTATCGCTCCTCCCCGAGGTCGGCAGTCGGGGGCTTCTGCCCAGCAGTGCGTGACGCTCAATTGCTTGGATAGCACGCATAGTGGACGCCTTTTATACCTTTGTTTCTAATGCAGTAATGGAGGGGATTATTTTGACCGAACGTTTCAGCGGGGTAATCGTGACCACAACACCATTTTTGCCCGGATATAGGGTGAAGAGGGTTCTGGGGATAGTCTACGGCATGAGCGTGAGGACTCGGGGCATGCTGGGTCGCTTCGTGGCGGGAATAGAGGCTCTTGTGGGGGGCAGGGGTAGCGCGTATTTAGCTGAGCTAGAGAAGGCGCGAAACGAAGCTCTGGAAGAGCTTAAGGTGAACGCGGCTAAGATGGGCGCTAATGCTGTTGTGGCGGTAGACTTCGAGACGGCAGAGATCCTTGAGGGCTTCATAGTGGTCACGGCTTACGGGACGGCCGTGGAGGCGGAGCGAGAGTCCTGAGCAGAGTCCTGCGAGGACAGCATCTCGCTGAGCTCTTTTTCCACTTCATCTGGCGACTTGCCAGTCTCGAGTAGCTGGTACTCGGCGTAGCCTGGCTTTCTATCTTCTACAGGCGAGCCTGCGAGCTCTAAGGCTCTCAGCGAAGGATGAGTATAGAGTGTTACGAAAGCTCTGACTATGCTCGCTACCGTGGCCTCGCTAAATATCATCACACGCCCATCCCTGAGCTCCAGGGCTAGTCTAAGGTGTTTATGACCGCGAGGCACGCCTAATAGGACTCTTCTCACGTCCTCATTCTTAATGTACATCACGCCCACCGCCAGGAGGTTTTATCAGTGTGCGTAAAAAACTTGGAGCGGTGTAGGGCTTGAGAGTGAGGGTGCGCTTCTTCTCGCTCGTAAAGGACCTCGCCGGGAAGAGTGAGGACTACGTGGAGCTGAAGGGCAACACGGTGTCCGAGTTGCTAGCGGAGTTGGGCAAGCGCTATCCCAAGCTAGGCGAGTGGTTGAAGGAGGAGGAAGTCATTGTCCTAGTCAACGGCGAAGTCGCCCCCCGCGAGCGCGAGATACGAGAGGGCGACGATATCGCAGTGGTCCCGCCCCTCTCAGGAGGGGCCCATGGCCGCTTCGTCGAGAGGATCGAGCCTAAGGAGGAACTAGGCGACTTTCTCAAGGTTCTCCCTCCGGAGGTTGGCGCTGTTGCAGTGTTTGTCGGCGTGGTTAAAGGGTTGGTGGAGAGCAGGCGAGTCACCGAATTAGTGTACGAGGCCTACGAGCCCTATGCGTCCAAGAAGCTAGCTGAGCTTGTGTGCGAGGAGATAGAAAGGCATGGCCTTGCTACGGCTATAGTTCTCCACAAGCAAGGCGTAGCGAAGCCCGGCGAGCCCGTGCTATTCATTGCCGTGGCTTCCAGAGGGAGGAGGGAGGCGCTAAACGCTCTCGCCTCGATAGTAGAGAGGGTCAAGCGAGAGGCCTTGGTATGGAAGCTGGAGAGGAGAGAGGACGGCGAGTACTGGGTAACCAGCGATGGAAAGAGAATCGAGAGACCTAAGGCTCCGGCAGAGCATCGAGTTACAGGTGGTAGCGTTGCCGAAGCATCTGATGTTTGATGGACGCTACTTGAATGCCCTTATGAGTGGGAGGAAGAAGATAACGATTAGGGTACCGACGACCCGCATTCCTAGGCCCGGCTCGCGTGTGTACGTACACAGCGGAGGGAAGGTCTTAGGTGTAGCTAAGATCACTAGCGTGTTATTCAAGCCCGCGAAGGCGCTCACTGAGCGTGAGGCGAGGGAGGAAGGCTTCAGGAGTCGGGAAGAGCTCATTAGTGCTCTTAAGAAGCACTACCCTTCACTGACCGACGACTCCCTAGTAGCCGTCATAAGGTTTGAGTGGGTGAAAAAATTTGATCCACCTTTGACGCCTGAAGAGCTCTCCTGGGGATCAAGCATCTCTCCCGTGGAGGTCGCCCTTCTCGCCTTAAAGCACTGCAGGTTAAGCGGTGAGGAGAGGAAAGTCCTGGAACTTCTCGTTAGGGAGGGGAGTATAAGGAGAGCCGCGAGAAAGCTTGGCGGGCTCCATAGGAGAATGCACGTAAGACGCATACTTAGGCGCGTAGTTAGAAGGCTAAGGGAAGTCGGCGTGCTGCGTGATGAGGCCCCAAAGGGGAGCGAGCTTGAGGTTGAGGAGGCCTATTGCGATGGGCGTGGATCTGGCGGCTAGTGAGAAGAGGCCTACGGGACTCTGCATCCTAAGCGTGGAGCTGGAGGCAGAAACTTGGATAGTCTGGCGCGATTCTGAAATTGTGGAGTGCGCGGAAAGATACAAGCCGGAAGTTATTGCCATAGACGCTCCGTTGTCTGTTCCCAAGGCAGGGTCGCTTAGAGAGTGTGACCGCGCCTTGCTGAAAAGGGGTATAAGACTGCTCCCTCCCACGATTCCTTCAATGAGAAGGCTGACTCTGCGGGGCATAGGCCTGAAAGAGGAATTAGCCAAGAGAGGATTCTTGGTGATCGAGGTTTTTCCGGGAGGAGCGCAGGACGTGCTGGACATCCCGAGGAAAAAGGCCGGTAGGAAGGCTGTTCTCCAAGGCCTTGAGGGGCTTGGGATAAGAGGTGTAAGGACGGACGCAACAATCGACGAACTCGACGCTGTTACCGCAGCATACGTGGGCTTGCTCTATCTAACAGGCCTTGCAGAGGTGGTGAGTGGACGCGACGGATCGATAGTCATGCCAAGGAAGGGAGCATACGAGGGCAACTCCGCCTGAACTTTACGGGAAAGCGTATATGGAGGGCTTCCCCTATGACTCTCCGGTGGGGAGCATGGCAAAGAAGTACAGAGTTACAATAGATAGGGACCAGTGCATTGCCGATATGGCGTGCGTGGCTTTATGTCCTCAGGTCTTTGAGATGAGTGAGGAGGATGGTAAGAGCCAGATAGTAGAGCAGTACAGAGTTAAGGGGAATCTGGGAGAGGGCATTATCACTGAAGACCTATATGAATGTGTTAAGACAGCGGCCGACGCCTGCCCGGTACAGATAATATCCGTTGAGGAGGTCTCTGAATAGGTCCTTCTAGGCCCCCCAACCCCATAGAAGGCTTGGCTCCTTGCGCTCCTGAGAGCAACTTGCCTCTTTTCTTGCCTTCAAATAACGCAATGCGAATACGAGCGATAATAGTACTGCTATTGCCAATAGAATGGCTATAAGAGCTAGCATCTTGTGCAGTTTTGCGCTCCTCACACGAGTCGCAAAGCCACTATCTCTCTCGGATACTATGAAGCCCCAATTCCTAAACTGGGGCCTTAAATCCTCCCTAGCGGCCCTGTTTAACACAGCTATTAAGTCCTCGGTCGTGGACACTCTACCGTATTTCTCGGCCTCCGCTACAACCTTTCTGATGAAATCAAGGCCTCCGTATCTCTCAGCTAGTTCAGTTACTATGTACTCGGAGGCCGCGTACTTGATGTCCATAGGTGCCGGGCTTTCCCAGTCCTGAAGTATGGAGCCTAGGTCTCCGCCCGTGAGTTCTTTGATCGTCTTCTCAAAGTTTGCAAAGAACTCCTCTCTGCCCTTCTCAAGCTCAGACACGTTTATGCCCGCGAGCTTGCAAACCCTGAGAGACACGTACTCTGCCACTCCCTCGTGGAACCACCTGAGCTCGTTGTTTGCCTCTATACCGGCGCGTCCCAGCGCTTTGTGAATGTACTCATGAACCACAGTGACTTCAAAGTACCCAGGCACGTACCTCAGCAAGAGCATGTTCAGGAATATCGGCCCCTCCCCCCTAAGGGTGATTTCCTCTCCCCGTACGAAGCCCAGCGTGGCTATGTCCCTTAGCCGCGGCAGAAAGAAGCGGAACTCTAGCTCCTTGAAGCCTCCGCCAAATATCTCTTCTAGGAGAGGTTTCGTTCTCCTGTAGGTTTCTAAAACTCTCCTCTCCAACTCCCGGTATGTCGCGGGAACACGCACAACAACCGTAGTATTGTCAATAACCCTCGTTACGTCTTCAATAGGCACGGGGTACTCGAGGCTGTATTCCACGATTACCCTAGCTCCCCTGGCCGTGTTAAAGACTCTAAACGTCAGCTTGTTCCCCTCGATTGAGAGCGGATGCAGCTCCTTCTCTAGGCCGCTCGTAGCCTCTATGCTTTTAAGATTGGCCAGAGTGACGTTAACGTACACCTTAACGCTATTAGGAGCGCCTATCATTGGCGTCATGAACCACGCTCTGTCCCCAACGATCAAGCTAGCATAAGGGAACCTGTACTCGATTCTTAGCTCGAACACCCCGCTCTCCGAGGGAGCATAAGAGAAGTTGAGCATGTTGTAGAAGTAGGTGTACTTGGAGATGTTAACGATTTTAAAGTCTCCGGAGTACGTAAGGTTGTACTTCTCGAATCTCGGGACTATTATGTACGACTCCCCGGGCTCCTCGTCTATAAAGAGCATGGCAACGGTTGCATTGCCATGGCCTGCCACATCTATTATGTACGTTAGCCTAGGTTCTGCCAGCGCTATGCCCGCGGTCAGAGCCGAGAGGACAAAAAGTATTACTACTGCCCTCCGCAGCATTTCCCCTCGGCACGTGTATGCTAAACAGGTATATAGTGGTAGCGAGGGGAAACCGTCGTACTCGTACGACTCTCAGGCTCGCAGAGCTTGGAGTGGACTCGAACTCGGCTTTGCTGGTATCGGACTTGCACTGCAACGAGGCTCCCTGTAGGCACGCGGCTGTGCTAGCTAGAATTATGAGGCATAGCGCATGCGACACGCTAATTATACTTGGCGACCTGTTTGAGAAATTCCATAGGAGAGCGTGCTGTGAAGAGGTCGTAGTATCGGTTCTTAGAACTCTGAAACCCCTCTTGAGAGAAGCGAGGAACATTGTGTACCTAACTAGTAGGTCCTCTCACGACCCCTTAATAGGCAGTCCATGCATATATGGTGTGCATGGGTCGGTAGTGGCTGTAAGCCCCTACCCGCTGACGGGCGAAATCGGGGGGGTTGAGGTTTACTTAACACACGGTGACTCGGCAGTCGGCAGCGGAGCGCTCGCCTATATGATAAACAGGGCTATGCGCGCACTAGGCGAGAACCTGTACGTTGAAAAGAGATTGAAAGCCACTTTGGGGCTTCCCTCCCGGGTCTGGCTGGTGATGGGGCATACACACATGCCGGGGATCGATCCAGAGGCCAGGGTTGCCAACACGGGGGGATGGAAAGAAAAACTGTGGGGATGGGCACCCTACTGGAAGCGGCCATCCTACACGTATGTGCGCGTCGGCGAAGGTGAAGTGTTTCTGGAGCGTGCTACCCCCTGATCGTCTCCGTGAACACTCTAATTATCTCGTGCTTGATTTTCAGAAACTCTAGAACGTTTCCCTCGCGCGCTGCCCGCTCTAGCCCGTCTAGTAGTGGTAGTGTTTTGTCCTTGAGCCTTTTAGCGAGCTCAGGTTCTTCATTGGTAATGCTTTCTATCTTCTCATGGACACTCCCCGCGATCAAGCGGGCGTAGCTCGTTAAGATGCTTTTTAGTTTCTCTCTGGGAACCTTCAATATGAGGTCTCTAAGAGCTCTCGCAGCGTCCCTCGAAATAGCTATGGCACTACGAAGGTGCCCGACGGCTACTCCTATCCCGCCCCTATCTAAAGCTCCCTTTGCGCTTAGCAGCCTCGCTTTAGCCTTCGCTACAAGGGCCTTGACCGTATCCACGGGGTAACCCGCGTCCTCCAAACGCTCAACGACTCTCTCTAATCTATTAAGGAACCTAGACACTCTTACGATTCCAGCGAGAACTCTTCTTCTCACGGAGACCGATACTTTGAGCTTCCTAGCTACGGTCCTGAGAATTTCGAACGCTTGCCTAAGCTTGATCCATGCCTCCGAACAGTTTCCCTGCCTCGCAAGGCCTCTCGCCTCTTCAGCTAACGCGTCAGCCTTGCCTGTGACTCCTTTAACGCGGTCTAGCACTCCCTGCTTTTCTGCAATTATAAGGATCTTCTCCCTAGCACGGTCGTAGACGTCGAATGCCTGTTTAAGCTTCGGGCACTCCCGAGGCTGTGCAGTTACGATTGAAAACATTGAAAGTGCTATTAGGGCCACCGTCAGAGTGGCAAGTATTTCTCTCTTCATGGTCCCACGGCAAGCTGTGAAGCCCGCATATTTACGGAAAGCCGTGAAAAAGCGCCATTTTGCGTTTTATTTTCACTTTGTTCCCTCTGGGCGTCTTCTCTACGCTCACCAAGCCAAGCTCCTCAAGCCGCTTTACTCTTCTCCAGACGGTCGTCGTAGGCAAGCCTAGGAACTCCTTTATTTCGGTCTGATATGCCCATCCACCCCTGCTTCTTAGGAAATCGAGAATGGCCTCTTCCTCCTCGGTAAGATGAGGCCCTCTCGGGCGTCGCCGCCACGCATACACGAATGCGAGCGCTGCTGCAACAGCGATTACGGCAAGCCATAGTGCACTGGACGGAGGACTTTTCTCCTCCTCATAGACAAAGTACTCTAGCGCTATGTAGCTACTATTAAACACTAACCTTAGGCCGCTATCGTAGGCTTCAAGAAGCACAGGGAGAGGCTCAAAGTACACAAGAACTGAGCCGTTGGGAAGGACAACCGTAGTTCTCCCGCGGAGACCCTTTACGTTGAGGCTCCATACGCCCTCGGACTCTCTGGCCAATCCCTCGACATCGTACGATACTACGGCCTCGTCAATTACCTCGATCACAAGGTCCGGCCCGCTCTTATTGAAAGACAATGGGCGCCCGTCCCCTGATAGAACTAGAAGGTAAACAGGATCTCCGAGCAACCTAATCCTTACGAGGCGGGGGTAGTCCACTCTGACCTTATGCTCTACGCTAGCCGATCCGTCAGCATAAAGTATAATTGTAGTTTCGGGCTGACCCAAAACTAGCGGGGCATAGACCGCGGCTATCAGGATGCACAGGATGGCACGAGTCATGCCAACGCGTTTAAGACGGAACGAACTCTATAACTTTATGCACTGTTTCGTCTTCGATGTAGATGGCGTGTTGGTGGACCCTT
>Ga0180302_10001674_pt1 | contig 10570 bp, 11 predicted proteins | sample GuaBasSediGuay17_FD_121794 | JGI IMG/M metagenome (GOLD analysis project Ga0180302, IMG submission 121794) | Subseafloor sediment microbial communities from Guaymas Basin, Gulf of California, Mexico - Guay17, Core 4571-4, 12-15 cm | ecosystem: Environmental > Aquatic > Marine > Hydrothermal... | reverse complement strand
TTCTTACTCGATGTTTGTTTTAAATCTTACTCTTCTGTACTACGGTGAGTATACTTCAAGGCGAGGATTATGGAGGTAGAACTCTAAGTGGACAGGATGACTTGGAACGTATCCCGAGGAGGACTAGGAAGATCATGATCTTTTCAAATCGATAACTATGAATTCTATGAGGACAGGTGTATGAGTAAGGCTTTCCAGACCTTTCTACAAGCTAGGATGTGAGGGCTCTATCAAGATCACGGTAATATTAATGGGGACAGAGTAGTTGCACTCAGTCTAGAGTGGAAGTAAGAATGCCGTCAGTCCTTAGGGCAAAACCAGAAGCATGAATTATAGAAGATCACTCACTTAGAGCTCCACTAATGCGTAGGATGAGTTCTGAAAAGTCTAATGCTGATATAAATTCCTTCTGGAATTTAAGTAATAGATTTCACTTACTCTTCTTTGGATACTATAGACATAATGGAGTTATTTTGAACCGAGTTCCGGTTCACACCTTCCTAAAGAAGAGAGGAATTTACGTGGGAGTGGAAGTAGTGTCGAAAAAGTATAATAGGCTTATGATACCTGATAGTACCAAAAGAGCAAGGAGAATGACGGACTCAAGTGAAGAATTCTAGAGATTGCTTTCCTATGGATGTTTGAAATTCATTACAACTTCTTCCTCTTACGTCATTAGGAGATATAGCCAGTATGATGTTATACTTTCCTAAATCACCTTTCAGGGATCCAGCCTTTCACATCTCACCTCAACTGGTCAAAATGTCGAATATCAGTTCATATGCTCGATAATATGTCTTATTGATAGTATTCATTATGTCAATTCATAACTATTATGATGTTATTGATGTTAATTTGGCAGATATCTTTATATTTATGTTACTTCCATATAGTCGAGAAAACATGCGACCTATCATAGGGATCTCTAAAAGAAGACTTATCCCATTAGAGAGCCTCAAACATATGCTATTGAGATCCTATAGAATCGTAAGAAATGAACGTATGAAGAGGGTATTAAAAATTCAAGCTACCATATGCAAGGCTGCCAGAGAATATCTAGACTCATTAGGATTTATTGAACTCCTTCCACCCATAATAGGCCCTGTTACAGACCCTGGCATAAGAGGAGCTAAACAGGTGGCTTTTGACTTTTATGGTCATAAGTATAAAATCATGAGCAGCGCGATACTATATAAGCAGATGATGGTAACAGCACTGGGAAAAATATACTTTTTCTCGCCTAATGTAAGGCTGGAACCACTGAACTCTGTAGAAACAAGAAGACATTTAGTGGAATTTGTTCAAATAGACATCGAGAAGGCATACGCAAACTATTTCGAAGCTATGGAACTTGCAGAGGGATTGATCACATTTATCATAAAGAAAGTGATAGAAGAACACGAAGAGGATCTCAAATACCTAAACTGTGAACTTAAAGTTCCTAGAAGACCTTTCAAAAAGCTGTCATATAAAGAAGCTATCGATATCTTAAGAGCACATGGCTTTGAAGTTAGCTATGGTAAAGAAATTCCTTGGGAGGGAGAGGAATTCCTATCTATGATGTTCGAAGATCCCTTCTTTGTGTACGATTATCCACTTTCTGCAAGAGGCTTCTATGATCGAGAGGATCCCGAAAGGCCGGGCATTCTTAGAGATTTTGACATGCTTTATCCAGAGGGATACGGTGAAGCTATTTCTGGAGCTGAGAGGGAGTACACTGTAGAAAAGGTTATTGAAAGAATGAAGATGACAGGAGAGAACCCCTCTGAGTACAGCTGGTATATTGATATGCTTAAGGAGGGAGTAGTACCTAGTGCTGGTTTTGGAATAGGAATTGAGAGGTTGACAAGGTATGTATGTAAGCTAGAAGCTATATGGGAAGCTAGACCCTACCCTAAGGTAGCTGGCATATACTCACCCTAGTGAACCTCCAATCCTCGCCTTCTCTATTCTCTAGCGAGGGGTTATAGTCTCCTCAGTAGTAACATTACACCCAAAGGGATGAGATACTCCTCCAAGAGCTTGTACGCACATCTAAGGGATTGCTGTCTAACTAATTAGACAATTAGCGTAGCATACCAGTTAAGGAAATGCTAGTGAGAGAGAAAAGAATGCTATGAAGAAAGTGTAGATTCCAATACAGTCCTCGACTACATGCACTATACTGATTAATACGTGTTACTAATTATAATAGGAGTACAATGACGATAAAGATTATGATAAAATCGAATAAATATAAACGACGTTTTGGAGAGATTATACTCGGTAATGTACTCTCTACTATAGTGAACGAGACTGTGAAATATGGCTTCAGTCCTATAAGTAGAGTGACAGTTATTGTAGTAGATCAACTGGATGCGTACGAACCTGTACTTTCTTCGAAGATCTACCCCCATGAAGGAGTGGTTGTAGATCCTACTTTAAGGATTATCATAGTCGTGTATTCTGAGATCCTTCCACTACTAATTGAGAGGGTACTTAGAGGAGTTGTGGCATTATTGCTAATCGATAATCTAGCTAAATATGATACTGCTCTAGCAGATGAGCTCGTTAGAAAGATGTACTTTAAAGTGGTTGTAAAATGCCTTTGAAAAATAAAGTATACCTACTCCTGACAACTATTTCAGGACTGGAAGACGTGCTGATAGAGGAGATTAGTGAACTTTATGGAAATACTATTGAAATACTAGAAAGTAGAAGAGGATGGATTATTGCGAGCATAGATAGCAACTCTCCCAGTACTCTCATAGATAATTTGATAGCTTCATCGAGAAGTCTAGAACGTATTTATACTATCCTCTTCAGAACTAAGCTCGAGATAGACTGCATAAAGACTGCGATTGAGAGTACATCCATACACTCCATGTTTACTCCTTATACGAAATTTGCGATAAAGTTAGATAAAGAGAAATATGTAGATGTGGATTCATATCAACTAGTTAGAATACTGGGTGACTTAGTATGCAATACGATAGAGAAAAGAAAGGGTTATAGACCTATAGTATCCTTAGATAATCCTGATATTGAGATTTACTGTAAAGTATTCAATAGAGAATTGATATTCGCATTTGATATAACTGGTCCTAAAGCACTACACTTCAGAGAGTGGAGAGTATATCTTCATCCATCGACATTAAATGCTATAATAGCTTATGCCATGGCTAGATTATCAAAAGCAAAGACTGCTACCAGAGTCCTCGATCCTATGTGTGGATCTGGTACTATACTAATAGAGACAGGTTTAGCCTACAGTAAACCTATGCTATATGGAATGGATATAAATATTAGACATGTAGAAGGGACCTTGGAGAATATCAGAAGAGCTGGATTAGAGAGTAGATGTACTCTTAAGGTAGGAGATGCTTTATCCATTCGAGAGTATTTCGATTTGTCGTTTGATAGGATCATAACTAATCCACCCTATGGTATTAGGGAGCTTAGCTATTGTAGGACTCTTTATGAACTATACGAGGGGTTTATGAAGTCTGCCCTTGAAGTATTAACTGGAAATGGCTATATTACCTTAATAACTCCTCGTAGAAGACTTATGAAGAGCATACTGAGGAAATTTAAACTAAAGGTAGTGAAAAGAAAGGACTTAGAGCATGGAGGTATTAGGGCTACGATATTCGTCTTGACCAGCTACTAGTACTGTCTGATGTGAATTTTTACATGTCTATTCTATCTTTAACTCTATCTCATCCTTGGTACTTAATACCTTATTCACTTCACGTTCATTACCTTTGAATACATTGACAGCTATATCTCTTATAAAGGAGTCTGATGGAGCACATTTGATAGCACTAAAGCGCATACATAGTGAGTGCTTTAATGCCTCTTTCTCCAATCTATCCTTTACTTTACCTTCAACTATGCTCCTGGCCAATACTAATGCTATATAGAACCTCTTGAAAGTCCTGAACTTGTACTCTAGCCGTGGAAATTCCTTCTCGAATAGATCAAGCATTCTCTTTAGGGTCTCTTCACTTTCCCAGTTAAAGAGTACTTTTGTTAGACAGAGTCTAAGTACTCTGAACACTATATCCTCACTTATTTTCCCGAAGTATTTTTCCAAAGTTAATTGAATGGGATTTCCTGAGAGTATTTCATTCACTATATTCTCTACTCTCACTTCTTTGCTGAATATTTCAGAGTGTAATTTCTCATCAAACACTCCTAGGCCATACTTACCAACAAGATATAGGGTTATCATCTCCTTATCGTAGATCTTTATCTTAGTCTTTCCTCTAATAGGTTCAATTCCCTTTCTCTCATAAGTTCTTTTAAGTAACTCTACTACTGTAGGCCTACTAGTACGAGGTCTTTGAAGTATGTTACTCCAGATTTCAATACATGCTTCGATCCTATCTTTAAGTATATTCAAGGTCTCCTCATCCTGTTATTTCATTCTATAATTATCCTACACGGCACGGGGATCTTAGAAGCTGCTCTTCTTAACGCCTCCTTAGCTGTGTCTATGTTCTCCTTACTCACTCTTACATACATTATCGTCTGATAGGCTTTGACACGCGCTGCCCTACCTATAGGTGTTCCAAATGCTAATCTCATACCATCTTGAAGCCTATCCGCTCCAGCAATTGCCATCATTTTGTTTTCTCTTAATATATGATGGGGATATATTAGTATCTTAAAGTGGTAGTTTTGAGTACCTAATTTATTCGCTAGAAATCTATTAGCTATCCTCCTAGCAGCCTCTATGGCGTTGGCTCTTACCTGTCCTATTTCTAATACTATAAGCTTTACCATATTGCTAAAGTCTCCCCTGGGATTGCCCATGTCAAACTTAGGTATCTGTACTGGAGGTATGCTCCTTATATACTCCTTTCTAGTGTATGGTGGTGTATCTGGATGTCTATAGCAACGTCCGGGACGAAGTGGAGCCATTCTTTTCACCTTTATTAGCTATTCTGTCTGATACTCTCCTACTAATTAATGTTTCCCTTTAACTATTCCACAATTGGAAAGAAGTAAAACTTTAATCAATACTATCCATTCTTATAGAATGAATTCCAGAATAATTTGGTCTATATGGTTTGACACTCTCCTCGCTTAAGTGGGAAATTTTTGCTTCTAGAGTGTTCACTGGACTTTTACCCTTCACTCCTCCATTCTACTCCGAGAGCAAGGGAGTCTCACAATCTCGATGAGCATACCTCCACTTATAAAGGATACTTATATTCAATACTCCAACAATATCCTCATCTTTCGAATTACCATTAAATTCATCAGTACACCAGCTGATCTATCGATTATTTTAACTTCAAACATCCATTCTCCCACTAAAGTAGGATGTCTTCTGGTATCATTATTGTAAAGAGTGATGTCAATACTCCTCTTTTATTCTATTTTATCATTTTTATGTATATTTTTCGTAGAAAGCTCATCAATATATGTAGCTCTCCTCTGGTCACTACGCCTTTTCCAAGTACCCTTCTGAACACCAGTAGAACTTTTTCTCTCTTGTTCTCCGGGTATTTTATTGTGTCTAATATTTTTACTACATAACTCAAGAATGCCTCTTTTTCATTTCGTGATGGCAGTTCAAAATAGAATCTATCCTTGCCACTCGTAGTTTCCTGAATGTATATCTCATATAGTATTACTGCGACAGCATGTGATATATTTAAAATGGGATAGTTCGGACTAGTTGGTATAGTTACTAATATATCACACAACGAGAGTTCTTCATTAGTCAGTCCTATGTCCTCCCTCCCAAATAATATAGCTACACTTCCGCTACTTTGAACTATGGACTTAGCAAATTCTCTAGGATCGAGAGGTTTTCTCAATATGTTCCTTCTACCACCCACTATACCAGTAGTACCCACTACGAGATCGGTATTTTGGAGTGCTTCTTCCAAATTTCTACTGACTTTCATTTTCTCTAGAATATCATTAGCATGCTTTGCGAAAATCTTACACGTACCGCTAAATTCAAATCTCGGAGCTACGAGACATAAGTTAGTGAAACCAAAGTTCTTCATAACCCTTGCAGTGTATCCTATGTTAAGCTCATAGAGTGGTTCTACTAATATTATCTTATACCTCTCAAGTCTCTGTTCTGACATTATCTCCCGTTATCCTCTTTATCTATGACCTCTTATACTTCTTCAGCTTACGTAGATTATTTCTCAGTAGATTTCTTAGATTTTCATATTCTCTGAGTACTAACTTTACACTATCCTTAGTTCTATCCTCTGTAGCGGGTATGTTATTTTTTATAAAGTTTATTGTAGGAGATAATTGTCTATTTATGATCTCTTTTATGAAATTCTCGAAGACATCTATGAGAGACCCCGTAGCTAGGTACATTTTTTTCCTACCTATCTTCTCTACCATCATCACGAGACCTAAGCTTTCTAAAAATGTAAGACTTGTACTTATTAGACCAACACTATAGCCCGTTAATTTCGCTATTTCTTGCTGTGAGAGAGGGCATCCAGCTAGAAGTAGCACTGCTAAGATCTTACCTACAGCTTCACCTAATCCCCACTTTGAGATAAGTCTCGATAATCTTACCGCAAGTTCTAACTCCAATCTACTTAGCATACTATCTACCATTTAGTACTCATGAACTATTGGTGTTATTTTACGTATATCTCTTTCTCTCAATTTCCTGAGATTATCTTCTATGTAAGCCTCTACCTTTCTATTTACTATACGCAGCATCCTAATGAAAAGGTCCATGAAAATTCTTGTAATAACACTATTTCTCCTAGTATAACCTTTTACAAGTTCAGGCAACCACTTCATATCATGCCTCCATATAACCTTATATAGTTCCCAGTGATACCATTTAGCATCTTCTACGAATCTCATAGATCCATACTTCGTGAAATCCACGTACAATAATGGAACTATAAGACTTCTATAGAACTTCAGATCCTCTATGAGTTCCACAGTTCTTACTACATCACTCTCCCTCTCCCCCGGAAGATTTACTATTATAGTTGCTGCGGGAACTAGCCCTAAATCGTGACAGATTGAAAATGCCATCTCAACCACCTCAGGCCACTCTGATGCCTTAAAGGGATAGGGTTTTCGGTCCATGTGAAGCTCTATGAGATGAGGACTCCCTGTCTCTATACCTGTCTGAAAGCCTATCCAGTGATACTCATCCACACCTAGGAGCTCGACTACTTCTCTAACGGTATTTGGATATGCGGCTATTGAGGATAGATTAGCATGAGCGAAGCTTGTTATCATGACTCCAGGAACCTTTAGGATAGACTTAAAAAGCTTAATTACTTTCTCATGTCTTACCTCCAGAGGCCTAGCACCATACTTGAAAATATCTTCAGCTCCAAGGCATATGCCTGTCTGTCCATATCTCACATTAATCTCTACGTCTTTAACTATCTGCTCTATCGGTCTATGTCTTAGAGGTACCATTGTAGGTCTACAGAATTTACATCCTCTACCACAGCCTCTAGATACCTCTACATAGCCCCCTATGGTAGCTCCCTTCAGTAATGGGATTTCATCAGCTCTAGGGTATTCTAATATGGGTATATTAATTATGGTTGGAATTTTAATAGAGTCCTCGAGGATTTCCTGAAAGAGCTTGGGTGCTGCTTTATCGCACTCTCCATGGACTACTATGTCTATCCCAAGCCTCTTCATACTCTCTAGATCAAACTGCCAAGTTCCGGGTCCACCTACAACCACTCTTGTTCCTCTTCTTCTAGCTTCTTGTACTATCTTGCTTGTAATTAGCTTTCTAAAATAGTATGCAGTTATAGGCTCACTATGGACAATACCAGTGAATCCAGAGAATGTAGTAGATGCTGGTCCTCGTCCTAGGGGGTCTATTGTGTATATGCCTATTATCTTAGTTTTTTCACTCACAGCTTTATACAAGTTCCTAGGAGGTACTACGATTATATCGTCTTCATCTACTACTTTACTCTCTCTCAGTGCAGCTTCGACTCTTCTAAGACCATGAGGTGCTAGTATGGCTTCGCCCCTCTTTCCCACAGGAACAGGTCTTAAAATAGTTCTCGTCAATATAGGTAGTGGAATAAATCCCTTTGTAGGACCTGTTGTAAGAAATCCATAGAATAATCCACTGCCGTAGGTACTCATTACAGTTCTATCGCCAGTAAGCACTATTTTATAGCCTGGCATAGGACTTTCCTTTAGTCTTTTCTAAAAATTTAGAATTTATAAATCTTTACTTTGTATACATCCTATCGTTTATTACTGATTATGAGAGCTATTAGAGCACCATTCCTTCATGAACTGTAGTCAGTACGAGCATAGTATTTGTATGCTCTATTTCACTCAATTTAGTCAAGTATTCTATTAAAAACTTGGTAAGCTCACTCCAATCTTTAGCTATTACTTTTAAAAGTACATCATATTCTCCAGTCACTATATGGGATTCTATTATTCTGAGCTTAGAGTTGCTTCTATTGATATCTTCAACTATCTTTTTAGTTATAGATACTTGGTCAGTTAACTTCCCTGTACCTCTTCTGACTTTAATCATTACAAATGCGAGAAATTTATACCCTAGAGTGGAGTAGTCTAACATCGTAGTAAAGGATTTAATCACACCCATTTTGACCATCTTCTCAATCCTAGAAGATATAGTCGTCCTGGGTACAGCTAGTTTTCTAGATAACTCCGACAGCTTTACTCTAGCATTCTTACTCAGTTCCTCTATAATCCTTAGATCAAGTGAGTCTAGCTCCACAATTATGCTCTATCACTGCTCTATTTAAGCATTTCAAGATCCACGACTACAACCTAGTGCGTATTAGAGCTTAAAGTCTCCCCCTAAAGACTTAAAAGTATATTGTACTGGATATTCATGATGATGAGTTTGCCGAGTACTTAGCCGTACGGCTATGAAGAGTGGTAGGACCTCTCTGAACTCTAAGGAAAAAGGTGGAAATTACGGAATACGAGTCTTCTCAAGACTCCTTATCATTACAGGAAAGCAGTTTCTAGTATTTTTTCACACCTACATTTTCTTTCTTTTGGTATTTCTGGAATTAACTTATAGAGGAGTTTCTTAGCCTTATCCACATTTTCGTTCATAACTCTGACCACTTCCTCCGCTGTCACTATTCTTTCAGCCCATATGTCGTAATCCGTCACCATAGCTATGAGACTATAGCACATTCCAAGTTCTCTAGCTAGATTTATCTCCGGAACTAACGTCATACCTATGATATCGCATTTAAAGACTTCCTTCCATATTATAGATTCTGCTTTAGTGCTAAACCTTGGACCCTCTATACATACATATGTCCCTTTGTCATGGATAACTATACCTAGTTCCTCGGCTGCTTTTAATACTAGCTTTCTTAACTCAAGACAGAATGGTTCTAGTCCTATTTGTATATGTGCTACTCTTGGACCATCATAAAATGTATACACTCTGTTCTTAGTCATATCTATAAATTGATCAGGTAGTACGAAGTCCCCTGGCCTATAGTCCTCTCTTAGACTACCAACAGCCGAAACTGCTACTATTCTCTCAACACCTAAACTATGGAGTGCCCATATATTAGCCCTGTAGTTTATCGCATGTGGAGGTATTCTATGCCCTCTTCCATGTCTAGGTAGGAAAGCTATCTCTACTCCATTTAGTTTTCCGATCATAATGTTATCAGAGGGACTACCATAGGGAGTGTGTACTTTCCTCTCCTCGACATCCTTGAGAATACCAGGATCATATAATCCACTCCCCCCGATTATACCTACTCTGACCATGGTTATCACAGGTTAGTTTAGTACAAATGAGTTTTAAGTATAATCCTAGTCATAGGAATGCTGGCTAGGATTATAGATGGATAATACTATATGGAACAGGTGGCTCTCTAGATTACTACTAATTTTAGGAATAAGTATAAAAGAGCTCTTACTTATCAGTGAGCGAGCTGAGACTATGAAAAGTTTCTACGTAAAGAATGGATGCTTTTATTATAAGGGAAAACCATTTATCAAGACTTCAGCCTATCACGGAGGAGATTACATAATAACGCTACCAGAGGAATTAGTCACTACAGATAAGAATCTATACTTAAAGGCTGGATTTACCTCTGCCGATTTCTTTGCCCCCTGGAGGAGAGTAAGACCTTCTGAGGATGAGTGGAACTTAGAACCTCTTAGAGTTCTATTAAGAAGGGCAAGAAAAATGGGTATAACGGTATTTATTCACTTCTATCCCAATCCACCTCGATGGATGGTTGAGAAATATGACTGGTACTGGATAACTGAGACTGGGAGAAGAGTCCCAATAGATATTGTAGGTGGTTATCCCTTTGATGAGAATTACCTTAGAGAGATGGAAGAATATGTTAAGAGACTCATAGGTGTAGGGTTAGAGTATGAAGATGCGCTTGGAGATTATTGGCTATGTAGTGAAAATTGGCCCTTTCTACCTAGCTTTAAAGAGAGGAAGATTTATGGTACTAGAGAGGATGCTAGTTATGATGATTATACTGTTTCTAGGTTTAGAGATTGGTTGAGGAGGCAGTTCTCTCTTGAGGAGTTGGGTATTCGTTGGAATATGGATAAAAATACCTATAGTTCATGG
>Ga0180302_10001673_pt1 | contig 10575 bp, 10 predicted proteins | sample GuaBasSediGuay17_FD_121794 | JGI IMG/M metagenome (GOLD analysis project Ga0180302, IMG submission 121794) | Subseafloor sediment microbial communities from Guaymas Basin, Gulf of California, Mexico - Guay17, Core 4571-4, 12-15 cm | ecosystem: Environmental > Aquatic > Marine > Hydrothermal... | reverse complement strand
TCCCCATAGCGGTATGTTCATCATTAGTAGGTATGCTATTACTGCGATTAGTGTGTATACTATTCTTAGTTTGAATGGGGGGCTTCTTTCTGGTTTTTTTACTACTGGTACCATTCTTGCGAAGGGTCTTACTGCTTCTACGAATGCGCTTGGCATTATTTTTCCCCTCATTACCTTAACTATTATTTTATTGATAAATGTTTATGTGTGTTTTTGTTTCCTATGTAGCATATATGATCTAACTGTTTGTTCTTTTTTGCTAATTTTAAATGTTATAGTGGTTTAACTTAGCTATGTATTTTTTAATATTTTGGTTGTTGTTATGGTTTCTATTGGTGGTTTTTTTGTGTAGTAAGGTTAATGTTGGTGTTGTGGGGCTAGGAAGGATAGGTCGGCTATATGCTAATATTCTAAGGTTGCATGTTCCAGAGGCCAGACTTGTTGCTGTAGTTGATAAAATATGTGATTTGGCTAGGAGTGTTGCCAAGGAGGTCGGCGCAAAGTACTACACTAGTTTGTTGGATATGTTGGAGAAAGAAAGTGATCTGGATGCTGTAATAATCGCTACTCCAACTTATTTACATAGAGATATGGTAATCCTAGCCGCAGATTATGGGAAACATATTTTCTGTGAGAAGCCGTTGTCATTGTCCCATATCGATGCGATAGATATATTAAAAAAAGTAAGAAGTGCGGGGGTCATTCTTCAGGTTGGGTATATGCGGAGGTTTGATAAATTATATAGATATGCTTATGAAATCATAAGAGAGGATCTTGGCCATATATTGGTCATTAACTTTGTTACATGCGATCCTGGTGTTCCGCCAAAGTGGGTATTCAATCGTCGACTTAGCGGAGGGATTTTTCTGGATATGCTGAGTCATGAAATCGACTTAGCTATGTATTTTGCTGATTCTAAAGTAAAAACTATTTATGCCTCGGGCACGGTTAGGTATTATGATGAGGCTAGAAGTGGTGGAGATTTAGATACAGCATTTATATCTATAACCTTTGAGAATGATGCTGTATGCAATATTTATGGTTGTAGAGGAGCTACCAGTGAATATATACTTGTGACGAATATTTTTGGAAAGGAGGGGCAGATCCAAATTAATTACAATAACCTAAAATGCTCATCAGGGCATAGTGTGTATGTTGCGGTTCTAGATGACTATAATGAACCATGGTTCATAAGACGTTTTTATAATGCATATATTTCCGAAATAAAACATTTCATTGATTGCATTGTTAAGGGTGCCAATCCCATAGTAGGATGGGAAGAGGGAAAAAAAGTAATTGACATTTCTGAAGCGGCGTGGAAATCGGTGGAGAAGAAAAATCCTATATATTTCCAACAAACATAGCTTGTGGTATGGTGACTTATAATGGAAAAGTTGGCGATTAGTGGAGGGTGCCCCGTTTATAATGGCCCGTGGCCAAAATGGCCGTTTATAGCTCCAGATGCCTATGGCTATGTCCAACAAGTATTAACCTCGGATAGATGGACTATTAGTGGCCCCATAAAAAAAGATGAACCATTCGAAAGGCGATTCGCAAGAGCATTCGCGGAATATTGTGGTGCCAAATATTGCATTCCTACATGTAATGGATCTAGTGCTTTGTTAATCGCGTTGGAAGCACTAAATATAGGGTTTGGTGATGAGGTTATAGTTCCAGCGCTAACTTGGATAGCTGTCCCAACAGCTGTTATGAATGCAAATGCGACTCCTGTTTTTGTGGATATGGATCCAGATGCTCTTCAGATGTCTGTAGAAGCCATAGAGTCTGCGATTACTAGTAGAACTAGAGGGATTATTGTAGTTCATAATTATTGTGGTCTTGCTGATCTGGATAAACTCCAAGAAATAGCTAGGGAGTATGATATATTCATTATAGAGGACTGCTCTCATGTCCATGGTGCAATGTGGAAAAACAAAGTTGTGGGAACATTTGGACATGTGGGGGTATTTAGTCTACAGCAAACGAAAGTATTGACGTGTGGAGAAGGAGGGGTAGCTATAACAAATAATCCTGAAATTGCAGAAAAACTAGAACTTTTGAGGGCTAATGGCAGAAGATATAGTGATATTGCGCGTTTTCCAGGGGATATCCATCTCAGGGAGACTTACGGTATTCATGGAGCGAACTATTGTTTATCAGAGCTCGGTGCCGCCGTTTTGTATGCGAATCTCAAATATCTGGATGACCAACATAAAGTTAGGCTAATTAACGCTCAAAAATTAGAGTCCAAACTTAAAGAAATTAATGGCGTAAATCTTGTAAAGGTTTATCCTGGCGTTACCCGAAGGGTATTTTATAAATTTGTATTTAGGGTTAATCTAGATGCTTTTGAAAATAGATCCATTGAGGAAATTTGTATGGCTTTAAGCTACGAACTCAATTTACCAGTAACCCCCGTATATAAACCAATAAACATAAATTCTCTCTATAACCCCAGATCAAAGAAAAGATATCACATAAGTTACGATTACATAAGAAAACTTGAGGAATGGAAGAATCACAAATTTTGCGGTGCAAGCGAAATCTATCGAACATCAATATCGTTGCCTCACTATGCGTTACTGGGAAACGAGAAACATATCACTGCCATAATAAAGGCTATTAAAAAAGTCAAGAAATTGGCATATACAATTCCAGAGGACCATTGATCATAGAAACTAGTATACTTCATGGAAACCGTTCATTAAGATAGACCAATTTATTTTCTAGTTAAGCTTTCATAGCTGGGTTCTATCGAGCTACATAATCATATATTCAGCGGATAGCTTTTTTATGAAAAATAGCTAATTATAACTACATTAGGTACTTGGCTTAGGTGGTGGGGTATGCGAGTAAAGATAGGTATTGTTCAAGCGGAGGTTATAGACTGGGATATTGATACCACTACAAAAATTGCTGTTAAATATTTAAGACAATTCCAAGGGAAAAATAGGGATATAATAGTCTTCCCTGAGTCCTATCCAGGGAGGTATGAGTCGCTAAAAAATCATATAAAAAAGCTAGGATTGAACTCATGGCTCATAATAGGAGAACATGTAGAAATTAAAGGAAAAAAATACAACTCTGCTACATTGATTGATCGATCGGGGGAAGTATTTGGGAGACAATTCAAAAATAATTTATTTCCATCTGAAATAAAAAGGGGGATATCTCCGGGAGAAGGATTCGATGTATTTAAAACCGATTTCGGGACAATTGGAATGCTTGTTTGTCATGATTTTCCAACAAACCCTGAGGCGACAACAATACTTGTTTTAAAGGGTGCAGAAATAATCTTTGTTATTTCCTTGGCCGTTAAGTCCTTATTGGAACATTGGAGATTACTTCTGTTATCACGGAGCATTGATAATGGAGTTCCAATTGTGTTTGTGAATATCGGTGGAGCTCGGACAGATGAGTATGGCTTCGAATTTGGAGGTGGCAGGAGCAAAATAGTAATACCTATAACATACGACATAGAAGGTCTTGATGACTTAGTTAGATCGCGTATTACTCCCAACGACCTTGTTTTCTTCGAGATGGATGAAAATCCGGGGGTAGCTGTTGTTGAGCTTGATATTGGCCATTTCAAGAAGTATAGGGGTGATATATTCAAATGCAGAAAGTATGCGAAAAAACTCCTTAAATGAAACTTCTCTGCGAGGTTGCTGTATAAAGCTACTCACATCAATCTCTATATAAGTATTTTTTATTATAACCGTTATTTTAGAGAGTATACAGTCAATTATGTCTGGTGGTTATGTTTGTTTGAAAAGATACGGGATATTACTGCAGAAATAGCTTTTTTAGCAGTAGTAGCACTATTGGCATTAATAATAAAGAATGAACTTATAGCGTTAATTGTTGTGCTTATAGGTTTATTAGCTATTTGGGCGTCAACAAAGCTCGCAGAGATTCTTAGACCTATAAAGTTTCTAAGCACGTTGGAGGCAAACTTTGACCAAGCTATAGAATTGATGGAAATGGCCAAGCAAAGAGCAAAAAAAACAATTACTATAAAGGCACTGATGAGTCACAGGCCTGGTAAACATCCTAGACGGAAAGACTTCAACGAAAAGCTAGGAGAAATATTAATGAAGCCTCCAAGTGACATAAACGTACAGTTTAATCACCTCATTCTAATATTTGAGGATGCTATGCTGAATCGCGTCAATCAACATATTAGTAATCTCAAAGAGAGAAGATACTCACCAAGCACTACAATTAATCTAGCAATCTTGACGTCACAACCAGAACTTATTCGAAAAGTTTATGATATGCTTAGTATCCTAAGATATATGAAGCAGGTGCCATCTGAGGTGAGAGATGTGCATATATCCTCTGTTCCTAATGTTAGTATGTTCATTGTGAAGGCCGATGGTAAATATGTCGGTGTACTACTTGGGTTGCCGCAAACTGGTCAACCTTTCGGTATGGGCCCAGCCATATTTATAAAGGGGCGGAGTAGAGATGCATGTAAGGGGATAGAGGCTCTCTATGATGAATATTGGAACCATGCTATAGAGATAGTACGGTCGAATACGATTTGTAAGGATAGGTATAATATACTGGAATCTATGATAAAAATCATAAGGTAGGTGATCAATATGGAAGGTAGTGGAAAGATCACCCCATATGCAGAAGTATATCTAAGGTTAGACAATGAAGTTGACCTTTATATGACAAAACTTGATTTAATGTTAAAGTCGAGCGAGACATGCGCACATGTGACTGTGAAGTCCACTTTGTTCTATCCATGGAAATTATCAGAGATTCCACACACTAAACCATTGGACAAAATCTATAATGAAATACTACGTCAAATTGAAGACGAAAAAATTTCATTGGAATATGTTATCGATATACCAAAAAATAAGCCAAGGAAGGTTTGTAGGGATCTCGTCAAGATACTGAATGATGCAAGGATTATTGCCACTTTATCAAATAAGTGTCCGTTAAGGGAGGGAGCATATGAAGTAAGGGCCCTAATGGCGGATCACCATGATTTCAATATTTTCTTACTGGATCCGACCGACATAGTGATACTGGATATGGCTGGGAGAGTAGGTCTCCTGTTAATATCCTCAACATTGTTGAGAGAAGCGAATATAATATTTGAAGAAATATGGAATAGAGCGATCCCGTTAATCTCTCGGGAAAGACCATATGTTAACGAGGAGAATTTTATAAATATATTAGAATCTGTATCTCCACCAGAAAATGAGAAAAAAGAAGTTCTGGATGCTATAAGAAGGTTAAAAGGAATTTTAAATCAACTATAAGTATAGGTGGACAAATTATGAGTGGGCTATTGTTAAAAAAAGATAAAATTAAGCCAGAGTCTTTACCGACGTATCATCTTCTGTTTAAAGAAGCCGTAAATCACATCTTCATTACACCGCAAAATACCAAATATACATGTGGCCCAGCAGCATACTCATGTTTAATGTCCGAGGCACCACACGATCTAGAGCTGGAGTTTAATCTGCTATTGATTGGAAGGCTTGCCCAATCAGTTTTACTCCTTGCTCCGTCCTTCCTGAAGATATCAGACGCGTTCAAGGAATTAGATAAGGTCCATAAATCCTATTTTTTAGCCACTAAGAAGGTAGAAGTAGACACAATTGACGACAAACTTATCGATATAATGTTAAAGTTTGAGGAGGTATCTGAAGAAAAGAGAGACGAGTTTATTAAAAGCGTTCGTAGTGCATATGAGGAATTATTCCGCAGGTACAGAAGCAAAATTAAAATTGTCAGCAATGAGGATGATTTCCATAAAGAACTTGAGAAATATGTAATGGACCCCAAATATACTGTTGTTGCATTATTCTATAATGATAAATCCCATATCGACGAATATGCAAAACGTGGAATTATTGGGACACCGCATTGGATGGTTCTGTTAGGTGTTACAGGTGAGAGTGTATATATAATATATGACCCAGCGACATCAACAATTCTTTGGATGGAGAAGGAAAAATTGATAAAGAATTTCAGAAAGTTGTTAGAGATAGGTGCTCCCCCCCAATTTGTTGTGACCAAGAGATAGGGCCTGTAGATTTCCGATTCTGTATTTTTTTCATTTTTTCTATATATCAATTTTTGGATACTATATCTTGGTGTTGCGTTTTGGTATTTCTAAATCACGGTCAACGCTCTCTTCAAGCATCATAAGGAGTCCTTTTCTTGGATTCGTAGCAAAAGTGTATTATCATTTAACATTAGCAGAGAAGTTCATTATATATTTTTTGAGTCCTTTGTATCCCGATTTTCTGTATATCATGGGTAAGATAGAATCTCCAACCCAGTCGGGCGAAAGAAGAAATTTGATCTCTCTTTCTGTCAAATTCTCTCCCTCTATAATCTTCTTATTAACATATCTCGTCTTACATTTTCCACAAGCGGTTTCCCATTCGTCAGGAACATTACATGGGCCAAGTGGATTAAGACATGTAAAGACGATGTCAAGAAGGGAGGGGTTATTTTTAATTATGGTCTCAAGTGTGTTGATTTCTAGGTTCCTAAAGAAGTTTATCTTTGCATTAATCGCTTTTTCTATCCTTTGAATGATAAATGGAACTTGGGATAGAGATAGCCAAACCCTAGGCATTCCCCTGATATCTGTTATGTCTCTTGCATGAATTGTCCTAAAATCGTAGTATTCTCCAAACCACATAGTACTAGAAAACATTCTTCCCAAGATCATCAGAATGAAATTTCTCCATAGAGTTCTAAATTTTGTATTAAGGCCAAATGGACCGTAATCAACATAGTAGGACTCTATCACAAATAGATTTGGGTTATATAATCTTTTAATTTTATTCACAGCCTCTCTCTCTAATAGAAACTCCCCATTTATTGTTGGACCATGAGCATATACCAATGCTAGTTCTGACTTCTTGAACTTTTCTCTCAAATGTAAGTACATATATGTGGAGTCCTTTCCGCCACTATATAGCAATACATTTTTAAAGGGGGAAGGTATTGACTCAAAGCTATTTACGTTGATGTTCCCTCCCTTTAACTTTATTGTTATAAATTCCTGAACTTCGTTGAATATTTGTGTTATTTCTTCTACTATCGGTGGAATTGATTTCATTTCGAATATAACCTTAGTTCTGGAATTTTTATTTAGATGGGGGTTAATAAAACTAGATGCCGTAGCGAAAACCAGAAAACCATTTAGGAGGCTATAAATATACTCATTCGATTGTGGCACTCGAAAATAGTAGACGCGAATTGGGTAAAAGCTTGATATGAATAATTCTTGCTTGTCGTTGTATTTAAATTTATTTTTAATTGTGATGTCCAAGTCATGTCACCAGAAGTGTTTCATAATTTATTGTATGTATGCATGCTTATAAAAAAAATTTAAAGGTTTTTACTAGCATAAGAGGGGGAGTTAGGTGGGACTATAGTGGTATCTATTTTGAGATCTACTGGCTTATTAATTATTAATGTTATCTTCGTTTGAAATGGTTCAATTGTTCCTATGTATAACGTTTTGGTTGGGGGTATAGCGATGCAAAAAGCCTTAATGCTAAAGGGGGGTATAGACAAACAACAGAAATATAAATTTGATTTTTTAAATCAGTTCTCAATGAGACATAGTTGGATATTTGGTGAAAAGTTGGAATATATATACAAGGCACATGTGTTAATAGTGGGGGTGGGCGGAATAGGCTCATCTGTAGCCTATTTTTTGGCTAGGTATGGAGTTGGCCACATAACCTTGATAGATCCTGATGTTGTAGAGCCACATAACCTAAATAGACAGTACTTCTTCTATGAGGATATCGGTATTCCAAAGGTCTTTGCGGTAAAGAAGTTATTAAAAAACATAAATCCATTTATCTGTGTGGATGTTTACCAAAAAAAACTACAAGATATACCGCGTGATAGATTGCATAAATTAGTCAGAGAAGCAACATTGATAGTGGATGCAATGGACGAACATATTGCAAAAATTTATTTGAACCGTATGGCTGAGAAGATGAAAAAAATAGTTATTCATGCCCATTCGTGTGGTTTTAAGTCAACTATTACAGTATTCATGCCTGGTGGGCCATACTATGAGGAAACATTTGGTATTCCGACAAGGCATATTCCAATGAGTAAGATATCAAGTAGGGATGTGGATAGGTATATCAAGTTTGCTGTGAGAAAGATTTGTTCTGGCGTTCTACCCAAAGTGACAGTTGAGAAGATAGTTAAGGGAGAAATCCCAATGCAGATATCCGTACCTCCCACCACAATAGGAGGCGTTATTGTCTCCACGGAGGCGATTAAAATCATAATCGGAAGAGATGAGCTCGTTATTAGGGCACCCAGAATGCTACTGATAGATCCTTGGCGACATGAATATAAGGTAATTAATATTAGACCTTTTAGTAATATCCAAGAAAGGTAAATGGTGTTAGAATTGAATGCTGAGCAGTTAGAAATGCTTAAGAAATATTTGTCTAGGGCAATGAATACAGAGTTTTATATGCCAATGAAACATATTCTAAGATCTTTAATAGATAGTGATGTGGATACGATGCTAAGTATTTTTCAAAAGTCTATACCAATAATTACTAAAGATACAATAATAGGTAATGAGAAATCGTTTATTCCTAAGGAAGCATATCATAGGATACGTTTGACGTGCTGTAGTTCTGGGACCTCGAGAGGAAAGCCCTCCTTCACTTTCTATACTGGAGATGAATTGCTTTATTTCAAGAAGCTCAGCAAGAGAATACACAATAATATGCTTAGGCGAGAGTTTGGTCTGGGAACGCCTGCACTAATAATTGTTCCATTTTTCATGACTGCAATGGGTGCAATTGTATTTCTTCAGTTGATGGATGTGGGATACAACATCAGTTTCGTTGATTCTGGCGCCCCTGTAGCTAAGCTGACCGAGACAATTAAGAATGTAGGTCCATTAATAATAAAAACTACTCCAGATATTATATATGAAATTATTGAAAATGAGGTTATGGATGGCATCGAAATAAAGAATGTTTTTGGTGATGTGGAACATATTCAGTTCACGGGTAATGTTATTGGATATGCTAGAAGGAGACAAATAGAGAGTATATTAGATGTTGAGACCTCCGAGACGTTCGGCATATCTGAATTGGGAGGCCCTCTAGGTGGGGAGTGTTATCATAAGAATGGTATGCATTTTTATGCATCTGAAAAGATGATAATAGAGCTAGATACTGAGAATAAGGTATTAGATATAAATGTCATAGATAAGCCTACACGTGGGAAACTCATAGCTACACCTCTTTACAGGGAGGGGATGATTCTACTGAGATACTTCACAGATGATATTGTGGAGATCGACCCAAACAAATGTGGCTGTGGTGATGAAAACATTAGAATGAAATTTTTAGGGAAGATACAATATTGCTTCAGGAGTAATAAGACTGGAGAATATTTTACTCCTCGTGATTTAGAAGAGACGTTACTTTCAATTGATGACTCGATATGGGAATTTATGCTATATGTCGATAGGGATAAGGAAAAAGGAAGGTTAATTATTGAGTATCTGTGGGATCCTAAAGCGTCTATAAATGAAATAAAAAATGTCTTAGAGGACATACTTGGAATAAAAATACGTGTGGAGAAAGTAGTTTTCGGAAAAATTAATCGCACAAAGCCTAAAAGGAATCGCATAGTGTTTGTCTGAAAGGGGAAGCTACTTTTCCTGTCTAGTATAGGTTTTAAGTGAGGTTTTTTATATTGGTTATTGCCAAAACATTTGTCTGAAGAGGGGGATATAAATGAGTTTAGTAGTTGATTTAGAGAGGTTTGTGGGCAAGTTGTTGCGGGATGTGCTTGATAGAATTAGCAAACCTAATATCCGTGGAGTAAGTGATTGTATCCATAGCATCTTATTGCGTACTTTAAGGGCGTTGAAGTTAATCCCTAAGAGAGGCCCTATCGCTTTTGATTATTTAATCAATAATTATGATGATGCTGTAGAAATAATCTCTAGGTTCTTGGTGGATAATTCGTCGGATATTGTTTCTGGTTGTTCTGGAGAGTTCGCTGAGGAGTATAGGGCTGCCCCGAACGTTGGTAGGCCTATGAATCCTGTGATCGATAGGATTGTGACTAGGTTAATAGACCATGTAATTAGTTGGGCATATGGAGAATGAGCGACAGGGAAATGTTTCTTCTTGTTATTCCTTTTCATTCTGATTTTGTTTTTAGGGGCCCGCCGATATATCTTCATGAGATGTATTTTAGGGATTTCCTGAGGGAATTTGATGTTGGTATTTACGAGCTTGATGTTGGCGAGAAAGGAGAGGAGTTTCTCACAAATATTTTTCTAGCAAGTAAACCATTTGTTTTTCTGTTTTCTCCAAAGGAGAGAGCGGCCAAGCTATATGAGTGGAGTGAACTCGAGGAAGCGGTGAATGTTGGGATCTTGGTGGTACCTATATCTTGTGATCAATCATACCTATGGAGTGTTGGTGATGTTCTTGACACATCAATAAAATGGGCTATTGATGGCTGGATTATGGATTCTAGGGATGAGGGTGCAAAGAAAATTTTGGAGTCTGTGAGGAGGGAACT
>Ga0180302_10001672_pt1 | contig 10576 bp, 13 predicted proteins | sample GuaBasSediGuay17_FD_121794 | JGI IMG/M metagenome (GOLD analysis project Ga0180302, IMG submission 121794) | Subseafloor sediment microbial communities from Guaymas Basin, Gulf of California, Mexico - Guay17, Core 4571-4, 12-15 cm | ecosystem: Environmental > Aquatic > Marine > Hydrothermal... | reverse complement strand
TTCTGTCATAAGATTGTGCAGTAAACCAAGTACGGGTATCTGACGTTCATCCAATTCTAATTTGCAGTGCATAAGCATGTTTTGGTATGATTATATAATAAATGGTTTTCGTTCACACCGTCAAACACCGTAAAGTATGCAGAGTGATGTTAATCTCTGTTGTCCGTCAATTATCCAAGAAATTATCAAACTCCCTTCGCCACTTCTTGGTACGTTTTCACCCCCTCCACTCAATTATTACCCCTACCGGATATTGCTTCCACAGAGATTCTACTAAATCTCTAACCTGCTGGGGTGTCCAAACAAAAGACCTTTGAAACTCAGGAATGTTGTAGGTTTTAAGTTGAATGTTTCTAATTATTTCTTTAACCCTAGCCATCAAATCACCTTAAACTTCGCCTTTTATCTTACCCATAACAGCTTTTAGTATTCTTTCCCCATGGATTTTGGAATTTCTCTGCCCCCTTTCTTGGCAGCCTCAATCCAAAGCTCGATTGCGACTTTGATTTCCTTTAACGCCTCCTCTTCAGTCTCACCGAAAGAAGAACAACCAAGCAGCTCAGGAACTACAGCGATATATCCTTCATCCTCTCGCTGTAAAAGATTTCGATCGTGTAATTTGTGCATCACAATCCTCCTCAAGCAAATTGTATTTCTCAATCACTTTTAAAAGCCTTGCCCTTGACGTTTTGGAAGTTCAGGATTTCTTTAACTCCTTCCCTGACATAGACTCTGTGGCTGCCTTTTCCGCCTCTAAATCTGAAGTCGAAAAGTCCAGCTGCTTTGCATAATTCTTCAAATCGGACATTCTTCGGATTTGTTTTTCAGCTTCTGGTTAGATTTCTCTCTTCTTTGTTATGCTGAGTCCATTATGAGTTTAAAGTCCTCCTCGGGAATCTCTCGCATCGCTTTTCCCATCAAATGACCTGCCCACTTCTGCTTGTTTTTGATGAACTTGAGCTTTGGGATCAGGGACTTGAAATCAACAGGCTTTGAGAAGGTCTTTACAGGTTTTAGCTTTATGCGGAGCGGGAACACTTCGTTGCCCATACCTGGAGGGGATTTGAATATCCTTTTGCTGTCCTTGAAGAACTCGGAAGTAGCTTCGTAAACGGCCACAATCCGAGGTTCTATAATTTTATCTTTGTCTCTTTCCTGTTTGAGGTAAATCAGAAGTTTATCTCCAGGCTTGACCTTCGCTATCGTGTTTTTATGCCTCTCCGGAACACCCCACACGTTTTTCTCTTTAATCACCTTCCAGTTCTCTTGGTTGTTATGCAGAGCCAGTGGGTCATGGAATCACCAGTCAAATATAACTTTATAAAAATATTTAAAATATTCCATAAAGCCTTCAAAGGGCAAATAAACTTCACTGTCTTTCCTTCTTCTTTATTGAGGCATACACTACTCTAATTCCTGAAACTACAACGATACCACCTATTATTGAGAGTGTCACCACACTAATGAAAATTAGAATGTCTGTGGGAGCAAAGCTTTGGGGTTCAAACTCTAGATTAATGTATCTCCCCTCTAGTACAGTGACATTTTTTGAATCTCTTTTGACAATTAACCAAGGAATCGTGTCCTGCTCGACGATAAGTGTGTAATTCTTCCCACCAAGCTTGATCTCGAGCGCATTTGAATTTACGTCTTTAATTACTCCTGCAATTGTTTGGTGTTCTCCTTTCCATGTAAGAATAATAACTCTACTAATAGTGGCTTTTGATGTAACATTTACTGTTCCTACATCGGTGTATTTCACGGTCACATCTTCTACCTCGTTTCCAGCTCGATCAGTCACGATAACTCTTGATATACCTATTTTGGAGAACCACCCTATGTTTCCGGACTCTTCGTAACCTTTTGGATTGTCGAACCATTTTCCCGAATAGTAGCTTTTCTGCTGCTCATTACCTCTGACAGACCAGTAATACACCGTTGGATCTGCATGTTTCCACTCACCGTCAATTTTAACTTCAGCCCAAAAATGGTCTTCACCCCTTGTTCCTACAACCCTCGCTTCTATACCTGCTCTATTGCAAACTTCAACAAAGAGGTGTGCAAGTTCACCACAGCCACCTACCTTATAATAGGCTATCCAGTATGGGTCATTGGAGAATAGTGAATTTACGGCCCGAATCCGGTATTTTGGATTTGTATTGGAAATATACACCCCATGTCTCCAATACGACTTATTAAATAGCTTTGAGGTTAAGTTTGGTAGAATGTCAAGAGGATAGTCTGGTGCGACTTTGTAAACATAGAGAAAATCCTCAACTTCCCATTTGACTATCTTCTCTAATTTTTCGTAAGTGTCATTTAATTGCGAGACTTCAGAAACGATTTTTTCAATTTCTGCTTCTCCGCTTGGTTTTATTTTTATGAGGTACCAAGGGTACAGATAAAGTTCAGGAAGCGTCGCTAAAAAAGTTATCGAGAATATAACGAAAAAGAAGAACGATTTTGCTCGTTTTACTCATAGCACCACCGGACTATTTCATTAAGTAAGAAGATCGTCCAAGTTTAGACCTCTAGGCAGTACAGCCACCCCACTAGGTGTATAACCAGTGTCAAACACATGTTTCCAGAAGTCGTATGTCTGTTTGCCTCCGAATACAGCTGATGAGATCGTAGGATCTCTATTAACCCAAATTGGCAACGAGGCTATGTTTCTGATCACTTTGCGGATGTGATCCCACATTATATCTGGGAACTTATTCTGAAAGAGTTCATTGTCCTCTATTACCTTTCCTTCATTCATGAGGTAATATCTCTTAATACAATCCCGTACATAGCGGAGGATATTGTATAGAATCTCCTCACGGGATAGGCGGATGGCACGAAGGTGATCGTCGGGTATATCTTCACCTTTCCGAAGCTTTTCTTCAATTCTATAGCTTCCTAAGTCGAAATCGTATTTTCCAACGTATATCTCCTCCGCAACTATGTTCATGAGTTTAACTAGCTGCTCCTTCTCTAATTGTCTTGGATTCTCCCCAACTTCCAGCTTGTAGGAGAGTGGCATACTCATAGGTTCTTTATTGATGAAGAAAGCGAAGAATGTTTTCTCAATCGTGCTGTAAGATAGTGGCTTCTCTTTACTTCTGCCACTGAATTCTACATAGTCTTTTAACCTGTTCTCAGGATTGTGGATGACTGCTGTTCTAACGTCATCTAGTATGTACCGCTTGATTTCCCTGTGTTCTCCTCTAAAGAACCTTAATAAGTCTTGTTCCGAGAAGTTTAGATCGTCCTCACTGCGATTCGTCATACGACGGAACTGATCGATCTTTTCCCAGTATATCTGGCTTCCTAAGAAGCGCTGGACAGACTTATCAAACGCTACCTGCTTGAGAACTGTACCTGCTCGGGTGTTCGCAACCAGTAGAGTGTCGAGATCCGGGTTGAGGAAAACTCTTACAGGTAACTCCCTAACCCCAAGAAGCATCTGAGCCGCAGCCTTATGTTGACCGTCAAAGACGTGCACTTTGATTTCACCGTTGTTCTCCTGAGCCCAGGCCAAGCTTACGTGCAGCTGAGGTCTTCCTGCCAAGAACTCTTCGATTAAACCTTTTATGCGGCTACCGATTGCACGCGGATTAATCCTTTCATCGTGGAAGATGTACTCAATAGGTAGCACAACAAAGAAGTAGTCCATCCCTGAAAGTTTGTCCTTGTATAGTGGTACCGAACTGGTAGTTGCCCCATCGAGCACGTATTCAATGTAATTGTCGTGAATGCGAACTCGCAGCAAGTGTTTTGCACCACCAAACTCTCGAAGAAAGTCCCCTAAATTTGGGCGGTTTGGTCCAAGATTTGAATATTTTTCTTTTATTTTTTCGTATCTTGCCATACATCGTGCAACCCTAAGATCAGAGTCAAGCTTTTTTCTGTTGCAGCTTTCATGAACAACAGCATAGTTATTTTCGTTATCTCTTCCACCTTTAGCTCTGGGGATTATATGATCGATTTCCCACTTATGAAGTTCAAGGTCTATAGGTTCTTCACAAATAAAGCATTTCCCTCCCTGAATTTCAAGAAGTCTTCGTGCTAACTCTTCCCGCTGCATAATTGTTTTCCAAATGAAAATAACCAATATTTAAAGATTTTTAAAGTTGTAAAATTAAACTAAGTACTCAAACCCCTTTCTTTGGAAATTCTCTTGGCTCGAGTATGTGCAACCAATCATTTACTCTTTTCTGTATTCGACCGCAACATCCATTATTATCTTGAGTTCACTTTGTCGAAGTTCTCGTTTGGTATTAAAAGCTATTACGTAGCGGGGAAGCATTGTAAACTCGCTTTTGCTTGCTATCCTTTTATCAACAGCAAGATCGCCGAAAACTGCTTTGATTTTGCTTGAGAGCATTTCAATCACCCTTTAGAGATAACCTCATGAGGAATAGATCTTGGAAGAGTTCAGCTTTCCGAGCAACTTTTATTGCATCATCAACTGTAATTCTAATAGGTTTTGGATGGTCTACGATCTTTCTCTTTTCATTGATAAAAGAAAGATCATTATAAACATCTCCACCAAATTCGGCTTCGATTTCACTCCTTAATGAGTTTAGAAGCCATCCAAGAGTTTTCTCTTCTGGTGGTTTGTTTTTCCATCTATGGTATAGTACTCCTAAATATGCCTCAATAGCGTTTGAAATTCTCCAGATTATTTCCCTATAATCTTTTTCTCTTAGTTCTGTTTTTGACAAATCGGCAAGAGCTTCCCTAATTTCTTTTTTTGCCAGACGAATTCTCCACATCTCATCGTGTATTGACAGGAAAGGGTATTTTTCTTTTAAAATCTTAACAGCTTTAGTTCTTAGGCTGCTCCAATCAGCTTCAAACTTTTCACGATCCAAAGCAAGAAGATCCAGCAACTCGTGAGTGCTTAAAACTGTTTTGTTTCCAATTTTTTCTTCTAATTTTTGCTTTAACTCTCTGATATAATTCTTGACAAGGCGATACGTTAGAGGATCAACAACTATAAGATGAGATAAATTTTCGATACCTTTAATCGGTTCTGTAAGCTTTTTTAGTATATCGTCTACTTCCTCCTCTATTGACTGAGCAAATATCAAAACTTTATTATTCCAAATATTTGGGAGAAAACGCAGTAATTTAACCCGAATACACTCTTTCGGATTCTCCAAGTTGATATATTTATCAACAATTATGTATTTTTCTTCTCCTTTAAGTAAGGAATCAATAAACTCAATCGTAACCTCTTTTGGATCTTCTTCAAATTCTTCAGCAACTTCAAGTAAACCCAAAGGCACGTAATTGGCTTCAAGAAAGGCAAACTTAACATAAGCATCGAGCATATTGTTAACTATTTTTTGTAGTTCGTTGTAGAAAGTTCCGACTTTAAGTAGCCAAGTAGCCATATCGTAAGGTAAATCACCTATTCTGATCGTAAAAAATCTTAAAAGGTCTCCGTATACAGGAAATTCTTCTTCAAGTATTTTTACGTATTCCTCAAAACTTATTGATTGTATGGGGAAGAAGACACCTTCCAACCCAAATCACCCCCAGCAACTCATCAAGCTTGTCATCCAAGCTGTCTTTCTTCCTAACTTTCTTCTCTTTCTCCACGTAAATTGTGAACTCACTTTCTTCCTTTATTTCCCCATCAACGATTACTTTGTATGGTATTCTGTATTCTCCGGGTTTAAAGGGTTTAATGCTGATTTTGAATGTTTCTTCTTTATCAGTTTCAAGTCTCTATCTTCTTTTTCAGGTAGGTTAATCTCAATCCCGACTTTCTGGTTCTGTGAATTGAGAACTTATACCTGTACAAATTCCTCTCCCATTCTGAAAACTCTATCGAAATTTTTGATGAACTCTTTCTCCTCTTTAGTTAAATTCAGAAGCTCGGCGAGAACGTTGTCGATCTCGTCTATTATGTCGACCGAGCTTTTGGGGGAGTACTCTTTATATACGATAGCGTAGCGGAAGGGTTTAGTAGAAGACGGCTTTCTGGTATTTGTCCTTAACTTAGCGTGTTTCTCATAGCTTTCCATGAGTTTGTTTACGAGAGATCTCAACCTTGCTCGTGCATCTTCGCTGAACGAATTCAAGTCCAACGGGAACTCCTTGATGTGCTGTAGTAGTAAGTGACGACCATCGGACCAAATGACGAACCACCAGTAAAACAGTGAACTGTTTAGAAGTGCTAGGAGAACATCTACATGCTCTTTTTCCACGATTAGTGGGACATATTGATCAGAAATCTTCTCGTCGAATAACTCTCCGAGTTTAGCTTCTTTTTCGCTCTTACCCATGATTTTGTAATACTTCACTTTCGGAACGAACTCGTCGGAGTGTGCATGAATCCAATATAACGGGGCGTTATGATACCAAATTTTCGTAGTTCCGCTTTTTTCGTGATCGAGCAAGTAGTCGCCTACTTTTTTACCATTTGAAACATCGATAAGTTTTTGCAGGATTCTCTTTTCGATTTTCGTTCCTATTTTGGGCACTATCTCTCCGTTCTCGATTTCCCATTCGATCGTCTGGAGGTTATCAAATAGCTTCGGTCTATCTCTTGTGTACCAGCGATGGTACCTGCTTGTGACGACAGTGTTCGTTCCGTCTCCTTTTTCGGCAATAACAATTGTGGCTCTGCAGTGTTCAAGCCCGCTAAATATCTTGCCAGGTCTGTCGTCAAAGTTGAAGTACTCCAACGGGTTCGAATTTACTCTCAGAAACTCCCTCACAGGCGCCATGCGGTCCGTAGATACCAGCGAAATTGGGACTATGAAACCAAAGTAACCGCCTTTTTTCAGCAATTTAATGGCTCTTTCCGTAAAGTACGCATGCGTGTTGCCGCAGTTCTTCGTGAAGTAACGTTTACGGATAACTTCCAAGTCTGTGCTGTTGTAATTTCCATCTTCTATGTACGGGGGATTTCCTATCACGACGTCGAAACCGCCGTTCTTAAGGATACTTCCGAAGTCAAAACGCCAGTGGAAGGGTTTCCTCCTTTTAACGTTCTCGACGAATTTATTCCGCAACTTTAGAGCGATGCAATACGGACCAGTAATTGCTTCATACATTCTGCTTCTGAGGTTCTCGAGAAGCTCCCGCAATCTGACGGCTCTCGGACCTGTCTCCGTAGCGTAGAGGTTCATCAACTTTCGGTACGCTTCGGCAACTTTCAACGGCGTGTTTTCCATCAGCAGGGTTATGATTTCGTCGATTTTCTGACTGTAGAAGGTCCTCAAACCTTCGAGGGCTCCTCTAACGTAGTCGTCGTTCAGCAAATCCGTAATGGTTTTGATTTCTATCTGTTCGTCTAACCAACCAACGAGCGAGTTGCCGACGACAATGTTGAAGTCTATGTTCGGGAGTGTGTCGATGTGGTTCTTGTTTTCTACCTCTTCAATCACCGCGAGCCACAACCTGAGTTTGGCTATTTCGACTGCATTCTCATCTATGTCTACGCCATAAATGTTCTTGGCGACAATCTCCTTCTTCAGCTTAAACCTATCGATCTCTTTTTCGCCGAGAACTCGCAGGAAGTACTCTTTTACTCTCAGGAGTTCGTTAAGAACGACCGTCAGAAAGTGCCCCGAACCGCAAGCGGGATCCAAAACTTTAACATCGTCGATCGCTTGGAGGATCTTCTCGATGTATATAGGGTTCTTCGGGGGATTCTTGAAGATGTCGTCGAGAGTCAGATACGGCTCGAGATCTTTATCGGTCCAACCAGCTTGACGGAGCGCGTCAAGGATTCTCTTATGAAGCACCGGATACAGGGTTTTCCTGACTATGAAGCTGACCACATCGTTGGGCGTATAGTAAGCGCCCTTCATCTTTTGTTCGTTGGTACCGACACCTGAAATGAAATTGATAGTTCTCTCGAAGATGTAACCGAGGATATCTGGGTTAATGGAACCGGAATCCTCTCCTGAAAGCGTGAACGTATACTTCTCTAGCAGATCCTCTATTATTTTGATCAAACCGTCATCGTTAACAGAAAAGTTTTCCTCGTTTTTGATCATGGGTCTGAACAATCCTCCGTTCAGGTACGGTATGTCCTTGAAGAGTGTAACGCGCCTAACGTACTCCTTTCTCTCGTTTGGTGCGGTGTTGAATACTTCGTAGAAGAGAGGTTTCATGTAGGCTTCGTACAAGGATAGCGGCACGTTCTGCTGGCTTCTGTATTCGTCGAGAATTCTCTTTAAGAGGTCGGGCGGTACGATTCCTTTTTCTTCCAAGAACTTAATGAATATCAGTCTGTTTATCAGAATTACCGCAAAAAGTCTTTTATCTTCCTCTCTGACACCGAATTGGGTTACTATTTCGTCTATCAGGCACTTTTCTTCCAGCTTCTTACCCCTCTCGTCGAGACCGAAGATGAACCTGACGTAGTCGTTGTAGAACTTTTTAGTGACCTCCTCTTTTTGTTCCTCAACTCTCAGGAAAGCTTCTTCCAGAAGGAATTCGATCAATTTCGAGTGTAGTGCGACGAGTCCGTATTTCTTCTCGAGCAGGGCTTTGGAGCTCGCAAAGGACTTAACGTGATGGTTTACGGTCAGATCCCTTACGTCCACTCTGTAAACCTCGACGATGTCCTTGGCGATATCGTCGAATTTGTACACGATCCACTCATACCCGTTAGTAGCGATCGCGTAGTTTGACTCAGATGCTTTCGAGAAAAGCCACTCGCTTATCTGCTTTTTAGCCGACTTCATTAAATCAGCGTTAAGGGGTTCGGCTTCTACGTAAATTAACAGACCGCTTTCGGTTTTAATTTGATAATCGGGTTTTCTAAACTCTCCAGCACCTATTTTCACCCTTCCTTCGGTCAATTCAACCGAGTAACCTAAAAATTTGAGGATCGGCTCGATGATCTCCCTCCTCGCGAACTCCTCTGGATCCTGTTCCGGCGAGAGGTCGTTCGCTTTGTACGAGCCCCCGCGGATGAGAACATCCTCGAACTTTTTCGGTGACTTAAACCTCCTTTTGACTTTTTCGTATAAGTCCTTAAACAGGGCGTCGAGTTCAGAAGCGAGTTTTCGAACTTCCTCCTCTTTGACCGGTAAGCTTTTTATCGGAATTAAGTTCTGAACAGTCACACTCAGACATACCACCCCTACGAAGTGCCAATTATGAGCTCGAAATCCTCTTCGGGGATTCACCTCATCGCCTTCCCCATCAGATGGCTTGTCCACTTTTTCTTGTTTGCAATAAACCTCAACTTGTGGATTAAGGGTTTAAACTCCACGGGCCTCTCGAAGATTTTGACGGGTTTGATCCTCACCCACCATGGAAATGCCCCACCACTACTCCTCATACCCTTCGAACTGACTCTTCTGCTTGAGGTGTCTCAGCAACTTGTCTCCCGCCTTTACCTTTACTATTTTTGTGCCTCTCCGGTACGCCCCCAGACGTTCTTCTCTTGATAATCGTTAAGTTCTCCTCTGTCGTAATGCAGAACCAGCACATCATATCACCTCTCCTCCTTCACCTCGAAGCCAAGTTCCGTTAGGAGGTCATACGCATGCTTCGCTGTGAAGGCTATCCTCGGCAGCCCCGTGACCTCCGCTACCACCTGCTTTATCGGAAATTTCTTTCCCTCGAACTCGACGTAGTACTTCGCCCTGCCCTTCATCGGTTCTGGTTCGAGCTCCCCGAGGATCTTCTCGACGTCTTCCCGCGATACCGTGTACATCTTACCCTTAATACTCTTTGTCACTGTTGCCACGGCTACCACCTACTATTACTTCAACTACACCAACTACTACTCAAATTTCAACTATTATATCTTTTACGATGAGTTAAAAAACTCGTCTATCTTCGGCTGGCTTACTAATTGAAGGTCGCTCTTCTCTGGGTAAATAACGGAAACAATCAACCAAGACCCGTGGATGTTGTAGTCCCGAGGAAGAAGTAAAAGTACTTTCTTTGGCGGCAACTCCTTGTAAAATTTCTTTCTGACTTCTACCGGAGCTCTAGAGCCGTATTTATCCAACATCCTTAGGTAGAGCATTCCGAGTTCCCAGTCTTCGCACATGATTCTGTGGATTTTTCTACACTCCCGACAACACCTAAAGACATACTAGAACCTCTTATCGATTGGTCGTATTCTGATGGCGCTTTTGCCCTCGCCTAAAGTTATCTGCCTGGACATCTTGTCGAGCTTCTCGTCTAGGCGCCTCTTTATCTTTTGAAATTCTCTTCTCTAAGACCTTAATCGATTCTCAGTCGATTTCTCGACTCTTGGGTCTTTTATCGGACAGTTTTTATCGCTTACTAACTCATACTCGATCCAAATCTTCTTCTTGAACTTCTGCTCGCTACCTTTCCAGAACAGTTGCCAAGGAACAGGATATATCCTCCACTCATTGTCCTCCGCTAAACCGGCTATGCAGACGAGGTGCTCATACTTTTGACTTACGATTGGGTACGTCTTTGCCAAAACGAGCAGCCGCTCAATCTTCAAAGGTGAATCACTTCAAAACCGTCTTTTTCTAAGAACTCGGCTATGGCGGATCTGTGGCACTGCCGCCAATCGGCTTTGAAGTACATTATGACACTCGTCCTCGTAGAGATATAAGTTTCGAGTTCCCTA
>Ga0180302_10001671_pt1 | contig 10576 bp, 7 predicted proteins | sample GuaBasSediGuay17_FD_121794 | JGI IMG/M metagenome (GOLD analysis project Ga0180302, IMG submission 121794) | Subseafloor sediment microbial communities from Guaymas Basin, Gulf of California, Mexico - Guay17, Core 4571-4, 12-15 cm | ecosystem: Environmental > Aquatic > Marine > Hydrothermal... | reverse complement strand
AGGTCCTAGTTGAGTTAAAATCTTCTCGATGAATTTCTCCAGTTTTAACTCCTCTACCCCTTTCTCGCCTCTCTTCCTCACAGCTACTTCTCCTCCCTTCTCTTCACGGTCGCCAACTACGAGGATGTATGGGATTTTATTGAGCTCCGCCTCTCTGATCCTGTAATTCAAAGTCTTGGAAGATGCGTCAACCTCCGCTCTAATTCCAAGCTCCTTCAACTTCTCTAGCACTTTAATAGCGTAGGCAGAGTTCCTCTCTGTTACTGGAAGGACTATGACCTGGATTGGTGAGATCCAAAGGGGTAAAGCGCCTTTGTAATTCTCGAGCAATACCCCAACAAATCTCTCAATAGTTCCAAGGATCGTCCTATGGATCATCACAACTCTCCTAGGTTTCTGATTCTCATCCACATAAGTTAAATTGAACCTTTCTGGAAGGTTAAAATCAACTTGAATTGTTGGACACTGCCAACTTCTGCCTATTGCATCTAAAAGCTTTACATCAATTTTTGGTCCGTAAAATGCTGCTTCTCCAACAGCTTCTTTATACTTCAAGCCCTTCCTCTTCAAAGCATTCCTTAAAGCTTCCTCGGCTTGGATCCAGTTCTCATCCTTTCCCATGTACTTTTCTGGTCTCTCGGGTTCTCTGAGGGAGAGTTCCACTTCATACTTTTTGAACCCAAATTTCCCAAGAATTTTCTCCATTAATTCTAGGATTTTAACTATCTCGTCCTCAAGTTGATCCTCCCTACAAAAAATGTGAGCATCATCCTGAGTAAATCCACGAACTCTCAATAAGCCATGAAGAGTTCCAGATCTCTCATACCTGTAAACCGTCCCTAATTCGAAATATCTTATCGGCAATTCCCTATAACTCCTCCTCTTTGATTTATAGATAAGTATATGGAAGGGGCAATTCATCGGCTTTATACAATAACTTAGATTGTCTTTCTCGAATACGAACATATTCTCTTTGTAATAACGTAAATGCCCCGACTCCTCCCAAAGTTTGCTGATAGCTATGTGAGGGGTAACCACAAGTTGGTAACCATTTTCTAAATGAATTTTTTTCAAGAAATCTTCGATCAAGTTCCTAAGCAATGCCCCTTTAGGATACCACAGAACTAAACCGCTTCCAACTTCCTCGAGACCAACTTCAAAAAGCTCAAGTTTCCTACCTAACATTTTATGATCTCTCTCCTTAGCCTCCTCGTAAACCCTGAGAAATTCTTCTAATTCTCCCTCGGAGGGGAATGAAACCCCATAAATCCTTTGGAGGGTTGGATTTCCCTCAATCCCCTTCCAGAAGCAGGAAGAGGTTGAGAGCAATTTTATTGCCTTAACCATTCCGGTTTTTGGCAGGTGAGGCCCAGTACAAAGATCTACAAATTCTCCCTGTCTGTAAATTGATACTTTAGGTTCCTCTATTTCCCCAAGTAGTTCCAGTTTGTATCGCTCACCTTCAAATATTTTCTCAGCTTTCTCTTTCGAGACTTCTTCCCTCGTAATTTCATAATTCTCTTTAACGATTCTCTTCATCTCTTCCTCAATCTTCTCTAGATCCTCTGGAGTAAAAGGTCTCGGGACATCAAATTCGTAGAAAAATCCTTTATCGGTAGCATGACCTATAGCAAGTTTAGCATCTGGGAAGATTCTCTTAACAGCTTGCGCTAGGATATGAGCAGAGGTATGCCAAAATACCTTTTTTCCCTCATCACTCTTAAAATCTAATATCTCAATCTCCTTAAACCCCTCCTCGATCTTTCTCTTCAGATCAACAAGGAACTTTCCATTTATTTTAGCAACTATATCATGAGGTAAAGCATACTTAATTATCTCTTCCCCAACTTCCGCATCAATAAGCTTCCCGTCACTCTTCCTTAACTTCACCATAAAGAGTGTTGAAAATGCGAAAATTTAATAGAATTTCTATTAACGCGGTAAGTTTAAAAATAACTTATCACTACTCTTTAGAGATGAAAAATTTAGATTGGGAAATAAATAGCAGAGATCTGGAGAATGGTTTGAGGGTCTATTTAGAAGAAAAAGTAAATCATCTGGATGAGCATTCCCTATTCTCCTCATTTATTTATTCTATCCTCTCTGCTGCTGAGAATTATAAAAAACTTAAGAAGTTAGAGGCGCAACTAAAGGAGATCGGAATAACTCCTCCTAAAAATGTAGGTGAAATAGAAGTAGTAGCTAGTAAAATAGAGGAGGTTGTCAAGAAATCTAGGTTTCCTAACAGGAAGATTAGGAGAATTAGAAAGTTCTTAAGATGGTGGTGCAACTCAAATCTACCATTCGAAATCCTCAAAGATTCCAAAACTAAGAGAGAGCGAGGAGAGGAATTGAGAGAATTGCTAGTTAAGGAATGTCCAGGCATTGGTTACAAAACTGCTTCTCTTCTCTTAGTAAAGCTTGGTTATCTAAACCTCATTCCAATAGATGTATGGTCTATGCGATTCCTCAAGGCCAATGGATATCCTGTCAAACTACCAGATTACAAAAAGGTTAGTGGTCCTAAAGGCAAGGAATATTTGAGGTTGGAAGAAATCTTGAGGGAGAATGCTTCCAAATATAGCGTCCCACCAGCAATCTTCCAATTTGCTTTGTGGAGCAAATACTCGAGTTGGAGAGAAACTAAGGGTTCCAAAAAAGTTTAAAATTCCACTAAGTCCTTATAAAAATGGGTGGGCCCGTCGCCTAGCCAGGATAGGGCGCCAGCCTCCTAAACAATGAAGACCTGACAGCGGTTCGAAGGGAATGAGATGACTGACCTGTTCTGAGTTGGGAAAGCTGGTTGTCGGGGGTTCGAATCCCTCCGGGCCCGGTCCCAACCTTTCGAAATTCGATTCCCGCTAACTTTTATTAACCCTCACTTACTAGATTAACTTCATAATGGTAGGAAGTAAAGTAAAGCTGGTAGGTTTTACCATACTTTCGTTGATGTTCTTCGTTTTCTTGATCTTGATTTCTCAAAAGCCTTCAGTTGTGCTTGCTGTAATCCAGAGCAAGCAATATAATGCCTCTGGGGCTCTCGTAAAGAATGGTACTGTAATTAGCGGTACCTTAGAAGACACAAAAGTTTTGGGTGATGGTTTGAGTTATGATATCCAAGAAATTTCTACAGGAACATCGACTTCCCAACTACCAGTTACTAATATGAATTTCACTACAGATTCTTCAGGCTGGGTTTATGGGGAAGTAGACGACAATTCTGTAGCTACTGGTTCTTGGCAATCAACTGGTGGTCATTACGACGCTGGGGTTTATCAGATGACTCACGATGATGCTAATGTCAGATCAAATCCAACAAGTGAACAGTGGATAAATTACAGTTTTACTGTAAGCACCGTTCCAAACTCAGCTCGTGTCTTCGCTTGGTATAGATTAACTTGTGATGATGATACCCAGTTTCATGCCGAAGTCAGATTAATCTTACCAAATGGGAGCGAGTTTACTTTGAACTCGTCTCAAACTTATACTAGTGGTGGTACAGACACAGGTTGGATAGGGGTAGATGTTGATGCTTCCTCTCTTTTCGACCAAGTTGGCACCTACACGTTAAAATTATATGTGCAAACTGGACCTGCTCCAAAAAATGCTGATAGACCAACCAATGTGGCTTACTGGGATGATGCGGGTGTAGAACTGGTGTATAGTAATTATCGAGTTGAAGTTTGGTTCAACGGCACTATTGATGTAACAAACGTTCAAACTTTAAACGTAAGTGTGAACTTCTCCTCAACCACCGATGCAACTTACTATCTCGAGATATTTAATTTTTCTAGCAACTCTTGGGTTTCCTGCCAATCAGGAAGCATAACTTCCAACTCTTGGCAAATGTGGTGGTGTAATATAACCACAAGTCCCAGTGATTTCATCTCAAATGACAATGTGACGATTCGACTCTACGATGATGAGCACATAGGTCAGGGGATATTGAAGAACGATTACGTTCAATTCTACGTAAGTTATGAGGTTACTGTAACAAGGTGGCTGGAAGTAAATTATACAACTTCCTCACAGATAAATTATTGGTCTTGTACTCAATCCTCGCCTTGTGCTTTTACCCAGAACTCAACTTTTATGGTGGAAGCTGTTGTAACTTGTCACACCGACCCACCTGGTTATGATTGTGGAACCGTGTATGGAGCTGTCAGGTACAATAATTCGAGCTCTGAGCCTGACACTCTCATAAGCACAACTCAAGGGGATAAGCCTTTCTTCATCCAAGAAACATCCCCGGAGAATCCAAAATCCTGCGGAACCCTAAGCGATGGAAGCAGCTGTACTTTGAGTTGGAATCTAAATGCAACTGGAGATACTCTTCCCGTAGTCTACGCTCTCGACGTTAATTTCACTTCAATAACTTATGGAGTTGAGAATGATACCTTGAATTCTTTTGTGAAAATAAATCCCCAAACCTACATAAATGTAGTTCTTTCAAATGTGCCAATATGTTTTGGTTCGGTGAGTGGCGGAGATGTAGAAGTCAGCGCATCTGATGGCTCTAAACCGGAGTGTGGTACGGGGATTAAGGGGTTCCCCATGAACGTGTACATTGAATCGAATGTCAACACCTCTCTCTGGCTTCGTGGAGATTCTGACTTAGTTAACGATAGTAATTCGATAAGCGTTACTAACTTAAGATGTGCAAATTCTTCAACACCTTCAGAAAAGAAGAGCTTAGTGCTTGGTAATTACATACTCTTCCAAGCTAACATAGAAACCGACACTACTGTTCCCATATATTGGTGGCTTTATCTACCCGCTGGGACTCCTCCTGGAGACTATAGTGGGAACATAACGATCTTGGTAAATGAGAGCGCGTAAAAAACGTTTATAAAAAAAGAAAGTTGACGTCTATTTCACTTTCCTTCTCCTGACTAGCACTACTATCGCCGCTGCCAAGGCGATTAAGACAAGCACTATTATTGTACCCGCATATCTTATGTACCATGGTGCCTTAGCAATTATCTCACGTTCATAGAATTCCTGAGGAACGACATCAATGGTTACGTCCAAGCCTAACTCCACAGATGGTATTACTGCACCAGTACCTGTAAAGCAATTTCCTTTCGCAACGAAGTGGAACTTATGGCTTTCCCCCACTTTAGCATCTTGGGGGACTTGGATTGTAAATGTTACGACCTTAGCAGGTATATACAAATCTGCATTTGGGTGCTTTATGTAGCTTGTTCCGTAAGGGATCACCTCTGGTTTGTATTCTACTGGTGGAAGTGGATCTAGTGCTAGGTTTTCTTGGATGGTTACTATTCCTGTCGGTAACTCATAGCTCACATTCCTGAGATCTGGTTCTATAGTTACTTCCCAATCTGTGTCTGCCGTATAGCTAAGTACTATGTGCGCTTTTCTATCACTATACATATTGTAAAGGTTCCAGGTAACAACAACTTTCTGTCCTGGAATTGCTGATGCATGAGCTGTTAAAGGAGTCGCTCCAAATCCGCAGCTCTGCGCAAATCCATACTCTATACTAAATGTCGCTAGGATGAAAATGAGAAGTCCAAATCCAACAAATCTATCTAGCTTCATGCCTTTTTCACCGTGACAGTTATATTTGCAGTATAAGTACCTGCTATTTGCCCTGCTGGTACACTGATCCTATGCCAAATACTATTGTTTACTGGCGTCCCAGCAGGCGCTGGTTGATTGGCATATGCTGTTTTCTCCACATTTAATTCATATGATGTCCAATCTAAGGAAGTAGTGTTAAATTCGAGGTTCGAGATGGAAAAAGTATTTGTATCATTCACGAAGTCGGATGTACCGTTTAGGGTTATGTTATAGTTAACGTTTGTCTCCCCTCCAACTTGGACTTCTAACGGATTATTTGTAGCTTCTTGGTTAGTAGTTCCTGGATTCAAATTCCCAAATTGGATGGGGACATTAAACAGGGTTGCGGAGATGAACTCATTGACCGTAACGCTAGCCTGCGTTACATCGCTCCATTCTGTAAACCCGGTTATCCTCGCTATCCCGGTAGTTATCTGATCTTTGAATCCAAAAAATATTAAGGCGATTATTAGAATCACTATCGACGCATAAATTTCTTTCATCCCTTCCATCTAATCACCTTCGCCTATAAGATTGTTTTAAGAGTTTCGATCTTTAAAAAATTTACCTCAATGGAGTGATTATGTGAAGAACTTCCTTTTTACAATGAGAGCTGTCAGACCAATTATCGTAGCAGCGATCCCTATGTAGAGATAAAGATACCAATTAACCTCTTCGCTCTTCTCGTATTCCGAGAACTTATTTAATATGTTCCCTAACTCAAGGGATATATCTTCTACATAGGATTTTGAAACTCCTGGGTTCGAATCAAGAGCAGTTTTGGCCACGTCTAGTTTTACTGAAAAATCTGAAAGTTTGAGGGAAATTGCTTTTATCTCGTCACTTTCTTCCTCTTTTACCTTAGCACTTATATCTAAGACCTCTGTCTTTAGATCCTTTATGAGGTCCTTAAGTTCCTTTATTTCTTTTTCTATTTCTGCCCTGTCAAGTTTTTCACTCCTGTACAACTTCACGGAAAATGTCTTCTCGCCAATACTTGATAAGATGTCTAGAGTTAGAGAGGTAGTAAAATTGGCTATTGGCTTAATCCTTATTAGGAATGGTTTCTTATCCCCGCTCTTAACTCTTTGATACATTAATGGGTAAATCTCAACACCCAAATTCTTGCTCTCTTCCTTAACTCTGACCTTCTCTAAATCTTCGTAAGGATTGATATAAATAACCAAGATGGATGTATAATTTGGAGCCAATTTTATGGAATCTCTACCTAAAATTGAGAAAGCGAATTCTGCTTTACACTCTTCAGGAGGAATAGATGTTATCTCAACTTCTATTTCATCTATAGTGTCCTCGTGGCTAACATATAACTTCTCAGAGTAATTTCCTTTAGGGAAATCGAATTTTACCCAAATTTCTTTAGATGAAGATGCTGGAACGGTAAAATTATTTTCTTCTACTTTTATTCCAGTTGAGGTTGAGTTAATCCTAACTGGAATTGGATAATCTGCGCTATTAACTAACTTCAATGACGCTGTCCCCTCCTCCCCACTGCAAAATTTTACTATCATCTTTTCCGGGATCACTGTGAGTTTTATCTCTTCAAGTTCCCTTAACCTAAAACTGGCAACTTGCTCCTCTTTATTTAGGAGGAATGTTTTTTCCGCATCATAATATCCTTCACTTGATATTCTAATCCTATACTCCCCATAAGGGAGGTAATTTGAAAGGAAGACTCCACCAATCGAAGTTCCGCTATCCACTAAATGACTACCTGCGTAGATAAGCACTGAGAAATCTCTAACCACTCCTCTCTCAGAAGAACACTCGACCTTAAACCTACCCCCATGTTCCAATACCTTTACCCTCAAATTTATTTCCTCAATCTGACCCTCTTTAGAATAAATAATTACCTTCCCAAGATACTCATCTTCCTTAACATCTGGGACAGTTACCTTAAGAGAAACTTCTTGGGAAGAGTTGGGGGGTAAAGTAATGTTAGTCTGGGAAAGTTTTATCCAGTTGCTTACATTTCCAACAACTTTTAAGGATAACTCTACATTCTCGTCTCCTCCAGCGGTGTAAATAAAAAACCTGCCGTAAGTCGTAGAATCGGGAATCATAGTAAGCTCTATTTCATGTTTACTTACGGTAATCACTGGTTCTATTGCGAGGGAGAAATCTAAGAGAAGGGGAAAGATTACAAAGAAAAATAAAAGAAGTATTTTCCTCATTCCTTTCTTCTCCTTCTTCTCCATACGATAAGAAGGAACACGATGAGAAATATTAATATTACGAGTAGTGCTAAAAGCACAGGTAAGAATCCCCAACCTACTCTCACCGGACCCATTCCTCTAATTCTGTCGATGAGGGAAATCAGGTCGCTTGTATCTTTCGTCGCTTCGTCTATCCAACCCTTTGCCTCAAAAAGCCTCTTCATTTTCAAGGAAAGTTCAGCATTTGCCAACTTTTCGTCAATTGCCGAGAGAAATGAAAACGCCCCGGTCACAGAATAACCTTCTCTCCCTAAACTGGTCAACTCTTCTTCTAAGACACCTAATATTTGCCTCAAAGACTCTATTTCACTTCTCAAGACCTCCGGATCCACTGCAGAGATCTTTGTCTCAAAATTTATTTCCCTATAAGTCTCCAATTCAGCGGAGACTATCTTTAAAGTTATGTTCCCTCTCCCTTCCTCTTCAGAAAGTACTTTCAGGATGAATATCTTTGTATCTCCAATTTTCGTTAGTAAGTATTTCTTCGGATAGACTTCCATCAAGAGATTGGCTTCACTAGATGGCTTGATACTTAAATTATGTAAATCTACTTCCCCGACATTTTTTATCCTAATAAAAATCAGTTTTGATACCCCCCTAATTAAATCAATTACCCTCGGATAATCGACATCAACTGCTGGAAACTTCGTAATTGGAGGAGTTGGAGGCGGTGGGGGTGTCACCACAGGAACTGTAATGTTAACTGGTGGGGCTGGAGCTGGAGCCGGTGCTGGAGCTGGAGGCGGAGAAACATAAACTTGGATCGTAGCCTTAGCTGAGCTCCTGAAACCATATGCCTTTACCTCTCCAATATAAGTCCCTTCTTTTGAGAATGGTCCTACCGTCACTGTTATTTCCCTAAAACCTCCAGGCTCCAGATATTCGAGATAAGTTGGTTGTACCTTCAACCATTTTTGATTTGTGGTTATGTCTATCCATTTTTCCTTCCCGTTACCCCAATTCTCTAATCTAAGGACTGTAGTCTTCGTTTCATTTATTTTGAGGGTTAGGAAAACATAATTAGGAGAGAAAACTAAGATGGGCGACCCACTTAATACTATTTGAACGAAGGTTGTATTGTTAACTAATCTCTTTCCTGTAGCTTTAGGGTTATATCCAGATTTCCATACTGCTATTGCATAATAAGTATCTAAAGGATAAAAGTGAGACATATAGTATCCATCTTCATCCGTTAATCCAGCTTCCAAAAACTCTAGGCCTTTATATATACTTACTGTAGCATTAGGTAAAGGTCTATAAGCTTCGTCAACTACTTGGATTAGGAACCTGCCAACTCCTTTTGAAACGGTTAAGTTCACTGGGAGGTAAAACGTCTTGTTTGTCTCAAGCACTAATCCCAGTATATTCCCTGTGTAGTTCCCAACTTCTAAATCGGTAGTATCAATATGAAAAGTTATGTTCTCCGCTTGGAGAACATCGAGAGAAAATGAAATTGGTGTCACATAAGAAAAGCTCGAGAGGTTATCATCCACACCTACTCTCACATTAATCGGAAGGTTTCCCTTCTCAGCCTTTACAGTTATAGTAAAATCATCCGTTTTGTCGGGTTGCATATAAATATTTAGTGCCGCTGGAGAGAAGGAGATATCAGAGTAGCTAAAGTTCACATTAGCTACTACCGGCGCCTCCGTAGACACAGTAGCATTCTGAGCATAAGAAAGTCCTTGGAAGGAGCTGAGTATTAGTGTGCACAAGAAAAGGACTGTAGCATACCAAACTCTCTCCATAAAACTGAATTAAGAAGTGTTAGAATATAAGTTTACCTAGCTCTTACTTAATCTTAACTTCTATCACTAATTTACCCATTTTCCTGAGTATTAGAATGACTATTAAGGCGCAGACTATCCCTAGGAGTATCGAAAAGGTTAGGGCATTTTGGGCAAGAAAATTCCAGAGATTAAATCCGGCCTCTTTCCTTATTTCATAAAATTCTCCACTTAAGACAGGTTTTATTTGGAATGTAAATTCCCTTACCTGGCTTGTAGCTACCGTCCCAGCTTGGGGTGATAGACAATTGCCTGTAGCTTTTACTTTAACCTCGTAGGTCTTACCTATCTGAACATTCTCTGGAACCCTTATCCTAACTACAACCTCCCTGGCGGGGATACAAACTCCAGGAGTAATAGTATCTTTAATTAGGGTAAAACCTTCAGGGGCATTTTTACAATCTGACGTCTTGGACATCTTTGGAACATTTATATTTTCAAAAACGGTAACTTCTCCTAAGGGAGTTTGATAAACTACGTTCTGAGCTGGAGGTTCTATTTCTATACCCCAGCCCTCTGGAGCTTCATCTAGTGTAACCAGTACATGAGTAGTTAGGGAATCATAGAGATTGTAGAAGTAGATCTTCCCTTCCACAACTCCTCCTGGAACGACAATAAACCCCTTAACTGGTTGCATAGTACCAAGACCGCACGATTGGCCCCTAACCGGAGCTAGGAGTAAGGTGAGGAAGATCATTGCAATGATTATCGTGATTTTATTCCTCATATCTCATCAACTCTCCAATAAACTGTAGTGTTCCAATTACCAGCCCTAACACCAGGGGGGACAAAGAGACTAAACCACATTGGCAATGTATAATTCTCTTCACCGCAAGGACAAGTAGTATTATAAACTACGTCCTTATTCACTTCCCCAGCTTTCGTAGGTTCTTGAGGAGTTGGGGTATTAAATTTACCCCACGCGTAGTGATGCCACAAATCCCCAGCATTGGTAAAGTTTACATCAGTTGT
>Ga0180302_10001670_pt1 | contig 10580 bp, 5 predicted proteins | sample GuaBasSediGuay17_FD_121794 | JGI IMG/M metagenome (GOLD analysis project Ga0180302, IMG submission 121794) | Subseafloor sediment microbial communities from Guaymas Basin, Gulf of California, Mexico - Guay17, Core 4571-4, 12-15 cm | ecosystem: Environmental > Aquatic > Marine > Hydrothermal... | reverse complement strand
TGAAGTATTACTTTAAACAGATCGTTTTCGAGAATACTTATGTATTTTCTGTGAACATATTCAATGTACTTGTCGCTGGTCTTTGGCCTCCTTTCCTCGGGTATGAGTTCGCCTAAGTGAGGAGCCGCCGATAAGTAATCTAATGCTTCCAGTACTTCATAGTGCTTCCTTGGGTTTACGGGACATGAGCCTTTATCGTCTACTATTTCTACTTCAGCGGACAGAAATACTGCAAGTTTAGGAGAAAGACAACTAAGTTTTCTTCTCTCCTCAACGAAGATAGCTACTTCTGTATCATCCTTCCAGTGATCAGTTACCGCTAAGTACTTTAAGCCTCTTTCTTCAGCTTCCTTGATTAAGCCCTCTAGAGGGATAAAAGTCAGAGTGGGTTTTTCTGCTGTATGAACATGAAAATCTATTTTTGGTACCTTCACGTACATAATTTCAATTACTCCCTATTATAGTTATATAGTTTCTATGCTTAAAATATAATGACCTAACTTTCAATTAGGCTAAGCAGTACTAAAATGCTTAAATAACTATCACTATAAAATTAATAAAAATAGTTATATAAAAATTTTATAAAATTTTAGATAAGATTTAATAAGGCATAGTCCACACAGACTTCGCTATAAGTGTTATTAATATTGTCACTCCAACAATTATTCCCTCTCCGAAAGTGAATCCGGCCACAATTACTGTTTTATATTTTTTCCACCACTCTTTTCCAAAGACTCTTGAGAAAAAGTACTTTCCTAGTAGAGCACCTATAAGAACTGTCACACTTGTCGGTATAGGTGATGCTGCTCCAAAAGCAAATCCTATCAAGGAGAAAGGTATTTTCAAATACTCTAATGCAGAAAGAGCTAGTCCTCCAAATAGTCCTATTAATAGCAACGCTGGGTTAAATACGAATATTTGTTTAGTAATCCATAGCCCTGTATATATTGCTTGAACTGGCCAGTAAATAGCAGTCCACGGGTAGAATGTAGAGGGCACTGGAGCTAGTCTCCAGAAAATGTCTACGTAAAAAAGTCCTGCTAACCAGGCACATGCTGTTGCCAGTATCCACGCCTTGTATATACTTGATAACTTAGTCTCTGTTATCCAGCATATTTTAAGAGTTGCGGCCCAGCTTGAGCCTCCAGTAGGCCAGACAAAGCCTATATTAGACGGTGTATATATTGGAGCAAACCATATGTCTACTCCCCTGTAAGGTGTTAAAGCTAATGCCGTTTCTCTCACATAAGGTATTGCTAGATTGTATCCTGTGAGACCAAGAGATCTTGCTGCTATTAAAGTTGATATGAAGGCCCATACAGGCGAGAGGAGGAGAAGTACCCAGGCATAGGGCATAAAGCTGGGCACGAGTAATAGTGCTATTGCTACTAAGCTAAGACTACCGAAGAGAAATAGTGTTCCAAGGACTTTAATTGATAAGTATCCTGCTTCCTTAGAGGCTTTAGAGAGCTTGGCTAAACTCCTTATGGCTGATATAACGTACTCTGGGTGCTTTATGAAAGGTGCTATTCCAGCTGCTATACCTAGTCCTATTATGAAACTCGCCCAGAAGTCTAGTATTGAATTACTCCAGGTAAGTGTAATGTTCATTCCTGGGAGCCAGTGCGGGAAAAGATTATTTACTACTAGTAGGTGGTTTCCTATGAAGTAGACTATAAATGCCCCTAGGAACTGTGCTACAGCTACGCTGAAAGGTATTACAAAACCTGTTCCGAGTACCAGTATGTCTGTGGCTACTCCAAAACTTGCGCCAGGGAGCCATGTCTCTATGAAAATATTCATATCGTACCACGGAAATGGAAGTATTCGAATAGCTGTTCCGGCGAAAACTTCGCTTAGCAGGGGTACTCCATATAACACAAGAGAGTATATGGCCCCTATGAAAGTGGCTATACTGAAAACTCTTACTCTTTCAGACTCTCTTTCGGCTAGCGTTACTATCACTTCTGCCGATACTTGAGCTAACGGGAATGGCAGGCGCTCTACTTCGACGTACAGGTGTGCTGCTATAAGTCCGAGTGATACATTACATATTTTGTAAAAGACATAGGATAATACTAAGAGAGCTATTGGCATGAGCCAGTCGCTATGGAGTATTGTTCTGTAGAGATATACTGACGACGTTTCCGGAGGCGCTATCCATAAAGGTAGTTTGTCGGCTATACCGAATGCTTTAGATACGCTACCTGTTTTAAGGAATGCAAACCATAGTAGCTGTAGGAATATTATGTCTCCTGCAGCTGTTTCGGCTGCTATCTGCAGAGTAAATAATTCTTGTTTGCTGAGAGGTTTTCCTGAAAGTCTTCCTATCTGATCGAAAAGCACTAGCGTTAAGTAAGTTGCTGCTCCGACCAGCGCTACTCCTGAATATAGCTGGCTAAAGAGTATTATTGGCTGAAGAACTATTGCCGCATATATTGCGGCGAAGACTACTCGATAAGTGAAACCTTCTTTCCATTTAGATACATCTCCTAAGAGAGACATCATCTCACCCCTAAGATCTCGCGAGCACGACTAATGTACTTCCTTCTCTCTTCGGGCTTCAGTATCTTCCAGAGAAGAAGCTGCTTTCTCACATCGTCCATTACTCCATAAGCTAGACCTGTCCACAGTTTCCTCGAGCCCGTGAGAAGCTTTAAGTTTGCTGTAAAGGTGTATTTTCGCATAGCCTGGTTCCAGACAGCATTTAACTCTACTCTTTGAGAAATACCTTGCTCATAGGGGGCTAGAGACATCGTGAAGACTATTGATTTAGTGTACTGTCCAGCGATTTCTTCTTCGTGGTATTCAATGTCACTTGTGACCATAAATTTGCCTAGCCTCTCTCCCTTATGCGCTGAGAAATACTCTTTCATGAAAGCAAGAACTCCTTCTACCTCTGCCTCCTCCGCCACGAACGGTAATGGTATCTCCCAGGTGTCGCCCCTAGGTCCTGCTACTTTCCACTTTCTAGCTAGAGACGGAGTTACGAGCTTCGACGCCTTGAAAGCCGGATAGAGTGTTGAGAGAAGACTAGCTGCTACAGAGAGCACTACCACTATCATCACGAACCACGACGTATAGTTAAATGCAAGTTTTTCCGCAGCTATTATGGCATAAGCCTTGGCATAAACTGTCGCCATAAGATAGCCTATAAAGCTTCCGACTACGCCCATGACTATCGCGTCAGCTAGAAACACAAAGAACACTTGTGTGGGAGATAATCCCAAGGCGCTTAGTATTTTGATTTCACCTGTTCTTTCATATATGCTTCCTAGCATTGTGTTCAGTATTGTGAACATAGCGATAACAAGCGGTATCATGAGATATTGCCATCCGTGGAAAGTAAACGCAAGAGCCTGACGGTAGATTAGTGTTCCTTCCTCTGATCCTACATAAACATCTACTCCCATGATGTCCACTAGCTCTTCAGCTAAGCTCTTTAAGTCAACTTTCTTTGTGAACTTAACCGATATAGAGTAGATACCGTAGTCTCCTAATAGCTTGAGCACTCTTAGCGGAACTATTGCGAAGTAGTTCTTTAGCCTAGGATAAGTCTGTATCTCTTCACCTGCCTCTACTAAAGCAATAGGGTCTACTGGAGATATTTCGTCTAAATCTAGATCAAGAGGAAGCTTCATTCCCTTGATAATCTGACCTATTACTACCAGCTTTATTCCTCCTGGAAGCAGAATTTCGTCTCCTACCTTAACACCTCTCTCAATTATATCAGAGCTGACTATACACGCCATAGATCCTTCAGACACTATGCCAAGAGCTTCTGTCGGCACAATTGCATTTGAAAAGTTATAAATTTCTATATCTTCCTTACTTAGAGCCCAGAGAGCACGAAGAGAAGCATTTGTTCCAAACTTTGCACTCATCTCTGGCTTAAACAGATATCTAGGATACCACCATATCTTAGCTGAAACTACTCCTTCTTCCTCAAACCAAGCTTTAAAGAACTTAAGCGTTACTTCGGGCAAGACAGCTCTCTCAGGGTTTCTTATCAGTATTCCGTAATACGGCTTTATTTCAGCCTGCTGGGGCTTAGGGAGAACTACGCTGAAGGCATAGGCAGATGATAGAGCTATCATGCCGAAGACTACTGTTATCAGAGAGACTAATGTAAGAATAGTTCTCGCTCTTCTCCTCCTCATACTTAGAGTACTGTAAGAGAATGAGAGAGTAACTGCTGAGGCTATGCTTATTCCAGCTGCATGCCTTCCTAGAAGTCTTTCCCTCAGCTCCCTAAAGCGCTCCTGCACTTCACTCAGCATAATGCCGAGTACTGGTATTATTAAGATCAAAGCAGATGTAGAAAGTATAATCATGAAACCACTTGAAGCTACCACTATGCCTGGATGAGTAGCCACAAAGAGTGCTGTAAACACTATGTAGAATGCTAGAGTCCCTAAGAACTGTTTTAGACCTCTTCTACTAAAAACCAGTCTCTCTAAGAAGAAAGCAAAGGGAACTAACATGAATGAGAAAAAGATCGCAGTATTGACCGTATCCGATATCAGTTTCCTAGTCTCACTATAGGCTTTGAGTTCTATAGCCCATGATCTAATTGAGTAAACATAGGTTTTCGCATACTTCTTTCTATTTAAGTAGTCTAGAGCCTTCCTTAAACAGTCTTGAGCTCTCGCGTGATACTTTTCTGCTATTTCTCCGCCGCTATAGACCCCGTAAGAGTGTAGTAGGCTTAGTCTGTCTTCATCAAGTTTTACTAAGTCTCTAGCCATTACTAGAGGTGTATTTACTATGATCTGCTCTCCAGTACTTACTTTTATTCCTCTTCCTAAATTATTGTATACTCCTGTGAAAACAGCACCTAATTTAAACATAACTTCTACTGGAACATCTTCTGGCACAAAGGCTACAGCTACTGGAGGCTCTATGTAAAAAATCGGCATAGCTGGCATGGCTTTTCTAGATAAGTATTCATAGACTATTTGGCTTAGCAACTCTGATGACCCATATTTTATTGTTGGAGTATGCGACCTAACGTCGTTCACTATTATAGTGAAAACTCTTCCCATGATACTCCTAGGGTCTATTGCGTCAATGAACACTATCGAGCCTGCTTTGAAAACCACTGTAGTTATTTCAACCTCAGGATCTATGAAGGAAGTACGTCTAAGAGGAAAGACTTTTCCTCCGTATTCCCCGTAATCAGGGGCGTATACAACATTTCCTGTATTCGGGTCTACTGCAAAAGCTTCTATCAAATAAAGAGCCGAAGGAGAAAGTCCATGCACTTCAAAAAGCCCTTTCTCATTTGTCTGCACAAGAATTTCGTGCTTGTAGGAGTTAGCAGCTATATGTATAATAGCGTTAGGGACAGCAACATATATTCCTTTATTTAAATCATACTCAACTACTCTGCCTTTAAGTGTTATGAATCCCTTATTCTGTCCTCCAAGAAACTTGCTTGCAGAAAGAACAGGTATTTTCTTGCTGAGCTCCTTCCAGTTAGTCAAGAAGTATGCAAAAGCAATCGCGAACTCGGCTTGAGGAGCTATATTAGTGAAGTTCACTGAACTGATTTTATCCAGAGGAGACCATCTGTTTAGTCTTAGAGAAAGCGATGTTGAAAGCGAAAAAGCATATGCACCAGCTATTGCCAGAGCCTCACTATCTAACATGAGTCCTATTGGAGAAGCCGCCGCTTCTTTAAAGTATTTCCCTTCACTTAGCCTAAGACCATCAGCTACCTTGTACCTCTTTCCTGTGTATAGCATTAGATAGTGCAGGAAGGATTGATCTCTTATTTCCTGTAGAGGTGAAGAATATTTAGAAAGCTTTGCACCCCCGTAAAACACTATGTCTTCCATTATTCCGTAAATGCTAGTAAAGTCCAGTCTCGAGAGAGCATAAAAGGACTCTCCATCACTTCTTCCAGCAACTAGCGCCAAGTAGTCGCTATCAGATGCTATATCCAGTCCCATGATAACTCTTACATAGCGTCCATCTCCGCCAGTTTTCTTAGACATTTTCCCAAAGAAGTATTCTTCTACAAACTCTCTTGCCCCAATTATTCCCTGGTAATGTCCGGCTAGAGCTACAAACCAGATAGTTCTATAAGGCCTTCCCTTAGAAGATAAGACTCGAGCAATCTCTAGCAACAGCGATATCCCGAGAGAGTCTTCTGCCCCTGGAGCTAAGGCTGGTACTACAGAAAACGCATCATAATAGCTCATAAAGACTACAATTTCATCACTTTTCTCTCCCTCAAGTACTGCAATAATGTTGCTCGCTTCAACTTTCTTCCACTCGACTCTAACATAGATTTTAGCCTTAAAACCCTTCTCTGCTGCCGCCAATAGTTTAGCGGCGGCCTCTTTATCAGCATAGTACCTAGGCAAGTTAGCTGGGTAAGGCAGGTATTTCTTCTCGGCCTCTACTCTGTTTACTCCGCGTGTCTCCAGAAAAATAACTGCTTTTGCTCCAAAAAGGAAACCATTAAGCCAATTCCAGCCGCAGTCAAAATCTACTAGAAGAATAGATCCGTTTACCTCTAGTCCTTCGAGTTCTTTTAGTGAACACTTACCAGTGTATACAAGTCTTCCCTCTAATCCTTCAGCATTAGGTAAGCATACTAAATTAGGATATACAGCGTGTACCTCGATTTTCTCTTCCCCTACTTTTATGTAAGCATATTTCTCCAGCGGAATTAAAACTGAAATATTCTGAAGTGTTACTTTGAGACCTAGCTTCCGGAAATAGTTTACAATATAGTCTCTAGCCTTATAGAAGCCAGGATACCCAGTAAATCTAGAATTTACTGAAGAAAGGTACTCTACATGAGTACGTATTTTGTTTAAGTCTAAGAGAAAAACCATTTGGGCAGACTCTTTATAAATATTTTTACTTTCGTCGGATCCTTTAACTGAACAACAGTTTGCTATAATGAGTATAAAGACCAGGAATCCTATTGCAGTAAACTTCCTCATGCTGAATCACCTTTGGGGAAAAAATGTAAAAATTTAATATATTTTCTAAATAGGTGCTGGAATACCTGCTGCAAGATAGCAGAGAGCTACGACTATTCTTGATATAGCGCAGCCTGAAATGAATCCTAGGACTATTGGTATTCCCTTACGGTACAGCTTTGTTCCTCCTAGCTTTAATACAGCGTACTTAATTATTAGTGCTATGAAGAATGGCCCAAAGAGCTTGGCTTCGTGTCCACAGAACAGTATTAAGCCTACTGGATTGATAATGAACCACGGGAACTTCATTCTCAGTAACATTATTAACGGAAATATTATGAAAGCTGAGAGAGCTAAAGGCAGATCTCCTGGACCAGCCCAATAAGCATGTTTCATTAACGGCTCTTTGAGAACTCCGTAGACCCAAGATTTAGACCATGAAGTAACTATAGGTCTTCCTCTGAATGCCTTTTCTATTCCTAGAGCATAGCTACTGTATGCTGTAAAGAGAAATGCTAGGGCGAATACTATTGGAGTGAAGATCAACTGGGTTATGAGTATCTCGCGTGGACTTGTTTTAGTGGACTTCGCTATTTTGTATGCATCCATGCTCACAACTCCTGGCTGTGCTCCAAGGTTGTATCCGTGGAACTGTACAGCCCAGTAGGCAGTAGCATAAGCTGCCGGATTATCTGAGGCTGGCCATGACCACAGACCTAAAGTTCCTCCGATGTTCGCGTAGAATATTTGAGTAGGTTCACTCCACCAATAACCAAAGGGCCCGGCTTCAGCTCTCATTAATAGCTCCGCATAGAATATCAGACAAGTCAGCATAAGTAATATAGGGGCTAGTCCCACTGGGACGCCCATGGATACCATGAAACCGCAGTATATTATGAAGAAGAGAACAAACATTGAGAACATAGCTTTGTATGAAAGTGGCTCAGCCTCTTTTTCATCGGCAGGAGGCTTCCTGATATAGTTTATTATTTCTTTGATATATTTCCAGTGGAAGATTATACTGAAGATAGCAAATGCCCATATTCCTCCTGTTTCAAATATAGCTTGAGGCTTTAAGCCTACTTTACGTGCGTAGAATTTGTAGGCATGGTACCAGTCAGAAAAGCCTCCAGGTGGCGGAGGAGGAGCTATTCCGAGAGAAAACTCTATTGGTGGAAATATATAGAAGAAGAATATGTAAGCTGCGACTACTGTGAATAGAATATCTACTGGTACTAAGTAGGCTAGTGCTGTGACTTCAGGTATAGGCCATATAGCCCAAGGAGCCCATGGAGCTAGACCTTTGAGTTCATCGTAGAAGTTTATCATCCACCAGTTTCTTAGGTAAGCTGAGCCTTTCATTACAGGTACGGGGAACCATGGCACTACGATCCTTATGGCTAGAGGCAGATATGCGAAGAAACCTATAATGAATGATATCCAGAAGGACTTCCCCGCATACTCTTTGAGATTAAGGAATTTTGGTTTATCTTCTCCAGTAGCTATATTAATGAACTCTATTCCAGCGACAGCATAAGGAAATGGAAGCTTCTCAACATCTATTACGCTTCTCCTCCACAGCAGAGAGAACGCTATGTTCAAGTATCCCCATAGAGTCCAAGCTATAATCCAGGTGATAATGAAGGGAGCTAAAATATCCCATGGGACAGGACCTCCTATTAGGTAGTTAGTAGTGGCTTCAGCTGGAGGAACCCATATTTTGGGCACTAAATGAGCAACCGCTTCCGCTATACCAGGCTTATTTGCTCCTAGAGCAAAATTCATTGTCCAGTGAGCAACATATGGTCCTACAGGCATTGCAGCTATTAGACAAGCTGTCATTATTACAGTTAGCTCCTGTGAAGTTAGTCTAAATGCTTTACCCATTAAACTGGTCAGTAGAACCACTAACGTTAATAGTCCAACAGTTTCTACTATCTGAGCTCCTACTGTGTGGCTATATGGCCATGGATTAAAGAAAGTGAAAGCTCCTGTAGTGAAGTATACTTGAGTACACAGCCATACCATTGTTACTGAAAGTATAAGGCTCCACAGAATGGCTCGAGGAGTAAGCCCTCTCGTTATTTCAACTTTTTCTGATCCCACAATTTTTTTCCACATGGAAAGCTTATATACCTTATAGAAACATTTATATACCATAGTTTTTAAAAAAAGTCTATTTCCATCTACAAAGAAAAATATATTGCCTTATATACCAAGTTAATAGGCTGATCTTAGTGATAGTCTTTTTCTATAATACTTAGTTATAATACTTAGTAAATCAAATACGACTCCTTTAGAAACATGTCTAAAAAAAGAGCGAGATATTTATCGGCCTGTGTATAATTCAGCTATATGACAATAAAGCTTTCAATCCTAATAGACATAGATCAAGTTATTATCAAAAGAAATCCTCTTGCATACTTAATTAATGATATAGCTAAGAGAGTATCTAAAGATACCGGAATCTCAAAAAAAGACTTCTTAAAGGAAATTAAAAGAGAAAGATTAGCTAGAATAGCCTCTAAGGATTATGTAAGAGCTTATGACTATCAAGATATTATTGAAAAAATCTACCTAAAATATGGATTAAAAGAAAAACCTCCGCAGCTAGCAATTATGCTGAAAAATTACCTTGTAGAAAAATATCTACATGTGTATCCAGATGCTATTGACACAATAAAGAGACTTAAGAAACTTCCAGTAGCTTTAATTGCTTTCTCGAGCGGATACTCTATTTATCAAGTACCCTTACTTAGAAAACTCAATCTTTTAGAGTATTTTGATAAAATAGCAACACCTGATCTTTTAGGCTACGGCAAACCCGATAAGAGGGCTTATGAAAAGGCTCTTAAAAATATACCTTCCAAAGCCTTAGCTGTAGGAGATAGTTACTTCTTCGACGTATATGGAGCAAAAAATGCAGGGCTCCCTGTGGTGCTCGTTGTTAGAGAAAATGTTCTTAATTTAGAGGAATTTCTTAGAAAAAAGTACTTGAATGAGAAATGTTCCTTAAAAGTAGACTTTCCTTTCTACAAACCAGACTACGTTATATTCAACATGACTAAGCTACTTGATATAGTGAAAACTTTACTTTCAGTATAGTATATTAAGTACTATTCATTAACAAAAATATTAAATAAAATGTTATTTACAGAGAAAATATTGATTGTGATGAAGAACCTGGGACTGATAAATGACGAGGGCTACGACGTCGCTGATCTTTTTAGTGCTTAAGCATTTAGTCTTCTAAATGTATTTTAAATTATGAAGCCAAAGATTAAAGGAATTTCTATCGAAAATATGGCTGAAGAAGTTTTGACCAAGAGAGGGTACAGGATAGTTGGTAGAAGGTATAGAATTAAAGTGGAAGGAATAGATATCGCTGAAGTAGATATTTTAGCAGAAAAAGACGGCGAAAAATATGCTGTTGAAGTTAAAGCAGGCAGAGTATCAGTAACTGATTTGAGGCAGGTTTACACTAATGCTGTTTTACTTAAAGCTAAGCCGCTAATTGTTTGTAGAGATTTCTCTGATGAAGCTGCAAGAAAAACAGCTGAGCTCTTGGGAGTAGAAGTACTGTTTTTACCAGAGTTTCTAGTTTTTGTGGCTCCTGAGGAATTAATCTACAGCGTTAAGACT
>Ga0180302_10001668_pt1 | contig 10585 bp, 7 predicted proteins | sample GuaBasSediGuay17_FD_121794 | JGI IMG/M metagenome (GOLD analysis project Ga0180302, IMG submission 121794) | Subseafloor sediment microbial communities from Guaymas Basin, Gulf of California, Mexico - Guay17, Core 4571-4, 12-15 cm | ecosystem: Environmental > Aquatic > Marine > Hydrothermal... | reverse complement strand
TATAGCTCGGATTTGAAGACCGGAGAAGCAATTGCCGCGGTCTCCAACCCATGCCTCTTAAGCGTGCTCCTTATGGAGCCTGCGATGTCCACGAGTTCATGCGGCTTTTTATCGAATAACGTTCTGATTTCTAAACCGTCTAGGTTAAACTCTTCGGCGAATTTTACGAGGTCGTCTAGGCTCTGTGAGACCTCATCCGATATCACAGATAGCTTAAACCTCAACAAGCCCACCTGTCTATACGTATCGTCTCGAGCTCTCTTATATCTTAGCTCCTCTAGGAGCCTAGTCTAAGCCTCTCGACGTGGAGGAAGTCCCTATACCCTCTCCTAGGCGGTCTAACGGGTTTCTCGGCGGGATACCCCACGGGGATTATGGCTATAGGTCTCACGTAACCCGGCGCCCCTATGATCCTCGCAACCTCCTCGTCTCTGAAAGCCCCGACCCAGCAGGAGCCTAACCCCAACGCCGCGGCGGCGAGCTCCAGGTAGGCGGCCGCTATGCTCGAATCGTTTATCGAGTAGAGTTCCTCGCCTCTTCTACCGTACCTCATAGCCGACCTTCGTCTATTAGCGCATACGACGAACACGACGGGTGCCTCGGCTATAAAGTACTGTCCCCAAGCCGCCCTAGCCAACGCCTCCTTACGCCTCTGATCCTTAACGAGCACGATCTCGTAGGCCTGCAGGTCCCCGGCGGACGGCGCCAGGTTCACGGTCTCAAGGATCTTAACGATCTTATCCTCTTCGACGGGTTTAGGCTGATAGCTCCTTATGGACCTGCGCCTCTCAACCGTTTCGAAGAAGCTTAACTCGGTCATCGAACTGATATATCCTGAAAACCGGTATAAAACCTACTTCACGAGTTGGCGGGTTAAAGATATATCCGCGTCCACGTCATAGCTTATGGCGGTGGAGTTTCTTGAGCGGCGAAGGCTACAACGTGATCGTGATAATCTCAGACACGTTCAGATACGACCTTCTGAGGGGGAGGTTCGAGGTTAAACCCGGCGTATACGCTAGGACGCCCAGCTTGGATAGGCTTGCGGAAGACGGCGTCTTCTTCACGAGGGCTTACCACGCGTCTTTCCCGACCGTTCCGAACAGGCACGACCTCATGACTGGACGCTTTACGTTCACATACTCCGACTGGGCGCCTCTTCCTAGGGACGAACCGGTCATCCAGGAGGTTCTACGTAAGAAGGGGTATACGACGATGATGATAGCCGACACACCGCATATCCTTAAGGATGGTTATCATTACGACAGAGGTTTCAGCGGATGGGTCTGGATAAGGGGGCAGGAGAACGATAGATACCGTACGGACCCGTTAGAGGTCGAGCTTCCATGCAAGCCTGAGAAGCTCAGAAACGTCGAGACCACGGTTCAGCATATGCGTAACAATGCTCTAAGGCGTTTTGAGGAGGACTGGATACCGGCCAAGACGGCCACCGAAGCCATCAGGTGGCTTGAGGGAAATCACGATAGGAGGTTTATGCTGTATGTCGACTTCTTCGACCCGCATGAGCCCTGGGATCCGCCTAGATGGTACGTCGACATGTACGACCCCGGCTATGAAGGCGAGGAGGTCGTCTACCCGGCTTACGGTCCATGTAGCTATTTGACCGAGGAAGAGCTTAGACACTGCAGAGCCATGTACGCGGGTGAGGCCTCGCTCGTAGATAAGTGGGTGGGGCGTATAGTCGAGAAGGTCGAGGAGCTTGGTTTATGGGATAGAACTGCCCTGTTTTTCACCAGCGACCACGGCTTCTACCTCGGCGAACACGGGCTTATAGGTAAGTCGATAATAATGGGTGGATACCATGGTTTGACGCCGCTCTACGAGGAGGTTGCGCATATACCATTGATCCTCAGGCTTCCAGATGGTTTAAACGCGAAGATGGAGTCAGACGCCCTGGTGCAAACACCCGATATAACCGCTACGATACTCGAATTAACCGGTGCGGTTAAGGGTTTCCCCGCTGAAGGAGAGTCTCTTATGCGGATAGTCCGGGGTGAAGAGTGGACTCGAGACCTGGCGGTGTCGTCTCCTTCGATCATAAGGGGTGTCAGGGCTGGTTTGAGGGCTACGATAACGTCTGGGAGGTGGAGCCTCATCCTAGCCCCAGAGGGCGGACCGGAGGTCGAAAAAGCCGAGTACACCGTGATAGTCGACGGGGAGCCTAGAGTTCTGAAACCGTTCGGTAAGGTTCAGACCGAGCTGTACGACCTCGAGAGAGACCCTAGGCAGAGCGTAAACGTCTTAGAGGAGCATAAGGAGGTAGCGGTTAAGCTCAGAGATGCGTTTTTAAACATGCTTAAACGGTTGGGCACGGACGAGCGGTACATCAAGCCTTGGAGACGTTGTAAGGGGCTCGAGTAGAACGTAGCTGGTCTTCAGTGATGCGAAGTATGCCTCGCTATCCTCGACTATGTTAGGTTAAAAACGTTAACTATCGTAATTCACGTTTGACTAGTATGTTGAGTAATAAAGTTTAAATGTGGGTTATCTTCTTCTTCTCGAAGATCGAGGCATGGACGATAAGGATTTCAAGAGGGTGCTTGAGGACGGGGAGAAGCTTCTAGCATACTTCGAGAGCGACCTGACAAGGGATGGACGGTTCGGCTGTAGCTATCTCCTCGTTACCGATAAACGAGCCGTCGTCTGCGACGCCGATTTAAAGGTCGAGGTCTCTGTAAACTTAAAGGATATCCGCTCGGTTTCGGTGAAGGATTACATCGGAAACGCGGAGCTTATGGTAACTCTGAAAGACGAATCCGTGGTCATATTGACTAGGTTTTCGAGGGCTCTCCGAAAGAGGTTCGGAGACGCTAGTAGGCTTTTAGAGAACTTAGCCTTCCTTAGAAGGGTGAGGCGTGAGCAGGTCTATGAGGAAGAGGAGGTTACGGCTAAGTCCGGTACCCTACGCTCGATCCTGAGGTTCGTCCTACCGTATAAATGGGTCTTAGCCGCCGGGATGGTGGCTGGTGTATGCGGCATATTCCTCGGTTTGCTCCCCCCATACTTCATGAAGATGCTGATAGACGACGTGATCCTAGGTCGTAAAGAGGAGCTCCTAGCCCAGGTGATACTGGCGATCATAGCGACCCAGGCTACGAGCTCCCTGCTCGGGGTCATACGCAGCTACAGCCTATCCTACGTGAGTCTAAAGGCAATGTATAGCATAAGGATTCATCTATTCAAGCACATCATGCGTTTCCAGCCTAGCATCCTAGATAGATACGAGGCCGGGAGGCTCATATCTAGGATAACGGACGACGTCGGCAGGGTTAACTGGTTCCTCTCATGGGGTCTTGAACAGCTTCTGAGAAGCAGCATATCGCTCATATCCGTATCTGCTATGATTCTTCTGCTCGAGCCTAGGCTAAGCCTCATAGCCTTGATACCCATGCCCATACTAGGGCTCGGCGTCTTCCTGTTCAGAAGGAAGGCCCGGTGGGTGTACCATTATGAATGGAGGAGGTGGGCTGACGTATCGGCTCTGCTCGTCGACGTGATACCAGGTTTTCCGACGGTTAAAGCCTACTCCATGGAAGACCACGAAGCGAAGAAGCTGAAGCTTAAGCTCAGCGACGTTATAAAGGCTAGTTTGAGGTCTACCAAGCTTAGCCTCCAGTTCTTCCCGATGCTTGGCTTCGTGATCTCCGCCGGGACGGCTATAATATGGTGGCTAGGCGGGCTTGAAGTGTTAAACGGGACTCTGACGCTCGGAACACTCTCGGCGTTCATCTCGTATGTCAGCCAGTTCTACGGTCCGATATGGACGCTCGTAAGCATGGTCGAGCCCATGAAGAGGTCTAGCACGGCGGCTGAGAGGATCTACAACCTCATGCGTATGAGGCCGGAGATAAGAGACACCGAGGATAGCGTCGACTTGAAGATCAAGGGGAGGATAACCTTCGAGAACGTGTCCTTCGGCTATCTCCCCTACACATACGTGTTGAAGAACATAAGCTTCGACATAAAACCCGGTGAAAAGATCGGTATAGTCGGGCCTACCGGAAGCGGGAAGACCACCTTGGCCAAGCTGATCCTGAGGTTCTACGACGTGGACGAGGGTAGGATACTCATAGACGGCGTCGACATAAGACGGATAAAGCTTAGGAGTCTTAGGAAGCAGATCGGCTTGGTGAGCCAGGAGCCTAGGCTCTTCAACGATACGATAGCGAACAACATACGCTACGGCAAGCCCGACGCGTCGCTAGACGAGATAATAGCGGCTGCCAAGATCGCCGCTGCCCACGACTTTATACTTCAGAAACCTCTCTGCTACGATACCCCCTGCGGCGAAAGCGGAAGTAGGCTTTCAGGCGGCGAGAGGCAGAGGGTTGCCATAGCTAGAACCGTGATATCCGACCCTCAGATACTCGTCTTAGACGAAGCCACCAGCAGTGTCGATACCATCACGGAGGACGCTATAAAGAAGTCTCTGGACGAGATCGCTAAGGGACGTACGACGATCATAATAGCCCACAGGCTTAGCACGGTTAAGGACGCAGATAGGCTTATAGTCATAGACAAGGGCCGGCTTGTGGAGATGGGAACCCACGAGGAGCTGCTTCGGAAAGGTGGACTGTATGCTAAGCTCTGGAACACCCAGTTCCTAGAACAACCGGCTGAGGCTAAGGTGTAGCCGTATGACGAGCATAAGGGAGTTTGTCAAAACATCCCTCAGGTTCGCCGACCCGAGGAAGGTCAGGTTCGAGTACGATAGGTTCCATGATTCCTTAAACTTCTACGTCGACGGTATGGTCTATAAGAACGTCGAGCCGGTTAAGCCGTTTCCCCTCTCGGCTCCTTACTACGTGATCCTGAGGGTGGAGTCGGGTAAGGACCTTTGTGTGATAAGAGATATCCGTGGGCTCGACGAGTCTTCGCGTAAAGCCTTGGAGTACGTCCTAGACAGGAAGTATTTCATTCCTGTTATCCGTAGGGTTCTCGATATCACGTATACTGGAGAGTTTTTCGTGTGTAAGGTCGAGACCGATAAGGGTGTTAGGACGTTTAAGTTACGTGGTAGGAGGCGAAGCGTCTTCAAAATGGACGATAAGATAGTGCTATTCGATATGGACGAGAACATATACCTTATAGAAAGCTATGAGAAGCTGGACCCGAAGAGCAAGGAGGAGCTTATGAAGCTGCTCTAAACCCTTCTCTCTCAGTAACTCTTTAATCTTTTCGCTTCAGTTTGATCGATGTGGAGCCCTTCGACTATAGACGCTACTATCGTCTCGTCGAGGAGAGTAGGAGACGGGTCGAGGCTGTCCGGGATTTCGAGGAACCCGATAGGGTGCCGGTCATCATAGGTCTGGGCGGACCCTATTATGCTAAGCTTTTCGGCTACACGTTCGCAGAGTACTACGGCGACTTTAAGGTGATGTTAGAGGTCCAGGTGAAAGGTATCAAGTGGAGGATCCATTGGCTGAAGGACGACTTCACATCCATCGGCGTGGGCTTCGACCTAGGCTCCATAGCCGAAGGCATAGTCTTCGACTGCGATATCCGCATGCCCGATGAGAGAAACCCCTGGATGAGTCCCTGGATCGTGCCTTCGATACGGAGGCTTGAGGATATAGACCGGCTTGAGGTCCCCGACCCCGCGAAACATAAGGGGATCCAGGAGTACTATCGAAAGTTCGAAGAGTTCAGGCTGTTAGCTAAGAGGAATTACGGCGATATACCTGTCTGGGGTGGTCTTGGAATACATCCCCCAGTTTCGGCCGCAGGCTCTCTGATGGGTCCGCGGCGGCTCTACTCTTGGCTTCTAAAGTACCCTTGTGAGATGCATAAGCTCTTCAGGAAGCTCGAGGAGACGTTCGTGGTTCTACGGGAGTATTACTTCGAGGTCACGGGGGCCGATGGAGGTTATCTGGGTCTATGCGACGACCACGCGGGATACCTGAACCGAGATATGTATAAACGCTTCGCTCTTCCCTACAACCTGAGGCTTTACGAGCGTTTCGGGCATAAGGGTAGAAGCCTTCACATGGATTCCCACATGGACCACATAGCAGATATACTAGTCGATGTTTATAAGGTCGGGAACGTGGACGTAGGTGTCGAGAACGACATAAGAGTGCTGGCGGAGGCGTTTAGGGGTAAGGTGGTCTTCAACGGTAACGCTAACTGGAGGGTGCTTCTGAAGTGCTCTCCGGAGGCTGCGGAGATGGAGGTCGAAAGGTGCATATACTATGCGGCTCCGTCACGCGGCTACATATTCGACAACGGTGGAGAAACATACGCGAACATACCGGCGGAGATGCTGAAGTACGAGGTCGAGTACGCGAAGAAGGTCGGAAGATACCCGATAAAGCGGAGTCGATTTAAGCATCTAGACGTGGTCGAGAAGAGGTCTCGGGAGACCCATAGGTTCTGGGAGATATGCCTTTAGAAAGGCTACCTGGATATTTATTCAGATAAACGTTTTAATCGGCGGAAATCATATAACTCTTAGTGCGTTTCATGGAAGACTACGTCATCGAGGTCAAAGACGTTAGCAAGGTTTACAGAAGCGAAGGCGGCGTGGAGACATGGGCTTTACGAGACGTGAATCTAAACCTTCGCAGAGGAGACCTCGCCGCCATAATGGGTCCATCGGGCCACGGTAAGTCTACGCTTTTGCACATAATGGGTCTGCTGGATAGACCGTCTAAGGGAACGGTTGTGATAGACGGGGTAGATACGAGTAGGCTTTCGGATGCCGAGCTAGCCTACATAAGAGGCGTGAAAATAGGGTTCGTATTCCAGATGTACAACCTGATAAACCGTATAACCGTTTTGGAGAACATCGAGCTTCCCCTAGTGGCTAGGGGGGTTCCTAGGGCTAAACGGATCGCCATGGCCCGTGAAGCCCTGTTGAAGGTCGAGGGCGACGAGTCTTGGCTCGATAAACGTCCTACCCAGCTAAGCGGCGGTCAGCAGCAGAGGGTCGCCTTGGCTAGGGCTATAGTGCATAACCCGTCGATAATACTAGCGGATGAGCCGACCGGGGCCTTAGACTCCAAGACGAGCATAGAGATACTTAGGCTTTTCCAGAAGCTGAACCGGGAGGGATGCACCATAGTCATAGTTACTCATAGTCCCGAAGTTGCCTCCTATACTAGGAGGGTAATTTTCTTAAGAGATGGTAGGATAGTAGGTGAGGAGGAGAGAGGTTGACCGTGGACGAGTTTAGACGGCTTGAATCCTTAATCCTCGTCCTGATTCTGCTTCTAGGCTCGACCTATGTATGTATGGATGAGGCTTATCCACGTCCAGGCGGTTTAGCGGTCGTAGACTCTTTCTGGGGTACGAGGGGTCAGCCTAGAAAAGCATATCCTGGAACCCGGGACAACCTTTTAACGGTTCTACTTCGAAACGACATGGATGAGAACGTAACGAGTTTAACGGGTTATCTCGCTCTCCCAGGAGGCTTTACAGACTTCTACGGCCGTAAAACCCCGGTCGATACGTGGAGCGGCTCTCTAGAGCCTAGAGATACCGTTAGCCTAAGCTATCACATAGACATAGACTCCTCGGTCGAGCCTGGGACGTATTATGCGTCGTTAACGGTCGAGTATATCTTGGAAGACGGCTCGGAGGGGGAGGTCGACCTAAACGTCGCGCTCCACGTGGATCCCACACCGGTTCTGAGGATAGAGGTGGTCAACATCTACTGGGGCTCCCCTGGAAACCCGTACATAGCTGTGCCTGGCTCTAGAGACGTAGACCTAGTGGTCGAGGTCTTAAACCTAGACAACTACCCGATCAGGGAACTCACGGCATACCTCGACCTACCCGGGGATATAAAAGACCTTTACGGTTCTGACGAAGTGGTCTGCACGGTGTCCGGGGTCGGAGCTGGGGGAGGCTTAGCTAGGCTGGTCTTCAGAAGCCTACAGGTCTCCGAGGACGCTAGTCCAGGGTCTTACCTATGCCGGCTTGACCTAGAATACCTGTTCGACCTCGAAGGCTCGACCGTCGAACAGAGTAGAGGCTTCGATATATACGTTAAGATATCGGGGAAACCCGAAGCCCCCGTGGAGCTTGCCTCTGCCTATTGGAGCTATGGAGGCGAGCCGACTGTGGCTTTCCCAGGCTCAAGGGGTATAAGCCTACACCTAACACTCGTGAACCTAGGCTCTTACGACGTTTCGGCGTCTAAAGTCGAGGTCAAGACGCCTAAGGGCTTCAGGCTTCTGAGGGCTTCCGGCGGTATCTTCAACCCGACCCCAAGCGGCTCCTCCGCGTCTCTGAACTTAGACTTCAACATAACAGAGGAAACCGCGCCTGGGAAATATATACTACATCTGACTCTTTGGTACGTAATCCACTGTGGTGGTAAAGGCACGGAGGCTAAGGCCAGCCTCCGGATACCTGTCGAAGTCGAAGACCCCTCCGGGGTCGACACGGAGCTTGAAGTGGTCTCCGCATACTGGGGTTCCCCTGGAAACCTTAGGGTCGCTACACCAGGTTCGAGGCTTATGCCCTTAACCTTAGAGATAATGAACCGGGGTGTTTACCAAGCGTCCTCCCTCGTCATAGACTTTGCGCTTCCAGACGGGTTTAAACCATCCTACGGCTTTGCTAGGGCATCGGTAAGAAGCCTGATAGCATCCGGCGGGTCGGCTTCCGTGACCATATACCTCGACTTAGACCTAGGGGTAGCCCCCGGTCTCCACACGTTTCAGGTGAACATAAGCTATAGGGTCAGCGTCGGGGGAGCGGTCTTCGACCGGTTTAAGACGTTCAACATAACCCTGCCAGTGGAGGAGGCGGCTGGGAGCTCGTATCTCGAAGTGTCTTCTGTGGATTGGGCTGATGGTAGACCCGTGTATCCAGGCGACGAGGATGTCGAACTGACCGTGGGTTTAGTCAACAGGGCGGCGTATCCGATATCCGGTGTACACGCCATACTGTATCTACCTGAGGGCTTCGAGGGAGACTACGGCTCATCGACCGTCGAGCTTTACGAGCAAGGCTCCATACGTAGATGGGGAGGTTTCACGCTTAGCTTTAAGATGAGCATCGATAAGGGTCTAAGCCCAGGCATATACGAGATGGTTCTTCAGCTAAACTACATCCTCGAAAGCGGTGGTCTGGGTGTGAAGTGTGAGGAAACCCATGTGCTGAAAGTTGAGGTCAGCCGGTTAGAGGGAGTCGAATTTGTACAGAGCCTATGGTATGGGAGCAGCGCAGGACCGGGGGATACAGGTGTACGGCTTTTGACTGTTTTGAGGAACACGGGTATACCTAGTATGAGCGGCATAGTCGGTTATGTCGAGATGCCTAGGGGCTTCACCATAGTCCTTACCGGCAATAGGACCGCCAAGCTCATACCTTCGAGTTTGAGGGCCACGACCTCCATCCCGACCCTCGGAGCCGGGGTCATACCGTCTGAGATACCACTCCAGCTTCAGCCTATGAGCTCCGCCTCCAAGGGGGACGACATATACTTCATGATCCCGCTTAACATAAGCCTAGACGTGCCGACCGGAAACTACCGGTTCAACATAACCCTGAGTTTCCTAGACCAGTGGGGTAGTCTCCAGGAGATACCCGTCAGATGCACGCTCCCGCTGCTCGGCTCCATAAAGCTCATACGCGTCGAGGCTGTCTCCACCCTCCTCATAATCGGGGAGCCTGATAACAGGCTCTCGCTTAAGCTTGTGAATCAGGGGACCGCTCCGGCGTATGACGTGTATCTGGGCATACTGGGTCTCCCACCAGGCCTATCGGTCGAGCAGAGCATGTTCTACATACCGTCCATACCGGCCGGGGGAGAAGCTGTCGTCGAGACAAACGTCTACATAAACCCAGATATCCAGTATAAAGGCCCCATGACCGGTCTCGCCTTGATAATGTTTAAAGACGTCTACGGCACGTTACAGAAGTACAACCAGACGTTTCCACTGATGGTAAGGGGGAACATAGAGTTTCAGGTGATGTCCGTGACCTCTACGCCATCACCGGCCTATAAGGGTGCTTTGCTCATGGTGTCCGGTATAATACTTAACCGGGGCCGCGAAACCGCAAAGCATGTCTCCGTATATCTGTTGAAGAGTTCGGCCGTAGAGCTTACAGAGGGCTCCAGCCAATACATAGGCGACATAGACCCCGACGCCCAGGTCCCGTTCACGATAGAGGCCGAGGTGGTCGGTGAAGAGGGATTCTACAACCTAACGCTGATAGTCGAATACTTCGACAACTACGGCGGAAGCTACTCTAAAATTTACCAGTTCCCCCTTGAAGTAGGACCTCCTCCTAAAGCCGAGGCTCCCCCCTTAGAGGAGCAGTTCTACCGGTTTCTACCGGCTATACTCACAGGGGTGTTCTTAGTGGTCATAGGCTATCTGGTCCTACGCTATGTCCGTAGAACCATGGGGCGAGGGGGATAGCGGTTGAACCCCTCAGACATCCTCAGGCTGGTCGTGAGGGCGGTGACCGAGCGTAGACTACGTTGAACCCTGACGATCCTAGGGATAGTCATAGGCCCTGCGGCTATGATCGCTATAATCGGGGCTACCAAAGGCTTCACCCATGTGATCACGGAGCAGCTAACCTCTCTAGGTCAGAACACGGTCAT
>Ga0180302_10001666_pt1 | contig 10594 bp, 10 predicted proteins | sample GuaBasSediGuay17_FD_121794 | JGI IMG/M metagenome (GOLD analysis project Ga0180302, IMG submission 121794) | Subseafloor sediment microbial communities from Guaymas Basin, Gulf of California, Mexico - Guay17, Core 4571-4, 12-15 cm | ecosystem: Environmental > Aquatic > Marine > Hydrothermal... | reverse complement strand
GTAAGGATATTCGAGATAGGCAGGGTCTTCCCGGGAGGGGACGTGGAAGAGGTGCATGTAGGGGGGATGCTCGCAGGACGGAGGAGGAGATGGGACGAGGCTCGGGAATTCGATTTCTACGACCTAAAGGGGATACTGGAGGCCTACCTCTGGGAGGTGTCGCACGGAGCTGAACCCAGGTTCCGACCGACGTTTCACCCTTCCTTCGAGGAAGGGGAGGCCTCCGAGGTACTGTTGGACGGAAGGCCGGTAGGTGCCTGCGGGAAGGTATCCGAGGCCCTCCTTCGGAGGTGGGACCTGAAGCTCGAGGTCTACGGCTTTGAAGTGGGCTTGGCCTCGCTCCTCCCCCTCTGGGAGCGTAGGCCCCAGTTCCGGCAGTTGCCAAGGTATCCCAAGGTGGTAAGGGACCTTTCCTTCATAGTGAGGGAGGAGGTTCCCTGGGAGGATGTGCTGAGGATCGTCTCGGAAGCTGATCCGCTCGTGGAGTCGGTAAATTTGTTCGACCTGTACCGTGGGACCCCCGTTCCCGAGGGATACAAAAGCTTAGCTTTCTCGGTGTCCCTCAGGGCGCCGGACCGCACGCTCTCGGAAGAGGAGGCGAACGAGATCTTTTCCAAGATAGTCCGTGCCCTGAGCGAGCGGGTCGGGGCCAAGCTGAGGGATGGGAGGGCTTAGAGAGGAGGCAGAGGTGGACATAGAATCCTTCGAAGTTCTGGAGCGGGAGATAGAACGAGCCATAACGCTCATAGAGGAACTGAAGGAGGAGAAGTCGCAGAGGGAGAGGGAGAACGCCGAGCTTCGGGCCAAGCTCTCCGAGATGGAGGGGACGGTAAGCGCCCTCAGGGAGGAGAACGAGAGGCTCAGGAAGCTTATGGAGGAACGGAGGGAACGCCTGAAAGCCCGGCTTGAGCAGATGCTGTCCAAGCTTGAGAGCCCTTTGCCCGGACCTTGACATGTCACGGACCGTCCTGGTCAGAATATTCGGCACGGAATATCCTATAAAGGCGGAAGCTAACGAGGAATACGTCCGTTGGGTGGCGAAGTACGTGGACGATAAGATGCGGGAGGTGGCGGCCGAGATACCCCTCAGGTCCGCCGCCAAGGTGGCGGTCTTAGCGGCCATGCACATAGTTGACGAGCTTCTCAAGGAGAGGGAGGTGCGCCGCAACCTCCTCTCCGAGGTAGAGGAGAGGACGAACAGGCTGATAGAGCGCCTTAGGAGCATCGTAGCTTAAAAGGAAACTTAGGTCCGAGACCCCCGATGCGTCCGTGCAAAGGGCCGCACGAGATGACGGGGGTTTTATGTTATATCTACCAGAGGGGAGGCGATGATAGATGTTGATCGTCTATGCCTTGATAGGTGCGGTCGTCGGCTTCATCGCAGGATGGATACTGAACGAAAGGGTACAGAGGAGCAGGGTCGCAGGCGCCAGGGCCCTGGCTGAGCAGATAGTTGAGGACGCCCGCAAGGAGGCCGAAACCGTAAGGGAAAAGGCCAAGCTGGAGGCGGAGAACGAACTACATAAAGCCAGGGAGAGGTTCGAAAGGGAGAGCGCCCAAAGGAGGGCCGAGCTACAGCAGCTCGAAGCCAAGCTTTTGGACCAGGAGAGGAAGTTGGACAGGAAGGTGGACCTCCTCTCCCGCAAGGAGGGGGAGCTCAGGCAGTTGGAGAGGGAGTTGAAAGAGAAGGAGAGGGCGGTCCAGGCCAAGGACGCCCAGCTCTCCGAACTCATAAAGGAGCAGATCTCCCAGCTCGAAAGGATATCCGGCATGACGGCCGAGGAGGCCAAGACCCTGCTTATAGCCAAGCTCGAGCAGAAGGCGAAGCAGGAGGCCGCATACCGTGCCAAGGAGATCAAGGACAGGGCAATAGCTGAGGCGGAGAAGGAAGCCAGGGAGATCGTGGGCATGGCCATACAGCGCTACGCTGCCGAGCAGGCCGTGGAGTCCACGGTCTCGGTGGTCTCGCTTCCCTCGGACGAGATGAAGGGGAGGATAATAGGGAGGGAGGGTAGGAACATAAGGACCTTCGAGACCCTCACCGGGGTGGACGTCATAGTGGACGATACCCCCGAGGCCGTCATACTTTCCGGCTTCGACAGCCTCAGGAGGGAGATAGCTCGCATAGCCTTGGAGAGGCTGATAGCCGACGGAAGGATCCACCCTGCGAGGATAGAGGAGGTCGTAGAGAAGACCAAACAGGAGATAGACAAGATAATTCAGGAGGCAGGTGAACAGGCGGCGTACGAGGTCGGGGTGCACGGGCTACATCCGAGGTTACTTTACTACTTAGGAAGGCTCAAGTTCCGCACGAGCTTCGGCCAGAACGTCCTCCAGCACAGCAAGGAGGTGGCTTGGCTCGCCGGCATGATGGCCGGGGAGCTCGGGCTGGACGAGGTCCTGGCCAGGAGGGCCGGCCTCCTGCACGATATAGGGAAGGCCGCAGACCACGAAATGATGGGCTCCCACACCGAGATAGGGATGGAGCTCGCCAGACGCTACGGCGAGGGGCCGGTGGTCCAGAACGCCATAGCCGGGCATCACGAGGGGGTACCACCCATATCGGTGATAACGAGCCTGGTGGCCGCAGCCGACGCCATATCCAGCGCAAGACCTGGGGCCAGGAGGGAGACCTTGGAAAGTTACATCCGCAGGCTCGAAAGGCTCGAGGAACTTGCGGACTCCTTCCCCGGAGTGGAGAAGGCCTACGCCATACAGGCTGGTAGGGAGATAAGGGTCATGGTCAGATGCGAGCAGGTGGACGATGCCCAGGCGGAGCAGCTCGCATCAGACATAGCCGAGAGGGTGGAGAAGGAGGTCGAGTACCCCGGACAGATAAAGGTGACGGTGATAAGGGAGAAGAGGGCAGTGGCTTATGCGAAATAGGGGGCGATTTGAGGATAATCTTCGTGGGGGACGTCGTGGGAAGGCCAGGGAGGAAGGCCCTTAAGGGGCTGCTCCCCGGCCTCATCAAGTTCTACGGCGCAGATTTCTGCATAGCCAACGGCGAGAACGCTGCAGGGGGCAAGGGGATAACCCAGAAGGTGGCCGAGGAGATGTTCTCGTGCGGTGTGGATGTGGTCACATCCGGGAACCACATCTGGGACAGGAAGGAGGGGATATCTTACGTGCAGTCAGCCTCCAACCTCCTCAGGCCGGCGAACTATCCGCCCGATGTAGGTGGGATAGGATACGGGGTCTTTAGGAGCCGCTCGGGGGTCCCCGTGGGGGTGATAAACCTCCAGGGGAGGACCTTCATGCCTGCGACCGACTGCCCCTTCCGCACGGCCCTGAGGATATTAGAGGAGATGGACGTCCCCGTCAAGGTCGTGGACTTCCACGCAGAGGCCACGTCCGAAAAGGTAGCCATGGGGTGGTTCTTGGACGGGAAGGTGGGGGCGGTGGTTGGCACCCATACCCACGTCCAGACGGCGGACGAGAGGATACTTCCGGGTGGGACAGCGTACATAACCGACGTGGGGATGACGGGTGCCATGGACTCCGTGATAGGCTTCAAGAAGGAGGTAGCCCTCAGGAGGTTCCTGACCCAGCTCCCCATGAGGTACGAACCTGCGGAAGAGGACCTCTGGCTCTGCGGCGTCGTGGTGGACCTGGACGAAGGGACGGGCAGGGCCCTGAAGATAATCCGCCTGAGGGAGAAACTTCGTTGAGGAGGAAGTATGCCCAGGGTGAGGTTGAGCCGATATAACCCCGTTTACATAGAGCAGGTCCTCAGGACAGTCCCGGCCCGCTTCCCCTTCCCCCCGTCGGAGGATAGAAGGAGATGGGGGGAGGTGGCGGAATCGGTGGGGAAAGAAGAGGTCGAAAGGATACTGGCCGAGGCCGAGGAGGTGGCCTCCGAGCCGATCCCACCACTTCCTGCCACGCTCTTCTTGGACTTCAAGCGCACGGGAAGGAGGGAAGGGTACGAGAGGCCGAGGGGGAGAAGGCGTAATAACCTTGCGGTCATGGTGTTGGCCGAATGTCTGGAGTTCCGGGGGCGCTTCTTGGACCCGATACTCGACCTTGCGTGGGCCATATGCGAGGAGAGCAGTTGGGCCCTTCCGGCACACCAGGTGGAACTTGCGGAGGTGGACCGCCCCGTCGTGGACCTCGGCGCGGCTATGACCGCTCTCGAGCTGGCGGAGATGGACTACCTCTTAGGGGAGAGGCTCGAGCCCTCGCTGCGCAGGAGGATAAGGTACGAGGTGGAAAGGAGGTGCATAGTTCCCTACCTCTCCCGCCACGACTTCTGGTGGCTTCATAACACCGAATCCCGCACCGTGAACAACTGGAACGCCGTCTGCAACGGAGGGGTGGCGGGGGCCGCCGTATACCTGGAGGAGGACGCATCCCGTCTGGCGGAGGTGCTGGCGAAGGCCTTAAGGTCCCTGGAGGACTACATGGAGACCTTCGACGAGGACGGAGGTTCCAGCGAGGGACCGGGATATTGGGCCTACGGGTTCGGATATTACGCCGTGCTCGCGGACCTGGTGGAGACGAGGACCAACGGGAGGGTAAACCTCCTCGAGGGAGACTTCGTGCGGGAGGTGGCCAAGTTCCCCCTCAAGGTCGTCCTGAGCCCCGGTGCCTTCGTCAACTTTTCGGACTGCGACAGGAACTTCAACCCTCCGGCCCCGCTTCTGGCCTACCTTTCCAGCCGCCTGGATGTCCCCGAGCTTGTGGCCCTCTCAGGACCGATGGACTACAGAGGTGGGCTTACGTGGAGGTTGAGGTCCCTCTTCTGGAGGTCGGACTGCCCACCTCCCCCCTTCGTCCCCTCCCACCACGACTTCTTCAGGGGCCTCCAGTGGATGCTGGCAAGGTACGACCCCTCGGACCCCGACGCGCTCGTCCTGGCCGCCAAGGGAGGACACAACGCCGAGATGCACAACCAGAACGATGTGGGATCGTTCATAGTACACTTCAGGGGGGAGTCGTTGATAGCTGACCCCGGAAGAGGTAGGTACACGAGGGATTACTTCGGGCCCAAGAGGTACGAGCACTTCGTCAACTCGTCCAGGGGTCATTCCGTTCCCGTACCCAACGGATGCGAGCAGAGGACCGGCAGGGAGGCCGCGGCGGAACTTTTGGACCAGGGTGCGGACGGCCTTACGGACCGGATGGTCCTAGAGCTCAAGGCCGCATATCCACCGGAGGCGGACCTCGCCTCCCTGCGCCGGACCCTCGCCCTCCACAGGGAGGGACCTGCAGGATGGGTGGAGGTCACGGACGAGGTGAGGTTCTCGTCGGGCCCGGGAACCTTGGAGAGTCCCCTCATAACCTTCGGAAGCGCCGAGGTGAAGAAGGACACAGTGATCATAAGGGGGAAGAAAGGAGCCCTGAAGGTGAGCTGGGAAGGGGCCTTCGACCTAAGGGTGGAGAGGATAAAGGGTGTGGACTTAGCCGAGGGTCCGACGGATCTCGAGCGCATCGTGTTCCGCAGGGGACCGACCTCGGAGGGTAGGATACGACTGAAGATAGAGCCTACGTCAACCTAAGCCCATAAGTTCCCTTACCTTCTCCATAGTAGCCTCGGCCTCGGAGCGGGCCCTGCGGGCGCCTTCCTCCAATACTTCCTCTATATATCCCTCCCTCGCCTCGGCCTCGCGCCTCCTCTCCTGGATGGGACCCAGGAACTCCGAGAGCTTCTCCGCAAGCCTCCCCTTGCACTCCACGCATCCGAGCCTTGCCGCCTTGCAGTCTTCCTCTATCTCCAAGACTTCATTAGGGTTATAGAGCTTATGGTATAAGAACACGGGACATCCCCTGACCTCGGGGTCCCCCGGGTCCTCCTTCTTTATCCTCATGGGGTCCGTGAACATAGTGCGGACCTTTCCCTTCACCGAATCCGGTGGGTCCGATAGGTACACGACGTTCCCCAAGGACTTGCTCATCTTCCTTCCGTCGAGGCCCGGGAGCCTGGGGACCTTGGTGAGTATGGGCTCGGGCTCGGGGAAGAACTTCCCGTAGAGGTGGTTGAACCTCCTCGCTATCTCCCTGGTGAGCTCTATGTGGGGGACCTGATCCTCGCCCACGGGGACCGCGTCCGCCCTATATATCAGGATATCGGCAGCCTGGAGCACGGGATACCCCAGAAGCCCGTAGTTTATCTTCGTGACCTCCTCCTCATCCTCTATGAGTCCCATGGCCCTCGCCTGCTCCTTTATGGTAGGGTTCCTTACGAGCCAGGGGGTGGGGGTTATCATGGAGAAGAGCAGGTGAAGTTCGGCATGTTGCTTCACGTCGGATTGGACGAATATCGTCACCCTCTCCGGGTCCAAACCGGCGGCTATGTAGTCCAGGGCCACCTCTTTGGTGATCTTCCTAACCTCCTGGGGATGTTCGTATTCTGTGGTGAGGGCGTGCCAGTCGGCTATCATGCAGAACATCTCGTAGTCCTCCTGGAGGGCGACCCAGTTCCTGAGGGCCCCCTCGTAGTTGCCTAAGTGTAGCCTGCCCGTGGGCCTCATCCCGCTCAGTATCCTTCCCTTCATCGCTCTCCCCTCAGTCCATGAAGAGGTACGGCTTCCAGCTCGGGTCCGGTTCCCCCACGAATGCGTGGACGAAGTAGAGGAAGTTGGGCCTCTTGGGGGGACGGATGAGCTTCATGCCGGCCTGTTCGGGGGTGCGGTTGCCCTTCCTGTTGTTGCACCGAACGCAGCAACACACCAAGTTCTCCCAAGTGTCCTTGCCGCCCATATCCTTGGGGATAACATGGTCCACCGTCATAGGTCCCTGGGTGGTGCCGCAGTACTGGCACCTGTGGCCATCCCTCCTGAGGATGTTTCTCTTGGTCAAAGGGATATCGTTTCTGGGTTTGTGCACGTACATCCATAGCCTCACCACGCTCGGAAGGGGAAAGGCCCTGGACACCGTGTGCACGGTCCCGGCCTCCTCCACTACCTCGGCCTTGCCCAAGAAGACCATCACGAGGGCCCTTTTGGCGGAGCATATGCTGAGGGGTTCGTAGTTCTGATTGAGGACCAATACCTTACGGTTCAACATCCTTGCCCCCGTCCGTAAGTTCCCTGAGATATTCCCAGAAAGGTCCCCTGAGTTCCTCCCTCATGAGGGCGAACTCGACGGTGGTCTTCAGGTACGAGAGCCTGTCCCCTACGGTGTACCATCTTCCCGATATTTCGTATGCGTAGACCACCTTATCCTTGGACATCCTCTTTATGGCGTCCGTAAGTTCGAGCTCCCCCCTCTCCGAGTACGGGGTCCTCTCTAAGACATCGAATATGTCTGGTTCCAAGATGTACCTTCCCAGAAGGGCAAGGTTCGAAGGGGCCTCCTCGGGCTTGGGTTTCTCGACCAGGTCCTCCACGAGATGGACCTCGTTGATGGGCTTGCCCTTTACGACACCGTACTCCGAAACCTCCTGAAGGGGCACCCGCTGGACGGCCAATATGGAGGCGCTATACTTGTCGTAAAGTTTCATAAGCTGGGCGAGGCACGGCTCCTCGGAGACCACGAGGTCGTCCCCGAAGAGCACGGCGAAAGGTTCGTTGCCTATGTGATATTTGGCCTTAAGGATGGCATGGCCCGTGCCCAAGGCCTCCTTCTGGCGTAGGTAGTGTATGTCCGCCATCTTCTCTATGTTCTCCAAGGTCTCCAACATGGCCGTCCGTTCCCTTTCCTTGAGCACCTGGTTCAGCTCGAAGGACTTGTCGAAGTGGTCCTCTATGGCCCTCTTCCCCCTGCCGGTGATTATGAGGATGTCCTCTATCCCGGAGGCCACTATCTCCTCCACGATGTACTGGATGGCGGGCTTGTCGACTATCGGTATCATCTCCTTGGGGAGGGCCTTGGTGGCCGGTAGGAACCTCGTGCCGAGCCCCGCCGCAGGAATCACGGCCTTCCTAACCCTCATGTTCTCTCCCTTCAATCCTTCCTCTCGCAGGTTATCCTTCCCGTGTGGTCTATACGCCAGACCTCCAAGGTCCCGTCGCCGTCGAAGTCCCTGAGGGCCTCAGCTCGGGCTTCGAAGGTGAAGCTGTCGGCGTGGACGATGAAGTAGCGGAAGACGGCGTCGGGCATAGTGCGGAAGCCTAAGGAATCCAGGGAGGAAGCGTAAGTTCCGTGGGCCGAACGGTATCCCTCCTGAAGTTCCCTGATCCGGCCGAGCTCGTGTTCCACCTCCGTGGACCTCGCCTTGAAGGAGGCGCCTCCCCGGGTGAACTTGTCCAAGTTCAGGGTCAGAAGCAGTGCTATTGTGGCCAGAAGTATCATTATCTCCCAAAACGTCGAACCTCCCCGCATGGCTCAACGCCCAAGGCGGGCAAGCCAGAACATCAGGAAGATCACCGCGGCCCAGAGGAGGACGAGCCGGGCCAAGCTCGTCCCCCTCGTATCGGCGCGCAGCCTCCTGAACCTGATCTTATCCCTTCGTCCCCTTATTCGGAACTCCCTCATCGTAAAAAAACAACTTCATCTCAGGCCCAAGGTCCTCTTAGCCTCCTCGCTCATCCTGTCGGGGGTCCACGGTGGGTCCCAGACGAGCTCGACGTGGACGTCCTTCACGCCCTCTAAGGACCTTACGGCGTCCTCGGCCTGGCGGGCTATCCAGGCGGAGAGGGGACATCCCGGAGCCGTCATGGTCATCTTGACCCGCACGTCCCCGTCCTCCACCTTGACCTCGTACACCAGGCCGAGGTCCACGATGTTCACGGGGATCTCGGGGTCGTAACATCCCTTCAGGGCTTCCCAGACCTTCTCCTCGGTCACCATGCATCCTCCTTTCCGGTTACCCTAAATATAAACCCATTCAGGGACGAAGACAAGAGGTTCATCTTACGAGCACCATCTTCCTGACCAAGGTACGTCCACCGCTCCTCAACCTGCAGATGTACACCCCGCTTGCGACCTCCCTTCCGAGTTCGTCCCTTCCGTCCCATAGCGCCCCGTGCTCACCTGCCGGCATCTCTCCGTCCACCAGCCTCTTGATCCTCCTCCCCCTCAGATCCAGGACGTCCAAGGTCACCCTGCAGGGTGTCGGGATGGAGTAAGGTATGAGGGTGAAGGTGTTGAAGGGGTTCGGACGGTTCTGGGATAGGATGAACCTTTCAGGTGACGGCGAGGTCTCCTGGGTATCCGTCGGCTGGGATACGGGTGCGACCACGGCCCTTATACCGTAATCGTAGTTGGCCTTTCGGTATACGAGCCTTTCGGAGAAAGGGAAGGGGCGGAAGAGGTCCCAGCTCCTCCCGGATATGGGGGGATGGTCCTCGGCACCGAAGTAGGGGCTGGAGAGCCTCTTCTCCGTCACCAGGAAGCCGGGCCCGGCCTTCAGGGTATCCACGACCACATATATCTGGAACATCACGTGGAAGTCCCCGTCCACGACTATGTCCTTGTCCTCCAGGTTTATATGGAACCATCCCACGCCAGGAGCCTCGACCTTGATAGGTTCGGTAAGCTCCCTTCCTGGATATCCCTCACCGTCGTCCTCGAAGACCCTGACCCAGAAGGTCCTGCCGAAGGTTACATCGGCCACGTAGAACCTGGCCGAGAGCAACCTCGCCGGGACATAGGGAGGTGTGAACCTAACCCCCGAGCCTTCCCCTTCTTCCTCCCAATAGAGCCATAGGTCGTAATTCCCGTCGTCGTACGCAAGTTCGGTGGCCTCCGCCCCCGCCCCTGTGGTGAAGCTCCAGGAGTAGTCATCCCGGAGGAGGACCTCCCCGGCCAGATCCTTTACGCCTGCTCGTATGCGTATGGTGTAGGTGGTGTAGGGGCTCAGGTCCTCGGAGGGGAGCACGGTCAAGGTCCTTCCGTCTTTGCTCCTGAGCCGCTTCCCGGCGGGATAGAGCCCGAAATCCACCTTTAAACTTGTGGGATCGTAAGGGGAGCTGAAAGTCACCCGCAGCTTTGCGTCCAAAGGTACCCCGGTCGCCCCTGGGTAAGGATATACGCTCACCACGCCCCTCTCCATCTCCCTGGCTGAGTATAGGTAGGAGACCCGAATCCCTGTGGGAAGGTCCCTGACTACGGGCACCAGGACGATCTTGTCGTACCTCCCGTAGAACGACCAGCACCCGTCGTTCCGCTCGTCCAGGGGGACCTCGTCCACCTGGGGAGGCCCTTCCTCCGGGAAAAGTATCACGAAGGCCCGGAAATCCCCCCTGTCCTCCCCATCGAACTCTACGTGCAGGTCCCTTACATCCGAGAACGAGACGTAGTTCGTGGAGGTATATCCGACCGAACCCCTACCCTCGGCTGGGTAGGAGAGGTATACCTTGGTATCCGAGAAATCGTAAGCTCCTGAAAGCTCGTAGTTCTCGTAATAATACATCTCTGCCGGCCTTGGGTCGTCCAGGTAGTTGGCCAGCACCCATCCCTCGAAAACTTCGTCGAACCCCTCATCGTACCCCATCCTGTGTAGGGTTGATGTCACCCCCCTTACCCCATGCTTCGGGTCGGCTACGAGGGAGCGGACGATCTCCGTCCCCCCGAAGTGTTCGTAGAGGTAGTCCACGAACATCCCCACCTGCTCGTAATCTACGGGTTTCTCCCCCCATTCCACGAGGCTGTCCTCGGGATGGTCCTTGAAGTTCTCGGGAGGACGAACTCCGTATCCGTTTATAAACTC
>Ga0180302_10001665_pt1 | contig 10595 bp, 13 predicted proteins | sample GuaBasSediGuay17_FD_121794 | JGI IMG/M metagenome (GOLD analysis project Ga0180302, IMG submission 121794) | Subseafloor sediment microbial communities from Guaymas Basin, Gulf of California, Mexico - Guay17, Core 4571-4, 12-15 cm | ecosystem: Environmental > Aquatic > Marine > Hydrothermal... | reverse complement strand
TGATAACCACCCCTGAGACCCTCCAGGCCGTACTGGCCGGCTGGACTATGAGGCGGCACCTTCAGGCGTTGAGGTGGGTGATAATCGATGAGGTCCACGAGATGGCTGACAGCAAACGTGGGAGCCAACTATCCCTCGCGATGGAGAGGCTACGCAGGATAGTTGGGAGGGAGTTCCAGGTTATAGGGTTATCCGCGACTATCGGTAGCCCCATGAAGGTTGCACAGTTCCTTGTTGGTGTAGGACGTGAGGTTGAGGTTATCAGGGTTCCAGTTGCGAGGCTTATGGATATAAGGGTCATCTTCCCAGAGCCGACGCCGGAGGACTACGAGCTTTCATCCAAGCTCTTCACCCACCCCGAGGTAGCCGCGAGACTACGCATAATCCGCCAACTAATAGAGGGACACAAATCGGTACTGCTATTCACGAATACACGCTCAATATCCGAGGTCTTGGCGAGCAGGTTCAAGGTGTGGGATGTTGACTTCCCAGTCTCGATACACCACGGCTCCCTAGCCAAGCCGTCAAGGATAGCTGCAGAGAGGGGCTTGAAGGAGGGGGAGTTAAAGGGGCTCGTATGCACCAGCTCCCTAGAACTCGGGATAGACGTAGGCCGAGTAGACCTTGTAATACAGTATATGAGCCCCCGCCAGGTCACGCGTCTAATCCAACGTGTGGGCAGGAGCGGCCATAGGATAGGTCGGATCGCGAAGGGTGTAATAATAACTATGGATCCGGATGACACGCTGGAGGCGATGGTGATCGGGCGTATGGCCTATGAGGAGAGGTTGGAGCCGGTTGATATACCTGAGAAGCCTTACGATGTCCTAGCCCACCAGATAGCTGGGCTCCTGATGAAGAGGAGGAGGCTCTACTTCTATGAGATATACGAGGCCTTCAGGAGGGCCTATCCATACCGGAACCTAACGCTCGACGATATAAAGAGGGTTATGGAATACATGCACAACCGCTTCCCGAGGTTGGCTTGGGTCTCCTTCGAGGACACCTTGGCCATGAAACCGCGCAGGACCAAGGCCCTCTACGAATATTACTTCGGGAACCTATCGATGATCCCGGATGAGAAGCATTACATAGTCATAGATAGGACCAACGACACCGCTGTTGGAATACTCGATGAAGCCTTCGTCGCTGAATACGGGAACCCAGGTGTGAAGTTCATAATACGCGGAAGCCCATGGAGGATAATGGGCATCTCCTCAGACAGGATCTACGTAAGCCCAGTCGATGACCCAACCGGCGCCATACCGAGCTGGATAGGTGAGGAGATACCTGTCCCCTTCGAGGTCGCCCAGGAGGTTGGGGCGATAAGGGGTCTCATCGAGGAGATGATCCAGCAGGGTAAAACCGTAAGGGAAGTAACCTCAGAGCTGGCTGGGAGGTATCCATGCGATGAGGAGACCCTGCAAAGGGCAATCTCAGAAACCGTTGAACAGGTTGAGGATGGCTACCCGGTCCCAACGGATAGGAGGATAATCCTAGAAGACTGGGAGGATTTCACCATAATCCACGCAAACTTCGGCTCCCTAACGAACAGGACGCTGGCCCAGATGATAGGCCACATACTCTCCGAGAGGATGGGATACGCTGTGGCAGTTCAACACGATCCGTATAGGATATTCATCAAGACGATGGGTGACGTAAACTCTGAGACTGTGATGGAGATACTGAATAACCTGAAGAGCTTCTCAAAGGAGGCGATATGGGAGGTCCTTGTAAAGGCGACCGTAAAGACGGGCCTCTTCAAGAGGAGGATGGTCCACGTGGCTAGAAGGTTCGGGGCTTTGAAGAAGTGGGTGAACTTCAGCAACGTCAGCCTACGCAGCCTACTGAAGAGCTTCGAGGGAACCGTGATCTACGACGAGGCCTTAAAGGAGACCCTGACGAAGGACCTTGACTTCAGGAACACCTTAAAGGTCTTCGATAGGCTTAAGCGGGGTGATATAGAGGTAGTCAGGTTGGAGACCGGTGGAAGGCCCACCCCAATAGCGAGGATAGGGATAGAGAGAACCAGCATGAAGACAGACCTCATACCGCCGGAAAGGATGAGGCGTATACTCATAGAGTCCGCCAAGGCTAGGCTGATGAACGAGACGAGGGTCTTCATCTGCACCAACTGCTGGGACTACGTAGGAATGATAACGATAAAGGAGCTCCCGGATGAACCTGCCTGCCCGAGATGCGGCTCAAGGGAGTTAGGGATCCTGAACGTTGAGGAGGAGAAGGCCCTGCCCCTCATCGAGAAGAAGGGTGAGAGGCTGACCAAGGAAGAGAAGAGGCTCAGGGAGGAAGCCATCGAGGCGGCTAAGTTGGTCTCCAAGTACGGGAAGGTGGCGGCGATAGCCCTCTCAGGGAGGAGGTTGAGGATCGATGATGTGAAGGGTATACTCTCCAAGGAGAGTAGGCCGACGGATAGGTTCTTCGAGTTGATCATAGAGGCCGAGAGGAGCGCCCTGAAGAGGAGGTTCTGGTAGGATAGAACCCGGTAAACCCCGAAGCGTAAAGGAGATATAATCGTTCTCTCGAAATTATGAGGATGGAGGACGGGGGTGGTTCAGTGTTCATATCACCATTCGTAGCCTCACCATTCCCGGTTATCCGGAGGCTTCTAACCCTAGCCGAACTGAAGCCCGGCGAGATACTATACGACCTAGGTTCAGGTGACGGTAGAACCGTGATAATGGCGGCCCAGGAGTTCGGGGCCATAGGGGTGGGGATCGAGCTTAGAGAGGACCTGGTGAAGCAATCCCTGAAGAAGATAGCGCAACTGAAACTTGAGGATAGGGTGAAGATAATCCACGCAAACATATTCGACGTCGACCTAAGCCCAGCCGACGTCGTCTACATGTACCTGACGACGAGCGCAAACGAGAAGGTAAGGCCTAAGCTTGAGGCCGAGTTGAAGAAGGGAGCCAGAGTAGTATCGCACGATTACGAGATAGTTGGTTGGAAAGCGGCCAAAGTTGAGAGGTTCTGCGAGAACCCGAGGCTCGGATACCCAACCCACACGCTATACCTCTACAGAAGGTAGCAAAAGGTAGCTTCGTCCAGAAGGGAAATTAACCAGCAGAGATGGAGTGGCGGGTCACCAGTCTATGGCATAAAGCATCAACCACCACAAACACTTCCCGGGAGGTTAGAGGTTTGATCCCGGTGCCATGGAGATACGTGAACACCTGGTATTGTGATGGCTGCGGCTTGTGTTGCAGAGAGTTCGATGTAGTCTTGAGGTTCGATGAGTGGCTGAGGATTATAAGGAGGTATGGGGTCGGCGTTACGAGGGCTGGGTTGAACAAGTTTTACCTGAGGAGGAAGGGAGACGGCTCATGCATCTTCCTGTACGAAGCCTTCGGTAGGCAGCTCTGCGGGTTACAGGATATGAAGCCCATAGCCTGTAAGCTCTGGCCCTTCAAGATATACACGAGGCCGAAGTATGGTAGGGCTAGGGAGGCAGTCTTCAATTATGAGGGTCAGAGGCTCTTCGTATATATAGACCCCTCATGTCCAAGGATCGTGTGGGGTGAGCCATCACAAACTTTGATTTATAAGATAATACCGGAATTCATAGAGATAGCTATGGGAGTTAGGAAGAAGCAGTTCTACTCAACATCCAGGTGGCTCTACAACCTCTCCCCCAAGCTTAAGCCCAGAAGGCTAATCTAGGTTAAGGGTTCCCACAATCCACCCCCAGAGAAAAAGGTTTAGAGGACTCTGCCTCTTTGAGTCTTAATAAAATCTTTTGAGGCTCTAGATGAGGACGCTCCATAGACCTTCGACCGTCCCAGCCCTCCTGATTTGTTTAACAATAACCTTTTTTCTTTGTTTAACAAAGGATTGAGGACGGAGAGACAGGCCGAGGAGCCCGTATCTTAACGATATCACCTCCAGGGAGAAAAAAGGTTTAAATATGATCTAGTGTGGTTCTCAGTATAAGAAAGCCCTACTGTGATGTCCATGAATGTGCCAAAGGAGATAATGACGTACTGCCCGAGGTGTAACGCCCATAGACCGCACTCCGTCTCCCTCTACAAGGAGGGTAAGAGGAGGGCTCTCGCTAAGGGTGAGAGGCACCACAAGAGGGAGAGGAAAGGCTACGGTGGACAGAAGTACCCAATACTGAGGAGGAAGGCTAAGACCACGAAGAAGCAGACCCTAAAGCTGACGTGTAAGACGTGTGGATATACGAGGCACAAGAAGGGGATCCGCCTCAGACGTCTAACCATAACCTAGATGGGGATCAGGTTTTATCAACCTTTAAGGAGGGTTTAAGCTTACTTGAGTGAGTGGGAGAAGATTATACCGAAGCCGAGGAGCCGATTCCTGAAGGTTAAATGTCCAGACTGCGGGAACGAGCAGATAGTCTTCGACCACGCAACGACGGTCGTCCACTGCAACGTCTGTGGAGCCACCCTAGCAGAACCATCAGGTGGAAAGGCTAAGATAAAAGGTGACATAGTGGCGGTGTTGGAGTGAGAGCTGATATGCCGATCGTTAAGGCTGAGGACTGGCCGGAAGTTGGAGAACTCGTGATAGCCACGGTTGAGAGGATAGTCGATTACGGAGTCTACGTCAGACTGGATGAATATGAGAAGGAGGGTTTCCTCCACATATCCGAGATAAGCTCAAGCTGGGTTAAGAACATCAGGAACTTCGTCAGAGAGGGGCAGAAGGTCGTCCTGAAGGTCTTGAGGGTGAACCCGGCTAGGGGCCATATAGACCTCTCCCTTAGAAGGGTGACTAAGAGGGAGAGGAGGGATAAGATACTGCTGTGGAAGAGGAGCCGGAAGGCTGAGAGCCTCTTCAGAACAGCCTCGAGGAGGCTCGGTATAACACTAGACGAGCTGTACGAGAAGGCGGGGGTTCCAATCGAGAAGGCCTTCGGGGAGCTATACGAGGGGTTGGAGAGGGCTGCTAGGGAGGGCGTCGAGGTTCTGCTCGAGAACGGCGTGCCAAAGGACCTCGCAGCCGTACTCGCTGAAGTCGCGAAGGAGAAGATCAAGGTCTCGATGGTGAAGATAAAGGGGGTTCTAACCCTAACATGCACGAAGCCGGATGGCGTTGTCAGGATTAGGGAGTCTCTCCTAAACGCCAAGAGGGTTGAGAAGCCGAGGGGGGTGAATGTGAACATATACGTCATAGCGGCCCCGAGGTATCGAATAGAAGTATCGGCTAGAGATTACAAGGAGGCTGAGGATGTATTGAAGAGGGCTGTAGAGACCGCGATCAACAGCATAACTGAGGCTGGGGGGCAGGGAACCTTCCAGAGGGGTTAGAGGTTGATGGTCTGGCTCCTCAGGAAGTGTGAGAGCTGCGGGAGATATACGTTAAAGAGGGATGCATGTCCCTACTGTGGAGGGAGGGTGCGCATACCACACCCGGCCAAGTTCTCCCCGGATGATAAGTATATAAAGTATATTGGGAGGATGAAGGGGTTAGATAAGGGATGAAGGAGACCGTTATCGTAGAGAAAGAGAAGGTTGAGTTGAGGAACCCCATATTGATAGAGGGGCTTCCAGGCCTCGGCGTCGTTGGGAAGATAGTCGCCGAGTACCTGATCAAGCACTTAGACGCTAAGGAGTTCGCCGAGTTATACTCACCCCACTTCGCCTACTACGTCATAGTCGAGAAGGATGGGAGCGTCCGCCTCCTAAGGAACGTCTTCTACTACTGGGAGAATGAAGATGGAGAGAACGACCTAATACTCCTAACCGGGGACAGCCAAGCCCAGACGGTTGAGGGCCAATACGAGGTCGCAGACCGAATACTAGACTTCGCCCGGAAGAACAATGTCAGACTAATCATAACGGTCGGTGGGTACCGGGACAAGGTTGAGGGTGAGCCGAAGGTTATAGCAACCTCAACCAACCCCCAGATATTGAATAGAGCCCTGGAAGCAGGCGCCGTAAGCAGCCCGCTGGGAAATCCGATAGTCGGGACAGCCGGCCTAATACTTGGACTGGCTAGGTTGAAGGGTATCGACGCCCTCTGCCTCCTCGGGGAGACCTTGGGTTACATGCCTGACCCTAAGGCTGCTAAGGGAGTTCTTAAGGTGTTATCGAGGTTGCTCGGCATAACGATTGACCTAGCCGATATAGATGGGGAGATAGCCAAGCTGGAGGAGAGGATGGAGAGGGTTAAGGAGCTGGAGGAGAAGAGGAGGCTCTTCGAGCAGAGGAAGAAGATGACCGAGAAGGAGAAGGTCACATATATAAGTTGAAGCCGAACCGGGCGGGCTTAAGGTTCATATCCTAAATAAGCGCCTTGCATTCTCCGTCGTCTTCTTAGCTATGACGTTCTTCTCAGCACCCTTCAAGATGGCAACCTCAGATAGCGTCCTCAACAAGTGCGCTGGCTCAGAGACGACGCCCCTATACTCAACCGGAGAATCGGTCTCTAAGAGTAGCCTATCGAGGGGGGTATTCATAACAACCCTCCTATGCTCACGGCTGTAAGCCACAGCAGGGGTAGCTGAGACGTAGTAGCCATGTCTCAGCAGATCCTCCAGAGCATCCTGGGGTCCACTAAACCAGTGGAATACAGCCCTCTCGATTCCACTCTTGATCACGAGATCAACGCAGTCCCTCCATGCCCCCCTGCTGTGGATCGAGACAGGCTTCCCATGATCCCTGGCAAGCTCCAGGAGCTCAACGAATAGTCTCCTCTGGAGCTCCCTCTTCTCAGGGTTCTTCCTCACACCCCTATACCAGTAGTCGAGCCCGATCTCACCGACAGCGTAGGCTTCATCTACATTCTCCTTCACGAACTTTAGGGCCTCACCAAGATCGCTGTCGTTCACATTCCAGGGATGAACTCCCAAGGCTGGGTATATCCTCAAGCCCTCCCTCTCATATCTCCTGCTCTCCCTCAAGGCCCACAAGTTTGCCCTATAACTCGAACCCATGGTTATTATGGCTATTACCCCAGCCTCTTCCGCTCTGGTGATGGCCTCCTTTAGGTTCTGTACATCCTCAAGGTGGGCGTGGGTGTCTATGAGCTGCATGTGACGTCTCTCCATCTACATGGAGGGTTAGGTCTGGGTTAGGAGGAGTATCGCCTGTGCTAGATCTCCATTGGTCTGTTCTAAGGCTTCCCTGGCCCTCTCCAGCGTCACGTTTGCCTGTTGGGCTACGAGTTGTACATCCTCTTCCGGGATCTTCAACTTCCTCTTCACTTGGCGTTCCGTAACCTCCCCGCCTATGATCTGGTATATCCTCTGCCCCCTCATCTCCAGAACAGAGACCTCCGGCACCTCTATGGTTATCTCCTTATCCTTGGTCCGTATGATGACTTCCTCAACGTCTGGTAGGGGGGCCATGTTGAGACCCATACGTTTCATGAGCCTCCTCGCTTCTCTAGGGCTCAACCCCCTCATCAACCCTGAACCCTCCGCCTCCTATATTTTCATCCCTAACCGGGTATTTTACACTTCCCCCTATCCTTCCTCTATGCCCCTCCTAACCTTGACCGCTACACCCCTCTTGAAGGCCTTCATCTCCCTGCCGGTTAATAGGGCTCTCCCAACCGCCAGTATCCCTCCATTCCGGTTTACAACTATAACCTCCTCTTGGGGGCGGATCTCATCATCTGCATCTAAGACGTGTTTAGCGAATACGTTCCTCCCCTTCCTGATGTGCGGGGCGGCCTCATCCCTGACCTTAACGATCATATGCTTGGCGTTGCACAGTTTTAATATCCTCTTAGCCCCGCCGATCGCCAATGAGAACAGCCCATCCGAGGGTCTTAAGGTTGCGAGTAACTCCCCATTCAGGTATACGTACCTAACCCTCCCAGTCCTCTTCGAGAAGACGAGCTCAACCTCATCCGGGAAGAGCGTCTCCCCGATGCCTCTCCCAAACTGGTAATCGGCCACACACCTTATCTTCCTGATGGCATCCCAACGTTCAACGTTCATATCGATCAGATTTAAGGGTTCCCCAAAATCCTATTTAAACCCCTATGTGAATAATCTATCCTAGATGCTGGTGTGAACGTTGCAGTGCGAGATCTGCGGACAAGAGATCCACGGGAAGCCCCAGAGGGTGGTCATAGAGGGAGCGGTCATGCTGGTATGCGGCGAATGCGCTAAACTCGGCTCCCTACACCCGAGAAGGGAAGCAAAGCAACCGATGAGCACGGTGAGACCAGCCAAGAGGAGGCCGCCCCCACGGGTTAGGACTCCAGTCAAGAGGAGGGTGAGTGAGGAAACCCTAAAGGACATGGAGGTCGTTAAGGGATTCGGCCCGATGATAAGAAGGGCCCGTGAAGGGTTGAACCTCACCCATGAGGAGCTCGGGAAGAGAATCGGCGAGAAGGTCTCAGTCTTGAAGAAGGTTGAGAGCGGTAAGATGATACCGGACTACAAGCTTGCGAGGAAGCTTGAACATGCGTTGAGGATCAAGTTGCTCACAACGGTTGAGGAGCCAGCTGTACCTGAGACCGTCTTATCAAGGTCATTGTCCGGTCTAACCCTGGGTGAGGTGGTCCAGTTAAGGGTTAAGAGGAGGAGGATGAGGGACGAGGGCGATCATAGTCCAGCGTAGACTCAGAAACGAGAGCTCCGACATGGATGAGCTCAGAAGCCTAGCCGAGGCTGCGGGTTATGAGGTTGTGGCGTCCATCGAGCAGGTTAGACACCAACATCCACGCTACCACATCGGCCGTGGAAAAGCTGAGGAGCTCGCCGAGTTAGTCTCGAAGTTGAAGGCTGAGAAGGTCATATTCGGGAATGAGCTGAAGGTCGTCCAGGTCTACAACCTGGCAAAGCTCACCGGCGTGGAGGTTATAGACCGCCTCCAGCTGATACTGGAGATATTCGCTAAGAGGGCGTCAACCAGGGAGGCGAAGCTTCAGATAGCCCTCGCAAGGTTGAAGTATGAGCTGGCCCACGCAAAGGAGAAGGTTAGGCTCGCTAGGATGGGTGAGCAACCCGGCTTCTTGGGGTTAGGTAAATACGAGGTCGATGTCTACTATGAGACCGTAAAAAGGCAGCTTAAGAGCATACAGAACAAGCTGAAGAGGATAAGGAGGACCAGGGAGCTCCACCGGGCTAGGAGGAGGAAGCTCGAACTCCCGTCGGTATCCCTAGCCGGATACACAAACAGCGGGAAGAGCACGCTCTTCAACAGGTTGGCCGAGGAGAACACACCCACGGATTCAACCCTGTTCACAACCCTATCGACAACGACGAGGGCCATAGACCTCTTCGGCGAGAAGGTCCTCCTAACGGACACAGTCGGCTTCATCGATAGATTACCCCTGACGCTCATAGAGGCCTTCCACTCAACCCTGGAGGAGACTATCTTCTCAGACTTAATACTCCTAGTCGTAGATGTGAGCGAGCCGATAGGCGACGTTGAACGTAAGGTTACATGCTGTTTAGATACTATCCAGCGGATCGGCGCCTCCGGCATCCCCGTCATAACGGTCCTGAACAAGATAGACCTGATCTCAAAGGATGAACTCAGTGAGAGGATGGATCGGCTGAAAGGTTTATCCCCAAACTTAACGCCGATCTCAGCCCTCTATGGGGTAAACCTCCAACACCTGATGGAGAGGATGGCCAGATACCTAACGAGGATGGTCAAGTCATCCTTCACACTCCCGATAAACGATGAATCCATGGCCATCCTTTCGTGGATATCCAGCCACGCGAAGATAGAGAGCATCCAATACTTAGAAGGCGGTATGGACGTCCAGTTTAGAGGGCCACCAAACTTTATGGATAAGGTTAGAAGCCGTATAGAAGAGCTCGGCGGGACGTTCAAAAGTGGGTGAGGATGGGGTCTGTAGGGTCTACATACTACGTCTAGGCCACAGGCCGAAGAGGGACAAGAGGGTCACCACACACCTGATGCTGGCAGCTAGGGCTCTCGGCGCCGGAGGAGTATTCTACACGGGTGAGAGGGATGGGAGGGTTGAGGAGAAGGTCAGAGATGTCACCAGAAGGTGGGGAGGAACATTCGAGGTTGAGTACGTCAAGGACTGGAGGAGGCTGATAAGCGAATGGAAGAGGGGAGGCGGCGAGGTTATACACCTGACGATGTACGGCCTCCCAATACAAAATGTGATCCAGAACATCAGGGAGTCGGGTAGAGATAAGCTCGTTATAGTTGGTGGAGCCAAGGTTCCGGGCGAGGTCTTCAAGCTGGCAGACTGGAACATTTCGGTTACAAACCAGCCCCACTCTGAGGTAAGCGCGTTAGCGATCTTCCTACACGAGCTCTTCCAAGGCAGGGAACTAACAAAGACCTTCGAGGACGCGGTGATCAGGGTAATCCCCCAAGCGAGAGGTAAGAGGGTCATACACCATGATAGAGCTGCGAGAGATGAACCCGTAATGGTTAAACCCGGATCCTCCCAATCCAACTGATTGAGCGAGAGGGCGGGGCTTCCAGCCGTTAACATCCGATCAGATTTGAGGGCGATACGCTACATTTAAGTTATGTTATCCCAATATTATTGTGAGGATTTGGTTTAGATTTCAGCGTTTAGATGGGATATCTGATGTCCTTGATAAGTAATGAGACCTTGTTTAAGGTGGCTGAGGTACTGGGTGGGAAAGAGGCGGTCCAGATAGT
>Ga0180302_10001664_pt1 | contig 10600 bp, 9 predicted proteins | sample GuaBasSediGuay17_FD_121794 | JGI IMG/M metagenome (GOLD analysis project Ga0180302, IMG submission 121794) | Subseafloor sediment microbial communities from Guaymas Basin, Gulf of California, Mexico - Guay17, Core 4571-4, 12-15 cm | ecosystem: Environmental > Aquatic > Marine > Hydrothermal... | reverse complement strand
GAATAACACATTCAATCCAGTCCTTTTCAATTATCCTACTTCTAATAGTCCTTTCACGTCCCCCTCTAAACAAGCATCCATTATCTATCACAACTCCAACTCTTCCATTTTTCTTTGCTGAAGCAAGCATGTGCTGGATCCAAGCCCAATCTGCAGTATTCCTAGGTGGGTAGCCAAATCGATATCGCTCTCTAAAATCAGCTTTCTTAAGCCTTTCTTCATCGTAACCGTCTTGGTTCCAAGGGGGATTAGCAATAACTATATCGAACTGCTTTAATTTACCACCGCTCCTAAACTTCGGATAATCAAGAGTATCTCCACACTCTAAGTTCTGATTTCTAATATCGTGAAGGAATAGGTTCATCTGACATATGGCATAAATCGTTGGATTCCTTTCCTGTCCATAGAGGAATAGCTTTCTAGCCTCATCTGCTCCGTACTTTTCCGCTACATGGTAATATGAAAGTATTAACATGCCTCCAGAACCACAACATGGATCATAAACGCTTTCTCCAGGCTTAGGATCTAGAATATTAACTAGGAGCTTTATGACTTCTCTTGGTGTGTAAATTTCACCCTCTCTAGCTTTTTCAGGAGCAAATCGCATTAGTATATGCTCATAAGCATCTCCAAGGACATCGGGCGAAACGTATTCATTGCTCAAATTATACTTGTTAAAGAGTTCTACGAGTTGTCTCAAAAGCTCTCTATTTTCTTGATTTCTTGCGAATTCTAAGAAATCTACCCTATCGATAACTCCTTGCAATTCTTTGTTCAATTTCGCTATTTCACTAATGCTTGTTGCAAGCTTTTCAGGCAATCTTTTAATATCCTTGGTTACTTCATCCCAAAGAAATTTTTTCGGAATGTTAAAGGTGTGGTAAACTTCTTTCTCTGCTTCTTCTTCAGCTTCTTTTCTCGATAAGCCAGCTTCTTTCATCAATCTTTCCTTTACTTGTTGTTTCTCGCTCTTCCATACATCGTTTAACCTTTTCAAGAAAAGCAGAACTAGTATGAACTTGTAATCAACGGCTGTTCTTATTAAATCTGCAGCTTTATCGACCAGAGAATTCAACTCTTCTCTTGTTAATCTCTTGGGAGCAAGCTTTTGCTGAACAGTCCCTTTGATTTCGAGCCATTTGGTGAGGCCTGACATCCAATCACCTCTCAACACTTTTCGCATTGAAATAAACCCTTGCAGGCCCAATTCTCTTCGACTTAACATAGCCTTGGTCTTCTAAGGCCTTTAAGTACCCAGCTAGATAAGTCCTGTTCACACCTAGCTTCCTAGCTAAATCCTTAACGGGCTGTCCGGGGTCTTCCTCTAGCAATTTGATTATTTTAGCTGTCAGTCCCTTATAATTCTTCACCATAGGATACGCCTACTAGTTTAATAATTGGCTAACCTTATAAATTTTCCATAGTGTAAACCCATGTGTTTGCTCAATAGTAAAAATATATCACTCATATATTGACAGGAAGTGCCTAGGTGTTCTTGGCTAAAAAGTTGACAATTATATACAAGGATCTCTAGACCTGGGAAGCTAAAGCCTAGGCTAACTGATTTTTGTCTTCTACTTAAATTCTGGAAGATTAAGATTCCCAGGCTTAAGCGCGAGCGTATAGAGGATACTGTGCTCGTTCTGTCAAAAATCCTTTTCATACCTTCTATGACTTGTGTTTCTCTTGAAGAAAGTTGTAATAATTCTCAGGTCTCCCTAACTCTGAGTTACTAGAGATATAATATGATTTAAGCATGTCCCTGTCTAGTTTAGTTGAAGATTTTCCGCTTAATAGAATTAACAAAACAATTGATTGATTAAAATAGCATCTCGAATATCAGTTTGCTAGAGACATCATAGGAAATGGTTAATATTCTAGTTGTTCATTAGCTCTTAATACTTATAGACCTCTGGTTCCATTATAAGTAAAGAGTCTACCTCTTTTACTTATAATTTGTAAGATAGCTTTATATTTATGGACTAGCTTGACGTAGTGATGGAGCTTCTTATTCTGTATTATGGGGATTATAATACTCATATCTTCAGCCTACATCCTCACCACTGGGAGCCTCGACTATGCTAGTGTATTCTTGGGAGGAGGAAGCATAATTGGATAGGTATTATTGGTAGTTATTTCGTCCATGGAAGCTGGCAACACCTGATATCTAACTTCCTCCCATACCTATGGGGAGTGCTCATAATATACTATTGTACTAAGAACTACACCCATAGTAAGTGGATTGACCTCTCCCACTTTATTGCCTGGAGATTCAACTGGATAATCTGGTTTGGCATGCAATTGCTCCTAATGGTCTTAATAGGCTTAATGGATCTATCTCTTAATAAAATCTATGATAACCCTAAATTTGTGGGTGTTGGTATGTCTGATCTAGTTTCAGCCATACTTACAGGGTCGACACTTATAGTACTAATCCTACTTACGGAGAACCTTAAGAGTCCTAAAATATCTAAACTATTCGTACTGATATTAATGGCATTCATTAACATTCCCATACTGCTACACGGTACACACTACCGCTTATGGGAGGTACAGGTAAATGTCATTGCTCATGTATATGGAACTATAGGATCAATCCTAGTATTCGGTCTATATATACTCTATCCCTCTAGAACTAGGATAAAACTAGGTCTCACCTTCTTCACAGTATACTGCTTACTAATTCTTCTCGCGATATACTGTATAAACTGTACACCTTTAGTCAATTTTACTCTAAGCCTTATATGAGAGAGGACAAATTCCTCTAGAGCTCTCTCAGAGACCATATGATACCGAACTATCAGAGAGGGAAGAAATGACATTTCGAGAATTCTAAGAAAATCTAGTTTTTATAACTCCTGGAGTAATAATATCTGAAGTTTTAGTAATTTGGGTCATCTAGGTCTATGGGATCCATACCATACACTAATATATTCTTCAATTTTTCTTTTCCTCATAAGTCCTACTTCTCAGTTTATCATAGTTATTAACCAAAAATATTTTACTATACTAATTAGTTTAAGAGCTCCTTATAAGTGGAGGAGAGTAACACAAATTGCAGAACATACCCTTAATGCTTATCTTACCACAGTCTAGGTATAATGAATAGGTCATGAGAGAAAAGTCAGGCCTTCTGATAGATCTCTTGTTAAAGTAAACTCTCCCGTAAATCCTTTAAAGGAAAGAAAGATTTTAGAAGTTATGTTCCATTAATTAGTAGGGTAAGTAAAGTCCAATGTCCTCTATTTACAGAAGGTTATGATATAGCTACTCGCTTAGGACGAGAGACCGTAATTATCATAAAGACCAGGTAACCGAAGAAGATGTTAAAAACCTCTTAGAGGGAAATTATCCGTACCTGTTTGTACTCAATAAGTATGAAGCTAAGTTATATGGTTACTTTAGAGGTTATACTATAATATCCCAGGCTGAAAGAGGCTTAACTCCAGATGATTTATGTGAGTCAAGCTGTGCATCACATGATGGCGTTTAAAGTTAATGATCATCACTTTTTGCTTTCATTATAGTTCAGCAATCGTTAACCTTTATTTCATCTTCATTAGTTCGTTCAATATACTCTTTAATATCAGAAAGGGTGTAACCGAAAAGGAGTCCTCTTATACCAGCGTTCCTCCAAGGGGGTATTGCTTGTGACGCCCAGTATGCGATACTCTTCACCTTACTTACTAACAGGTCCCAATGCTTATTTCTAAATACAAAATAGCCGCACGCCTTTAACTCTCTAGCAAACGCCTCTATCTCATTAAGCACCTTAAAATCAACGTATTCGCAATCCTTACAATCTATCAACCACTCTCTACATTTACGAGGAAGAGGCAGATTGACTGGGAATTTACAATGCGCATAAATCTCTATTTCAGTACAAGGCTTCTCCCATCTCTCCATAGCTTCAAAGTAACTAACAACGTTAAATTCAGCTATCAAATGTTTATACCTCTCTAACACTTGAAGTATCTTATATTTCATTCCATTTCACCATTCTTACGTCTAACTTTTGACTCCTCCTAATAAACTTTCTTCGAACCTGAAGTGTTTAAGGCTTGAAGCTCAAAATTATAGTACTTATCTAACCTTCCGCTTTGGCTTAATGTTATTATTTTGTTGAAAGACTTTAAAGCCTTATTCTTCCTTAAACCTGAAACCATGGATAACTTGATGAAGGTAGCTAAGTCTCTATCTAAAACCTTCCTACACTCTTTAACCCGGTCAATCAAACCCTCCTTCTTCTCTATCATCCTCATGAAAGTTCTGAAGCTGTCTGGAGTCTTCAGCCTAATCCCATAGTTCCTGAACTTTAATCTAAACCCCTCACAGACGCCGAAATACTTCGACAAAGCTATCAAAGCCTTAACCACATTGTTCCTCCTGCTCTCGCCGAAAGAATAAAGCTTCCCTAGGCTTCCGTTAAGCATCCAGTAGTACCTCCTAACGTGTCGAAAAACTCAGAAGCCCAAGTTTTTACTATACCCACTCTTCAACCATTCTCTGAAGTCTTCCAGCCAATTCTCCACATTCTCAATATTCTCTATTTCTCCCATCGGAGGCTGAGATTCCGATTCTCGTGGAAGACTTGAAAATTTAAATAAGCTAGACTCGGAATTTATTCTTGGTAAGCCAGTGCCTATCGAGTTTGCTCCTAAGCTCTCCCTCTCTTTTCTGGAGTTGCTATACTTCAACCCACCTAACATTCTGTCTAACATCCTTGATGAAGACTAATCTACTATCGACTACTCTGAATAATCCAATCCATACTCCATGAATACTATTAATATCGACTGAAACTATATTTAGTCTACCATCCCTAAGAGCTTCTATTACATCAATCCTCCTAAGAGGCCTTCTAGACCCTCTAAACACTACCTTGACCAGTAGTCTCCTACTACTACGCCATATTATCTGCGCCACCACTGGCCTAAACCCTAATCTTTAAGTCTCTTAATCCCATCCAGAGTTCTACTGTCAAGCTCCCTCACTGGGGATGTGCCTCACTGGCGAGTTATCCCTCCAAAGCTTCGATGCTCTCTCGCAGGCGCCGCTAGTGTCCATAGCGTGGAAGAGAGCGTTGCAGGCAGGTAGGTTGACATAGTAGAGAATGCGGCCGTCGGTGTAGAGGGAGAAGCCGTCCAAAGCATCCTTTGAAAGAAGGGAAGGCGGCGGGTATTGAAGAGGCTATAATCGAAAAAGCAAAGGCGAGCTTAAAGCTGCTCGCTGCAAGTAAAAGGTAAAGGGCTTCTAGAGGACGCAAGAATGGAGAATAAGCGAGTACGGAGCAACTCTTGTTACACTTACACAGAGATGAAGCGCTCCTTAGCTGGGTTCGAGTCAGAAGTAGCGTTCCCAGCGTCTCCTACATTCTTTGCCATGTCATGGCAACGTTAACGTACTTTTAGTTCGGGTAATCCTTTCTATTAGGCTCTGTAGCAACGAAAAGCTTGAAGAAGGTAGTGTCGCAAATTAGTCACTCACTCTCTTTTCTATCTCGTGGATCATGTCGTTTATCATTCTTTCCAACATTTCATTGGGATTTAATAAGTAAATATTATCAAAGTTAATATTATATTGAGCTATCTTTTTCTTCAAAATTCTTTTTAGCTCACTCTCTAGGGGCAATTTATCAATAATGTTTTCCGTAACTTTTATATAAAATCGGAACCCGATTGCCACGTCGCGATAAAGACCATACACTACGTCCTTTTCAAGTAGTGGTATTCTCAGACCTAGCAATGACAAAAGGCCAATTATGATGATCGTGACTCTAACCATAACTCTAAGATAGTTAGGCAACCATAATGCAAGGAACTTGTCGACAGCTGGGACAATCCCACTGCACGCATCCAAAATGGCTATCACCACAAACGAAACCATAATTAAGAACAAGACTAGAAGCTTGACTAATGCAATTACTCTGAACTTCACGACGCCTTTCTCTATCCTCTCTCTCCACCAATTCTTCTGCCTTATTTCCTTCCACAGCGATTGCAGAGAACCACCTTAAGGGATTGCATTAATTGGTTCTAACTTCCAAACAGTCGCTGTAATCCCCCGTCTTCGATGTTCAGCGATATCCGGGTTATAGCACTCGAGTACTAAGTCCCCATCCCTTACTCTTAGCACCAGGTCTCTATCACATCCGGGGCATGCAGACTTAAGCGTCCTATCAACTCGCGCCAGAATTTTAGTCGAGAGAAAACATAACCTCTTGATGAGACCAGCTTGCTCCTCGAGAAGATCAACGATCCTCGGAACCTCTCTTCGAGGGAATGTTAAGATCACCTCCGGTGGCACCTCTTCGACCTCGGGCGCTTCCAGTATTCTTAGTGCCATTCTCAAGTGCCAAATTACTCTTCTAATTCTTCCATTCATGTAGAATAAGGAACATTTAAAGAATATAAGTCTTGCTAATAAGGTCGATAATCATCGCTATTACGGCCATTTTCAACACAAAAGAGAATCTGTGACCTACATACTAAGTTAGGTGCAATTCCTCAGAAAGCTTCTGCTTGCTTCTTCGATGACTCTTGAAGAAGGATTAGGAGAACTGCGCTTGCAGTTACACCTCACGCCAACAAAAATCTCTTTTGTGGGCGAGATTAGCAAATCCGCAACTGTATGTGATCTGAAACATTGCCACGGCATTGCTTGATTCCTCCTCTATCTTACGTAATAATCTTGGGATGTATGATGAATACTTTTCCCAATTCCGTTATCCTAACTCTCACACTTCTTTTACCCGGATTTTTTTGGTATGAGTCGTCTAGTCTCTAGGTTTTTAAGTGATAAGCTATTTTTGACCTAAGAGTACGGCTTGATGTTTAGGAAGATGATGTTTTAAAGGTTGAGAGTATTGATGGGAATTATTCTATAGATGTGAAGAGTCTTAAGGAATTAGTATTTTTCCAATTAGTATTAGACTTACCACATCAAACTTATGCCGATATATCAGCTCAACTTTGATTAGCTTATTGGGATATTTTACAAGTAAAATTCTTACGGGCAGGAGCCATTATAGGTTTGGCAATCTTATTAGCAAACTTCAAAGGGAAATAGGGTTTATAGGATAACAGAGGCTTAGAATAGTTATTAGAGTGCTACTAGTAGTTTAATGGTGGCAGTCCTTAGTACTTCTTCATTAAGCCCCTTTTCTTTAATCACTCCTCTAACCCCCCTTAAGACCCATGCTCGATTCTTATCCCTCTCCTCTTCTAATATTGATATTAGTTCATCTAAGTCTTTCAATAATTCATCGAGATCTAAACAATCTAAGAGGTGAAGTTCAATTCCTGAAATAACACCTGAAATAAACATACTAGTTACTTTTAACTTATCAAACCTATTATGGGCTGATAATGTTAATCTAAAAATTAACTCATTCCTTCTAAATTCATCTAGATTAGAGACCATTAAGATGTAGGCTAGAGTTAATTCACAAACGGCTTTAGCATATTCATCAGGACTCTCTTCAACAATTTCTAATGCTTCTCTAGCTAATTTTTCTGCATCTTTATCTCTTCTATTAGCTAATAGCGATATTGACATTAATCTCTTAGCCATAGCTTCACCATCCCTATCTCCAACTTTCTCAAATATTTTAATGCATTTGTTTAAATTGTATCCTTCAATCTCTTCATTTACAGCCCTTTCAAAGTCATCTGGACTTTTAGCTAATAGCATCATAATAAGGGCTATATTCATTCTTGCTCCAGCTACATCGACAGTTTCTCCACTTTTTAAGTTATTTTTGAGAGAATTCTTATAGTGTTCTAATGATTCCTTCAACTTATCTTCAGAATCAGCTATTCTTAGAGTTAATCCACCAAGCCTATTCTCAATTACAGCTAAACGAGAATAGTACTTCCGCTCACCCCATCTCTTAACAATCCTATCCTTATACTTATCTAAAAGCTCCCTATCCTCTTCAAGAATTCTCATAGCACTATCGTAGTCGCCTCTACTCATAGCTATATCAGCTTGATTTGTTAGTAATAGTGAGTAAGCATAATACCATTTTAGCTCATCACTAATTAGCTTAGAATCCCTACCACCAATAATATTCAAACTCTCATTAGCAGCAGACTCAGCCTCTTCATCATTCCTTAAAGTATGTAAGGCGTAAGAGGCCCAACTACCTAAAGCTACAGCATAATAGTACCTAGCATCTTCCTCATTTACCTCTTTAGCTTTTTCAAATATTCCTCTTAATTCATCCCTAATTGATTTAGCTATCTCCTCTGGTAGTTGGATTGCACCAGCGTAGTATAGTATTCTCCCAGCTGCTTCTAATGCTTTAATCCACATTTCTAACTCTTTAGCATAATTGTATGCTTTTAAATCATAACGAACTGTTATAGATGGTATTCCTTCATAATAAGCAAATCTTGCTAAGTCCATAGACCTCTCAACTATTAACCCAGCTAATTCCTCCCTCTCCTCCTCATTAATAACTAATTTTAACAATTCTTCAGCATGATAAACCGTCATCTGATATTTTCTAACAGTCTCCTCCCCACTCTTAAAGTATTCTAATATCTTCTCATGAATACTCCTCTTCTTCTTACCACTTAGTACTAATTCATAGATACAGTCTTTAAGCCAAAGGGCATCATAACAGAATGAGTGGACTTGCTTTCCTTCAAGCTCTGTGAGCTCTCTCACTAGACCACTATTTAAAAATTGTAATACTTGGTCTTCAGCATCTTGATAACTTACTTCATTAACAAGTATTTGGACTAACTCATCTTCTGTGAAATTTAGCATGCATGATGCAGTATAGAGGGCTCTTCTGAATTCGCTAAAGGCTCTCACTACATATAGGTGTATTTGGTCTCTCCAGTAATCTGGTATTTCTTTTAAGCTTTCAAGCCCCACTTCTCTACTCTTAGTATCCATTTCTATCATTTGTAGGACTATACAGACTCTTCTTGGAGCTCCTTGAGTCTTCCTCCAAAGGACTTCCAATACCTTTCTTTCATTATCTTTCAGCTTGAATCCCATACTCTCAACAAGCTTCTTCAAAGTATTCAGCTCACCTTTAGATATTGGAGGAACATGTACTGGAATTGCTCCTACTCCATCAGCTATTTCCCTAGCTTCAACTTCTTTTCCCCTAACTTCTTCTTCACTTATTCCTAAATATCCATAAACTGCAACAAACGTTAGCCCGGGAATGTCTCCCGCTAATGCTCTAATAACTCTCAAAAATCCCTCTCTATAAGCTGGCTCAACATCTGATAAGTCATCTATTGAGATTACTATCCAGTCTACTCTTCGCTTCTTCTTAAGCTTCTTAAGTCTATTCACTAAATCTCGATTAATTATTCCGTAAGCTGTTCTTGGCATTCTAGGGCTCATTATAGCTTCCTTTATAGCCCCCCAATTGCTTCTAATTTTATTAAATAATTTTAGTGGTTCTTCAGCTCTTTCTATAGCCTCTACTATACTCTTAAGTGGTTCACTCTCAGCTATAGCTCCCACACTTACTAAGTTTATGAGTATTCGTGCAATTCCCAGAAGAAGTTCTTTAGTATTCCTCTTAATTCCAAGTTCTTCATAGATTTTGATAACTAACCAGATTAAAGCCTCATCATCCGTAGCAAAGTATAGCTTTTTAGTTGGAGAAAGCCTATACTCTTCAGGGACTATATTTATCGTTGCTGTAATTGCTTTTGTACCATTATACCCATTCTCCTCTAAATCTGCTAATACTTTGCTTACTAGAGTAGTCTTACCACCACCACCAATACCATATAAGAGGACTATCCTACTTTCACCCTGAGCTCTAGCAATAGCATCCATCAACTCTTGCTCTAATTCAGGTCTAGGAACATATCTCTCTTTTAGCTCCTTTCTCCCCAACGGAAGACAGTACCTGATAGCTATACTACTAATCCTAGTCTTGCCCCTCCTCCTAGAGGACAAGGAGACACCACTAATAGTTCTTATATTAGGATAGCAGAGACTGCTTATAACTATATCTTCAAAGCTATTCAAAATGTAGTAGTTAGAATATGGCGTAATTGAAGATAGGGAGTTGGTGGTTGCCTGTGCATTATCTTTTTGAAACTTTGGAAAGCCCTCATGATTTCAGGGTTTAAACTTTTCATAGTCTCTAAAACACCTTAAGTTCTAAAACAAGCGAATAGTCTATAGCTTGCATACCTTTAATCATTTTTCTATATTGTTAAGGTATTGTTGTATATGGATATAATTTATCAAAAATTATTATAATATTCTGGGTATAGGTTCTCTAAGTAGCTTATTAATTCTCTCGCTATTAGCTCTGATCTGATATTAAGGAATTTATCATAGTTTTTAATATCCCATAGTTCTTCATCCAATGGTATTAATTGTTTCTTCAATTCTTCCAGTTTTATCTCATACTTCCTTATGTAAACGTTTGGAGACATGCCTATTACGAACATAAAATCTCTTAATATCATTCTAACTACATATTAACCGTTAGCCCAATGTATTAATTCAATACCACCTTATGAATAGCTATTAAGAGATAGAATTCTAAATTCTTAATAAGATAGAGAGATAGATCAAGAAGAGTACTATCACAACATTCGCCGAGAATAGT
>Ga0180302_10001663_pt1 | contig 10601 bp, 9 predicted proteins | sample GuaBasSediGuay17_FD_121794 | JGI IMG/M metagenome (GOLD analysis project Ga0180302, IMG submission 121794) | Subseafloor sediment microbial communities from Guaymas Basin, Gulf of California, Mexico - Guay17, Core 4571-4, 12-15 cm | ecosystem: Environmental > Aquatic > Marine > Hydrothermal... | reverse complement strand
GTACTTGCTAAAAGCGGGTAATATGCTTGTTGAACTACCAGGACCTGAGCGGTTAGCGCAACCAGCTGAGGACCCTGAAGCTCTATTCCGACTGAATGGTTACTATCTGCCTTTTGACTAAGTGATGCACAATCTAAGGATCTTCACCCGCATCGGAGCTGATGGCAACGCTAGCTTTCTAACCTACTTTGAGGTTATGAACGTCAAAGAGGAGCCTATCGAGCACCTTCCCCTCGAACTCGGAACCACCACCTTCTTCGGTGCTCCTGAGTACACGGGATTAAGCGCTGTGGACGACTTCGGCTTGATTAAGCTTGCGGTAACAGACGCCTATCGGGGAACGGCGGTTGCACGCCTATCAGTTCCGATACAGATAGGGGAAGTACGACGGATCAATGTTCGGTTTCAACGCCCCAAAGCATTAGCGTGGACACTCCGGCGGGATCGCGCGACGTTTATGTACCAGGTACGCGTGCCAACTGCCTGTGAGGCGTTTACCGTTCAGATAACGATCGATAGCTCGTTAAACGTAGAGAAGATCACAGTACACCGACTGGTGAGGGAGGGAGGAGAGAAGCAAGCAGTAACTGAGCTTACGCCCCGGCGCGTAGGTCGAGATCTCGTCGCAATGCATACAGTATCCAATCCAGTACCCGGGTTAATCTATGAGTACACAGTAACGGTGAAGGGAAGCATTGAGTCCAGCGGTTAGGGTCGTAGGTCTTCGTAGCGTACGCCTTCCCAGTACGGATGGAGACCTCCAGCTTGTAACAGCTCTTGTTAAGCACCTGGATGCCGTTCGGGAGCTTATTGCTGGTAAAAGCGTAGCAGAGGCAGCTTCTACGCTTGGAGTTACTCCGCAGCGCTTAGAGGCTGCGCTAGAGCCACTAATAAGCGCGGGTGTTTTAGCGCGCGAGGAGGAGGGTCTTCAAGTGCGATCTGGCGGGATTCGCGTACAGCTGGTGAGTCGACGGGCTCTTCGGATTGATTGGCTTAAGACATACTTACAGCTTCTTCGAAGCCTACCAGGAACGACTCGCTGGATACGTTTGTGGTTACGCTATCGGGTTCGTATCGATGAGGAGGGTGGCGCACGTACAGTAAGCGACTGGATCTTCGTCAACGGTAGCTCTGAAGAAAGGGAGAAGCTTGTGCGGGAGTTTAAGAATGGAGGAGCAAGAGTGCGTGATATTCGCGCTTATGATGCGGAGGGCGAGTTACCCCTTGAAGTAGAGGAGATCAGCGAGGATCTAATTCGTGTAGTGGTTCATGCACGCCAACCAGTACCGCCAGGAGGGCTCTTTCGACACACCCTCGAGTACTACTGGCCGGAGGACGCTAAGCGTATCGACGAGAAAACGTGGTTATATCTCTTGGGGCTGAGCACTTCCGATATATGGGGGGTGGTGGAGGCGGATGTTTTGTTGCCACCAGGCGCTCGCATCGTGGCTGCGGAAAGCATTAGACGGCATCTCTTCGAGGACTTCGAAGTACCAGAGGGCTTGGTGGTGAAGGTCCATCGGGATCCTAAGGAGCCACGAGTTGTCGTATTAGGAGAAAGGCTACAGCCCGGGTGGAAGTATCTCGTCCGTATTCAATATTCGCTCTAACATGTGTAGCAGGGTGTTCCTTAGAGGAGAGCAGGCGCTTAGGGTTCCGGTTCGCGAACTTCCCTCTCTTGACAAGCTGCTTACTGCACCACAGAAGGGGAGCGGAGCGTTTCTAATCAGGATCGTAAAGCGAAGGAGGAAGATTATCGACTGGCAGCAGGCACTTCTTTGCATGATCAGAGCGCTTCCGGGAGTGACTCGATGGGTGCGCTTGTATCTGAAAGTGCGTAATGAAATCCTGTCAAACGGCGATGTGCGATCCCAGGAGCATTGGGTGTTGGTGAACGCGAGTAGCGAAACACGCACGCACCTAGTGAGAGAGTACGCAGATGGAGGAGGAGAAGTGCACGATGTGCGTGCATACGATGAGGAGGGGGAGCTCCCGCTTCTTGTCGAACGAATTGGCAGGGACATCGTACGGTTTTCGATCGGGTTCCGTAGGCGGGTTCGACCGGGGGGAGTTGTGCGCTTTTTCTTCGAGTACACGTGGCCTCGGGACGCAACACCTCTTGGAGATGGAAGGTGGGAGTACTATGTGGGGAAGTCTACAGCAGATGTATGGGGATTTACGGAAGAAGAATACTGGCTTCCACAAGGCGCTAAGCTCATTGAGGTACGAAACTGGTGCTATCACCTTCATGACCCCGAGGTCCGTGAGGAGGATGTGATCCCCATTAGGGTCCTGAAAAACGATCGTGTTGTTTTGCAAGCTAAGCTAGAACGCCCTCTTCCAGGTCGTATGTACGTGATTCATATCATATACGAGCTACCGAAGTAGAACGCTTAATTAAGGGGTTCCTGTAGCGAAGCGGATATGGTAGTACGTGTGCGAAGTGAAGCAGAGTTTGAGCAGCTACTTAGCCGTCACGAATGGGTAGTTGTCGACTTCTGGGCAGAGTGGTGTCCCCCCTGTATCGTATTTGAACCCGTTTTCGAGGACGTTTCAAAGGAGTTCCCCGGTGTTGTTTTTGCAAGAGTTAACGTTGATGAGGTTCCTCGTTTAGCCAGTCGGTACAGTGTTATGGCGATCCCTATGGTGTTGCTCTTCCACAAGGGCAATCCTGTAGACGGATTTCTCGGATATAAGGACCATAAAGCCTTACGCGCCTTTCTTAGCCAGCATATTAGCGGCAAAGGCAATTATACTGCATAAGTGAAGCCTGAGCTATGCCAGAGCTAGGTAGGTCACTAACCAACCTACTGCCGTTAGTAATTGCCCTCATCTGCGTAGCAGGATACGCTACGTTCGCGTTCCTTGCACTACCGCCTTACGGAAAAGGTCCCTTTACCGTACCGCTCTGGATTGTCCTCTCCCCCATCATTTACGCTACTATTGCTACCGCGGCGGTTGTTGGTGGTTATGTTATAGGGGACTTCCTATCAGACCGTGTTCTCGGTATAGGAGCAGATACAGCGCGCATAGCCATAATCGTTAGTGGAATAGGCGTAGCAGTCTTCGCGGCGCTTCTGGCAGTCATGTGGGATATGATTAGCGGAGTTTTCGGCATCGCAGCGACAGTTGTTGCAGTCGTAGTCGCTTGGTGGTGGGACTATAGTCGCATTGAGGGAGTTGGTATAGCATTAGCGGTAGGAGGGCTCATCTTCGCGGTCCTCTATTCGCAACTCTTCCTGCTGTTCCCATACTATATTACTGCTCCAATTATTATAGGAGCGCTCGTCGCTTTCGCTGTCGCTGCACTACTGGTTCGAGAAGCACGCGATCTCCGCAACCCACTTACCATAGGTCTTGGGGCGTTAGCGGTTATTGCACCAATCCTTGTATGGATCACCATCAGATCGGTTGCTGCATCGGCTTACTTCTTGACGATCATCGGAGTTTGGGAGTTATGCGCAGTAGCAGCGATAGCGCTGTTCTGGCCCAGCCAGTTCGTTGACGCCGATGTTAAGATAAAGGTAGGGGTTATCGTCGCCATCGTCTTAGCATTGCTCGTTGTTCCGATGTTCATTACCATGAGCACTAACTACGTCCTCGTTTCAACTACGTACTATGAAGCAATAACGGTCGACTACACTTGGGAGTATTTGGGACGAATATGTTTTACAAACGAGTTTAGCGGGGTACCCCTAGGCGCTTATGGAGCGATTGCAGCAGTACTCGGTGTGCTTATCGGCATCGTTCTACATCTATGGGATAAGGCAACTACAGTACTGCCAGGCGACCCCAGCATGGTGGCAGGGGCGATCTTCTCCTTATTAGCGGCAATCCTCGCGCTTTCCCTGTTCCGAGGCTTTGAACCCTTACTCTTCCTAGGGTTTGCGATTTCACTTATACTGCTTATGGGGGCTGTGCGATCAGGAGCGGCGGTTCGTCCAATAGCTAGAGCACCCATCTCACCGCTCATACCACCGCGACCTCCTCTTCGTCCGCCAGCGCCAGGGTAGGCTGTTTGTTTTCGAAAAACCGTTAAACCTTACGAAAAGAGAGGGTTAAGTCGTGAGCTTAGTAGCGTACGGTTATGCCCTGCGGGAGCGCATAGCCCCACCGAGAGAAGCATGGCCTAAGTTTCGCTACAATACTACCAACACAGGAAGCAAGGAAAACTACGCGATTCAGAAAGGAAAGTGGGGAGAACGCATGAGTGACCATGTTTACTCAAGCCCAGCGGTAGCTGGGAATCGGATCTTTGTGGGAACGCGAGATGGGTTCGTTGTTGCCCTTGACAGAAAATCGGGTAAGGTTCGGTGGAAATCAAGGATAGGAGGTGAAGTAACCTCGAGCATCGTGGTGGCAGATGGTATGGTTTTCGCTGGATGCGCGGACGGTCGGCTCTACGTTCTCGACCAGAATAAGGGTAAGGGAGTTATCGACTTTCCGGTAGCCTCCACCGGGAAGCGGATCGTCTCGACTCCGCTCGTATACATGAAACGCATCTACATTGGAACCGATGAAGGACACTTGTACTGCATCGACTTGCTTGGACGACGCCCTCTCTGGCGCATCCATACAGGGGGAGAGATTTGGTCTAGCCCAGCTATTGCGTATGGACGCCTCTTTTTCGGAAGCAATGACAGCGTACTCTACTGTGTTGATGCACTTACAGGTGACCCACTTTGGGGGAAAGAGACAAAGGATGCTGTAGTTAGCAGCCCGGCGGTTGTAAATGGGAGGGTCTTCTTTGGAGGCTTCGATGGCTATATGTACTGCCTGACAGCGGGTCGTGGTGAGGAGGTCTGGTACAGGGATTTGGGAGCTGCAATCTACAGCAGCCCTGCTGTAGTAGGAGGTCGGGTTTACATCTGCTGTAACGATGGATCGGTCTACTGTCTTAACGCGAGTACCGGAGATATCGTATGGAAGCAGAACCTAAAGGCAGAGATCTGGGCAAGTCCCGCAGTTTGCGGAGGATACGTTGTAGTAGGCGGGTTAAACGGCTACTTGCATATTTTAAGCGCCGACAACGGAGAGGTACTCTGGTCGACGCAGTTAGGTGCTCGCATCTACGGAAGCGCAGCCATCGCAGATGGCCGAATCTACATTGGAGTGTTGGGGGTGCAGAGCTTTACTATCGCTACCCCGCCTATCCCTCACTTGCTTAAAATACCAGAGGAAGCTTTTCTGGCGCGCGTGGCAGACGAGGAACTGTATTGCGGGAACTACTCGTCTGCAGTAGCAGCCTACGCAAGCGGAGCATACCTGGCATCGCGTACGAAGCGTGATCCTAAACCCTATCTAGACAAGCTGTGGAAGACGCTGAGTACCCTTCTTTCACTTATGGCGTTAATCGGCGGTACTCAAGAAGCGGCAGCGCGCGCTAACGATGTACTCAGAGATCTGCGGCGTGCTTATAAACTGAAAGTGAAGCCTCCTGATCACTTTGTAAACCTTACAACGATGCTCCAGCGAGGTGATAACGCTGCGGTTTCTCTAGCTCTGGAGCAGGATGAGTACCTGCAACACTTACTGCAAGACATAGCTAACATGTTTGCAGATCCCCGATACGGGATTAAAGAACTGAACCTAACGCGCGTTGCGGGAGATCTGGGAGTAAACGAGCAAGCGCTCACCTGGATCTTCATCAAGCTTCGTGCGGAAGGCAAGCTTCCCGGGGAGTTCCAGAAGCGTGCAGACGGTCTGTACTTCGTGTATCAGGAGGGCTAGGCAGTAAGCGCAATCAGCACTCCGAATATAGCTGCGGCGGTTGCGTAAGTGAGTGCAATTTGGGGACTTAGGTAAATCCAAAGTGTGGATGCTATCGTGTTAGCTGTGAAGGAAGCGATGCCTGCCCCAAGGTAGTAGGCGCCGATGCTGGTACCTATGGCTTCTTCTGGAGCTCGAGATGCTGCAAAAGCACGGAGCTGTCCTTCGCAGAATCCGTAGGAGAGACCGAAGAGTACGAAAGCAAGCGGGACGAGGACGAGCGGGTTAGCGGCTGCAAAAACTAATGTTATGTAGGAGAGAGCTGCCCAACCAATTCCGATGGCTAGTACTCTGTTAATACCGATTCGGTCGGCGAGGACTCCAGCGGGAGCGGAGGAGAGCGCGTAGATTGCATTGAATAACACATAGAATCCTATCGGGGACAGAACTCCAAAGCCTAGTTCAAAGGCGCGTGCGATTAGGAATAATGCGGAGAGGTGACCGAGTGAAAGTCCTATCGTGATGAGGAGGATCTTGAGGACGGGTCGTTGAAGGAGGGCAGATGGGGGAAGTCGTTGTTTTACCTCCATTGGTGGTTCGTGAACGAAGGCTAGGAGGAGGGTTAGCGCAACTCCACCAGGTAGTAGCGTTAGGAGGTACAGAGTTCGGAAGCCGAACAGACTGAGAAGTGGGATAGCGATCAGAGGTCCGATTAACGCACCAGCGGTATCGAGTGCGCGATGTATGCCAAAGGACTTGCCGAGGGCGTCTCCTGCAGCGGATGCGATGAGTGCGTCTCGTGGGGCGGTTCGTGCGCCTTTACCAACACGGTCTACAGAGCGAAGAAGTAGGACATCAGTAGCTGAGGACGCGGCAGCAAAGCAGGGGCGTGTAACAGCGGATATTGCATAGCCTAGCGCTATGATCGGTTTGCGTTTTCGCAGTTGATCGGATACCGCTCCAAAAACAGCCTTCAGAATGTTACTTACTAGGTCTGCTATCCCCTCAACCACTCCGATAAATGCAGCAGCAACCGCGAGTTCTACGGCTAAGAATTGGGGGAGGGTTGAAGCAACCATCTCGCCACTAACGTCGGTTAGCAGACTTACTAGTCCCAGGACAAGCACAACCTTGGGGATGCTACTAGAGGTGCGTTTGTGCAAAGAGTGGGCTGTGGGATGCGAGGGCTTATGAGGCTTGAGCGAGAGGGCGGTGTGGAGGTGTGGCAGCGTAGCGTAGACGCAGCTAAGGCTGCTTTACAGAACTTGCTAAGTATGGGGGGAGAAGATCGTCTTTTAGTCATTTACGATGATCCACTAGAGAGAATTGCAAAGGCGTTTTTTGAAGCAGGACAGCAGCTGGGAAGCGCACAGTTACTATCCTTCTTCCCGGACTTGGAGGATCGAGCCACCTGTTTGGGACGGCTGGTTCAAAATCTCGAAAGCTACGGTCCTACGGTAGCGGTCACCGCGTTTCGCGACCTGCCTGGCGAGACCACGTTCCGTATCGCAGCTTTAGAAACGCTTGCCGAATTTGGTCTTCGGGTAGGACACATGCCCGGTGTACGCTATGAGTGGTTGGTTGAGGGGCCGCTTGCGCTCACCCACGAGGAGTATCAGGATCTTGCAGCAAAGGCAAGAGCGCTGATGGAGCGTCTCGAAAGCGTACGACGCTTGCACATAGCGAATCCAGATGGAACTGAGTTCAGCTGCATAGTAGAGGGGCGTCAATGGAGGTCGGACTGCGTTCCTGGAGCTAGCTGGATGATCAACCTCCCTGTTGGAGAGATATATATCGCGCCTATCGAGCGAAGCGCAGAAGGTAAGGTGGTGGTGCGAGGGACGATTGGAGGAGTTGGCGTTCCAAAAGCGCCTGTTGTTATCGAAGTCAAGAATGGTCAGATGGTTAGCGTATCTTCAGAGGATGAAGAGTTTAGGAGAAAGGTTCAGATAGTCCTTACAGTTGACGAGGGTGCAAGATGGCTGGGAGAGGTGGGAATCGGACTAAACCCACGTGCATCACCTTTTGCAGACAAAATGCTAGAAGCGGAGAAAGCAGCCGGAACAATGCACGTGGCGTTTGGATACAACCGGCTTTTTGGTGGTCGAATTAGAAGCAAAATGCACAACGACATGGTGCTTCTCGAGCCGACTTTAGAAGCGGATGGGGAGGAGATTTTGAAGGACGGTAAACTGCGTCTTTAAGATGACTTCAGAGAGCGCCATCCACGGGGCGCTCACAGCGCTTCGTTGCATTCTCCAACTGACGCGCCGCGATAGAGTGATGATTGTATGTGATGAAGAGCTACTTTCGCTGGGAAGTGTGTTTCAGCGTGCGTCGATACAGATAACACCCACTACAGTCATGATGCTGCTTGCTCAGAGGCATAAGCGTACGGAGCAGTTGGCGATAATTGAGGAGATGATGGAAGCGTACCGTCCTGTGGTAGCTGTCAATATCTTGCGAGTATCTGCGGAGGATACTCCCTTCCGAATCCGGCTTCTCACGCTTGAGCACGATGTGGGATGTCGTGTAGGCCACATGCCGGGACCCCGATACGAGTGGCTGGTTGAAGGACCGCTAGCGTTGAGCGATGAGGACTATGAGGATATCATGAAGCGCGCAGATAGCATTCTCCAACGAGTTTCGGGAAAGCGGGAGGTCCGCATCACAACACCAGATGGAACAGACTTTCGATTCGAGCTAGACACCAGCCGCCCATGGAAAACGGATTGCATTCCTGGTATGGATTGGTTCGTAAACCTACCTGTTGGCGAGGTCTTTACAGCGCCGATAGAGGAGAGCGGTGAAGGTGTGCTCGTAGTGCGAGGAGCTATCGGGGACCTCGGTACACCACCTTCACCGCTTCGCCTCTACGTCCGCGAGGGAAGGGTCGAGCGCGTACTCTGTGAGGATCGAGGTTTTGCTAAACGCGTATGGGATGTTTTGAACTATGATGAAGGATCGAGACTACTAGGGGAGTTTGGCATCGGACTAAACCCACACGCATCGCCGTTTTCAGACAGCATGTTGGAGGCAGAGAAAGCAGCAAACACCATCCACATCGCCTTCGGGTATAACGCATCCTTCAAGGGAAAGAACAACAGCGAAATGCACCGTGACTTCCTCGTGCTCAACCCTCGCGTAGAGCTAGAGGGAGAACCTTTACCTACGGCACTTTATCGCCGCTAGTACCGCAATACACGCCACTAAGCTCGTTAGGAGAAGAGGTGTAGGAGAGTGCGCGCGGGGTAGGATCTTGATAGAAGCGGATGCTGAGGACGCTAAATGCGTACCTGTGCCTGGGAAGGAGACATTCACCAACCACTTTCCTGGTTTGAGAGGAGTGAATGAGTAGGTGAACTCTCCGTTGGTTACGTCTACGACGAAGGTCTTACAGATACCTGCGGGGTTTTGAAGCGAGAGAAGCACGCGAGTGTGTTGGGGAAGGTGCTCTGCTCTTACATATCCACGTACTAGGATGCAGGTACCGGTGCTGGCTGTAGATGGTACGTAGAGCGTGATGGAAGTGGGCAGAGCCACGACTTCTATAGGAGTAAGAGTAAGGGCGGCAGCATAGATAGGGGATTCGTCGCTTCTTACGATTAGAGTGTAGTTGCCTGCTGTTAGGTTGACAGTGGGTATGGTTGCTGAAAACCAGCCTGAGGCATTTGTTGAAGTCCTTATCTGGACGTGAGATAGCTGTACGGATAGGTTTGCTGATGGAACGGGCAGACCTTGATCGGAGATGAGTTGACCAAAGACGTGTATCGGGGATCCCCAGGGGACGTGGGAGGGTGAGTGGATGCGGAGAAGCGTAGGGATGGGTTCGACTGCACAGATCGTGTGAGAGGGTGTGGTGACTACGATGCTGAGACCGTATACGGCTATTCCAGAGGCGGGTTTTGAAAAGGTAAGCGTAGAGGAGATGAAGAAGGATAGAGGTTGCACTACAGTGAGTGTTCCGTTAGTCAGCCCTATGTATAGGTAGTCGGCTGCAGCTACTGCACAAACCGTTTCGTTGAGAGAGCCTATCGTTTGAAGCCCAGACTCATCGATAACGTATAGGGTTCCGTGCACCCCCACAGCAAGAACTGCTCCGTACTCCCCAGATACTGTAGGCAGTAAGGCAAAGGGAGCATCATATAACCAGTACGCCCAAGCAATACTTCCGTTCCGAGCGTAAAGCGCGTATACAAACCCGTCGGACGTAGCTAGGTAAAGGTATCCTTGAGAAAACACAATGGGTGTCGCTAGCGAAGCGGTGAACTTTGAGTGGAAGCATAAGGATCCGTTTTGCCCCCAGAAGCCGTAGATAGAGTAGTTGCACGGTACAACGATCAGCGGCTTGCCTTCAACAGCGTATGCGGTTGGGGGTTGGGTTGGTGTTGCATTCAGGTCGATGGAGTAGCTAAGGTACTCACCTGTTAGCCTGTAGAGACGGGGAGGGTTGTCTGAAACAACGTAAAGTGCGTCGCGGTATAGGAGGTAGAGAGGTGCTTGAATGCTTATCGAGAAAACAGAAGCACCTGTGGAAGCGTTCAAACAGAGCACTTTCGTACTCGTCGCGGCGTAGAGGTAGGGGGCTGAGAAGAGCAGGGATGAAGAAGAACAAGGTGCTGCTAGCTCCTGCTGCCAAAGGATCGATCCCGTTGTTAAATTGATGCAAAGCAGGCGATTGTTAGAAGACCAGATCCAAGCACGGTTGTCTGCAACTATCGGTGGTATGGTGGAGCCGGTAGAAATGTTCCACAAAATACACAAACGGTGAGGTCCAGAGTTGGGTGAGCGGCTGGTTCGCTCAGCGGAATAGAGGTACTGACTCCACGGGCTCGCAGATTGAAACTGAGGAATGCCCTGCCCGGAGGCTAATGTAAGCCTAGGGGCTAGTG
>Ga0180302_10001662_pt1 | contig 10611 bp, 11 predicted proteins | sample GuaBasSediGuay17_FD_121794 | JGI IMG/M metagenome (GOLD analysis project Ga0180302, IMG submission 121794) | Subseafloor sediment microbial communities from Guaymas Basin, Gulf of California, Mexico - Guay17, Core 4571-4, 12-15 cm | ecosystem: Environmental > Aquatic > Marine > Hydrothermal... | reverse complement strand
CCCCATGCTCAAGGGCTCCCTGCCCGTCGGGTCGAGCCTGTAGGGCACTTCGCCCCCGTGGCCCACGACCTTGACGAGCGGCCTCTCGCCCACGAACTCCTTCACGACCTCGTCGGGCAGGACCTCTATGTCCTCAAGGGTGTGGGATACCACGAAGCCGTCTAGGCAGGCCATCACGGGCAGTTGGACGTCCGGGTGCTCTGCTATGCGCCAGGCCTGGATGATCGTGTCGTAGGCCTCCTGGCAGTTCTCGCAGAAGAGCTGTATCCAGCCCGAGTCACGGGCCCCCATGGCGTCTGAGTGGTCGCAGTGTATGTTTATGGGGGCCGACAGCGCCCTATTCACTATGGCCATCACCATCGGGAGCCTCATGCTCGAGGCTATGTATAGTATCTCCCACATGAGGGCTAGTCCCTGGCTCGCAGTGGCCGTGAAGGCCCTGGCGCCAGCGGCGGCCGCACCCACGCAGGCGGACAGGGCGGAGTGCTCGGACTCGACGGCAACGAACTCCGTCCGGATCTCGCCGTCGGCCACGTAATCGGAGATGCGCTCGACTATTATGGTCTGGGGCGTTATCGGGTATGCAGCTACCACGTCGGGCTCAACCTGCTTCACGGCGTAGGCCACGGCCTCGTCCCCCATCATGCCGATCCTCTTCTGCTCAACACGGGTCCGGGCCAACACGACCACCTCACTCGGGCACCATCTCTATGGCACCGTAGGGGCACTCCTTAGCGCAGATGCCACAGCCCTTGCAGTAGTCGTAGTTGACTTGTGCCTTGCCTCCCTCGCCCAGGCCCATGGCCATGTCCGGGCAGAGGATCACGCACATGGCGCATCCCACGCACCTCTCCTCCTTGACGACGGGCTTTAGGCCGAGCCTCCACTCGCCCGTCTTGACCTCCGTTGAAGGCCTGAAGGCCACGCTACCCATGGACAGCTCCTTCCAGCCCGGCAGGGAACCGCTCATTCACGCCTCACCTCCTCATAAGCCCTCCTGATCAATTCCAGGTTCTTCTCGGCAAGCTTCCCCGGGAACCTCTCTTTTACTACGGCCTCCAGGGAGGAAAGGCCGACGACCCCTGTGGCCCTGGCCACGGCGCTCATTATGGCCGTGTTGGTTATCTCACGGCCCAAGATCTCCAGGGCCATGCGGCTGGCGTCGAGGGCCCATATGGTGCCCACGCCCTCCTCTAGGCCCAGGAGCTCTCTGAGCTCAGATGGCCCCTTATCCGAGTTCAGGACCAGTATGCCGTCCTTCTTGAGCCCCTCCACCACGCTGGGGCCTATGAGCGTGGGGTCCAGGACGCCTACCACGTCGGGCCTGTATATCATGCAGTGCACCCTTATGGGCCTGTCGCTTATCCTTGCGAAGGCCAGGACGGGCGCCCCCAGCCTCTCAGGGCCGAAGAACGGGAACCCCTGGGCGTATTTCCCCTCCCTTATGGCGGCCAGGGCCAGGAGGCTAGCGGCCGTCCAAACCCCTTGACCTCCTCGGCCGTGGAGCCTTATCTCGATCATTTTTTCCCTCCCACAAGTCCCGTGTGCGTGATTACTTAAGCCTTGTCCTAAAGCCCCACGGGCCCGGTAGCCTTTTAAATCCCCGTGTATGGCATCGGCCTGCTAGGGTTATATATGGCCCTGACGTGGGTCGGGCAGGGTGAGGGCTGACGTTCAGGAAGCTCAAGAAGGCCCTTAGGGATTTCGTATTCGGTGCCACGACCTACGATATGGCTAGGACCTTCGCCGACCTCATAAGATACAACACGCTAGCCATCATGACGGTCGTCTTCGGGGACATGCTAGGATACCCGATACCGTGCTACTACAAGCTCAGGTTCCTCCCGATCTTCATGAACGACCTAGAGGGCTGGAGGACCTTCATGCTGAAGGAAAGAGATATAACCGAGAAGATGAGGTAGCTGTGGAAAAGCTTAAGATGGCCTGGGGGACGCAATATGCGAGGTGAGGACATGGGGGAAGGTGCTAGGAAGGCCGAGGGAGGCGTGAAGAGGGCCCTCAAGGAGCTCGTCTACGGCATGGCCGTCCACGACATGGTCAGGTATGCCCTCAAGACGAGGATGTATCTGGAGCACCTCTTCATGCTCATAACGCTCGGCGACATGCTCGGCATACCGCTCCTGCCGCCCTACTACTCGCTGAGGCTCCTGCCATACGCCGTCCCGAACATAGCGACCTGGAAGAGGAGGCTGTTCAGGGAGAGGGACTTCACGGATGCCCTCTACTGACCCCCGGCCGTCCGTGATGGAGGTGGTGTGCCCTGCCCGAGACGATGAGGGAGTTCTTCGAGAGGAGGCCGGACCTCAAGGTCGTGATCTACGCCGGTAAGGGCGGGTTGGGCAAGACGACCTGTAGTGCTGCCACGGCCTACTGGCTGGCCATAGAGAGGGGCAAGAAGTGCCTCTGCTTCAGCACGGACCCCCAGGCCTCCCTGAGCGATATCTTCGAGAAGGACATCTTCGGGAAGGGCGTCCAGTCCTTCGGGCCAGGCCTCTTCGTCCTAGAGATAGATGCCGATAGGCGCATAGCCGAATACCAAGAGGAGATAAGGCGCAGGATAAAGGAGATGTATGGCCTAGACGAGATACCGAAGGAGATAGATGAGTATATAAGGTCTGCGGCCGCCGAGCCGGCCATGCACGAGTCGGCCACCTACGATGCCATGGCCGACCTCTTGGCCAGGGGGGAGTATGACTACTACATCTTCGATATGCCCCCCTTCGGCCACGGGATACGCATGGTGAGCATGGCCTTCATACTGGACGCCTGGATAGACAAGATAACGGAGGCCCGCATGGAGGCCCAGAAGTATAGGGAGGCCATAGAGATACTCAGGGGCCAGGTCGAGATGGAGAGGGAGGACATGATGCTCAAGGACCTGCAGGACATAAGGGCCAAGCTGGACTTCTTCAGGGATGTCCTGACGGACGAGAAGAGATCGGCCTTCTTCATGGTCATAATACCCGAGAAGATGGCCATCCTGGATACCGAGAGAGCCCTGGACATGTTCGCCAAGCTGGATATGAAGCTCAGCGGCATAATAGTCAACATGGTCTACCCCGTCGGCCTCCTCAAGAGGCCTGATGTCGGCCCCTACCTGAGGAACAGGATAAAGATGCAGCAGAAGTATATGGACGTGATATGGGAGAAGTTCGGCGATTACATAAGGGCCGTCCTGCCCATGTATGACCGTGAGCCCAAGGGCCTGGAGATGATAGCCAGGGTGGCCAAGGACCTCTTCGGTTGGAGCCCGGAGGGGGAGGTGTGGTGGCGTGAGCGGTGAGAAGGTGCGTTTCACGGATTTCGTGAGGTCTAGGCCCAACCTGAGGTTCCTCTTCACGGGGGGGAAGGGGGGAGTAGGTAAGACGGTGGCCGCCGCCGGCATGGCCTATTACTTCGCCACCCAGGGCCAGAAGGTCCTCCTGGTCTCCCTCAACCCCGTCCACTCCTTATCGAGCGTCTTCGGCCAAGACCTCTGGGGAGGGCAGATAAAGCCCGTGGAGGGCGTGGAGAACCTATGGGCCTGCGAGGTGGACATAAGCGATGTGATGCAGCGCTACAAGGACATGTTGGGCAGGAGGCTCCGTGAGTTCTTCAAGTGGGCCGATATCCCCATAAACCCGGACCCCTTCATAGACATAGCCACCACCAACCCCGCCTTCGAGGAATCCGCCATGTTCGATAAGATGGTGGATATAATGCTCGAACAGGGGCCCAACTACGATAAGATAGTCTTCGACTGCGCTGCCGTGGCCAACGCCATAAGGCTGATAGGGCTCAGCAAGATATACACGCTCTGGCTCCAGAGGATGATAGAGAGCCGTAAGGAAGCCCTATCGCTGAGGGTCAAGCTGTCCTTCAGGAAGGAGAAGGTCATGGAGGAGATAAAGAAGGACCCGCTGATGGCCGACCTGATAAGCATGGACAAGCGCATAAGGGCCGCCAAGAAGTTCCTCATGGACCCGGAGGCGACCGCCTTCTTCTTCGTCACGCTACCGCTCGCCCTGCCCATATCGGTCGTGAAGAGGTTCATACGCATGGTGAAGGCCTTCGACATACCGATAGGTGGCGTGATAGTCAACTGCGTCATACCGAGGAGCGTGGTGGAGAAGGGCGAGAGGTCCGAATACATGCTCAACAAGCTGAGGGAGCAGGAGGGCTACATGGCTATCATAGAGCGTGATCTAGGCCCGCTCGTGAGGGCCTACATACCGCTCTTCGAGACGGAGGTAGCTGGCGTGGACATGATAGCCAAGGTGGCAGATGCCCTGGTCTCCGGCGAGATGCCGGAATAAAAAGAGTGGTTTTTTAGAGCTCACTCCACGGAAGCCTCTACCGCCTCCGGCGCTGCCCTCTTGAACTTGGCGTAGGACTTGAAGCCATCGTAGGCCACTATGAGGCCTAGCGCTATCAGTATGAGGCCGAAGAGGAAGAATATGACGTTCAACGCCAGCGCCACGCCCTTGGCCCAGCCGACGCCAGCAGCTATGAGCTCCGCCAGGGGCCCCTTGGCTATCGGGACGCCGTAGATTATGCCGAGCTTCTTGCCCGCTATGGCCCACTGAAGGCCCAGGAAGGTGAAGAAGGTCTCCCATATCAGTGCTCCCTCGCAGGTGATTATCATGAAGATGGCGGGGGCCAGGTTGTATATGGTGGGCTTCTTCACCTTCGCCAGGTAGATGCTGGTCAGGAGGAGGGCCAGCCCGGCCAGGAGCTGGTTGGAGCCGCCGAAGAGGAGCCAGAGGTTGATCCAGGCCCCGGAGTAGGCGAAGATGCCTCCCACGAGCAGGCAGATGGCCGCTGCCGAATACTTGTTGCCTATCCAGGCCCTGAGGATCGGCCTGCCAGCCGTGATCTCGCCCATGGCGAGCCTGAAGAACCTGACGACCATTTGCTCGACCGTTATGGCATAGAGCTCTAGGAAGGAGCCGAAGAAGGCTACGAGGTATGGGTTCTCCGGCCTGGTGAGGAACATGGGGGCGACCAGCTTGCAGGCACCAGCCACGAAGCAGCCCCACTTGGTGACGTATTTGCCGACCTCAGCAGGCGTGAGGACCATGTAGGAGGCCAGGGCGGAGAGGGCCAGGAGGCCCTCCATGAGCATGGCCCCGGCGGCCACGGGCAGGGCGTCCGTCTCCACGTCCAACTGCCTGGCCGAGCCGCTCGTCCCGACCAGGCTGTGCCAGCCGGAGATGGCGCCACAGGCTATGGAGACGCACAGCAGGGGCCAGACGGGCCCCACGTTCACGTGGTAGAGGCCTGCGACGCCCAGCTCCGGCTTGGTGGGTGCGAAGGCCGGCTGCTGGATGGCCACGCCCGTGGCCGGGGACACGAAGGCGGCCAGTATGATCAGGATGACGCCCGCCGTGCAGGGCCAGAAGGCTGCGTAGTTCACGGGCTGGGTCCACCATATTATGGGCGTGATGGCGCCTATGAAGCATATTATGGCCGTTATGAGCATGCCCACCCATAGGTAGGGCTTACCTGTCGCAGGGTTTATCATCAGCTCCGGCGCCACGGCCTGGGTGTAGCCACCGGCCCAGATGCCTATGCATATTATGGCCAAGCCTACTATCGTGGCATGGATGATGGGCACCCTCATCTTATACATGAGGAAGCCCATGGTCAAGCCCGAGATTATGGTGAATATGGTGACTATCAGCGAGCCAGGCCACAGGCAGAAGAACAGGCCGCAGAGCAGGACGAAGACGCTCGTGATGAGTATCAGGTAGAACAGCAGGAAGCCCAGGAGGGCCGAGCGGGCCCTCGGGCTTATGAGCTCGTAGGTCAGCGGGCCCATGGTCCTGCCCTCGTTCCTGACGGACATGAAGAGGGCGCTGTAATCGTGTATCCAGCCTATGAAGAAGTTGCCCACGAGCAGCCATATCAGGGCCGGGACCCAGCCGAAGCTCAGGCCGACGAAGGGGCCCAGGATCGGGCCCAGGGCGGCTATGCCCTTGAACTGGAAGCCGAAGAGCACGTATTTGCTGGTCGGGAAGAACTCTATGCCGTCCATATACATGTGGGCCGGCGTGGAGCGCTTGGGGTCGGGCTCCCACACGTTCTTGTCATACCACCTGGCGTATAGGAAGTAGGCGGCGCCGTATACTATGACGCCGGCGAGGACGAAGTATAATGGATAGACTTCCGCCATATCCTTGACCCTCCGGGAGGGCCGTGAAGTAGCTGAAGATTTAAGACTTACGGGAAGCCACCCGGTTTAGCCGGGGAAAACCATGTGGTTGAGCTGGGAGATGACCATTATACTCGGGCTCACGGTCATATTGATAGCCCTCTTCGCCGTGGGCTCCATCTGGAACAGAAGAATACAGCGCTCCTTCTGGAGAAGGCTCAGGGAGGAGCTCAAGCGCTACTCCAGGAAGATCAGCTTCAAGAGCCTTGGCTCATCGGGTTTCAAGGTGGCCTTCAGGCCTTCCTCAGGCCCCCTGTCCAAGGTTGAGGTATCCCTGGTCCTCCTGGCCAGGGAGATGCCCCTCTACCTCCTGACCGCTTACGCCGTAGGCCGGAGAGACCTCGTGGTGGTGAAGGCCAATTTGCTCAAGAAGCCGGATTTCCGATTGGAGGTCTTCGGGAGGGGGGCGAAGCTCGAGAAGGAGGTAGCGCTTAAGGAGGAGGTCTTCAGGCCCGTCAGGATCGGTGGCCTCAGCAGATACATGAACATCAGGTCCGATAGGCCTGACAGGGCCTTAGATGTCCTATCGGGCGATGTCCTAGAGCTCCTGATGGCCCTGAGGGGGCGCCTGGAGAGGTTCTCGGTCTCCCGGCGGGAGCCCCACATCTTAATAGCCTGCCGTAGGGATGAGTCCAAGATAGGGGAGCTCTTCGGCCTCTTGGAGGCAACTGCCAAGGCCATCTGCGGGCCCGGAGAAGGGCCTACTCGTGGCAGGAGAGGGAGGAGATGATGGATACCAGGTCGGCCACGTCCTCCATTAGGTAGGGGCCTCCTACCACCTCCAGCCATACCATCCTCCCCGTCCTATCGCAGAAGAAGCCTGCCACCACCATGTAGCGGGCCTCCCGGCGCCCTAGGAAGCTCCTCCTGCGCCTGGCGAGGACCAGGTAGGAGGCCTCGTGGCCTGAGATATCCATCCTGCCCTGCTCGATCACCTCGGAGGCCCTATCCCCTTCGAGCTTCCTCAGCTTCTTCCTCAAGGCCCTCTCGGCCTCGGAAGCCCTCCTGAAGTCCTTCACCTCCACGGAGAGCAGGTAAGCACGCCCCCCACCCTCGTTGACCAAGAAGGCCTTGAGCTTCCCCCTCACGATCCACCTGAACTCGCCAGCCGGGTTCCAATCCCCCAGCAGATCGCACTCCGGGGGCTCGGGGGCCACCCTGAGGTCCCACGATTCCGGCAGCTCCAGGAAGGCGAAGGCCCCGACCCCGAAGAAGGGGCTGTAAGAGGCCAGGCAGCCTCTTCGCTTCTCCGCTTCTCCCCCCAAGCTCGGCACCACCGGCCGCCAGTGGCCAACATAATAAGTCCTACGCTTCTCTTATGCCTGAGAATTGGTGCGGCCGCCGGGATTCGAACCCGGGTCACCGGCGTGGCAGGCCGGGGTCCTAGGCCAGGCTAGACTACGGCCGCCATCCTGAGGGTCCTCGAGGGAGCTTTAAGCTTTTTCCATGTCGGGGGAGGACAAAAACGGGATGGCCTTGTCTAGGCCAGCCCCTTATCGGCCAAGAAGCGCCCTATTATATCGGCCAGATCGGGCTTCGTGATCTCCCTTATCTCATACCTCACGTAGGCCACCGGCTTCTCTATGCGTATCATCTTGGCCAGGTCGCAGAGGGTCCCCAGCAGGACGGCATCGCACGGGACGGCGTTTATGGTGGTCTCCAAGTCCCTGACCTGCTCCCCCGTGTAGCCTATGGTCGGGAGGACCTCCCTCATGTGGGGGTATTTCTCGTAGGCCTCCTTTATCACGCCCACGGCGTAGGGCTTCGGGTCCACTATCTCGGCTCCGAGCTCCCTGGCCGCTACGTAGCCAGCCCCGTAGCCCAGGTGCCCGTGCGTGACGGAAGGGCCGTCCTCCACCACCAGGACCTTCTTGCCCCTCACGAGCTCTGGCCTATCCACCTCCACCACGGACTCTGCCTCTATTATGGGGGCCCTCTCGTTCAGCTCCCTCAGGTTCCGCTTCACGGTTTCAACGGCCCCCCTATCGGCCATATTGACCTTGTTCACGACCAGCACATCGGCCATCATGGCGTTCAGGGCGCCCGGGTAGGCCCTGAGCTCGGCCCCCGGCCTGAGGGGGTCGGCCACCACTATGTGGAGGTCCGGCTTGATGAAGGGGAGGTCGTTGTTCCCGCCATCCCAGATTATCACATCGCCCTCCCGCTCGGCGGCCCTGAGGACCTCCCCGTAATCAACGCCAGCCAGGACGGGGACCCCCATCCTTATCATGGGCTCGTATTCCTCACGCTCCTCTATGGTGCACCCCTGGGCCTCCACATCCTCGTAGGTCCTGAAGACCTGGCAGACTTGGGCTCTTAGGTCCCCGTAGGGCATGGGGTGCCTCACGTCCACGGGCCTAAGGCCCTTACCGAGCAGTATCCTGGCCACCCTCCTGGCCACGGAGCTCTTCCCGGCCCCCGTCCTCACGGCGCAGACGGATATGACCGGCCTCCCGGCCTCCAGCATGACCTCCAGAGGGTTCACCAGCCTGAAGTCCAGGCCCGATCTGAAGGCCTCGTAGGCCTCCTCCATCACATCCCGGTATTCCAGATCGCTGTAGGCCAAGACCGCCTCATCGGCCTCTAGCTCACGGGCCAGCTCGGCCAGGGGCTTCTCGGCCCTATCGTAGATCGGTATCCCGTTGGGGTATCTAGGCCCGGCCAGCTCGGGCGGGTAGATACGGCCCCCTATCCCCGGAAGCTGGGTGGCGAGGAAGGCCACTACCTCGTAATCCGGGTCCTCCTTGAACTTCGTGTTGAAGGTGTGGAAGTCCCGGCCAGCGGCACCTATTATTATGACCTTCTTCACCATGCCCATCTCCTACACATCGGCGAGCCGTATTAATATCTTCCCCCCTAACCGGGCTGGGGAAGGGGGATGGGCGTAAGGGCCGTGCGCATCTGGTCTGCCCAGCTCCCCTACAGAGAGCCCTTCAGGACGGCCCTGGGCATAAGCAGGACGACCACGAACCTCCTGGTGGAGATCGAGACGGACTTCGGGCCCAAGGGCCTCGGCGAATGCTCCCCCCTGCCGAGGGTCACGGGGGAGACGGTCGAGAGAGCTCTCGATGCCCTTAGGGCCGTTGGGGAGAGGCTGATCGGCCTCTGCCCGCTGAGGATGGAGCTCGTGAGAGAGCTCCTGATGGAGCTGGCCCCCTACTCGCCAGCGGCCAGGGCCGCCGTAGATATGGCCCTATTCGACATCCTGGGCCAGGTGGCCGGTGAGCCCCTCTATAAGGTCCTGGGCGGATATAGAGAGAAGGTCAAGACGGACTTGACCATAGGCCTCAAGGGCCCCTCGGAGATGGCCTTCGATGCCCTGAGGGCCGTAGAGGCCGGCTTCAGGTCCCTCAAGCTCAAGGTGGGGACCGGGCCCGAGGAGGATTACGAGAGGGTGAGGGCCGTCAGGGACGCCGTGGGGGATGGGGTAGAGCTCAGGGTAGATGCCAACCAGGCGTGGTCCGTCCGGGACGCCATGAAGGCCATAAGGATGATGAGCAGGCTGGAGGTGGCCTTCGTGGAACAGCCTACCCCGGCCCACGACCTGAGAGGGCTAGCCGAGGTGAGGGCCACGAGCCCGGTGCCCATCATGGCCGATGAATCCGTCCTCGGACCAGATGATGCCCTGAGGGCCATAGGCCTGGGGGCCGTGGACCTCATAAACATAAAGCTCATGAAGTGCGGGGGGATATCGGAGGCCCTGAGGATAGCCCACGTGGCCGAGGCAGCCGAGGTAGGCCTGATGGTGGGCTGCGGCGGGGAAGGGCGCTTGGCCATAACGGCTGGCGCCCACCTGGCGGCCGCCCTGAAGCCCATAACCTATGCCGACCTAGATTCCGATCTCCTGTTGGCCGATGACGTGGTGGCCGAGGGCGGCAGCGGGGTTGAAGATGGCTTCAGGCTCCTCCCCGGAGAGCCAGGCCTGGGCGTGAAGGCCCTAGATCACTCGAAGATGAAGCTCGTGGCCTCCTTCGGTGGCCGCTGACAGGAGCGTATTTAAGGCCCTGCCCGGCCCTTGGGAGGGCCCGTAGCTCAGCCCGGATAGAGCGGGGGCCTTCTAAGCCCCAGGTCCCGGGTTCAAGTCCCGGCGGGCCCGCCACCTCGTCCGCAGGCCCCTCCGTAACGTAGCCTGGATACGTAGATGTCCATCAGGTCCCCCATATCGAGCGCTTCCACGAGGATCCTGAATTCAAAACGCCTCCTGAGCTCCTCATCACGAGAGTATATGGGGATGCCCTCCCTCACCACCCTAAATGCCAGGTCCAGATCGGCCTTATCTAACACGACCACATCTACCAGGTCCACGGGCACTCCGAGCACATCCGAGAGCCTGAGGGCCATATCGATTTCCTCCATTATGCCCACCTCCCTCCCGATGAGGACGGCTATATCGTAGT
>Ga0180302_10001661_pt1 | contig 10613 bp, 11 predicted proteins | sample GuaBasSediGuay17_FD_121794 | JGI IMG/M metagenome (GOLD analysis project Ga0180302, IMG submission 121794) | Subseafloor sediment microbial communities from Guaymas Basin, Gulf of California, Mexico - Guay17, Core 4571-4, 12-15 cm | ecosystem: Environmental > Aquatic > Marine > Hydrothermal... | reverse complement strand
TGGGCACCCGTGGCTGTGCGCTGCAGCTCTGCCAGTATAATGCTCTCCCATAGGCTGAGGGCTGACGCTGACGTAGCCCTGGTGGCTGGGGACCGCGTCAGCGCCTTCTTCAACACACCGAGGCTCAGGAACGTGAGACCTGATGAGAGCTCCCTAATGGGGATCTTGCGAAAGGCTTTCAAGTCAATGGAGACCGGTGCTGCGGGACTGGTTCATTCAGGAGTCATTATCTACAGGCGTGGGGTGAAGCACTACTTGACGGGCTTCGCCATTAAGTGCTACTGTTGCCACCGGGGCACAGACCTTCGCTCTCTACTCACGCGGGGCGGCTCGGTAGCGATAGTAGTGCCCTTGACTCAGCTCGCCAATAGCTTGGTGAGTGCAATTGAGTCTATGAGAGCTGTGCCCCTCAAGTGTCCAGTGGATAGGCTATGGCCAGATCAGGTGATAACGCTACTGAATATATTGATGGACAGGTGGTGCACTCGTGCGAGCGGCTGACATCGTGGCTAAGGCAAGCGACGTGCTGCGCAAGTATCCACTTTGTGACTCTTGCTTAGGCAGGCTCTTCGGGATGAGGGGCTACAGCTTGGTCAACGCTGAGAGGGGGAGGGCTCTCAAGACCCTATTGCTCATGGAGGCTTACGACGCCGTGCGCAGCGAGTGGGACGAAGAGCTGCTACACGTACTGGCTGCCTCGGGGTTCGAGCCAGCGCGCCTGACGCTCGAGAAGTTAAAGATTGCGCCGCCCGCTAGGAGGCCATGCTACCTTTGTAGAGGCCTGATGGAGAAGGTAAAGGAGCTAGCTGAGATGTGTGTAGAGGCGGGAGAGGAGTATGAGTACGAGACTTTCCAGGTCGGTTGCATGATGCCGAGAGAACTAATGAGGCGTGAGGAGGATCTATGGACGGCTTACGGGCTCGAAGCCTCCGAGTCGTTAAAGAGCGAGCTCACACGGGAGGTTGGCAAGCTCGTTCAGGAGCTCACGGGAAAGCGCTATTCTCCCAAGAAGCCGGACTTGCTCTTCATACTAGACCTGGAGGAATGGCGTGTCAACGCCTCCGCGCGCCCCCTATTCATATACGGCAGGTACAGAAAGCTAGTTAGGGGGCTCCCCCAGAGCCCCTGGCCGTACCCTCCTGACTCCAGAGTATTATACGCCACTTCGATTGAGGAGCTAATCACAGAGCCTATGATCGAGGCCACTAGAGCTAGGGACGCTAAACTACACGCAGCTGGTAGAGAAGACCTGGACGTGAGAACCCTCGGCAATGGGAGACCCTTCATAGCTGAGCTCAAGGACCCAAAAGTGAGGAACCTCGATCTAAGAACGCTAGAGCGGATGATCAATGAGGAGGCAGGAGGACTCATAGAGGTTGAGGGACTGAGGTATGTGGATGGGAAGCTAGTCCCCCGCCTCAAGGCGTTCGCGGAGATAGCTAAGAAGACCTATGTAGCCCGGGTGCGGTTCGGACGCCCCATCCGGGATGATGAGCTCAGGATGCTGGAGAGGGAGATGACCAATGCAGTAGTGAGGCAGAGGACCCCACTGAGGGTGCTGGGCAGGAGGCCTGATAAGGTTAGGAGAAAGGTAGTCTACGAGCTTAAGGCGGAGAGGCTGAGTGAGTGGGAGGCTAGACTCATAATTACGTGTCAGGGCGGCCTCTATGTTAAAGAGCTCATCCACGGTGATGAAGGCAGGACACAGCCTAGTGTGGCCAGCTTGTTGAACACCAGTGTAGAGGTTGTGGAGCTAGATGTGACGTGGATTGAGGAGCCGCCCTTCATAGCTGAGCTAGCAAGCAGTTAAGCCTGGCTGGATACAGCTTGTGCCTGGAAGGGCTTTAAGTGATCCTTAGTGGTTATGATGAACTTATCCTTGCCTCCCATCCTCACCTTCACGATATAAGCCCTGCCTCTCTTGCCGACTATAACTCCCACCTTGCCCTGATATCTCCTGTGCGGCGCTGTCCTTATGTAGTTAGGACAGATATCTATGCACACTAGGTCCCCTTCCTTATACTCGTACAGAAGCTTGCTCAGGCCAGGCCTACCCCTCTCTCTAGGCCTCTTCCTGAGCAGCTTTCTACACCTATTCCTATACCCCTTAGAGTGCCTCATGGCTACTGGCATAAGCCAGGCTGAGGAGGTAATAAAGCCTGCGGTACCGCGGCATTCTGTGGGGTTCGTGCTGTGATATGCTGAATTAAAAAGTGAGTTAATGAATATTAGGGAGAGGGAGGGAGGATAAGTAGGTGTTAAGTCGATGGTGAAAGTAGTGTCGGAGAGGCTTTTAACATTGCCCCAGGTAGCTGAGATACTGGCTAAGGAGGCAGAGAAGAGGGAGCTCAGCAGTGTTGAGGCTGTGACATTGGAGTATGCTCGGAAATTCAGCAAGGTAGACTCAGAGGGCGCTGAGAAGCTTTTTGAGGAACTCGTGGAGTTAGGCCTGCCAGGCGAGATTGCCGCTCAGATAGTTAACGTGATGCCAAGGACAGAGGATGAGGTGAGAGTGCTCCTAGCTCCGCTCTCCAGAGGTTTCACGGGCGAGGAGGTGAAGACCATCTTGGACAGGGTGAACGCTTATAGGAGGAAGTCATGAGGCCCCCTGAGAGGAGGCAGAAGGTATACGAGGAGTACGCCTACATACTGGATTTCCTCCCCTACGGCTACGGATTCGCAGCTGCACCCCCGCGTAGGAGGAGGGAGGGATTAAGGGGCCCCGTGGCGCAGGCGCTAGGGGAGAAGTACTTCATGCTCCTCGAGCTGGCGCCTATACCCGGCCTGGAGCTGAGGGTGGGGGAGAGGATACCGCTGCTCAGGGACTTAGAGGGCCAACTCATAAGGGTGACCCGCCGCCTCACTTACGATGAGCTGACAACCAATGCAAGGGCTGAGCTGCCGGAGATTGTGAAGCGCATCGTGCTGCAGAGGGAGGGGGAGTTTGTAGAGTTCTTCAATAAAGCCGAGCCGCTCACCACCAGAATGCATAGCCTCGAGCTGCTACCGGGGATTGGGAAGAGGATACTCTGGAAGATATTGGAGGAGAGGAAGCGGAAGCCCTTTGAATCCTTCAAGGAAATTTACGAGAGAGTTAAGATAGACCCGGTCCGGGCAGTGTGCGAGAGGATACTCGAGGAGCTCAGGGGTGGGCAACGGCACTACCTCTTTGTCAAGCCACCCCCTCGCAGATCCCCGCCCCCCTGAGGGGGAAGGGATTAAATGGGCTCTTCCTCTCACATGCCTGTGGAGGAGGTGCTACGTCTAGTGACTAGGGAGCCTACTGAGGAGGTATTGACGCTTGAGAGGCTAAGGAGCTACCTGGAGGAGGGGATTAAGCTGAAACACTACATAGGGTTTGAGATCTCCGGCTACGTGCACCTAGGGACTGGTATCGTCTGCATGCAGAAGGTGGCGGACTTCCAGAGAGCAGGGATTGACACCACGATATTCCTAGCCGACTACCACTCCTGGATAAATAGGAAGTTGGGCGGCGACCTCTCAACGATAAGGCGCGTGGCAGGCGGCTACTTTAAGGAGGCACTCCGGTGGTCCCTCAAGATCGTGGGCGGCGACCCGGATAGGGTGAAGTTCGTGATGGGCTCCGAGCTCTACGAGAAGCTGGGAACCGAGTACCTATCCAACGTCATTAAGGTGTCCATGCACACATCCCTCTCACGAGTCAGGAGGTCAGTCACGATAATGGGCAGGAGGGCAGGCGAAGCACTCAGCTTCGCTCAGCTGCTATACGTGCCAATGCAGGTTGCCGATATCTTCAGCTTAGGCGTGAACCTGGCGCATGGCGGTATGGATCAGCGCAAAGCTCACGTGATAGCAATAGAGGTGGGCGAGAAGGTCGGGGGCTACAAGCCGGTAGCTGTCCACCACCACCTGCTCACCGGGATGACGCTGACTGAGGAGGCTAGGAAGTTAATGCTTGAGGCGAGAACTAGGGGGGATAGAGAGGCCTTTGAGCAAGGTGTGCTGGAAGTCAAGATGTCTAAATCAAAGCCTAGGAGCGCGATATTCATACACGACACTGAGGGGGAGATCGTCCAAAAAATACGGGGGGCTTACTGTCCGCCGAAGGAAGTGGAGCTGAACCCCGTGCTCGAGCTGGCTAGGTATCTGATCTTCAGGGACAGGGAGGAGCCGCTGGTAATAGTTAACAGGAAGACTGGAGCAAAGAAGGTGTTTAAGAGTTATGAGGAGCTCGAGATAGCCTATGCTAAGGGAGAAGTACACCCCCTGGATCTGAAGCTGACTGTGGCGGAGGAATTGGCTAAAATGTTGGAGCCAGCTAGGAAGTACTTTAGGGAAGGGCCTGGGAGGAGGTACTTGGAGGAGATGAGGGAAATAAAGGTGACTAGGTAGCCTACTCCTCTGCTCTCAGCTGCTCGCCTACCTTGTAGAATATCTTCCCTGAGTAGTGAAGGAGAGGCTCATAGTCCTCTACCTCCACATGCTCAGCCACAACTCTCCCTACTACCAGGTAATGATCGCCAAACTCCTCCATACGTTCCACTTTACACTCCAGCTGTACCGGACATTCCTTTATCCTCGGCGGCTTCACTACTTTACTGGGGATCGGCGTCAGGCCAGTCAGCTTGAACTTATCAGCATCTCTGCCCGACACAGTGCCGCACACCCAGACCTCCTTCAGCATATCGGCTGTGGGCACGTTCACGACGAACTCCCTCACTTCCCGTAGATTGCTAAAGGTATGCCGTGTGGGCGCTACAGCGAAGGCCACGTACTTAGGTTCGAAGCTCACAGGCATGAAGAAGGAGAAGGCTGCCACGTCAGGCCTGCCCTGCGCATCACAAGTAGTTATTAGCACAGTGAGCCTTGGGTAAAGCAGCCTGCTTATCCTCCTGGCCACGGCCGAAATAGCTGGAGCCTCTATATTAAGCTAAAGGCATAAGCCCTAAGGCTCGGCACCAGGTGCATTTATCGTGAATCCCCTCGAGAGGCTATGGGCAATCGCACAGAAAGAGAGAAAATTGATAATCGGCCTAATGTCGGGCACTAGCGCTGATGGCGTCTCAGCCGTAGTGGCGGAGGTAAGGGGCTGTGGCCTTGACACGAAGTTCAGGCTGATACACTACAACACTTACCCCTATCCAAGGGGGGTTAAGGAGAAGCTCTTCGCCGCGTTCAGGGGCGAGGCTTCAACGCCTGAGATATGCCTGCTGAACTTCGTCATCGGCGAGCTATTCGCTAAGGCCACATTAGCCGTGGTCGAGGAGGCCGGGCTCAGTATCCATGACGTTGACCTGATAGCGTCGCATGGCCAGACTATATGGCATCAACCAACTCTCCGCGAGCTGGGGGGTATTCACACGCGGGCCACCCTACAGATAGGCGAGCCCGCAGTCATAGCTGAGCGGAGCGGGCGGCCTGTGGTAGCCGACTTCAGGGTTAGGGATGTCGCAGCCGGCGGGCAGGGCGCCCCTATATCGGCTTACGTGGACTACATACTGTTTAGGAGGGAGGAGGAGAGCGTGGCTGTGCAGAACATAGGGGGAATAGCTAATGTGACATACTTGCCAGCTGGCTGTGGGCCTGACGATGTAGTCGCGTTCGACACAGGACCGGGTAACATGGTGATAGACGCGCTGGTGCGCCTAGTAACGAAGGGGGAGAAGGAGTTTGATGAGGAAGGAGCTATAGCAGCGCGAGGCAGGGTTAGCAAGGAGCTTCTGAGGTGGCTCATGCGCCACCCCTTCATAAGGAGGAGACCGCCTAAGACGACGGGGAGAGAGGAGTTTGGAGAACACTTTGCACTTGAGGTCTACAGGCGAGGGAAGGTACTAGGCCTGAGGGACGAGGATATTATAGCCACGGTGACTGCTTTCACAGTGGAGGCAATAGCCTACAGTTACGAGCACTTCCTCCCGGGTAGGGTTAATGAAGTGATCCTGGGAGGTGGGGGCTGCTTCAATAAGACCCTGGTAGCGATGTTAAGAGAGCGGCTACAGGGTGTTAAGGTGAGCTTCCACGAGGATTACGGCATACCCGCGCAGGCTAAGGAGCCCCTTGTCATAGCCATCCTGGCGAACGAGGCGATCTGCGGCAACCCAAACAACCTCCCTTCAGCGACTGGGGCCAGGAGCAGGGTTGTAATGGGGAAAGTGGTGCTATAAGCGGTACAGGTATTTAGTCCAGCGGCTCCGCTGTTACCGATGACTCTCGCCTACAAAGAGGACTGGGAGGAGGCTAAGAACGCACTAATGGCGTGGTGGGAAGGCGAGTTAAGGCGCCCCCTGATACAAGTGATAGCGCCTAAGCGGGGGGTTGCTAGGTGGTTCCTCTACGATAACTGGGACTTCTGTAGATATCCAGACCAGCCTGAGATAGCGGTGAAGCGATTTGAGCAGTGGTGCAGCACGACATTCTTTGGAGGCGCCGCGTACCCGAATCTCTGGATAAACTTTGGACCTGGCATTCTCGCGGCTTTCTTGGGAGCGAGCCCAGTCTTCACTAGGGATACCATGTGGTTCGGCTCTCAGAGGGGTAAGGGCATGATGCGCCTGGAGGAGGTGGCTTCGCTGAAGCTTGATGAGGGAAATGTTTGGTGGAGGCGTGTGGTTAACGCTACTAGGGTAGCCGTCAGAGCACATAGAGGGCGCTTCATAGTTGGGATGACGGATATAGGGGGCGTGCTTGACGTGATAGCCTCTCTCAGGGGCACAGTTGAGTTGCTCAAGGACCTCTACAGGAGACCCTCTAAGCTGGAGGATGCCATTTGGGCTGTAGTGGACTTGTGGCATGAATGCTATAACCGTCTGCACACGATCATCACGGAGGGGGGCCAGGAAGGAACTTCAGCCTGGATGGGGATCTGGTGTAGAGAGAGGTGGTACCCCTTCCAGTGCGATATAGCATTCATGATGTCGCCGAGCATCTTCGCTAAATTCGTAGCTCCACACATAAGGGAGCAATGCAACAGGCTAGAGTACTCGATCTATCACTTAGACGGGCCTGGCCAAATACCCCATCTGAAATACCTCCTAGAGATTGACGAGCTGACGGGGGTACAGTGGGTCCCGGGGGCCAGGGAGGAACTGCGCGGCCACGATTGCGGCTCGCCTAAGTGGTATGGGCTATATCGCCGGATCCTAAGCGCAGGCAAGGCGCTCGTAGTAGCTATGCCCCCCACCCGTGTCCCAGGCTTCCTGAAGAAGTTCCACAGAGGCCGCATACTCATCCAGACATGGGCAGCCTCTGAGGATGATGCCAAAGCCTTAGAGGAGGCCGCTCAATAGGAGGACCCATCCCCGGCGAGGAGGCTGCACGATTCTTATCAGCTTACTTCGGGCTCCTCACGGATCAGCCGACTGTTTACACATCACCAGGACTTAGCTGAGGCGGCGCTTATTACTCTTCCGCCACCTCAGCGCTCATCGAGCTGGGTTACAGATATTTGTGGTCAGCGCCAGGTGTACCGCGGTGAGCACGTCGAGTGAATTGAGGGTATCAGCAGGCTCTCTGGACCTGACCTACGACCTCAGAAAGCTCATGTTTCACATAAGCTATGGACGGGTTCCTCTGGTGAAGAACGGCCATGTGAACCTCTTGATAAATGGGGAGAGAGCATTCCCGCTCCTGAGGTACCACGGGCATGAGGTGACAGAGGAGGATGAGTGGTATACTATAAAGGTGGAGATGGAGCACCCCCTCTGCCGAGTTGAACATCACATGATGCTCAGCCGCTCTGGCGATGCTTTAGTGTCCTGGCTGAGCGTACATGAGGCTAAGAGGAGAGTGGTGGTGCGGGAGGCATCTCCCCTAGTTACTCTATATGGCGACCTCCTCCCCCTCTTGAACATAGATATATGTCAAAGGAGTTCTGAGCATTCCCCCTGCACTTCTTCAAAAAGTACTCACAGATCCTCTACACTCCCATCGTATTCTGCAGCCGGGAAGACAAGACATGTGCGGTAATCGCCTCCCTCACCTCAGAGTTCGGCAAGGCCAGGCTCAAGACTAGCGTTGAGGGCGGATACCCCAGGGTATCGCTGGACACGCTCCTTGACCATGACAGAGTGGTCTTAGACCCTGGAGGCTCGGTAGAGCTGGATAAGGTGATGTTCCTCCTTGGCAAGAGCCCGGTAGAGCTCCTGGAGCGCTATGCTGATCTAGTGTTAAAGTTCAATAAAGCTAAGCGACCGCTCCGCGTCGATGACTTCCTACTTAGGTGTAGGGGGTGGATAAGTTTCGGGTACTACTACACCAAGATAAGTCAGGACATCATCGAGAGGGGGGCGGAATTCATCGCATCTAAGCTGAGGCAATACGGCTATGGGTACGTGGTAATAGATGATGGCTGGCAGAGAAGGGACACTACTTACCCCTCAGCCTATGACTGGATCACAAACTCGAGGACTTTTCCGAGGGGGGTCGCCAGTACGGTGAAGAGGCTTCACGAGATGGGGCTCAAGGCGGTGCTGTGGGCATCATTCACAGTGTTTGACAAGACCTCTCATCTGATCGAGGAGAGGCCAGACATGTTCATCAAGGCTGGCGGTGAAGTGTACGTGGATAGGCTAGGCAGGGCCTACATGAACGTGTTGAGCGAGGATGCACGTGAGTACCTGGAGAAACTCTTCGAGACTTACAAGTCATGGGGCGTGGACGCGCTCACCTTTGACAGGCACCTTCTCATACATCACTCCATCCCTCGAGTTCCTCGAGGGTGAAACGCTGACAACGATGAAGCTGTACAACGAGTTCATGGACTACATCGATGAACTTGCAGCAAAGCATGGACTGGGAATCATGCTGAAGGCATGTTCCGACGTCCCTAGTGTAGCTAAGTCCAGGAATGCAGTGTCAGTGAGAGTCTCAGCCGACGTGACTTACAGGTCGACGGAGAAGCCCCAGGACATAGCTAGGTTCGCCGACGTATTCTTCAAGGAGTGCTTCTGGTCCTCAAAGCTAATGCCGCCGGATCCCGACGCCCTTATAACTGGTTAGCAGAGCTGGCTGATCCACGTAGTGTGGAGCCTAGTGAGCTCCAGGAGGGCAGTAGTGTACTACGGCGATCCCGCCGAGAGAGCTAGGTTAGACCTCCTAGCGCTCTACCCAGTCTACGATGCTCCAGCTAGGCCCCTAACCTCGACTTTCATGGAAACGCCGCCCAGCGTGCTAGTAGCTGAGATGAGCATTGGCGGCTGGAAGCCGATTAAGGCTCTAGGTCTCTTAAACCTCAGAGGTGAGGCTAAGAAGTTCTCAATAGACCTCAATGAGATAGGGGTGAAGTACCCGGCCCTAGCCTGCGACCTCGAGACCAGGGATGTCGAGGAGGTGGAGGAGAGACTAGATCTCCAGCTTGACGAGTGGTCTGCTAAGCTGATCCACATAGTCGAGCGCGAGGAGTGGCCCGCACTGCCCATATTCATCTCGGGCTACGCCAAGGCTAATATCTCGACGGCGGATGCTAACAGGCTTGAGCTAGCGCTCGAGGGTGACCCCCTCCTTAAGACGCTAATCCTCGCAGTGCTAAACTCTCCCATCGTAGCTCCCCACGTCGACGGCAAACCTCTCAAGGAGTACAGCAGTTTGGAGCAGCTAATCAGTAGTACAGCTGACGGCTACGTGAGAGTTGGAGAGAGAATGGTCTTGCTCAAGGTGCCCTCAGCCGGGAGAATCGAAATACGGAGGAGGGGTTAGCAGCTGCTAGCCCGCATCCGCCGCGAAGCGATCTACTGTGCTGCTCCTTCCTCCCTTCAGCCTCCCATGAGCTTAGACAGTATCCCTTCCCCCTTGAGCTTATGCCATACAGCTTCCAGTAGTAGCAGAGCAGCAGTTACGAGCCCTAGAGCCTCTATCACGTGTAGCTGTAGAGCTTTCAGGAGGACAGCAGCATATAGAGCCCCTGAGGCTGCAAATACTACAAGCCACCAGACCTTGCTCACAGCCGCCAGCTCGTAGCCTGGCAGCGGGGGGACTGGGAAGAGGGAGTAGAATAGGAGGGCTAGTGCCGCCACTAAGCCAGCGTCGCCTAGCACATCTAGCCCCATGCTCATCAACGCAGCGAAGAGACCTGACAAGGCCGTGAGGGAAAGGAACTTGTAGATCACCAGTCTTGCCTTCTCCTCCTCAGGGTAGCCCTTGGCGAAGAGCGTCCTAGCCGGGGAGGCGAAGGGAGAGTTGAGCAGGATGCCTGTGACGATCATTGATATGGCGCCGTGGGGCCAGATGTCGTATTCGGCCCAAAAGCCCCTGAGCTTAGAGGCTAGGGCCTCAGAGAGTTCATCGGTTAACGCTACTGCCGTGGAGGCCAGGATAGCTGGCAGTAACACTTGAACCACCACTTCAGGCTTTAACACTACACCGCCCGACTCCACATAGGAGAACACTATACTCATTATGGCTATTGAGACTAGGAGGGCCCTAAGCTCTGGCGGTGTTATTAACTTCCAGGCGCTGGGAGGTGGCGCCTCCTTCTCGGTCACGCTCTTGAAGACTTCCTCTAAGTAGATGTTGGAGAGCTCCTCGAGCCACTCGGGAGGCTTAATCCCCAGCCCCTCGAGCGTTCCCTTGACCTTCTCCGCGATTGACGAGATAGCTCTCCTGACAGAGGAGAGCATGGTAGCAATGCTCACAGC
>Ga0180302_10001660_pt1 | contig 10614 bp, 11 predicted proteins | sample GuaBasSediGuay17_FD_121794 | JGI IMG/M metagenome (GOLD analysis project Ga0180302, IMG submission 121794) | Subseafloor sediment microbial communities from Guaymas Basin, Gulf of California, Mexico - Guay17, Core 4571-4, 12-15 cm | ecosystem: Environmental > Aquatic > Marine > Hydrothermal... | reverse complement strand
GCCATCGAGGAGGGGCTCTAGGAGAGGGTGGTGGAGGCGCTACGACGAGATGTTCGAGGGGCTTAAGCAGCCTTACCGCAGGAGAGGCGGCGTTGAGAGGGCGCCTGCCAGCCTCAAGCTAAGGAAAAGGTGGGTGACGTGGTTTAAGAGCATGGAGGCCCTTAACTCGATGGTCAAGTGGTTCTCACTCGCCAACAACCTGGTGCTGCTCGCCAAGGCCTTAAGTTAACGATGAGAAGAGCCGGAGACCAAGGCAGGGGTTGGGGCTAGCGTACAGAGCCAAGGCGGAGACGTGCTCCGCCCACAGCGATGTAAAGCCCCAGCCCCGACTAATCTAGCTCACATGCTAAAAATAAAGCTAATTACGGGATGAGCTCATTCTACTAGGTTATGTATTTAAGCTAATCCTATGTTAGGACTCTCGGTGCGCTAGTTGAATGAGTGTGAGAAAGGGAGTGATAAAAAGGGTTAGCGGTCCTGTTGTGATCGCCAAGGGGGTTCCTGACATAAGGATAGGTGAGGTCGTCGAGGTCGGAGAGGAGAGGCTCATAGGAGAGGTGGTGAGGGTTTCGCAGGACCTGCTAACGATCCAGGTCTATGAGAGTACCAGCGGGGTTAGACCGGGAGAGCCTATTCATGCTACGGGTAAGCTCTTAATAGCTGAACTAGGGCCTGGGCTTATGTCAGGAGTGTTCGATGGTGTTCAGAGACCTCTAAAGGATGTGATGGAGCTTGTGGGCCCCTTCGTCAAGAGAGGAGTTAGGGTCAGTGCCCTGTCCCGGAAGGCAAAGTGGTACTTCAGGCCCATCGTTAAGCCTGGAACTAAGGTTGGGGGTGGGGATGTGATAGGGATTGTAAAGGAGACCCCACTGATAGAACATAGAGTTATGGTACCTCTTGGAGTTAAAGGTGAGATAGTTGAGATACACGAGGGTGATTTTACAGTTGAAGACACAATAGCCGTGCTAAGTAAAGGCGAAGAACGCGTTGAGCTGAGCATGATGCAGGAGTGGCCTGTAAGGACCCCCCGACCTATCAAGGAGAGGCTTACAGGCGAGGTCCCGTTGATAGTTGGGCAGAGAGTTATAGATACATTCTTCCCAATCGCTAAGGGAGGGGCTGGCTGCATACCAGGCGGCTTCGGTACTGGAAAGACGATAACCCTTCATAAAATATCCATGTGGAGCGACTCTGAGATAGTAATTTACATAGGGTGCGGCGAAAGGGGAAATGAGATAGCAGAGCTGCTTAAGGAGTTTCCCCGGCTTAAGGACCCTAGAAGTGGCAGACCTATCATCGAGAGGAGTATTATCATAGCTAACACCTCCAACATGCCTGTCTCGGCTAGGGAGGCCAGCATATACATGGGAGTTACCATGGCTGAGTATTACAGGGACATGGGATACCATGTGACGCTCATAGCTGACTCCACATCTAGATGGGCTGAGGCTCTTAGGGAGATATCAGGCAGGCTTGGGGAGATGCCCGTGGAGAGGGGATACCCGGCTTACTTACCTGACAGACTAGCTGAGTTCTACGAGAGAGCTGGGAGGGTTAGATGTCTTGGAAAACCTGAGAGAGAAGGATCTGTGACGATACTTGGCGCTGTCTCGCCTCCAGGTGGTGATTTCAACGAGCCTGTGACAATACACACACTTAGGTTCGTTGGGACCATGTGGGCCCTAGACACGGAACTAGCGTATAGAAGGCACTTCCCAGCTATAAACTGGCTGAGAAGCTTCAGCCGATATGCGGATGTCGTTGAAAGGTGGTGGTCCAAGAACATAGCCCCTGATTTCGCACAGTATAGGAGGAGGGCTTTAAGGCTACTTACTGTTGCTTCCGAACTTGAGGCTATAGCATCGATAGTAGGAGAGGGAACCCTTCCGGATGATCAAAGGCTTATACTGTTGGTCTCGGAGATGCTAAGGGAGGGATTTCTGAGGCAAACAGCCCTCTCAGGAGAAGACTTATTCTGCAGGCCTGAGAAACAGTATTGGATGCTTAAGATGATCATGGAGTTCTTCGATAAGGCGTATAAGCTAATACAGGGGGGCGTCTCCGTGGAAGAGATAGTTAGGTTACCCGTGATATCCAAGATCCTAAGGGTTAAGGAAGATGAAAGAGGGCTTGAAGCTGTTAGGGAAGTCTATGCTGAGGCTGTTAAATCCCTCAAGGAGCTTTCAATCAAGTACAAGGTTCCTTTGACATAGGTGCGGAAAATGGAGATATTCGAGTTAACTAAATACCAAGGGAAATTCTACAGAGGGGTTGATGAGGTAAGAGGCAACTTAATGTTTATAAAAGGTGTTAGCGGCGTTGGCTACGAGGAGGTAGTAAGGATCATAGATAGGGATAGAAAGGAAAGATTTGGTAGGGTTCTTGAAACTGGAGAGGATGTCGTAGTGGTTCAGATTCTTGGAGAGGAAGAAGGGCTGGAGAGGGATGTACTAGTTCAGTTCACAGGAAGAACATTCACTATACCCCTATCAGAGGAGGTTCTTGGGAGGATATTTAATGGGCGGTTCGAGCCCATTGATGGGTTACCACCCATTCTCTCCAGAGAGAGAAGGGAGATAACAGGTAATCCTATAAATCCCTTAGCTAGGGAGCACCCCCACGACTTCATACAGACGGGCATCTCTGCCATAGATGGTATGTTAAGCTTAGTAAGAGGTCAGAAGCTCCCCATATTCAGTATCTCGGGGCTTCCCCATAACACCTTAGCTGCGCAGATATCCAAGCAAGCAACAGTTTTAGGCGAGGAGGAAGAATTCGCCGTCGTATTTGCTGGCGTTGGATTGACAAACTCAGAGGCAGAATATTTCATGTCCGAGTTCAGAGAGTCAGGAGCCATGGAGAGACTCGTAGCTGTACTCAACCTAGCTGATGATCCGGCTGTTGAAAGAATAATGACGCCTAGGATAGCTCTAACAGTCGCTGAATATCTTGCCTTTAACTTAGGAATGCATGTGCTTGTGATATTAACGGACATGACCAATTATTGTGAGGCGTTAAGGGAGATAAGCGTAGCTAGAGGAGAAATACCTGGGAGAATGGGCTATCCTGGTTACATGTATTCCGACTTAGCCTCCATATATGAAAGAGCTGGCATAATCAAGGGCAAGAAGGGTAGTATAACCCTAATGCCCATATTAACTATGCCTGGAGGAGATTTAAGGCATCCAATACCTGACTTGACAGGGTACATAACTGAGGGGCAGATAATACTTAGCCAGGAGTTACACGCCAAAGGCGTATATCCGCCTATAAACGTTTTACCAAGCCTAAGCAGGCTCATGAGATCTGGTGTAGGAGCAGGGAGGACGAGAGAGGATCATTCATACGTCTCCGATCAGCTTTACGATGCCTACTCCAGAGGAATTAAGGCGAGGGATTTAGCTAAAATAGTTGGGGAGATAGGGCTAAGTCCTAAGATGAGGAACTACCTTAAGTTTGCGGACGAGTTCGAAAGTAAGTTCTTAAGCCAAGGAGTGGACGAAAATAGAGGTGTTGAGGAGACGCTGGATCTCGGATGGGAAGTTCTCTCAGTGCTACCTAGGGAGGAGCTCGTAAGAATACCTGAGAGGTTAATAGGGAAATACTACCGTGCCTCATCATGAGCTCATTAGCTTTTCTCCCCGTCTCAAGGGGTACGCTAGTAAAGCTTAGGGAGCGGTACGAAGTAGCTAGGAGAGGAAAGGAGGTGCTAGAGATGAGGAGGGAACAGCTTATTAAGGAGGTCTTCTTTCTCATGGACAAACTAAAGGAGAGAGATGTGCTTGAGAAAGAACTGTTAGAGGCTTTGGATAGGGTCTCGAGGTTAAGGATGTATAAAGGTGAGGGAGAATTCAGGTCTTTATCAGCTCTCGTTAAACCTCCTAAGATAGAGGTCTTGCTAACTAGTATCCAGGGAGTTCCTGTCCCCCAAGCTAGGATACTTGAAGAGCCCGACCTCTCCGAGGTAACTGATGTAGAGTTTATCGCGGCTTACGAGAGCTTATGGAAAGTCTTCAAGCCGCTGATAGAGTTGGCTAACATAGAAATAGCGGTTGAGAAGCTTAGTAAACAACTTTCATACATCAACAGAGTTGTTAACAGCCTGGAGAGAAACCTGCTACCACAACTGAAAGACATGATATCGTACATAGAAGAGAGGCTTGATGAGGAAATGATAAGTGAATTCGTTAGATTAAAGAAAATATCGGGTGAGAGCTGATGGAGACATATACAGCTGTAAGAGCTCATGGTTTAATAACTCACCTCCTTAAGGACAAGGATTACATGGATCTCATAGAAGAGCGAAAAACTCTGAGCGACTTCAAATACAAGGCTGGAGTAACCTTTCAAGAAAAGATAAACTCTATATCTGCAAAGTTCGCAGAGAGAATCTCCTTACTAGAAAGGATAGGCGGTGATAAACTCTCTCCCTTCTTCAAAGCTTACTTAGACTTTTTAGAAATGAAAAATGTGGAATATAAGCTCAGGTATCTGAAAGGTTATGTTAAGGAGGAAATGTACTACCCTTATTCTCACTTTATTCCTTTAGAAAGAATAACTTTAATCTCATCAGAAAAGGACCTCTTTGATTTACTGAAAAAAACACCCTATATGCCTACAGTAAAAGGTCTAGATTTACTTAAACTTCCTCATCGTATAGTAGAAGTTAGTGTGGAATCCTCATATTACGCTTATTTAAAGGCACAGGCAAAGAACGCTAGATTAAATAAGAGAACTTTGAGGATGATAGACCTAGAAGTTTTGATACGGCTTGTATATTGGCTTTTAAATCTCAATAAAAATGACATATATTTAATTAAAAAATATAATATTATCGATAATTTTTACCCTATAACATTTACTGTTAAGGAAAACTTAGAGAGAATAATTAGAGCCTTTAATCTCGAACTCTCAAAGATAAAGCCCCTTATTAGAAAAAAGGAGGTCTTAAGGGTAACATCATCGCTATATGCATCTCTCCTCAGTATGGCCAAAAAGGAGGCTATGAATGATCCTGTATCTTATGGTTTCATTTATTATTACATGTTATTATCAAAAATTGAATTCGTAAACTTAGAAAGGATTATTATAGGAAAGAATACAGGTTTAAGACCCGAGGTTATTCAGGCCAGCCTTATTCCCTTACCTTAGCCAGGAATTCTTCCAATTAGCAGTATACCCATTAATATTCCGTAAATGGCTATTCCCTCAGCTAATCCACCGAGCAATATGACAATGGTTCTAAGTTCTGGCCTCTCAGCCATGGCAGCTAAGCCTGCTGTAGCAACCCCACGAAGAGCTATACCGGAGGCTATTGTCGATCCTAAAACAGATATCGCTGCACTTAAAGCGTAAAAAGAGGCGTCAGTTATACCTAAAGGAGTATTAACTTCAGTTAGATTAGCCTTAACCTCCTCACGGAGTATAGAAGCTTTCGTGAAAGCATGAGCAGAGATCGCTATTAAGATTATTATAGAAGCTATGTTTAGCGCTAAGAGCAGCTTTAGTACTTTTACCTCTCTCTTACTCATACCTTTTCACAGTTTTCTCAAAGGTACTGGCTATAAATAGTTTACCTTAAGTTTCTAGGCCCTAAGCTCAGTGCCTTGTTTATTGCTTGTATCACTGGGATCGCTAAGGTAAAAAAAGACACAATGTTGCCAGCCTGATGTAGCATCATGAAAGGCGTGCCTGCAAGGAGAGCCTGTATCACTGGTATTCCAAAGGTTAGGGCAAAGACCACGTTGGTGAGCAGGTCATAGATCAGAGTTGTTAGGAATGCCCAAAACGCCATCTCTAGACTTCTAAGCAAGTACTCCCTTCTTCCTCCAAGCCTGAATCCTCTCTTCCCCCTTAGCCCGCCTACAACACCATAAATACTCTCACCGACCATAGTTGATAGCCATATGGGGAGTGAGAAGCCATAGGGATTTAACGTGCCATATACTACCCATATCAGAACACCCATCAAGGCACCTTTGACAGGGCCTAGGGAGAATCCTACAGCGAAAACTATGAGGTCCATTAGCTTCACATTAGGGACCGAGATTAAGGCGTAGTTTGTCACCAAGGCAAGCCCTGCCATTAAGGAGATTAATGCTACCTCTCTCTTATCGATGGTTATGGCTGAGATCATGGGCATATGTTGTCTTCACTCCATTATTTATATACTCTCAAGGGAACATCTAGTAGGGCCATCTAACAGGGGGCTCTGATGATGAGCATCTTTAGGGACATAAGATTGTGCGCGTTCGATTTTGACGGAACATTAGTTGATAGCTATTCCTGCCTACCAGACATATGGATTAAGATAGGACAGAGACTCGGAGTGAGTACGAGTAATGCGCTCTTATTCCTTCGTGAAGCCCTTAGGGGTGAGGATGAAGCTGACAAGAAAGAGATATTCGACAGATCTCACGTGGCCTTGAACGCCTTGAAGAGAATAGGAGTGAGGTATGATAAGGATATAAGATTTGTTAACGGGCTCTATTGGAGCTTAAGGGTTAAAAGCTCGAGAGTACAGCCATGTGCCCATGAGCTTCTCAGATATCTTAAGGAAAAAGAAATTGCTGTGGCATGTGTCTCAGGAAGCGATGGCGTTAACTCGTTTAAAAAACTTAGGATAAGACTTTCTGGGCTTGAGAGGTACTTTGACGAGATAATAGTTGCAGGTGAGGACGTTAAGTCAAAGGTGGAAGGATTAGAATCATTAGCAAGGAGATATAAGCTTAGGCCTAGCGAGATACTACTCATAGATGATAAACCTAAACCTATTTCCGAAGCCATAAAGGCGGGGTTTAAGACTGTAAAGGTAGACTTTAAGGGTCCTCTAAGACTTGGATGGGAAAGCGAAAGTACTTGCAAGCCTAAGCTAACTGTTGGATCTCTCTGTGAACTCCTTATGTTAGTATAATAGTAAAAAATAATAAACTTAAATAAAAATGTTAAGATATTTTTATCATCCACAACTTCTCTAATATCAAGGGAGCTCCATTAAACCCTGTCTCCATCCATAAAATTTCTAACCTAATTATGTTATGGCTGTGACAAGTTACAATAGAAATCTTTTAAAGCGTTAGTTGGTAGATAGTGGGAGATCATGTCTCAGGGCGAGCGCATCTATAGATGCCTTAAATGTGGCAGAATTTTTTCAAGGGAAGAAATGGAGACGTTGCCTGGGGTTAGGTGTCCTTACTGTGGTCATAAGGTTATCATAAAGATTAGGCCACCGATAGCTAAAAGAGTTAAGGCTGTTTAGCCTCATTTAGGAGCACGATTTTCTTAATTATGGCGGCTGCGTAGGCCGATGTAACTCCTGATGGATCGTAGAGTGGGTTAACTTCCGTGACATCCATGCCTACGAGCTTAATGTTACGCATGATGGTTTTTAGGATATCAATTAACTCCTTAAACGAGATACCGGGCGGCTCTGGATTGCTAACGCCTGGGGCAAGACCAGGATCTAATACGTCCATATCTATCGATATGTAAGCATTACCTCCTATACTATCTATCAATTTATCTAGATTATTATAAATCAACTCATGATAATAAAATACTTTAATTTTACATCTATCGGCGTATTCTACCTCTTCTTTTGAGACAGCCCTAGCACCTATAACTATGATCCTGTCACAACCTATCTTCTCTGCACATCTCCTTAATACGGTTGCATGCGTTACCCGTGCACCTACTGGGTACTCATCTCTTAGATCGAGATGGGCGTCAAGAAAGATGAGGTTAAAATCGCTTAACTCTTTAAGCCCTACTACTGATCCTAGGGTAGTTGTGTGCTCACCACCTATAATAATAGGTATTTTACCATCCTTAATCGTGTCCTTAACAACCATTGAGACCTTCTTTATCAGGTCTTCTGGGCTAGAGATACTCTTTATGTCGCCTGCATCATGAAAGGGCGTGTGGTCAAAGTCAAGGGATAGCTCAGCATCAAAAGACTCCATTTCAATAGATATCTCTCTTATAGTCTTTGGCGCAAATCTGGAGCCAGGTCTATAAGATGATGTTGAATCAAAAGGTACGCCCATTAAAACGTACTTTGCATCCTCATAGTTAACATCTACACCTGAAAAGGTAGGCTGGACAGAGGTTAAATATAACTTTATGTAATAAGCAGACATAACTTATCTCTTTTTACTTACAACCACAGCATCTATACTTCTTATACTACCGTACTTATTTACCAGTTCCTCTATCTCATCAGGGGGCATGTCCCATCCACTTATAGTTATCTTAAGGGTTTCTGTCTTGGCATCAACCTCAGTCACGTAGATCTCAACATTCTCAATACCTTTTATCTCTCCAAGAGCAAGGGCTAAGTCTGTTATCTTAACCTCTCTCGGCTTTAGAACATCTAAAGTTAGTTTGGTGACCCCTATCTTAGAGTTTGAGGACACCCACTCCCCCACCTAAAGGACATTATCATATATCCGGACCTGTACTTAAAAACATTAACAATGAGACGGCTAGCCCTGCTAAAAGCATGTAGAATCCATAGAGTATCATGTTTCCCTTTGAAACCCTGCCTAAGAATAGACCTAGACAGAATACGAGTGCAAGAGTTATGCTCACAGATATAAAAGTGGCTACATCAAAGCTGATGAGCCCCATTCTTGAGAATATATAAGGTGAGGCTGAGGTTAGGGCAGCTAACATAGGTGCTAGCGCATCTGTCAAGGCAGCTAGTACAACGGCTGTATCTGAGGCTTTATCTATTAAGCTATTGTCTAACTTGGTAAACATTGCACGTTCTAACTCTTTAACTTTTCTTTCTCTTTCAGCTTTCTCGGTTATCAGTGCCCCTACGAAACCAGAGATTGCCATTGCGTAGCTAGCGCTGAGACCTGCTGAGAGTATGAGGTTAGGGTTCTTTGATCCTGAGATGTAAGCTCCCACAACAAAGCCTAACATCGTCAATGCTCCATCGAATGCGTTCATCACGAAGTACCTTCTGAGTATCTCGCCAGCGCTGGAGATCTCAAGAAGATCTTGAAGGTTCTCAAATTTCTCTAGAAGGTAGCTCTTCAAGCTACTTATAAGCCTATTCGACATACTTCAGTTCATGGGTTATTTTTAACTAAGGCATTTAATAACTTTATCCCCAAACTATGCTCGAACCGTCATGAAACTGCTAGTTAAGACGCCAAGAGGGCTCGAAAGAATAGTTGCCAGTAGGTTAGCAGAGCTTCTACCTAGTACCTCGACGGTTATATCCAGGCCTAAAGGCTATCTGGGCTTGGTACTTGTTGAAACTACCGAACTTACTCCAGAAAGAATTCTTAACGAATTACCGGAGATAGAGAAGCTATTCGTGATCGAGGAGGAGGTCCCTGCGGATCTAGAGAGGATATGTGAAGCCTCGGTTAGGGTTGCGGAGCGGTGTATCAGAAGAGGAGAAAGCTTTGCTGTTAGAACCACCAGAAGAGGGAGGCATGGCTTTACGTCGATAGATGTTAACGTGAGGGCCGGAGCTTGTATCCAGGGATCTCTAGGGAACCCTGTAGACCTATCATACCCTGACAAGATAATCTGGGTTGAGATAATCAACGATAGAGCGTACATAGCTTGTACGAGGGGGGATGTAGAGCATAAGAAGAAGTATCCGGGAAAGCCCGACATAAAGAGTCTGCTGGAGAAAATAGTTGTTGTACAGATGCCTTACCTAGGGGACATCAAGGGGGCAAGAAATATGGGTATAAGGATAGGCAGAGCCGCTCAGACATTTGGTATTAAAGCTCTCTACATCTCTCCTTACTACAGGGTTGATGCTTTTGAGCTTAAGGAGTTTATAGCCGGTGTCGAGGAAGGAATACGTTCCAGACTCACTATACAGGAAAGAACAGGGCATTTAAGAGAGGTAAAGCCTGTCCCCGTGTTTTTACAGGATTTATACCAATTCGTTAGAGATCATAAAGATGAAGGCATAATAGTGACCTCGACAAGGGGTAAAGCACTAAGAGAAGTCTCTGATAAGCTAAGAAAGATATTTGAGGAAAAAGAGAAAGTTAACGTCTTAGTAGGCTCCAGGGAAGGTATACCTACTGGCGTATTTAGGTTTGCTGACCTTATAATAGATGTAGCCCCAGGGATAACGCTGGCCACAGATGTCGCTTTCTCGAGTATAATAACAGCCCTTATATGGTGCTTGCTGCAAAAAGAGGAGTAAAGGCCTAGGTATTCCGACTATCCTTTTACTACCGAGAGAGGTATCATCCTAACCACTTTCCTTGCCATGCCGACGACATGCGCTACGTCTGCCACCCTATCTACGTCTTTGTAGGCGCCGGGTGCCTCTTCAGCGACAACAGCCAGGCTAGCTGCCCTGACTACTATACCTCTACTCTCTAGCTGAGACTTAATAGCGCTTCCTCTGTACTCTCTTTTCGCCTCTGCCCTACTTAAAACCCTCCCAGCTCCATGAGGTGATGAGCCAAAGGTTGTCTCCATGGCATCTTGAGTACCTACTAAGATGTAAGATGCTGTTCCCATCGAACCAGGTATGAGTACGGGCTGGCCTATACCTCTATACTTAGACGGTACTAAGGGATGTCCTGGTGGGAAGGCCCTAGTGGCTCCTTTTCTGTGAACATAGACTGT
>Ga0180302_10001659_pt1 | contig 10630 bp, 10 predicted proteins | sample GuaBasSediGuay17_FD_121794 | JGI IMG/M metagenome (GOLD analysis project Ga0180302, IMG submission 121794) | Subseafloor sediment microbial communities from Guaymas Basin, Gulf of California, Mexico - Guay17, Core 4571-4, 12-15 cm | ecosystem: Environmental > Aquatic > Marine > Hydrothermal... | reverse complement strand
GTGCTGAGGGCATAACCCCAGACCTGATAATAAACCCCCATGCCATCCCCTCAAGAATGACTGTAGCCCCTGTGCTCGAGATGATAGGAGGTAAGGTTGCAGCAATGGAAGGCAGGGAGGTTGACGGCACACCCTTCAGCGGCGAGCCTGAGGAAGCGTTGAGGCAGGCTCTTGTAAGGTGCGGGTTTAAACATACGGGCAAGGAAGTCTTGTATGATGGAATAACTGGGAGAAGGATAGAGGCAGAGATCTTTGTTGGTGTAATTTATTACCAAAAATTGCATCACATGGTGGCGGGCAAGATGCATGTTCGCTCTAGGGGTCCTGTGCAGATATTAACGCGCCAGCCAACCGAGGGCAAGGCAAGACTTGGCGGGCTCAGGTTTGGTGAGATGGAAAGGGATTGCCTAATAGGGCACGGAGCATCCATGGTGATAAAAGACCGCCTTCTTGATGAATCAGACGGGGTTATCCAGTATGTTTGCGGCAATCCGGAGTGCGGCCATATTGCAATGGTAAGCAGGAGAGGAACCCTCCGTTGTAAGGTTTGCGGAAATGAGACAAATATATACCCTGTGCAGATGTCTTACGCCTTCAAGCTACTCAGAGACGAGTTGTTATCATTGGGTGTTGTTATGAGGCTCAAACTCGGAGATATGGGGTGATGTTTAATGATGCAAACAACCTCAAAAAGGATTAAGGAGATCCAATTCGCCTTCCTTTCCCCTGATGAGATAAGAAAAATGTCGGCAGCTAAGATAATAACGCCTGACACATACGATGAGGATGGATACCCAATAGACGGCGGGCTTATGGATACAAGGCTTGGCGTTATAGAGCCTGGATTGCGCTGTAAAACGTGTGGTGGGCGCGTAGATACTTGCCCAGGACATTTTGGGCATATTGATCTGGCAATGCCTGTGATACATGTAGGCTATGTAAAACTCATAAAAAGGCTTTTGACTGCGACATGCAAGAACTGCGGGAGAATATTGCTCACCGATGAAGAAATAGAGGCCATGAAGGCTGAGATGGAAGAGAAAAAGAGTATGTGGACAACGCCGCTAGACGAGGAGATATTCATAAAGGAGAAACTCAAGGACACAGTTATGCGCATGGTCTGTCCGCATTGTGGCGCCGAACAGGGCAGAATCACACTCGACAAACCCACAACTTTTAGAGAGGATGGGTACAAGTTAACTCCAAAAGATATCAGGGAGCGATTGGAGAAGATACCTGATGATGATCTGCCACTGCTAGGTCTTAATCCAAAGGTTATGAGACCTGAATGGCTAATTCTCACAGTCCTGCCAGTGCCTCCTGTGACTGTGCGCCCATCCATAACCCTCGAGACAGGGGAGAGGAGCGAGGACGATTTAACACATAAACTCGTGGACATCATACGCATCAACCAGAGGCTTAGGGAGAACAGGGATTCTGGCGCTCCCCAACTCATAATTGAGGATTTGTGGGATTTGCTCCAGTATCATGTAACAACGTACTTTGATAACCAAACGTCTGGGATACCTCCAGCTAGACATCGCTCGGGAAGGCCATTAAAAACGCTTGTTCAAAGGCTAAAGGGAAAGGAGGGCAGGTTTAGGTCAAACCTCTCAGGCAAGAGGGTAAACTTTTCGTCAAGAACGGTAATATCTCCCGACCCACTTTTATCAATAAATGAGGTTGGAGTACCCGAGGCTTGTGCTAGGGAGTTGACCGTGCCCATAAGGGTTACACCAAACAACATTGATACCTTGCGTGAGATCGTTAAAAGAGGTCCAACGCCAAAGGATGAGGACGGGAAGTATGTTCCAGGCGTGAATTACGTTATAATGCATGACGGTAGAAGGATAAGGGTAACGGAGAAAAACGCCGAGATTGTAGCGGAAAATCTGCAAGTTGGCTATATCGTGGAAAGACAGGTAATGGACGGTGATATTGCACTCTTTAACCGCCAACCGTCGTTGCACAGAATGTCCATGATGGCTCACAGGGTGCGTGTTATGCCTTATAGAACATTTAGGCTTAATCTTGCAGTATGCCCTCCATACAATGCGGACTTTGATGGCGATGAAATGAATCTGCACATCGTGCAGAGCGAAGAGGCGCGTGTGGAGGCAAAAATACTCATGGAGGTTCAAAATCACATATTATCGCCTAGATTTGGAGGACCAGTAATAGGTGCAATTCATGACCATATCACGGGCCTGTTCTTCCTAACATACGGCGATAAGCGATTCACAAAGGACGAGGTTGTGTACATATTCTCAAAGATTGATAAGCCTATACCACCCCCCGATATTGAGAACAAATACTGGAGCGGAAAGTGGTTGTTCAGTGCAGCCCTGCCTGAGGGTCTGAATATGGAGTTTAAATCCTCAATATGTGAGAACTGTGATGAATGCCTGAAAGAGAAGTGCCCTATAGATGCGTATGTCATTATAAGGGATGGCAAGCTCGTAGCAGGAACAATTGACGCTAGGGCTGTCGGTGCTTTCAAGGGCAAGATTGTGGACAAGATAGCGCGAGATTATGGGCCAGAGGTGGCAGCGGAGTTTCTTGATTTCGTCACTCGTCTTGGTATTGGAGCAATAATGGTGAGAGGCTTTACCACGGGAATAGACGATGAGGATATACCCGAGGAGGCGAAAAGGAGAATAGAAGAGGTCATAAGAGAGGCGTACAAGAAGGTGGATGAGCTTGTAGCGGCGTATAGGGAGGGAACGTTGGACCAACTCCCGGGACGGTCTCTTGAAGAGACGCTCGAGGTTGAAGTCATGAAGGTTCTTGGCATGGCTAGGGATGAAGCAGGGAGGATTGCAAGCAAGTATCTAGGCTTAGAGAACTCCGCGGTTATAATGGCAAAGAGTGGGGCGAGGGGTTCAATGCTCAACCTTAGCCAGATGGCTGGCTCAATTGGTCAGCAATCGGTAAGGGGAGAGAGAATAAAAAGAGGCTACTTTAAGCGCACACTACCCCATTTCCGCAGGGGAGATCTTGGCGCACAGGCGAAGGGATTTGTCAAATCATCGTACAAGAGCGGGCTAAGCCCCACTGAGTACTTCTTCCACAGCATGGGCGGTAGGGAGGGACTCGTTGATACTGCGGTTAGAACATCACGCTCGGGCTATATGCAGAGAAGATTGATAAACGCACTCGAAGACCTGCGGGTAAAGCATGATGGTAGTGTGAGAAATGCTGAAGACATAGTAATACAACTTAAGTATGGTGAGGATGGTGTTGACCCTTCACGAAGTGTTGGTGGTAAAAACATAGACGTGGTTGATATTGTGGAAGAAGTTCTACGCAGAAAGGAGGTGGCAGGCGTTGGCAAAGCATGATACCATAAAAGCGCTCATGCGTAGGGGTGTGGAGGAGAGAATAGCGATAATTTTGGCAAATGCTGGTATAAAACTCGAGGACCTTAAAAAGGCGGCGTTAGAGGATGTGGCAAGGTATATACCACCTGAAAAAGCTTTTGAGGTTTTAAAGAAAGTCGGGAACAAGAAGGTAACAGAGAAGGACCTTGAGGAGGTCAAAAGAAAGCTTCAAGAAAGAAGAAAGAGGATAAGGAAGAGAAGGATAATTGAAAAGATTGAGATTGACGAAAGCATAGAGATTCCAAAAAAGATTGAGGAGCCGAGTGATGAGGAAAAAAGAATAATGGAGATTGGAAGAAAAATGGGTGTGGAACTTCCGATGTCGGTGGTTTCCGACACAGCAAAGATACTGAAGGATAGAAAGGTGAGAAGTAAGAAGGTTATGGAAGAAGTTGTGAAAAGAATTGTGGAGAAATACAGGGAACGTGTTGTTGACGCCCACGAAGCCGTGGGAATTGTTGCTGCCCAGTCTGTTGGTGAGCCAAGTACGCAGATGACCATGCGCACATTTCACTATGCAGGTGTGGCGGAGATGAACGTCACACTAGGTCTTCCAAGGTTTATAGAGATTGTAGACGCTAGGAGAACTCCAAGTACGCCAATGATGGAGATACATCTCAGTGATGATATAAAGCATGATAGGGAAAAGGCTAGAGAACTTGCTCTTAAGATAGAGACAACGATACTTCACGACATTGCAGATATTGAGGTGAGCATTGAGAACATGGAGATAGTCATACGCTTAGACGAGGAAAAGATGGCAAGGAAAATGGTGAGTGTTGAGGATGTTGAGGAGAGTTTGAAAAAGAACAGGATACTTCATGCTAGGTATGAGATAAGAGACAAGAATGTCATTGTGGTAAAGGTTGATGAGCCCAGGTATAAGCGCCTTTATCAGTTCTACGAAGTGGTGAAGAACCTGAAGATAAAAGGAATACTTGGGATTAAACGGGCAATAATTCGTGTATCACGGGATGATGGCTATGTAATATACACTGAGGGCTCAAATTTGGCGGCGATACTTGATATGGAGGGTGTAAACCCAAGGAAAACAAAAACAAACAATATTCTTGAGATTTATGAGGTATTGGGTATAGAGGCTGCTCGAAACTCTATAATTGAAGAGGCAATAAGCACTTTGAGCGAGCAGGGATTAACTGTAGATATAAGGCACATCATGCTCATAGCAGACATGATGACAAACGATGGCATGGTAAGGGCTATAGGGCGCCATGGCATATCTGGAAGAAAGAAGAGCGTTTTATCAAGGGCTGCGTTTGAGATAACCGCGCATCATTTGCTTGAGGCTGGTATTAGAGGCGAGGTTGACCCGCTGCAGGGTGTGGCGGAAAATATAATAGTGGGGCAGCCAATAACCCTTGGCACAGGCGCAGTAAAGCTTATTTACAGGCCAAAGAGGTGATTTATTCATGGACATAGGCAGAGAGTTAAAGATTGCGATAAACACAGGAAAGGTTTACTTTGGAGTGTCACAGGCAAAGAAGGCTGTGCGCAAGGGAGAGGCAAAACTTGTAATTGTTGCTAAAAACTGCCCTGAGAAAATATCAGGGGCAAGAGTTTATGAGTACCCAGGGACAAATGTGGAACTCGGCACAGTATGCGGTAAACCCTTCCCCATATCTGCCGTTACAATAGTGAACGAGGGCGAGTCCAAGATACTTAGGTTGGGGGAGTGAAGTGGTTGCTGAGGTTGGACGGTGAAGCACTTCAGTACATACTACTTTTCGAAGCAACAACGGGTATTGAGGCGAAGGATTGTGTAGTATATGAGGACACAGTTATTTTTATAATACCAGAGGGTAAGATTGGAAGGGCTATGGGAAGGAAGGGCGAGAAGATAAAAAAACTGAAAATCAAGATTGGAAGAAGCATAAGAATAATAGAGTTTTCACCCAACCCTGAGCAGTTTTTACTCAATTTCTTCAAACCCTACGGTGCGAGAAGGGCAAAGATTGAGCAGCAGGGGGGTAAGGTTTTTGCCGTGGTTGAAGTGCCTGTGGGGAATAAGGCAAAGGCTATAGGTCTTGGGGCAAAAAACATAAAAATTGCAAGGTATGTGTTCAACAGATACTACAAACTCGATGGAATATACATTGAGGCTCATGTTGGCTGATGTTAAAAAAAATCAAATCCTGCATTGCCCTGCGCACTGATGCGTGTTCTTTTTTCGAGCCTTTGGTTTTTTAAAGTGTGATTCTATAAACTCTGACCCAAAGGTCACCATACCTTATAATCCTTTTATCAATGTTTGCACAGTCTGAAAGAAGATTTTCTATTTGATTGCTCGGTGTTATTACAATAGCAGTGCCCGAGAAGTGTGATCGTAGCACATTTGCAAATCTTTTCATGAGTGCAGTTGCTTTTTTCGCGGAAGATATTCTCAACCCATAGGGTGGATTTGTGATTATCCAACTACCATCAAAAGTCTGGCAGTACATGCACCCATCACCATGGACGCATACGGCTTTATCCTCAACACCAGCCGCTCTTAGAATTCTGCGGCAGCAGTCCACGTGCTTCTTGAACAGTTCAACACCCACCGCCCTGAAATTCCCATTGCTAACGCCCTCTAGCAAGCGCTCCCGTATTTCAAGCATGTATTCGCGGTCGAAAAATGCAAGTTTTTCAAATGCAAATTTACGATCCACATTTGGAGGATATCTTAATCTTTCCCAAAGCCCTTCCACAAGTATTGTGCCGCTGCCGCAAAACGGATCCAGCATTGTATCTTTCCAAGAAAGCCACATACTCATGAGTGCTGCGATTGTTGGGCGAAGAGGAGCAGGATGATTGCACACCCTGTAGTTCCTTCTATGCAATGACTCGCCCGTTGTGTCCAAGCAAAAGTAAAAACGATTGCCATGTATCCAGCCTTTAAAACTCACATCAGGCTGTGTAAGATTCACTTTATACCCCTGAGAGTGTATAACAGCACCAATAGCAGAATTTGCGTCTATGCTTCTGAAATTGTGCACCCCAAACCTTTTGAATCTTACCTCAAACGTGCAGTCTTTGCCAATATAATTAGAAAAATCCACACGGGAGAGTTTTTGCTTAATTTCTTCTAGGCTGGTAAAGTCCCCCATATCAATGAGCAATCCCACCCTATGCACCGTTCTGGAGCCCATGTTTATTGCGTAAATTAAATCTAAATTCCCCTCAAACACAACCTTACCATCCATTATTTGCAGTATTTTTGCTCCAAAACTTACGAGTTCTCGAGCACATATATCCTCAAAGCCATACACTGTTGTTGCAATCATACGCGTTTTCAAGTCATACCACCCACTTGTTAATGCTAAGCATCGCGTATTGCCAACTGCAAGATAAAAACTTTAATAGTTTTTTGATAATTTAGTCTTGAGGTGAACGGTAAAGATGACTGGGATAAGGCGTCTAATTCTGGACGTTCTCAAACCTAGAGAGCCATCAATAATAGAGATTGCAACAAAGCTCAGCACCTTGCCTGGTGTGGCTGGAGTAAATTGCATGCTCGACGAGGTCGATCGCGAGACGGAGAGCATAAAAATAACAATTGAGGGTGCTGATATAAACTACGAGGACGTTAAAAAAGTGCTTGAAGCCTGCGGTGCAGCCATACACTCCATCGACGGCGTATCTGCAGGAAAACGTTTGGTGGAGGATGTGGAAACCCTCCAGGATAGGTAAAGTATTGCGTGTATCAGTCAACGTAGTATCTCTTGAGTTACTGTTAGGTTAATGCTCAGAACAAGCGTACCGTTTGGGACTGCATCATCTATGCACTCTATATCGCTGTTGTCAAATACAAGGTAATATATGTCATCCCCTGCAAATACTAAGGTTTCGTTTACTGTGCTTATATTTTCCCAAGCCTTCCATGCAGCGAAAGATAGAGATTTGTTTACATACACATTTTGATACTCAAAGTCGAGCATTACATAGAAATCGAATTTTTTGCCGCTAGCAGAAGATGCATTCACCTCTATACATGCGTAGTCATAAATATCCAAGGGTATAAAGTAATGTCCACCATCTTCCACAGTAACAGTACGGTTGTAATACTCCACGTTTCTATGCACATAAGGCCCAAGTTCGCTGTAGAATATTTCCGTGAATACAAAGAAAGTGAGAAATGATGTTATTATCAATAGCACAACCACAATTACGCCTATTAGTGCTGGGTTTTTTCCTCTACTCGGCGGCATATAACGAAGTGTAGTCCTTCCTCTCGGATAAACATACGGTTGTATGCTGTAGTATCTCCACATACTTACCACTAATGCACACCTATCTATACAACATTATCCGCCCCCATGCTAAAAACTTTTTCATCTCGCTAAGGATTATTACATACACGCCAGGGCATGGATCATGCTGATGCACATAATGCGCGGAATGCGTAGTAAAAATGTTTTTATATGTGTGCCTATTTACATCGAACATTTGGTTTAAAGGGGGATAGAAAAAGTGATACACAGCATGCCGATATTTGACGATGTGGGGCGGTTGTTCGGCACAATTGTTTATGAGGAAAGAGGGGGCAAGAAAAAAATATTCTTCAGAATGCGCGACTCAACAATAATTGACGTGCCCAATCTTCCCAAGTTTTTGGAGTTTCTAAGAAAGAACGAGATACCTGATGAGGAAATAAATAAGGCGTTGCGTTTTTTCAATAAACATATGTTGGGCATGATGTTTTAGGCAGAAAGTGTTATAAGGTGCTCTATCCCTCATTATCCCGCCATGCGCATTCTTTACCACGATGAAAAAGATGGAGCGCTGGGTTTGCGTGTAGATACACTTGATGATTTATGGTATATATACAACATTATAGGGGCGGGGGATAAAGTATATGCAAGGACTTTGAGGCGGGAAAGCAAAAATGCTCATGATAAATTAAGGAGCGATAGAGGAGAGAAAAGGCCCGTATATCTAGGTATTGATGTTAAAGATGTTGAATGGCACAAATTTGCCGATATTCTGCGTATAAGGGGCATAATAATAGAGGGCCCCGATAAGGGGTCGTGGCATACAATAAATGTTACCCCCGGTGTTGAACTCAAGGTTGTTAAGGAACAATGGAACGAGTGCGATAGAGTGCTGTTAGCAGAGGCTGTGAAAAGAACCGAGCGTCCCACACTAATATTTGTGTCCATGGACGATGAAGAGGCAACAATAGCGTACTTGCATGACTATGGTGTGAGAGAGGTGGCGAGAGTTGCAAACCCCAACACTGGAAAAATGATGGGTGAACGGGACATGAAGGAGTATTTTGGTCAGGTTATGTCTAAGGTCAAAAGCATGTCAGGGATTAGTAATGCACAAATAGTTTTGATAGGGCCGGGCTTTGCGAAGGAGGAATTTTACACGTACATTAAGGAGAAGGGCGAAGGTGTAGGTAGGGATGTTAAGGTTTTCTCAACGTCTCATGCTGGCATGAACGGTATTTATGAGGCTATGAAGGGAGGTATTGGGGAAAAAGTTTTGGGTGATTTGAGGATAAAGAAGGAGGTTGGGCTTGTTGAAAGGCTGTTGGAGTGCATAAGGGAAAGCGGGAAAAAGTGCGCTTATGGTCTTGGTGAGGTGCAAAGAGCGGCCGAGTTTGGCGCGGTTGATATCCTGCTTGTGATAGATAAGATTGTGAGAAAGAGTGAGGTGAACGAGGTAATAAAACTTGTTAGGAAAGGCAGGGGCACTGTTTATATTGTGAGCTCGCATCATGAGGGTGGGAGAAAACTGGAAGCACTTGGCGGTATTGCGGCATTGCTCAAGTACAGTATAGAATAGATAATAGTCCCCTACAAGAAGCACAATAAAAAATGCTAAATGCCGTTTTATTCAAAATATAATCACTTCTTTCTCCTTTTCGTGCACGCCCTGTAATAAATAAGGGGGTGGTGCATCCACTCTTTCTTGCAAAGATCGTCCCCACCGTTGCACAAACCATAGGTGCGCATTGTATTGCACTCAGGTGGAAGGTATTCCTTTCCAGATATTTTACCAGTGATATGGTCAATCTGATATCTTGCAATTCTATCGGCAAAGTCTGAAGAACGTGCAAAAATCTTCAGTATTTCCTCGTTACTCATCCCTATATAATGAAGAAACGCTGTAAGTGAGAATCTCCCCATATGGGGGACGTTTTCTCCACGCTCTATACTTGCCATGATTTCCTTCATGCAGGGCGGAAAACACTCAAATTCCACATGTTCTGTGTCAATATCGGAAACAAAACTCTTATCTTTTGTATCATCCAATATATCCATGACTTCCCATATATACGGCGATAGTGCTTCTGCAATATCATTATCCATGGGTAGGGGTAACTGCTCCTCTATCATCCTCGTAATCCTCTCCCTGAACAGCCTTATAAGTCTCCTAGCATTCACAATCACCCTGCCTTTCTGCACCCTCTGGTGTACGAGTTTATACTCCATGGCATGCAATGGTGTGGCCATGGTCAGATAGTCGCATATATGGAGGGAAAAATCATCCCCCGCCGCTAAGCAATCAACCCCAAGGCTCTCTGCCATTAGAATAAGAAAGTTAGATGCCCTTCTTCTTCCCGCTTTTTTATATTCTTCATAGTCTTCATACATCCTCCTTTCCATTCTTGTAGCTTCTGCAAGGGCGTACTTTCTTATCAGATAGTAATCGCCAACCGCGGACACAATCATCCTAGCCACAGGATACGATAAGAGTTCAACTTTTTTCTCGTACTCTGTGACCAAGGATACCTCACCAATATCGCCCATTTGCAGTGCATTCACCACCCTCTGCCTACCCCTGCTCCTAACAGCCTCGAACGCAATATCAGAGATAACATCCTCTAGTTCAACACCAAGCCCTCTGATGTACTCGACCGCACCTTTCATGAACGGATATCTTGCATACAGGCGGAGGGTGGGCATTGCTTCTCGTCCACTTATGCGATTTCGAATATAAAATATACTTGGAGGAAAAAACGCGTTTTTAGGGCACTCAAAGTTTATAACCTAAAAAGTATATATAGGTGCGATGGCTGGTGGAAAAAGGGGCAGTTTTGAGTCGAGACCTATAGCGGAAATTTTGGCTGAAAAGCAGAAAGAAATATCAGTTGCCGAGTTTTTTGAGAGAAACAAGCATATATTGGGCTTTGATAGCCCAACTAAAGCGCTAATTACGTGTGTTAAGGAGGCTGTGGATAACGCCCTCGACGCCTGTGAGGATGCCGGAATATTACCAGATATAAATATCCACATAAAAAG
>Ga0180302_10001658_pt1 | contig 10635 bp, 8 predicted proteins | sample GuaBasSediGuay17_FD_121794 | JGI IMG/M metagenome (GOLD analysis project Ga0180302, IMG submission 121794) | Subseafloor sediment microbial communities from Guaymas Basin, Gulf of California, Mexico - Guay17, Core 4571-4, 12-15 cm | ecosystem: Environmental > Aquatic > Marine > Hydrothermal... | reverse complement strand
AGCAAATTAGTCAAGAACATTTTTTCTCATAAGATACCTGTCGAAGTGCTGCCCTTCTCATGGACCTCTGTAACGCTATTCCTCAAAGAAAACCTGGAAGCCAAGGCTGAGATAAGGATGTCGAGAGAAGGTAAGGTAGGGCCAATAACTACCGACAATGGGAACTTCATAATCGACGTATATATAGGAAAGAGAGGCTTAAGTCCGGCAGAGCTGGAGAGAGAGGTGAAGCAGGTCCCAGGAGTAGTAGAGGTAGGCATATTCTCATTAAAAAAACCTAAAAAAGTCATCCTCGGCTCAGCCAGCGGCGTTAAAGTATTAACAAGGTGATGGCGTTTTCAAGAGTTTTGATCTATTCTCAGAGCTTACGAGTCCCTATTACCTATGCTTTCTCGGGCAAGGCTTAGTACCCTATTAACATCCCATACTTCAATGTCCTCTTCTGGTTCTCTCTCCAGGGCACTCCCGTTTGGGACAAGTAGTATCTTCTTGCACTTAAATCTATTAAGCTTTTCCTCCACCTTCCTTATCTCGCTCTTAGGTATGAATCTCCTCCACTTAACCTCAGCTACCACTTCAAGTCTTTTAAACCTTAATAGGGCTATGTCCACCTCCAACCCCTTTTCCTCAATTATATTGTGTTGAAGCCCGAGAGCCTTCACGAGCAGATTTTTCAAAAACCGCTGTACATGGATAGGTACCTTCTCGTCAACGACTTTTCTGATGAACTCCTTCGGGGTGTATACCTCGGTGTAAGAGTAGTTTTCCTCTAAGTAGTAGTGAAGGTCTAGCAGCGGCGACTTATGAAAGTATTTAAATCTCTTCTTGCCGTAGACCTTCACCTTCTCAAGCATCCCCATCTCAACTAGTATGCTTAAGTACCTCTGTAAAACGCCGGGATTATCCTTAGCTAGAATCCTCCTTGAGAACAGCAAGGTCGATATCTCGCCGCTTACGTTCCTGCCATCGGCTATAGCTTTCATGATCCCCTCGTAAATGTTAGTTAGCTCCTTATCCTCCTCAGTAAATATCTCTCCAACTAGCTCTCTAATCACCATGTTATTCTCAGCCAGGTAATTGACAAGGAGCCCCCTGATGTTCCCATTATATAGCGGTATGAGGATCACCTCTCTTAGATAAGTAGATGCCTCCACTAGCTCACGATCACTTAACTCCTTGGAGAGCTCCACCAGTATCTCTCGTTCATCGACAAGCCCTATCCTTATAGGGGTGACTAGCCCTAGCAGGGGACTCCCCTTACCTAACATTCGTTTAGCAAGCCACAGAGTAGAGGTTATTAGTACTAGCTTTCCCCTAACCCCCACAGAATGCAGGAAATCTAGGAATGAGTCAGGCAACCTATGAAACTCATCGATAACTATACTTTCACGGCCAAGTATCTCTCTGAAAACCTTAAGGAATTCCTCGAAGGAGTAAAGCTCCATGCTCCTAATATCCCTTACTGTGGAATCCCTATTGACGAAGAAGAACCTATCAAAGTTAAGAAAATTACTGACAAGGAACGTCTTGCCGGTCTTCCTCCTACCGTAGACAAGTACCCAGGGACCCCCCTTTCTAATCCTCTCAATATCTATTTTCCTGGAAATAATTCTCATAAAAATAATTCTCATGAAAATAATTATTAACTTTACGCTCTATACTGATTTTGATATTATTACTTAAGGAGGAAGCTAGAAGAAAATTAGAGAAACTTATTTATATGTTTCTATAGAAAGTTAGGGTAACAGGGGTACTCAATAATGCCTATAGAGATAGGTGAGGAGACCCTAGGACATGTCAAGAGGATGTTTGGAGCTATAGAAAACGATGTGAAGATTTACTTTTTCAGAAAGGAAGGTGAGTGCATGTATTGCGATGATACGGAGCAGATACTTGATACTCTTGCAGGGCTCTCAGACAAAATACACATATTAAAGTTAGGAGAAAGGTCGAAAGAGGCGCGGAAGTACGGTATACCCATGTTCCCAGCTATATTAATCCACGGTAAACATCCTTATAACATAAGGTATTTTGGCATACCTGCAGGATACGAATTTGGCGCGTTTGTAGAGGACCTAATCGATGTATCAAGAGGAGATGTCGACATAGAACCTGAATTAAAAAACATAATTAGGAAGAGGGTAAGGAGACCCTTAAGGATAATGGTTTTCGTTACCCCTACGTGTCCCTACTGCCCGTTAGCTGTCAGGACGAGTCATAAGCTAGCTATAGTTAACGACTTAATAACAGGCGATACGATAGAGGCCCTGGAATTCCAGGAGTTGGCGAGTAGATACTTTGTCTACGCAGTTCCTAAGGTAGTCATACAGGTAGGTAGTGAGGATAAAGTAGAATTTGAAGGTCCTTTACCTACACAGCACTTTGTGGAGAAGATACTCGAGGCTTTGGGAGAAGATGCCTTATAATACCTTCATTTTTTACTGATCTCGTTAACTAAGCTCTCAGTTTTCTCCGCTATCCTCTTTACAAGGTCCAACCTTTCCTTGTTAGGATTCTCAACGCTGATCCTTAAGACTCTCTCTCTAAAATCAGGCCTTATATAGGCCCAGTTAGGGCCTTCGATTACTTTAATACCTATGACTGAGACGAGTGTCTGATCAAAGACTGAAGATAACATATCCAATATGTTTACGAAGGAGTTATCTCCCACGCTAACCTTTACCTCATACTCCTCGAGCTTGGGTATGTTCTTCCTAATCTCTGAAAGAGCCCTCTCTCTAAGGGATAGTTGCTCAATTATCCTAGCTAGTGATAATACGCCATCAGGAGAAAGCGAGAATGATGGGAAGATGAACTCTCCTTTATCCGTAGCTGCGAGTGTGGCTTTTACTCTTCTCGCATACCTAGCTACATCCCCTGTAGATCCTTTAACCCTAATTATCTTTATCTTCTTACTCTCAGCAACCTTATTGACAGCCATCGACGTAGTACTAGAGATTACAACCTTTGAGCCCTCAGGTAAAAAGCTAAGCATTAGGGATATAGTCTCATCTGGGTTTAACGGCACACCTTTATCATCTATTAAAACTATCCTTGAAGCATCTGCACAAAGCGCCACACCCAGGTGAGCTTCGGCCGTTCTTACTATACTTGAAAGGTTGTTTAGCGCCTCTGGACTTGGAAGATGCCTCACACCTCTCCTTAATGGAGGCTTGTGAGAGTTTAACGTTATAGAATCAGCACCTATCTCTGATAACAAATCTGGGACAACCTCTGACGCTGGACCGAAGTTTAAGTCGATAACTATCTTAGGTTCAAAACTTATTATCGGATCTATATCAAGAATGCTTATCACTGCAGCTACGTATATATCATGTATATACTCAGCATACGAAACCCATCCTATTCTTCTCGGTATAGTCCTAACAACATGTTTTGACTCGTAAAGTCTTACCAATTCCTTGGTTCTTTCAATGGTTATCTCAGAGCTTTGAGCATCAAGGAACTTTACTATCACACTGTCTTCTTTAGCCACTGATACTGTGAAGTGTATACCTGCCTTAGCTCCAAACCTTCTTATGGCAAAAGCCAGCTCCGGCAATGTGGCTCCGTGAAAATCCATTATAGTCACTCCTGTAGACATAAGACCTGCCGAGAACGCCCTCTTTAGCATCCTTGAGGGAGGATAAAAGTCTCTAGCTGTAACCACTAAGGTACCTTCTCCGAGCATAGTTCCCAGAACTGCACCAAGCTGAGCCATACTTTCCGGTGTCAGATCTACGTTAACTATTCCTCTTATTCTTCCAGGCTCATATCCTAGGGTTAAGGGAAGGCCCACTCATTTATCACCTTATAACTTTAACCCCTAAAACTTTTCTTAAAGGGTAAATTATTTTTCCTCTTTCTATTAACATATTACTATTTATAAATACTCCTTCGCCTATTACCACCTCCTCATCTATTCTAACATTTTCACCTAACTTGACATTACTCGCTAATATGGCACCCTTTACCAGAGCGTCTTTACCTATCCCCACACAGTCCCATGCAACGGAATTAGCTATTTTAGCTCCCTTTCCCACGTAACACTTATTCCCTAAAATGGCATAAGGCCCTACAACAGCACCCTTCTCAATAAGCACATCCTTACCCACAGCTATTGGCGGTATGATCTTGGCCCCCTTCTCTATTACTACGCCATCATCCAGCCATATTCCATTTTCTTTGTGACCTAGAGGCTTTAAAGGCCTTACCTCACTATTCAATAGGTCTATGTTAGCTTCTAAATATTGCTTTAAGACTCCTATATCCTTCCAGTATCCTTGCGCTATCCAACCGTTTATAGTGTAATTGTTTTCTACCAGGTAAGGAAATACATGTCTGCCCCAGTCCATGAGCTCCGGGTTATCATCTAAGATGTCAAGTATCTCCCTTTTAAATGCGTAGATACCGGTGTTTACGAGATTTGCATAGAAGGCTCTAGGTAGCCTATGTTTAGAGTACATAAACCTCATTAGATAGAGTTCGACGCTGTGAGGCTTTTCAAGGAACAAAGATATCTTAGAATCATCACTGAGCACTACAACACCATACCCTAGTGGATTATCTGTCTCAACAAGAGCTATAGATGCTATTCCCCCTCTCTTTTCGTGAAATTTAATAAATGAACTAAGATCGATATTTGTCAGAATATCGCCCATAATTACTATAAAATCTTCATCAATAAGACTCCCGCACTTTCTGACACCATCAGCTGTATCCAGAGAATTTATGTTTGGAATACGTATCTCAAGTTCCAGTGAATGCCCAATCTTACTTATGTATTCCCTTATTTTATCCCCCATATAGTTTACTATTACTATGACTTTCTCAAAACCGTCGTTTTCAAGCAATTTAAGTATATGATGTAAAAGTGGTAAATTACCTACAGGAACTAGCGGTTTAGGAAGAGATAACGTTAAAGGTCTTAATCTTGTTCCTTTACCTCCAGCTAGAATGACGGCTGTTCGTACCATAAATCCCATATGAAAAGTTCTTTATGGTGTCTTATATTCTTAAACAGAAAGTTTTTAAGAGGTAGATGCGACCATTGAAATTTGGTAATCTTAGACTCAAAAATAGATTGGGAGTTAGCAGCGAGAATGTGATTTATACTGATAAATTTTATAAATGGATAATAAATAACTATAAGCCGTCTATCGTCTTTTCTCCAACATTCTCCAAAGTTGATCCTTTAGAAGAGCAAGGGAGAATCTACGCTAGGGTGGCTGTCGCTCAGTTAAGCGTAGATGGTTATCTGTTTTACCTCAGACCACTAAGTATTAAGAGGCATAACGTCAAAAAAGTAATAGATTTTAGGGATGACACGATCACACTGATAGCATCGATATATGGAAGAAATTTATTGGAATGGGAGGAACTAATAGAGTTCTCTGAAAGAGAGGGGTTTGACGGGTTAGAGATGGATCTAAGCCTTGAACCTCTATTGGGAGAAAAATACATGATCTCCAACTTGGTATCCGAGGTACGTTCAATGACTAAGCTTCCGTTCTTTGTCAAGCTTCCTGTTTCTGCGGTTAGTAAAAATCAGGAACTTATTCATCTCATATCAAACATTGACGGACTGGTGCTGACTCCTCGCCTAGTATACTCGGTAGGTCATCATTTGCTGAGAGCTTGTTCCACTGATCTCTCGAAGCTAGCTTTAGGACTCCTGATGTCTATTGCTAAGGAATTAAAGAACACCATTGATGTAGCCTTCATTAGTGATCTACCGCCTAGAGATATAGAACCCCTCATTGATGAGTTAAATTTGATACTATATGACATGGTCTTTTTGCTTGAGTACTTGGGTATAAGAGGAAAGATAAGCATTAACATTAGGGAGCCTATGCTAAGATGGCCATCCATCCCAAGGAACATGAAGCTTACCATACTCTCGGACAAATTACCTTTGTGTAGGGTTGTATGTCCTAACGGCTCTATACCTGAGACACCATTAGAGGAGGAAGAATTAGTAGAGGTAGATGAGAGTTGTGATTTTTGTGGACTTTGCCTTTATCTTTGCAGAAATAACATGAGGTTTACAAGAATATTTAAGCCTTAAAGCTGTAGGATGATAGAAGTTTTCTCTAGAGCATGAGATAGAAAAGAGGCTCCGCCTCCTCTTCGGAGGATATACCAAGGTAGGAATCACTAAGTTTCCTAGCAGCTTTCCTAAGCTCATCCATCGCAACGGGCGGGGTTATATCAAGTTCCTCACATGTCACCTTCCAGCTTTTGCCCTGTAAAACTTTAGTTATGAGAAGTAGCTCTTGAATCTCTGAAAGCTTACACCTAAGATTCATGAAGTGCATTTTTGCCAGCTCTACCATAACGTCCATGCAATTCTCTACGGTCATGTCCCCCCAGGCATAGGACATAAACCTCGCTAACTGGTATTTAGTAAGAGGCAAGTCACAGTTTATAGGGCCTATAGAATAAAGTAGCATCTTTGCAGTTCGCGGGTTTAAATCATGGTAAGGTTCAGGCATTGATCCAAGCAGTTTTCTCTTAAATTCTGAGGAAAAGACGTCAATGTACTCTTTTACTCGGGATGATAGTGGCTTTACTACTATTACTGAATATTCACCACTAACGGGGTTTCTCTCAGGGCTTATATGAACAGGTATGTATCCGTTCTTTACCCAAAAGTTTAGTAACTCTCTCGTAACCCCAAATCCTGCACCTATCCAATCGTACCCGTTTTCTTTAGCCTCCTTCTCCACCATCTCCAATGCCTTAGACCCAAGTCCCCTACTCATAACACTGGGATGTGTGGCTATCCTAACTATCCTTATACCCTTAAATTTACCAAAACCAATTAATTTGTAGTGTTTAATTAATCGATCAGGAATTATGTTCCCTAATATCCATGCTCCCTTAGCAGAGTCCCTAGCTAATTTATCTTCGAGAGGACCTTCCTCAGCTAATTCCAAGGATACAACTATTTTCCCTGATTTAAGTCTAAGAGCTCTTATAAAGTGGTGAGGTGCGTCCATCATCATTCCAAGGTCGTTAGGATTGTTCCTGTAATGAGCCATGATGTATATCCCGATGAATTCCCTAACCAGCTTCTCATCCTTAAGAAAGAACTCCTCTAGGTCGGGTATGAAATACTCAACTTCTCCTTTTTCGATCATCTCATAATCTCTCTCATCAAGGGTTGCTGGTTCAGCGTCAAGCAGTAATAGGTCAAATGCCCATCTTTCTATCGGATCATTAGTAGAGTATCTTATGGGTCTCTCCATTTCATATTCTTTAATATCTATGTCCTTTAACTCCCTTAATCTTCTAAGGAATCTAACAGAGAAGCCCCTGCCAGCTCCTTCATACCCATGAATTGTAGAGGAATATATTACTCTATCGAACTTCCTTAGTAAGGCGAACAGCATAGGTACGTGGAGGGCTGCCGCTTCGTCAACGGCCAGTATATCTCCACTCCTCCTTAAACATGAGAGAGGAGGATAATATTCTACATCAATACCTTTAGAACTCAACGATATTATCTGCCCCTCTACCTCCTTTGTTTCGACTCTATGACCCAGCTTCTCAAGGGCCTTCTTAGCGAACTTCATAAGTTCCTGAACGTTAGACTCGGAAGGTGCCGTGACCAGTATCCTACAACGGCCCTTAGCTTTCCTTATTTTATGAGCTAACCCGCCTAGCCCTAGCCCTACCACTGAAGATTTGCCTCTACCTCTATCAGCGGTAAGCACCAATACTTTTTTCCTTTCGGGTTTTTCATAAAAATCCTCTATTAATGTGAGGACATTGATCTGGTCCTGTGTTATAGCCAGCTTATATATTTGTAAAGGTAGGTTAACTTTCTCAGGGTATGACAAAGCTTCCTCTTCCCGAATCTTAACCTCTTCCCTCCTAGAAAATGAGCGTATGAATACTTTCTCATCTACATCATATACAGCTATGCCATCATGCTCCATGAGCTTTTTAAAAAACCTTCTAACGAATATCTTCCTTAAATCCTCAGGTTTGTACTGAGGCGTCAAGAGTGTAGACTGAAACCTTGTCATTATCTTTAAATATGTTTCAAGTCTTGGCATTAAAAGTACATATAGACCTCCTCCCCTAACGATACCCATTAACTTGCCTAAGTCATTAGGCTCAAGATTGTTAATTAAGTCGATGATAGCTATGTCATATGTCCTTCCAAGCACCTTATCTAGTTCATGATAGGATATGTACTCAGCCTCATAATTAGCCTTGAGTCCTGCCTTAAACATATCCCTTCTAGCTACCCCATCTTCATAGAATGCATGATAAGTGTAAAGAAGCTTTGTTTCTGGTCCACCAAACTTTCTGTAATAGATGTCGGCAACCTCTAGCGCGCCCATCACCAAACCACTGTCTTCATCTCCTATGAGAGCAAGAAGTCTTCTATGTCTAGCCTGCTTAGCAGTTTTTAATTCCCTAACTAGCTTAGCTAGGTCTACCCTTGATAACACTATGCTCTTCATACTATTCTTAACCCTACTATTACACCTATAGGGAGGCTAAAAACCTGCTCTAAGAGGATCCTCTGGTTTAATAATCTCCCGGAGGAATACAGTCGCATACATACCTTTTCTCAACGTAAAATTTAGCACAACACATTCCTCATCTAAACTATACTTGAGATCTTCAGGCATAAAACTAGCGACTCTTAACATACCCTTTGTGGCCAGTTCAGGCATGTGCTTGATCTTGAAGTCCCTGACAGAGATCTTCTGTTCCTTTAATATCTCCTTTTCTATCTCGCCCTGAACACCTCTTGCGGGAATCGTATTATATCCATACACGTTGAGAGCTAGACTACATATTCCTCTAGAGATGAATTCGTTGACCTTATCCACATTGGCATCGTTTACTCTCATTATACCTTTCACAGAAGTCTTACTTTTATCTTCAAAAACTATTACTATATCTCCTGGCACAGCTCTTGAGAGGGATAAACCCCTTTTTAACCTTAAACTAAGCATCTTATTAAACAGGAATGCCTGGTAAGCCCCTATGAAGAGCCTCCTTACCTCTATTGGAAGGGAACGTAGTGCCCCTATGTAATCTCCAGGATGATTAGCTAGATACCTTATCATCATTCTCTCTTGATGAAGACGTCGGGGAAAGTATGTTAAGGCATCATTAAAATCTAAGCTATCCCTAAGGTTCCTTCTTGCTATTTTAGACCTCTCAGGTTCCTCAGGATATACATGAAACAGAAGCTCCTCTACGGCTTTTTTAAGCTCACCCCTTATTATATGAAGGCCTACTATGTGTGTATTTGGTCTTATAGTACCAAACCTTTGGTATCCGTAGAAATTTGGAACCCCGCCTATCTCTCCTAACTCGTTAAGTATCTTTTTAATCCTTACCTCAGCTTCTTCAGGGGAAAGGTGAACCTCCCTTATTTTTATCTCAAACTCATTCCCATATAACATGCCAGGCTTAAGCTTGAAGGGCCTCCTAAACGCTCGATGAATCTTTACCTTACCTGACGCTCCTACAAACCCTTTAAGATCTTTAGGGCTAACGTCTTTTGCACATGCCAATTGGTAAGTTACAGCCTTACTATCCTTTAACCCGGCTGCACTAAAGATCTTGGAGCTTAACCCCAACTTTCTAGCTACTACTCTAAGGGCGGTGACCGTGTCAACGCCTCTTTTCTCTAGAACAAACCATACGTAATCACCGCTACTTTCATTGAACAAAGCACTAGGACTACACTTGACACCTTCGAGGCTTATCTCTCTGACAATAAAATCCTCAATGCTTAGCTTTATCCTACCTCCTATACCTTCTGTATCGGAAGCATATACTTCAAGCCCTAACAACTTATCTAGCTCAGAATAGGACTCCTTTACCATCTTATAACAGCTTTAACTTGCCAGTTACCTTATCCACAAGCTCCTGAGGTGCAGGACCTATACCTAAGGTTGTTATAGTCCCTGGAGGTAGCTGAGTCAACCCTCTATCCTCAATTAAGGCAGTAGGAAGTCCTAACTTTTCAGCCTCACCCTTAAGCCTTAACAGCTCTTCAAGCCCGCTTACTTTCAGGATGACTTTTTTCTGCCCCTCTTCTAACCACTTGATGAACCACTCAGGCCTCTCACGTCTTGCTTTCTCACACGCACTCACAGAGGCGTGAGCTACCTGTGCAGCGAGCTTTCCCTTACCCATTTTTATGTCTATTCTCACAACGATAGCCTGTTTAAAATTAAAGCTGTTAGTGATGAATCCTACCCTCTCTTATACCCTATCTTTCTTAAGAGCTCGATTCTCCTCTTTATATGGTCCTCTTCTTCTACTCCTAAAGGAGTATAGCCGTCTATTACTCCTATTACTCCTCTCCCTTGATTACTCTCTGCGATAACTAACTGGACAGGGTTTGCTGTAGCACAGTATATAGTAGTTATCTCTGGCACCATCTTAAGCGAGTTGAGCACATTAATTGGCCATGCATCCTTGATGTATACTATAAAAGTATGGCCTGCACCTATTTTTCTTGCGTTTTCTACAGCGAGTTTCCTTAGATCCTCGTCATTGCCATCATGTCTTATCAGCCTGTCTCCTGAGGCTTCACAGAAAGCGAGTCCAAATTTGATATTTGGAACGCTGTTGACAAGCGCCTCGGCTATGTCT
>Ga0180302_10001656_pt1 | contig 10641 bp, 6 predicted proteins | sample GuaBasSediGuay17_FD_121794 | JGI IMG/M metagenome (GOLD analysis project Ga0180302, IMG submission 121794) | Subseafloor sediment microbial communities from Guaymas Basin, Gulf of California, Mexico - Guay17, Core 4571-4, 12-15 cm | ecosystem: Environmental > Aquatic > Marine > Hydrothermal... | reverse complement strand
TCGGCGTGACCCTTGATGAAAACGCCCAACTCATACTGCCTGACCGCCCAGGGCTCGGTCTTGTCCCACGAAAAAACCAACCTTCGTGTCACCGCTGACGCCACACCCTGTTCGCAAACTCGGCTGTGACGGCTGCACACCATCGCCTGAAAGTGAAAATGTGTTGCAAGAATGGAAACCGCAAATTAGGCTTTTGGCGACGCTGCATTGCGGATGAGGATCGCCGTGTTTGGTAGACGGTGTAGAGTTGCGGATACAAGCGTTGTTGTGCTGCTGACGCTTTTTTTCTGTTTCGCCGGCTTGGTGGTCTGGGCAGGTCTCTGCAAGGCTGGTGTGCGACTTGCGACGGAGGGATGGATGAGACGCGAACTGGCGCGCCTTCAATCTCCTCCCAGCACCAGGCAGTTTTGCTTCGCAGTGCTTGCAGACAACAAGACCGGCGGCGGCTGCAGAGAGAAGGTCTTCGTTGAGTGCCTGTGCCGAATCCAGTCGGACCCGGAAATCGCATTTGTAGTGCACATCGGCGACGCCGTCGCCGGCGCCAACCCACAACTCTACAACAGGTTCTACAAAACCGTCAATACACATCTCAAAAAGCCGTTCCTTGTGGCTCCCGGCAACCACGATATCGGATTCTTCACTGTGGACCTTTATGAGCGCTTCTTCGGTATGCGCTATTATGCGTTCCGCTACGGCAACGCAGGATTCGTGCTGACAGACGGCTCCTACCCGTGGGCGTTCGACGCTCATCAGGTGAGATGGCTTAAAGAGACGCTGAAACGGCTTTCTAATCAACGGTTTGTTTTTGTATTCCAGCATCAGCCGTTGATTGATCCGCGAGGCGGCGACAAACAGCATTGCCTGCCGCAACCGTTAGCCGAAAAACTCGCTGACCTTTACCGCAGACACAGCGTCACCTGCCTCTTCTGCTCTCATGTTCACGGCTATTTTGAGGGTGTCTGGCGCGGTGTGCGCTACTATGTGACAGGCGGCGCCGGTGCCGCATTAGCCGGCAAAGACCCCGCACATTTCTTCCACCACTATCTCAAAGTGCGCGTCAGCGAGGATGGCTTTTCAGTGGAGGTGGTCAAGATACCTCCGCTCGGCAGGCGCAGCGCAGGACTCAACTGGTTCTCGCGCCACAAGTTCGAGATAGCCGCAGTAGCATGGCTCGCAGGATGGGCAGGCTTGCTGATAACGGCACTCGTGTTTGTGGTGTTGCTGCGAAAAAAGCGCAGACAGAACCGTGCCAGCACCCCGCCTCGCCGTGCATAGACGCAGGCGACAACAGTTATGCGCCAAGTGGCGTGACGACCGATTTGGCGGCAATCCGCGGATAGACGGCACCGCCAACGTTGACATCGGCGCTTATGAGAAACAGTAACACCGCCGATGCGCTGTTGCCAAACCCCACTGCCCTGAAAGCGTAAGGAGCCCCTTTGCCCTCTTTGGCTTTTGCCCGCATCCACCATCTGATACAATAAGCGCGGTAGGGGATATGATGTGAGCGAGGCGGAGCGTTACAGAAGACTTCTGCGTTTCTTCTCAACATATGAGCCGGAGGAGGAGAACACATTTTTACATGAACTGGCGGACTTTTTAAGCAAGCTGTTGAGTGCGGAAAGGGCATCAGTTTTTCTGCTGTCTGCGGATATGGAGGCGCTGACGGCAGAAGCGGCAATAGGGGTGGACAGCCGCGGCATACGGATTGACAAAATGGCGGGACTTGCGGGATATGTCTTTCGCACAGGCAAACCGCTGATAGTGGATGACGCCTACTCCGATGCACGCTTCCTTCCGGACGTTGACAGAGAAACGGGATTTCGGACAAAAAGCGTGGTCTGCGTGCCGATAAAGCGCCGTGACGGCACACCCATTGGTGTGATAGAGGTGCTGAATCGCCGTGATGGGGTGTTTGGGAAGGCTGATGTGGAGTTGCTGGAGAGTGCGGCGGCGCAGACCGCCCGCGTCGTCCTCTCCATGCGCCGATACCGTTACCTGAAGGAGATGACCCGCAGCCTGCGCGAGGAGAAGACAAGACTCCTGCACCGCCTTAAGCGCGGTCGCGGCATAGACGCCATCATCGGCGTCTCCCCCCACATCCGGAACATCCGCCGACTCATACAGCAGGTCGCCCCCACAGACAGCACCGTGCTTGTGACGGGAGAGAGCGGAACGGGCAAGGAGTTGGTGGCGCGGGCACTGCATTATGAGAGTCCACGGGCGGGAAGCGGCGAGTTCGTTGCGGTCAACTGCGCCGCCATTCCAGAGACGCTCCTTGAGGCGGAGTTGTTCGGCGTTGAGCGTGGCGCGGCAACGGGAGTGGAGGAACGCGCCGGAAAGTTTGAGCAGGCGCATCGCGGCACCCTCTTCCTTGACGAAATCGGCGATATGCCGCCGCCCATGCAGGCAAAACTGCTCCGCGTGCTGCAGGAGAAGCAGATAGCGCGCCTCGGAGCAACCGCCGAACGCACCGTTGATGTGCGTGTCGTGGCTGCCACCAATCGCGACCTGCAGCAACTCGTGCGTGACGGGCGTTTCCGCGAAGACCTCTTCTGGCGCTTGAGCGTCATTGAGATACACCTTGAGCCGCTGCGCAACCGCCCAGAGGATATCCCGCCGCTTGCGGAGGCGTTCCTGAAGGAGGCGTGCGAGCGGTTCGGCAAACGCGTTGAAGGCTTCGCCGAAGGAGTGATGGATGCGTTGCGCGGATATCACTGGCCGGGCAATGTGAGACAGTTGCGCAATGAGGTGGAGCGAGCGGTGCTTCTGAGTTCAGCACCTGTGCTGCGGCTTGAGGACTTCTCGCCCGCCCTGCGCGGAGAGACGCAGGAAGATGGAGGGCTGAATTTGAGGGCGGCGAAGGAACGCCTTGAGCGGCGCCTGATTGAGGAGGCGCTGCGCAGAACAGGCGGCAACCGCACCGCCGCCGCAAAACTCCTCGGCATCACACGCGAAGCACTGCGCAAAAAAATCCTTAAACATAACATCACAAGGAGAAGCAGATGCTGAAGGTCTTTCTGATTCGGCACGGAGAGACTGAGTGGAATGTTGAGGGGCGATTTCGCGGGCGCTGCGATATATCGCTTTCACGGCGCGGTCTGGAGCAGGCGCAGCGCACAGCAGAGGCGCTGTCAAACCTGCGCCCTGCTGCCCTGCTCTCAAGCCCGCTCAAACGCTGTCTCCAGACCGCTCAACCGCTTGCCGACCGCTTCGGTCTCACAATAGAACCGTCAGAAGGACTGAACGACGTCAACTTCGGTGAATGGAGCGGACTGCGCCGCGACGAGGTCAAAAGACGCTGGAGCAGTGAATTCGCCAGATGGCGCAACGGCGACCTGTCCCTTCGCTTCCCCGGCGGCGAATCGCTCAACGACGCAAAAGAACGCATCGCCTCGCTGATTCGCAGCCTTGAGCAAAGGTTTGGGGAAGACGATGTGGTTGTGTGCGTAACGCATCAGGTCCCGTTGAAGTTGATGGTGTGCTGGCTGCTGGGTGAAGCAGCGTTCTGGCGTGTCCACTTTGAACCAGCCAGCATAACCGTTCTGCGAAGAACCAGCCGCCTCTGGCAGGTCGTCACACTCGGCTCCGCTTTTCATCTTGAAGGTCTGCTGTGAGTTGAGGATTCAGCGGAAGGAGATGGGAGGCGAGATGCTTTTCGGCGTGGACATAGGCGGAAGCCACATAAGGGTTGGGCGTGTTGTGGCAGAACGCGTAGTGCAGAGAACGGAGAAAGCGGTGGGCAAAAGTCCCGATACGGTGGCACAACAGATAGCAAGCGCGCTTGCTGAATTGGGAGCGTCAGGAACGGTGCACCTCGGCATAGGATGCGCAGGAAGAATATGCCCGCAAACGGGAAAGGTGCTCTTCTCGCCGAATCTCGGCTGGCGTGATGTGGACCTGGCGGCTGAGGTAGAACGTGCTACGCAGAAAACAGGTCTTCAACTGCTTGTGACGATGGAGAACGATGTGAACGCTGCTGTCTGGGGCGAGTTCAGATGCGGGGCTGGCAAAGGGAAGCGGAACATCGCCGCGGTGTTTGTGGGGACAGGGATAGGCGGCGGGCTGGTGATTGAGGGGAAACTGGTGCGTGGGGCAAGCGGCGGCGGCGCGGAAGTGGGGCACGCACCTTTCGCCGCAGGCGGTGCCAGATGCGTCTGCGGAAGACGCGGTTGCTTTGAAGCATATGCGGGTGGATGGGCAGTAGAAGCGCACTACGAGAAAATGACAGGAAAACGCTTGAAGGCGTCAGAAATCTGGACAAGGCGGCGAGAGGATCCGTCAGCGGCGAAGGTGTGGAGGCAAGCGATTGAGGCGCTGGCACACCTTCTGCTGACACTGTCGGCGATCGTGGATGTGGAAATGGTCGTGCTCGGCGGCGGAATAGTGGAGCGCTGCGAAGGACTGGCAGACGAAGTGGCATCTGCGTACAGGGATCTGGTCGGAGACGGATGGCGTGCTGCGGATGTGGCGATTGCGAAACTGACAAGAGACGCAACACTTGTAGGCGCAGCACTCCTTGCGTTATAATAGGCGTTGTTGGTGGAGGATAAGCAATGCGGCGTGCCAAAAGATGGTTCGGCGACTTCCTGAAACCGGAAAAATCAGAGGAGTCGGCAGGCGAGAAAGGCAAGGAGACCAGGGAAGAAACCTCCGTGAAACCATCTCGGGCATTCTGGCAATGGTTCCTGTTCGGAGTGGTCTGCGTGCTATGCGTTGTGTTTGTGTTTCTGTGGGTGATGGGGCGGCGAGAAGTGGTGGAGGCGGAAGGTCGGGCGAACGCGCTGGCGGATGTTGCCGGCGCCCTGTTTGAAGGCGACTACGCGGCGCTGCGCGAATCGCTCGGGCGCGCACGTGGACTCGGCGTCCCCACAAATGTCGGAAAACTCCTCAACCGCATTGACGCTGCCAGCGTCAGCAGAACAGCATTCGCGCGCCACTTCCTGGCTGTGGCAAAACAGCAACTGCCAAAAGCAGAAGTCAAAAAAGTGTTCTTCGCCGACCTTGAGAACATGGTGCGAGAGCGCCTGCGAAACGCCGACTCCGCAACGCTTAAACGCCTCATCGGTCAAAAACATATAAAACCACTGCTTAAGGAACTGCTGCACTCATGCGACACCGCCGACATAGAAAAAGCGCTCGGCGAAAGAGTAAACGACCTCATCCGCGCACGACTTGAAAAGTTGCCCGACGAGCGCGCTGTGGCAGCCATAGGTCCCAGGTTCAAAAAACTCGTCAACTTCGTGCTCGAAGAGGCGGCAAGCAACTACGCGCTTCTCTCACAAATCCTGCCCCCAAAAACCTGTCAAACACTCGCCGAAACGCTGCTCGCCAACAAAAGCGTGGAAGAGTTGGCGCCGCTGCTTGAGGAACGCCTTGAGAAACTAACAGTCGCTGTAAAAAAGTGGCGCCGCAAAAACCGCGTCCTCGTCGTCCTCAAGGACGGCAAAACGGTTGAAGGCGTGCTGATCAAGATGACCAAAAACGAAATAACCATCCGCAAAGACGACGGCAAAAAGCAGACAATTCCACTTGATTTCGTAAAGGAGATGAAAAAGGGCGCTGAGTGACCACAACACGGCAGCATAACAAACCAGCCCACAAAGCAGCCCCGCATCTGCTCCTCCGCCATAAAAGGCGGTCATCAAAAAGCATCACAAACGCAGACGAATCAGCGTAATTCAAGAGTAACGGCGGCTGAACAGATGGTTGAAAAGCGGACAAGGCGCAGTTAGGATAAATGTGGTCGGAGATGTGCTGATGCGCGAAGACGATATAGTGGCGGAGTTGCTGCGAAGAGGCGTGGTGGAGCAGCAACAATACGCGCAGTGCGCCAAAGAAGCCCTTGCAGCGGGCAAGTCTGTGGTGGACCTGCTGTACGAGAAGGGACTCGTGGACGCCCAAACCCTGGAAAGCCTCGGCTGGAAGGTGCAACGCACAAAAACGGTCATATCAGGTTTTGAAATAGTCGGAGAAATAAAACAGGGCGCAATGGGCAATGTCTACAAAGCGATACAGACATCACTGGGGCGTCTGGTGGCGCTGAAGGTGCTGCCTGCGTGGCTTGCGCGGGACGCCACATATGTGGAGAGATTCCTGCGAGAGGCAAGGGCGGCAGCGGCGCTCAACCACCCCAATATCGTCTCCGTCATAGATGTCGGCGTGGATAGCGGCGTCTACTACATGGTCATGGAGTACGTGGAGGGCGAAAACCTAAAGGATATGATAGCGCGCAGAGGACGGCTGGAAGAGAAGGAAGCGCTGAAATACACGCTGGATATAGCACAGGCACTGGAGGCGGCGCACAAAGCGGGTATCGTTCACCGCGACATAAAACCCGCCAACATCATCATCGCCGAAGACGGAACAGCGAAGTTGTGCGATCTGGGACTGGCGAAGAGACAAGAAGGCGATGCGCAGTTGGCAGGTGCACGACAGATTCTCGGCTCCCCGCAGTACATGGCGCCCGAACAGGTGGAAAACTCCGCGTCTGCTGACATCCGCTCCGACATCTATTCTCTTGGCGTCACACTGTTTCAGATGCTGACAGGACGCCCGCCATATGAGGGACGCAACATATACGAGATAATGGAGAAGCAGTTGAGCGAGCCGCTGCCGGACGTCAGGCGCATAGTGCCCGGCGTCTCGGAAAATGTAGCCCGCCTCATCAGGCGTATGACCGACAAGCGTCCGGAACGCCGCTACCAGACGCCAACGGAATTGATAAAGGACATAAAACGGGTGATGAGCGGGAGGGCACCGCGACCTGCCGCGCCGATACCACGGCAACGCCCCGTATCGCCACGAGTGGAGGCGCACCTTTCCGATGCGATGCGTGTAGCGGAGCACCGCGTCGTCGCCCGCCCCACCTCATCTCCTGTCGGCAAAATCGTCGCCGCCGCAGTTGCTGTCATCGCCGTCCTCCTCCTCATCTCCATCGTCCCTCGCCTCGTCTCATCAACATCTCCCTCCCCAATAAGAAAGCAACCATTAGTGAAGCGTTCGCATACTCCTCCCACCCCCATTCCGCCCAAACCACCTACTCCACCCAAGCCGCCAAAACCATCCACATCCTCCAAATCAGGGATGGAAAGCAGGCGTCAGAACCTGCTACCTGTGATAGAAGAGGTGCTCAGGCGACACAGGCTGAATCGGCGGAACGCGATACTGGCGTTGCGTGCTCTTGCATCGCGCACGCGCCACGAGGAGGTGCAGAGGCAGGCGCTTAAGGTCGCAGAAGATCTGTGCGGTCCGCTCGTGCTGGATTTGAGGCAGGAACTTGAGGCGGCGCAGAAGCCCTCAGACATAGAGCGTCTTATTGAGGAGATAAACGAGACAGCGAAGTTCGTGCGCGGAACGAAATACGAGGCAGAAGTCGCGCGGATTAAGGCGGCAGCGCTCCACCGACTGAACACATCCATAAGCGAGACGGAAACGCACGTTCGCGAATTGGTGGAGAAAGGAAAATTCAAAGCCGCGCAAGAAGCGCTCCGCAAACTCCACGGCGTTGAGCAGGCACAAACCACAGTGAAGGAACTGACCGCTTTGATACAGAGGAAGGAAGCGGAAGCGGAGGCAGCGCGACGCGAGCGCCAACGCAGAAAACAACAAAAACTGCGCCAAGAGATAAAAGCGGCACTGGCGGATCTGAACGCCCAGCACATCTACTCTCTCCTCTCAAAACCTGGTGTTCTCCCCCATGAGCAGACCGACTTCTACCTTGGTATGGCGCAGGCGGCACAGGTCATCCAGCACGCCATAAAAAGCGCACTTACAAGATTGGTCGGCAAACAGGTGCGTCTGCAGACAAGAAAAGGCGAATCGCTGACAGGAATCCTGAATCGGGTGAATGAGAAGGGAATCATCGTTGAAGGCAAACAATACAGGTGGTCCGACATACCGGTATGGCAGATGGCAAAATTCGTGCTGGGGAGGAAACCTTCAGCGCGGCTTGTGGCGGCTTGCCTGTCAATGATGTGCTTCTTCAGGGAGCCAGCGGATAAAGTGGCGACACTATGGCTGCAGGCGGAAAAACTGGGAGTTGACCTGCCTGATGCGCTGAAAGAGTATCTGGCAGCAGCGGTGCTGAGCGCAGGACTCAAACCAGTGGAAACGCTTATGCGACGAGGCAAATACATCAGCGCAGGCGAGCAACTCTCCCTTCTGGTGGAACACTTCAAGGCAACACGGGCGTTTGCGAACCGCAAAGAGCAGATAACCACCTTGATGGAGCAGTGCCTTAAAAAGAGCGGCTTGAAAGCAGCCTTTGCGGGCGAGGTCTCATTTGCCTGCGGAATGGTGCGTGTTCGTTACGACTTCTCCGACCCAGGACAGTTTCAGGATTTCGCCTTCTATCCACAGAGTAAGAAGGAGAAGAGAGAGCCGCAGTGCGAGTGGCGCGTGGAGGACGGCGCGCTTTACGGCAGCGGCAACGGCTGCCTGCGCTGGCTCTGCCCGATTGTCGGCGACGCCAGAGTCCGTCTTATCGCCGTTCCGGTGTCTGAAACCAAGACATTTGCCATACGCCTGTACGATTCGGGGCGCGGCAGGCGGGGACAGTTCATCACCGCCGTCGTATCCCTCCCCATCTACAAGAAGCAAACTGTAGGCGTGCGCAACGGCAAACCAATCGTTGAGTGGGAATACCTCCACGACGAGCATCGCCTGGGCTACAAGAAAATCTCCAGAAGCAAAATGTGGATTAGCAGAAAGCCTGTCCTGAAGCAGGGTAAGCCCGTCATAGTGGAGGTTGCCAAGAACGCAAATCACGTGACCATGAAGATAGAAAACATATCCATAACAGCGGAAATGACAGGTTTCAAGAAGGGGTTCGTGGTTCTGCGCGTTCGCAACTCCACCGTAAAGTTCAAAATGTTAACGATTTACTGCCATCCAGAAACATTATGGGTGCGCTCGCGCTCCCGCTGAATTGCCAGTTACACAACTCTTGCACAAATGTTTCGGAAAACGTCTTGACACTTTGGCAACTTATGTTATGCTATCTTAACGGTGACCATATCGTTTGGAGGAGTCGTCATGGCAGAGTATGAGGACTACCAGGACGAGTTCGAGGAGGGGTACGAAGAGGAACTGGAAGAGGAGGAGATGCTGGAGGAGTATGTTCCTCCAGAGGAGAAGCCGTGGTGGATGCACTGGGCATTGCCGTTTCTGGTCAGTGTGGTTGTTCACATCTTTTTCCTTGTTGCGGCGTTGCTGATCGTCTTTGAGGCATGGAGTGGAGAGAAAACGACGAAGATCATTGAAGTGACCAAGCCAAATGAGATAACGCCACAGGAGTACGACGAGAACCGTCCACGTGATGTCATGAAGACGCCGCTTGTGGACGCCGAAAGAGAGGTGGAGCGTCCGATCATTGAACTGGACCAGGAGAAGCCCGAAACCAAGGACATTCCCAAGGGAACCAGTTTTGACAACTTAAGCAACAAGAACTTGGACTCAACGGGCTACATAGACGCCTACGGTATAGGCGGCGGACGTGCTGGTGCTTATGGTGCCAGATGGGGACACGGGTCGCTGGTTCGTGAAGGTGGCTCACCCGGCACGGAGAGTGCGGTGATAGCGGCGTTGAGATGGCTGTGGCGCCATCAGAACCGACCCGACCCCGAAAAAGGTATGAGCAAAGACGACCCTGAATGCGGCGGTTGGGATGTCGTCAGATTCCAACGCTGGTGCAGAAAGCCCGGCGCCTGCCCCAACAACAACCCCAACAAACCAGGCGCCGTTCCCGGCTTCAATGTCGCCGTCACTGGCTTCGCCACGCTCGCTTTTCTGGGACACGGCAACACACATCTGGCAGGCGACTTCAGAAGAACCGTCAAGATGGCGCTTGAGTATCTGATTCGCCATCAGGACAGCGAAGGCTGGATAGGACGCGAAAGCGGCGTGGATGAGTGGATATACAACCACGCGATAGCGACGATGGCGCTGTGCGAGGCGTACGCGATGACGCAGGACCCCTGGCTTGAGGAGCCGTGTCGCAAGGCGGTGCAGTGCATCATAAATGCGCAGAATCCGGGGCTTGGATGGCGTTACAAGCCCAGAGGCGGCGACAACGACACATCTGTCACTGGCTGGATGGTGCTGGCGCTGAAGGGAGCCAAGAACGCGGGAATCCCCGTTCCCGAGTCGACCTGGCAGGGCGCGCTCAACTGGTTTGACCGCTGCTTCAACCCGCTTGACGGGCACACAGGTTATCAGTCCAAGTTTGACAGGGGTTCTGTGATACCGGGCGTGAACGACATGTACGAGAGGCTGCCGACGATGACGTCTGTGGCGGTGATATGTCGGATATTCTGCGGACAGTCGCGGAAGGACCGTCGCGTCAAGAAGGGAGTTGATCTGCTGATGAAGCATCTGCCGCAGTGGAATCCCGCCCGCGATCCCAAGGCGCTCAAGGTGGACATGTATTACTGGTATTACGCGACATATGCGATGTTCCAGTTTGGCGGACCTTTATGGGACAGGTGGAACAAGGTTTTGAAGAAGGTGTTGTGTGAGCGTCAGAGGAGAGGCGGTTGTGCGGACGGTTCATGGGATCCTGTGGGCAAGTGGGGGATGGTCGGCGGACGCGTATATTCCACTGCTTTGAACGCCTTAACGCTGGAAATCTATTATCGTTAT
>Ga0180302_10001654_pt1 | contig 10648 bp, 9 predicted proteins | sample GuaBasSediGuay17_FD_121794 | JGI IMG/M metagenome (GOLD analysis project Ga0180302, IMG submission 121794) | Subseafloor sediment microbial communities from Guaymas Basin, Gulf of California, Mexico - Guay17, Core 4571-4, 12-15 cm | ecosystem: Environmental > Aquatic > Marine > Hydrothermal... | reverse complement strand
GTGGGCGGTGTTGGTAGCTGCGAAAAGAACGTTGGCGGCTCGACTTTCTGAAGCTGAGGCATGGTCGACGGACTCCAAGAGCCGAAGCCCTGCGAAGACATCAAAGACGGAAACGTCCCCAATGAAGGCCCAGAGACATCCTTTCTGAAGAAGATTGGAGACCTCTCAACGGGAGTTGCTGTTTGGAGAAATACTGGCTCGCCCCTCTGTTGAAGGATCGGTGCATACTCCTGTTCAAGGCTGAAGACACCCTGAACAATCGAGATCGACAGCTGCTCAGGGATACCGCACTCAGCCGTCAAAACCCTATATAGTGTTTCCGCATTATTCTTCACATCCTCCGTGTTATCAAACCTGTAAAGGGCCCACCGCTTCTTGTTCTCCTTGTCCCTGATGCCGGGTGCGGTTTCAATCATCTCGATGAGCCTGCGCCTTTTCAACTCGTTCAAACCCTTCCTTCCGTAAAGGAATACCATCTGCATCGGTGAAAGCTCCTCTTCATGTTTCTCCTCGGCCTTGGCCTTCTCCTCGGCTTCAGCCTTCTTCCTCTTCTTACTCCTTTTAACTTCCTTTACTGACTCCGCTTTGGCAACCTCCTCGGCGACTTTTTCCGCTAAACTTTCCTCTTTTACCGGCTCCTCTGTAGTGCTTAGAGGCGTTATTTCGTCAAATTCTTCCTCTTCACTCATCTATGACACCTGATCACTAAGGGGAGAGGAAAGCTATTTATTTTTCTCTCCAAAAATAGAAGGTGAAGAGCCATGAGGGCCGTAATAGCTGGTGGAGGTGTAGCTGGGGCCTCGTTGGCTAAGTGGTTGCTGAAGCTGGGCCACGAAGTCAAGGTCTACGACGGTAATAGAAAGCTTGGATGTAGGTGTGCATGGGGCTCTTTTAAATCACATCTGCTCGACGAGCTGGAGCCGTTGATAGGGCCATGTAAGGACTTAATCATAACGGAGGTGGAGAACGTTTACTTCAACAAAATACCGGTTAAAATTACGAACCTATGTATCATTAACAAGCCTTTAATGATAAGGCGGCTCCTCGACGGAGTCGACCTCGAAAGAAAGTATGTCAACCTGCGCTTCCTCCGGAAGTGCGATGCCGACCTGAAGGTCTGGGCCACAGGAAAACCTCTAGGTTATCTGCGCGGAGCCCACCTGAGGACGTATCAAGCCAAAGTTGTCCTTGAAGGGCTACAGCCAAACACAGCCTACATTTACTTACACGACACCGCGGGCTATTCTTGGCTCTTTCCGGCATCCAAAAACGGTAAAGTATGGCATCTAGGCGCTGGCCATCTATTCGAGGACCCAAAACTACATTGCAAGCTACTTCTATCCAAATACGGCTTCAAACCAGTCAAGGAGATCTGCCACTGTTCAAGGAGGCTCTTTGTGAGTTCACCAAGCTGGGTTGACCTCTACAGAAACGGCATCGTCGTCGTGGGTGAAGCCGCCGGTGTCGTCGACCCCATTTCAGGTGAAGGCATCCTGCCGTCACTGCTCTCCTCAAGGCTTCTAGCCCAAGGCATAGCCATATATGCAACTCCAAACACCCCGAAAAACTGGTCAACCCTAGCAACAACATACTACGCTGAAAACCTCGTTCAAGCGCTAAGGATTAATGAGAAATCCTTCAGGGTGGCTAAAGGCGCAGTTGGCGCCCAAAACCTCTTGGACATACCCAAAATGCTTAGCTTCGCAAACTTCCTGGTAAAACGCAAAAAACATAAAAGGGAAATAAGGTACGGTGCTGTAAAACTCATCTTCGAGCTTGTTCGCCTCTCCCTAAGGCACGCTCAATAGCTGATACCAGCGGCCTCCTCTTTATCACGTCCGCGATGGATTCGGCGAGCTCCGACAGCGTCATGTCCTTTAAAGGCTTGTTCAGGAGCTTCAAGGACTTGATTTCGTCGCCCAAGACGACGCCGACTTTCTTTTTAAGGCTCTCAACGGCCTCTAGGAGCTTTTCGAGGTCCTCCATGTTCATCCTGCCGAGGGTTGGCAGCTCCACCCCGAGCTCCTCTTTTATTTTCGAGACGAGTTCCTCCTTGTTCATCATTATCAGTTAACTTTATATGAACGCCCTCTACTTAAATATGACGGGTGATCATCGTGTCAGAGGATAATGAGGAGAAGGCAGCTGAGGAAACGAAGGACCTTGGAGCCGAGCTTAAAAAGGCCAGCGAAGAGATAAAGGACACCGTGGGCGGCATCAGGGAGGCTTTCTATGACCTAAGCAATACCGTACGCTCCATGCTTCCGAAACCCGTCAGAGGGCTTATAAGGAGACGCGTCGCTAGAAGGCTGGAGAGGATGAAACGTTGGTTCGCTTAGACCGGATCACACCTCCCCTCCTCAGAAGATATAGAGAACGTCAGTTAATGCCCGTCATAGTTGAAGCTAGGGCAAACATGTTTCAGTCCCTGCGCGACGCTTTAAGGGAGATTGTCCCGATAGCCGAGTTTCAAGCCTTCAGGCGGCCCCTATGGCGGCTCTTCTCCCTGCCTGAGACACCGCTAGCGAAGTGGAAAGAAATGGAAACCTTCGGTATGATAGCGACCGTGCTTACACCAAACCTCATCGAAGAGGTGTCACAGTGGAGAAGCGTCAAGGCCATCTACCAGGACAGGGTCATGTACGCCATAGGGCAGGCCTCGACATCTTGGTTCACAACCCCTCTGAACGAATATAGAACCTTGGAGCTCGACCAGGCAGACCTCGAAGGCTACAGGGGAAGCGGAGTAAAAGTAGCGGTCATAGATACCGGCACCCGGCTGACCCATGAAAGCTTCATCGGCGCCAAACTTAAGATCCTAACGGCAATGCCGGAAAAAGGCGGAGCTGGCCTTGATACATCAGGCCACGGCACCTTTGTAAGCTCAACGATCATCGGCAGAAGGCTGTACGTCCATCAATATAACGCCAACGTCGGCGGCGTGGCTCCGGAGGCCGAGGTCGTTTCAATTCAGGCTTTAGGCTTCGTCGTTGGAGCCGGCTTCGAGAGCGACACCCTTCAAGCCTTGGAAATGAGTTTGAAGGAGGGCTGCCACATCGTAAATATGAGCTTAGGAGCCAAGGATCCACCGCCCGATGAATTTAACCCTTCAGCCAAAGCCATTTCACAGCTCTCGGAGAAAGGGATGGTTATTGTTTGCGCGGCGGGCAACAACGGACCTGACGAAGGAACCATCAACAGCCCTGGGTCTGCGCGGGACGCATTCACGGTAGGGGCCTTTAGCAGTTATGATGGAACCGTTCCCGATTTTTCATGCAGAGGTCCTTCACCTAATGGCGAGGTCAAGCCGGATGTCGTCGCCCCTGGGGTGAACATCCTATCAGCATGTGTAGGGGTGCTGGACACCTTAGAGGACCCTAAGGTTAGGGGGTATGCTATTTTAAGTGGGACGAGCATGGCGTGCCCCATGGCGGCAGGCCTCTTGGCGAGGGTGAAGCAGCTCTTCGACGTCAACGGCATACCGTTCAATATCTACACGGTTAAAGAGGCGTGTAGCCTTAGTGGTGGAGTGAAGGACAACGAGAAGGGATGGGGCTTCATACGGTGGAGCTGGTTCAAAGAGTACGTGGAGACCAAGCGCTAAACAAAAAAATTGAAGATTGTTTTTATCCCCTTCCTCCGAAATCCCTCCTTCTCACCAGCCTTTGAATGTCGTGGAACAGCCCTATGATAGGATGCTCTTCACGCATAGGTGGCAAGGTGCCAGGGGTCCTTTCCCTGACAGCCTGTCTTAAGCGGGTTACCAACGGAAAGTCCCATATGCGATCTTTCGCCATTGGCTCCATTCCCCCGACATCTATGCATCATACATCTATTTAAATCTGACCATGCATCACAACACGAACTTTTATAAACCGCCTCAACCCCTCAAGATACAGAAAATCTTAGAGGAGGTCGCCGTTGAGCTACTCTGATAAACCTTGGATACAGGATGTCATCGACAGGATACGTATCCCTCGAAGGCCGAGGGATGTAGAATACGCCCCAGCAGAGGGTGAAGAGGAGGTCTCCCTACCGTTTAGAATTGAACGCGGTCGCTTTACGACACCTGACAACCGCGTATATATTGTCGAGTTCAGCCGCCCATATTCCGACATCCCTACGGTGGCATGTATAGCAACCGTGAGGGGTGGAGAGGTGTCCCCCGAACCGTTCGCTCCTCCCAGCTTTGACGCTCCAGCCCTTCCAAGGCCATCCGTGAACCTGCCCGAAATAGAAGTGCCTGAAATCTCCGTCCCCGAAATCACCGAGGTACGCGAAGTCGAAGAGGTGCCTGAACCCTCGCTTCCATCCTTAGACCTACCCGACGAGACGGAGCCCAACTGGGAGGAATTGAGACAAGCCCTCTACAACTTCAACAGACAGCGGCTCGACTTCTGGGGCATAACAAACTATCCGCCTTTCAGTTGGATTGCGGACGCCATAGCCTCGTGGAAGACCGACGGCCAGATCGAGGAGCTTCAGTGGTTATGGGATAACATCATTAATAGGAGGATCTTCCAATGGATGAGAAGCACCAAGGATCGGACAGAGAGTTGGGCGGGCGAGCTTACCTCATCGCTTACCAGCTATCTTTCAAATGTTAGGAGCAAGCTGAACGCAACCATCGCTAACGTCGACAGCCTCAGGGACGGCCACACCAACCTGAAGATAGAGATCGAGGACAAGTGGCAAAACATGGTCAACAGCATCAGGGCGAGGTGGAACGACCTTAAGACGCAGCTCGAAGAAAACATCGGTGAGACGTGGGCCGGCGAAATCTTAGAGGCAATCAACAACACGCTTTCAGGCTTCTCCGAAGCCACGAGGCAGGCCTTCGAGGCACAGTCTAGAAGCATCCAGGCCCTCTACACCATGCTAGGCGTGCCCCGAGGCGTCTTCGCCACCCCCGCCAACGTCCACGACGTAACAACAACGGGCTTCGAGGTTCAAGGAATAGCGGGGGCAACCTTCTATTGGCTGTCAATAGGGAGGGATTAAATGTCGCTGATAGAAAGGGCCAAAGAACGCTTCAGCCAAATCAGGGAAAAAATAAGGGAGCGGCTTGCTCCGACACCGTGCGAAACCACATGTGAAGTAGCCTGCCAAGAAACCTGCCAGATAACATGCCAGACAGCTGGGGAGGTAGCTCCCCCCGAGTACAGCCTTACCATTACCGTCACGCCGACCCAAGTGGAGCCGGGGGACATCGTTACGGTCGAAGGGGATTTACTCCATAATGGAATGGGTGTCCCAGGGGCATACGTCGATGTAAACGCTGACACAACGGTTTCTAGGACCGCAGTTACCGACGAAGGTGGCCACTTCAGGGTCAGGATGTTTTTCTCGGAGCCGGGTACATATAGGGTTAGGGCCTCGTACCGGGCGGACAGCCTAACCGTCGTAAGTAACGAGGTCACCGTGACGGTCATTGCAGCTCCTTGCACAGCTACATGCGAGGTTTCATGTCAAGCAGGGTGTGAGACGGTCTGCCAAGAAACATGTGAAGTAGTGAGGCAGATATGTACCTCGACCTGTGAATTAACCTGCCAGACAACGGCTCAGGCTGCACCCTGCACCAGCCTATGTGAAACTTCATGTCAAGCACAGTGTGAGCTTTCATGTCAAGCAGTATGTGAAGTTGCGGCTCAAGCACCGCCAGGATGCTTCGACATGTGTGAAACTTCCTGTCAAGCCACATGTGAACTCTACTGTCAAAGCACCAGCCAGACCGGCGGTCCCTCACCGGAGGCAGAGCTCATTACAGTCTGGATCGCTTCATGTAGAGCCAGCCCCAGCGAGGCCGCCTCTGGAGAGACCGTCAGGCTTGAAGGGCTGGTCATGGGCAGGTGGAGGAGCCCCGACGGAAGCACATATGACGGCCCAGTCGCGAACTACCCAGTCTACGTTAGCATCACATCCTCTCTAACCGGCACTTCATCTGTGCTCGTCTCGGACTGGTTCTATACTGATGGAAACGGGCGCTTCTCCGTTACCTTTACGGCGCCGGAGCGCTTTGACAGCATCTACTGCAACGTTTACGTCTACATGGATCAAACACTCAAAGACACGGAGAACATTGTGGTCCACTCCAAACCCGCGACCTTGAACGTCTACATGAATGCGGATAACAGCCCCGTTAATGGGTGGATAAGGGTCGAAGCACCCTTCTTCGAATCACAGCAGGGGCCAAGATGTACGCGTTCGTTATCGCTCTCAGTTAACGTAACCCCCAACAAAAACTGCACCGTGAGAGGCTACGCCAACTATTGTGCATGGGTCCTTGACGGCACAAAGGAATGGTACCTATCAAGGGAATATAACCCGAAGCCGGGCGAGGTGATAGATGTCCCATGGAATATCCATACGCCTAGAGGCGACTTCACCATAACTGACGTCGATGTGCGGTTCCAGAAGTACGATGAGGCTTGGTACCTCAGGGTTATGGCAAAAATAAAGGCAAGCGACGGTTACGAACTCAGAGACGACATCTATGTTTACTTAAACGGCGATTACGTGGGCAGCTTCACCACCGAGTCCAGCTTCTTAAAAAGGGTTCCCGTCCAAGAAGGAAGCCGAGCAGAAGTTAGGCTTGAGACAAGGGAAATCGGCTGCCCGATAAATGGTAAACTCACATGGAGCAACACCTACACAGTGGGCTGTGAAGCTACATGTGAGGTCTCATGTCAAGTCACATGCGAGCAGGTCTGCCAAGCTGCATGTGAAGAGACCTGTCAAACCGCTTGCGAAGCGGCTTGCGAGACAGAGGCTGAAGCAGCATGCACGGAGCAATGTGAAGTGCTGTGCCAAACGGGATGTGAGGTCGCCTGCGAGCAGCCATGTCAAGTATCATGCATGGCAGCGTGTGAGACGAGCTGTCAAGAGGTCTGCGAGGTTAGTGTACAGGTGCCCACACCGCACTTGACCTTTAGCTCCGACGTGTCTTCAGTTAGGCCAAACGAGGACTTCAGAGTGAGCGGCAGGCTCTACACCGAGTACATGGGTGCTACGGAGCCGATACCTAACAAAGGAATCATTATCAAGGCCAGAGATCCAACAGGAGACACCTCGATACTTGGAGCCACCCCGTACACCAACAGCGACGGATACTACAGCGCCTACGTCCACCTACCTTCGCTGTACGGAACATGGAGCTTATGGGCAGAAACCTCCGTGGAAGGACAGCTTGTAGTGAGCAACGCTGTCAGCGTCGAAGTGATAAGGGAGGAATGCACAGCAGCCTGCGAAACATCATGTCAGTCCGCCTGTGAACTATCATGTCAAGCGACGTGCCAGCTGTCCTGCCAGACATCCTGCGAGGTCGAGTGCCAAGAGGCCTGTCAATGGTCCTGCCAAGAGACCTGTCAAGTAACCTGCCAAAAAGCCTGTCAAGTAACCTGTCAGGAGGCCTGCGAAGTATCTTGCCAAGAGACCTGTCAAGTCGCCTGTCAAAAGGCCTGTGAGGTATCATGCCAAACTGCCTGTGAGCTAAACCCAACATGTGAGACAGCCTGCCAAGAGAAATGTGAAGTTACCTGCATGACAACCTGCGAAAAATCATGCCAGACAGGCTGTGAAAACGTCTGTCAAGTGGGCTGCGAGGTGTCATGCCAAGCCACATGTGAGCTGTCCTGTGAAGAGACATGTGAAATATCGTGTCAGAGCTACTGCGAATGGTACTGTGAAACGGCGTCAGAGGTCCAGTATATCTAGCCGTGAAGAAGACGTTTCCTAAATCCGCTACATTTTTTACCTTCCCACTCACTCTATTTTTGGTGAGTTTTCATGAAGTTCAGCCACTTCAGCCTGAACCTTAACAACTTCTGCAACATGTCCTGCATCTACTGCTTCTACTCAAAGGAAAAGGGGGAAATATCTGATGAGGTTATTAAACAGCTTCCCGAGTTCCTTTCGAGGTATTGGCCGGAGCAGGGCAAACGCGAGCTGGCTTTTTTCGGCGTAGAGCCTATGCTGAGCTGGGACAAGCTCGTAAAAGTAACGGAGACAGTCTTGTCAAGGTTTCCGAGAACCGTGTTTGGCCTGACGACCAACCTTACTTTAATGACGCCTGAAAGGGCAAGGTGGCTTAAGGCCCACGGCTTCTATGTGAACTCAAGCTTCGATGGACTGTGGCAGGACAGGTACCGTGTTTTTCCAGACGGCTCTGGGTCATCTGAACTCTGCAAAAGAGGTCTGCGGTACTTGAAGGAGGCAGGCGACCCGCTCTACATCCTCTGCTCCATGGTGCCTGGAGAGGAACCTCGCTTCAAGGATAACGTGGTTTGGCTCTACAACACTTTCAAGCCGCGCATGATAGCCATGAACAAGGTGGTCGACAGCTACGACGTAGAGTACGACTGGGACGAGCTTGAAAGACAGTTTTTGTCAATAGCCGAATGGTACGCCAAACTCTTCGCCTCAGACCCGTCCTTCTGCCTGCAGTTTATCTACAAAACCGCCTTCTATAATGCACCTAGATCGTCCAGGTCCAGGTGGACTTGCGGTGCATGTTGGGGATCATTAGGAGTAGACTGGGATGGGCGTATCTACATTTGTCATCGAGCCTTAGGCTTCCCTGAGTTTCAGGTCGGCGATATATGGGAAGGTGTCGATGAGGAGAAGGTAAGATGGTTCCGGTCGCAGGTTGGGTTCTGGCGATGTCGATACTGTCCAGCTCATCCATGTAGCGGCTGCTACGTCATCAACAAGTTGACCACAGGGGATCTGTTAAGACCGCCCGAAGCATACTGTCGATACGAAATCATAAGATGGAAGGCAGGGTTAAGGTTCAAGCAACTGTACTCAAAGGGCAATGCCCATGTAGGACAAATCACCAATAAATATAAATAGTTCTCGTGCGATGCAAATTACGGTGACAACGGATGGGTAAGGTTCTGGACAAAGTAGAAAGAAACCTCAGAGACAGGGTGGATGCGTTATGGAACATACCTAGGAACGCTAGAGCAATGGTTGACGACTTAATCAACTACACGAGAGAGCGGAGACCTATTAAGGGAGTAACTAGCGCGCTCAAAAAGGTCGGGGAGGGCACATTAGACGCCATACAGGCTCAGTTTGATATTACCCGCAGGTGGTTTGAGAGGGGGTAGGACATGAGCCAGACACCGATATTAGACGCCGTTAGGAAAAGAGTGCAGGAAACTCGTAGCAAGGTTCAGGCCAGAGTCCAAGCATTTAGAGCGAGGGTCCTCGGACAGTCCAGGCAGACCAACTTAGTTAAGCTTCCAATCGTCCAGAGGGCTAGGAGCAAGATACAAGAGGTCAGGAAGAAGGTTGCCTCAAGGATTGAAGCGAAGGTAGCGCCTCCACCTAAACCGGCTCCGCCTCCATCTCCAGCTCCGTCAGCTCAAGCACCGCCACCACCGCCACCGAGGAAGGGCAGGATCCTCTAAAGGATGACTGTCCTCCTCTTCAGCTGCACGAGATACATGTCAAGCATCTCGCCGAAGACTTGATAGGCAGTACGCCCAGTTTTTTTCCCTTCACCTACCACCTCTAACCATTTTTCCTTGAGTTCTTTTGGAACCCTTATAGATATGCGCTCCGTCGCCCTCATCTCTGTCTGACATGTCGCACAAACCTTTATAAACCTTGGCTCAAGCGTCTCTCGGAGATCTGAAATGTCCGTAGCGCTGGAAGACCTATTCCCGAGACAGCGCGTCCTCGGGGGAGGCATAACTACAGCGGAGATCGCTGACTTCAGCAACGAGGAGGAAGAGAAGTTCAACGAGTTCATCAACGACGCGGTGGCGTACCTAAGGGCCATCTCCCCTGTTATTGCCAGCGACTTTGAGCGTCAGCGCGAGTTTTTCCACGGGTTGGCCAGGATCTTCAAGGCCAAGGTCAACAGGCCCTACGGTGGAGTGCTACCATCAGCCAACCAGTTTGGCTCCCAGCTACTGATCCCCTACTTCATCAAGTGGACGTCTTCGCCAAGCAGCTCCAACCCCTGCTACAGCGACTATACTGTTAACAGCTGGGACCTCTCGTTAACTGCTGGCACCGACGCCTATCTGCTCGGCAGCTCCGCCAACTTCTACAAGGCTTCCCCAACTGTGGGGAGCAGGGTGATCTTCGGTATCATGGAGAACGGAATAGTGGAAGTGGGCACCTCTCCAAAGCTCAACCAGTTCAAGGTCGACACCGAGCGGGCCAGCTATCCACCCTTCGCTGTACACCCGCTAGTCGACCAAAGCGTTGAGCGCAACCTCACCATCTACCGCTACAACCTATCCTTCTCCCTGCCTGTCTTCTACGACTTCGGTGTCAAGCTAAAGGCCATGCCTATCGCGAGCGGAACCAGCAACGTCAGACTGATAGGTGTTGCCTTCTACGAACCGTCGTTCTTCAGTGACACGTCCTACGCAACATAAAAGTAAGGGGTGAGCAGCGTGGCTGAGACGCTCCTAGGGGTAACAGCCGACGGAAAGAAAATAGTCCTCGTCACGTCCTCTGGGCCATCCTCCTGCTCCTCCAGCGACAGACCGACGGTCACGGTCGGCTCCGTCTCCCACATACTGGCTGTAATATCTGCAAGCGCCGATAGTGGATACAAGCTAGAGCCCGGCGACCTCTCCGTCAGCGGCAACGTCATCACCTACCCCGTCCGCTACTACGACTATGACGC
>Ga0180302_10001653_pt1 | contig 10653 bp, 12 predicted proteins | sample GuaBasSediGuay17_FD_121794 | JGI IMG/M metagenome (GOLD analysis project Ga0180302, IMG submission 121794) | Subseafloor sediment microbial communities from Guaymas Basin, Gulf of California, Mexico - Guay17, Core 4571-4, 12-15 cm | ecosystem: Environmental > Aquatic > Marine > Hydrothermal... | reverse complement strand
ATTTTATCCTTAATTTCGTTAATTATCTCCTTGGCTTTAGCTATATCACTAGTTGATATTAGTTCTTGAGCTTTAGTTATTAGGCTCTTACTAATGTTTATCAGATCATTGACCTCACTTAAGATAGTTGCTAATTCAGAAGATACTGTGTAGTTAATTAGCTCTTTAATTTCATCTTCTATCTCCTTAATTTCATTTCTTAGCTCTTCAACTACTTCTTTTAGCTCTTCAATACTATGTTTGATAATTTCAATAATATCTACAGCCATGTCTATAGCATTTTCAGCCTTGCTTATGAGCTCCTTAACCTTATTAACTATGGTCTTAGCATAACTAATATTATTGACTTCGATTGCCTCAATAGCTATGTTGAGAAGTTTCGAAGCATTAATCACTATTTCTTTAGCGAAGTCTAAGTATGTAATAGATTCTGTTGCATTTAATGAAATTGCTTCTTCATAAATACTCTTTATCTTATTACTCAATTTCTTAACTTCATTAACTAGCTCGTTGATTTCCTCCATTAGCTCGTCTTTCTCTATGGGCTTTATTTTTTCCTTAATTAGCTCTTGAATATTCTCTATTATTCTTTTGCATTTCTCAATTTGTACTTCAGCTATGGATATTAGCTCAAGCGCTTTTGTGTAATTATTAGTTCTAATAGCTGATTCAATTCCTGGAATTATGATTTTCGTTATGTCCTCATATGTATTCTTAGCCTTAGCTAAGAATTCAAGAATATATGTAGCATTTACTCCTTCAATTATTTTTTCAACTTCAGTAATCATTTCTGATAACTTCTCTACTTGGGAAATTACTTTAGGCATTTTTCTTTCAACTTCTTTAATGAATTGAGTATTAGTTATGTTCTTAACTTCTTCTATAGATTCAGGCTTGACTACTTGAACTAAGGTAGCTACTCTATTGAGAACACTGGTTACATCTCTCAGATTAAGAATAGCTTTATCTATAGCTTCAATAGCATGCTTAGATGCGTTAGATTCTTCTAGAATATCCTTTACTTTGTTCAGAATTTCAATAGTTTTATTGATGTTTAAGATTGCTCTTGCAATGCCCTTAATAGACTCATTAACTCCTCTTGCTCTATGGATTTCCTCAAGCATGATCTTAGCAATTTCTCTAGCTTTTTCAGCAATCTTAATACCCTTAATCTCTCCAATTCTTATTTCAAGTTTCTTAAGAATTTTAATAGCTTCATTTAGATCTTTAGCTTCAACTACCCTCTTTATATCTTTAACTAGAGGTTCAATCTCTTCCTTGATTCCCAAAGCATCAATAATCCTAAATACAGATGTAGTAATTTCATTAATTTTATTAGCTTCAATAGTTATAGAGATATTACGTGGTGGTTTAATTAAATTCAAAAGTTCTTGATATATCTCTACTGATATGTTAATGTATCTAGTTATGATTTCAATACTCATACTCTCGATGTCGGAGTCACTTAAATTAATTACCTTTCTAATCTCTAGCTCAATTCTGCTAGGAATTTGAGGTATGTTTTGAATAGCTCTCTTAATTACCTCTCTATATAGCTTTAGTAACTCTCTTGATTGTTTTATATCACTGTAAGATTTGGCTTCATTTGCTTCGGAGGGTTCTTGAGCCTTAATTAAAGTTATTGCCGATGTAATAAGGCCAATTAACATTGTAATTATTAATAAATAAGCTAAAGGCTTCATTGTTGCGGTTTTCAATATCCCTCACCATGTTTAGAATTTTACTGTAATTTCTAATAAGAATCACCTATGAAACGATAATGAAACTCCGGTTTCAGAATATGAGTCAGTCCTTAGTCTAGCTCTATTCTCTTTTTAAGTATTAATTTATTAGCTCTTAATTCTTTTCTTACCTCAATGTATCCTAGTTTCTCTAATCTCTTAACATGTCTCCATAATGTTGCTTTAGGTATGTTTAATGCTTTCTGCAAGTCACTTTGAAAAGCTTCTCCACCTAGTTCCTTCAACTTTCTCAATATTTGCTTATCAGTTTCATCAATTTTCTCCGTAATCAATTTAGTAGGAATTGACTGCTTTCTCCGCTTCTTCATTGAAGAAATTATTAGTATTACGATAAATATTGCTGCTATGGGTATTGTGATATATGTAGGATTTAATGGGAATGGTGTGGGCGTAGTTGTAGGTGTTGTTGGAGTAATTGTGGGTGTTGTATGAGTTTCTTTAGTGGGTATTGTTATTGGTGTTGATACTGCTGTAGCTAATGTATATTCAATTGTGGTAGGTCCTATAATCTCAATCACTAAGTTACCATCATCATAGCTGACACTAATGATATTTCTAGGTATGGATAGTAGAATAATACCAGGCTCTATAACTAACTTTACGGTCTCATTAGCTATCTTGAATAATACTTTTCCATTTACTGATGTAGTATTAGCTACATATCTCACATAGAATACCCCTTCACTTGTTGATGGTATGTATAATGTTTCATTAGTATAAATGGCAGGTATAAGCACATTGTTAATGTAAGTTTCAATACTAATAGGTATAGGAGCTACCGGCAAGTGTATGGAATTAAATCCTTTGGATACTGCTCCTCTAATTTCAACTATAACAACTCCATTACTTTTAATATGAATAAGAATTTCTTCTACATCTACCTCTGCAGAAACAATACTAGAGAATAGAATAGCAATAACTATAAATACTATAGCTAATATGCTTAGGCCTATAACTATCTTCATAAATTACCCATTTATAACCATACTATAGACTTCTTTTAAATATTAGTTTACATGCAAAACATTACGTGAGCTGATACTTTCATTATAGAAACCAATAAACAGTTTAAGCTCCAGACTTTCTTTTAATATTTATAACTGAGATGCTTCCTTAGCAAAGTATGTTAATACTTCAGAGCGTAGGGCTGTATCCTTCATAAACTCCCCTCTTAAGGCTGCAGTGGTGACTACTGATTGCGCTTTTACACCCCTCATTTCTAAGCACATATGTCTACTTCTAACAATAACCATTACATCGTGCGATCCAGTCAGCTTCTGAAGTTCTTCTGCTATTTGCTCAGTCATTCTCTCTTGAATTTGCAATCTACGAGCATATTTATGGATTACTTTAACTATTTTACTAATGCCTACTACTTTACCTTTTGGCAAATAGGCTGCATACACATAGCCAAAGAATGGTAATAAGTGGTGTTCACATAAGCTATAAAATCTTATGGGGCCCACAACAACTAAATCGCTTCTTTCAGTAAATTGAATGTATTCATCCTCTCGATAGTAACCTTCCAGAAGTTCTTCATACATATCAGCTACTCGCTGAGGTGTTTCACGAAGTCCTTCTCTCTCTGGATCCTCGCCTATAGCTTCTAAAATCATTCTAATAGCTTTTTTTATCTTTTCCTTATCTATCACTGCACATCACCTCGGCCCAATAATCAGGGTTTTCGTAAACTCTTACCACAGCTAACTTAATACCCTGTGGAAGCCTTTTTGAAAGTTCTCTATAAATAAACAGAGCTAGGAATTCAGCAGTAACATTCTCCTCTTGAAGAACTTCATTTAGATATTTATGGTCAATGATCTTCAACACCTCAGATAATTTACTTCTTAGCTCTTCAAAGTCTATAACCATATTAAGCTCATTTACTTCTCTAGAGGAGACAGCAACCTCCACAATATATGTATGTCCATGAAGTTCTCTACATTTGCCAAGGTGTCTAGCTACTTTATGTGCTGCTTCAAATCTAGCTTTTATCCAAGATCTAAACTCCACGGATTCCACCACCATAAACAATTATTTGGAGCCTTGGAGTAACTCTGTATCCCCTATTTTTAGCATGTTCTATTATGAATAGAAGTCTCTTATTATGTTCTTCACTAGTCATAGCTTGGGGCATAAGAATTACCTTGTTTCTCGGCAAATAATATTTAGTTACATAATCATCTATCTCCAACAAATCACTAGGAGATATTACAACGAATTTGAAATATGCTTTACACTTAGAGGCTAGTACATGGTATATGGATTTAGCCAAGACGGGTTTAGGTAGCCCTGCATTACTTAGTTTAGGAGAAACATTAAATTGATCAACCAATTTCACTAAATTACTTACAGGTTCTATGCTTCCATTAGTCTCAAGCTCAATAAAGAAGTTTAATTTCTTGAGCTCCTTTAGTAGGGGGATCAATGCTAATTGCTGCAGTAGAGGTTCGCCACCTGTCACTACTATATGCTTTGCAGGATATCTTTGTATCTCACTAAGAACTTCATTAAGGCTCATACACTTTCCACTCTTCATATCAAGGGCGTACTTAGTATCACACCACACACACCTTAAATTGCATCCTGAGAGTCTTAGAAATATTGCTGGTTTACCCAAGTGAATTCCTTCACCTTGTACTGAGTAAAAAATTTCACTAACCCACAATTTGCTCATTACCAATCTCTTCAACCATCAATAAGACAAGAAATAATCAGTAATTAACATTAATGAAACTTTAAAGAATGCGATAAATCTTCAATTAATAACGTAAAGCACATTTTATTTCTTAGCGGATGCTCTAAGATACTTTAACTATACATTACATAGCCAATGTGAATTTTTCTACTCCTCTTAGCATATGTTGTACTGATGAGTATGAATCTTATTGAAATTATTCAAGGTCGAGCATTTGTAAATAATAAGCTCATGAATATAACAATATATGTAAGGGATGGCCTAGTACAGAAAATAGAACTTGGCTCAGTTCCTAAAATTGGAAGTAAAATACTGAAACTTCCATTAAACTATATAATTTTACCTGGAATCATAGATATGCACGTACATTTTAGAGATTGGGAACTTAGCTATAAAGAGACTCTGAGTAGCGGTACTGCTGCAGCTGCTTATGGAGGAGTTGTTCTCGGAGTTGATATGCCTAATACTATACCTCCTCTCAATAGTCTATCAACAATTGAGAGAAGACTTCATGAAGCGAAGAACTCCATACATATTGACTACTGGATTTACTCAGGTATTAACCAAGATCTCAAAGAAATTGATAAAATTGTTAGGAGTAGGTATGTAGCAGGATTTAAAATATATCCCGAAGATCTATCATTAAGCATCTTTGAAAAGGCTTTGAAAATAATACTGGCACATAATATGTTAATAATCCTACATCCAGAAACTCATATGAGTGTTGAGAAGTGCGTATTCTTTGATCTGGGATCACGATATGTATGTAGATCTCTAGCATCTATGATTGAATCCGCTATGTATGTAGCATCAATAATGAGAAGTGTAGGAGCAGATAGGAAGAGTCTTCACTTAACACACACTACTTACTACGACCTAATATTAGTAGCTAAGGATCTTGGAGCTACTTGCGATACCTGCATGCATTATCTACTATTAAACTCTGATAATGAGGAGTATGGCTGTAGGTATAAGGTTAATCCTCCATTAATTCCGCAAGTAGAGCAATTAAAAATCCTTAAAGCATTAGTTAATGGCTTAATTAATGCTATTACAACAGACCATGCTCCTCATACTTTACAAGATAAAATGCTTCCACCTATGATGTGCCCTTCCGGAATTGCTAGTATAGAATATGCATTTAGATTACTATTTACATATGTTATTAGAGGTATCATGAGTTTGACTAGATATGTAGAACTAACATCTAGAAACCCAGCTCTTATACTTGGACTTGAGCATCTTTGGGGATCTATTGAAGAAGGCAAATTGGCTAGCTTCACTATTATAGATACAAAGGGATATGGTAGAGTTAATGGACCTCAATATTCAAAAGCTTGTTGTGTAGGATTTGAGGGACGTGAATATGAGGGTGAAATAGCTATGACTGTGGTTAGAGGTTGTATAGCATATGAAAGAGGAGTTGGAGTTCATAAATGTGGATCTGTAGTTCCTTTAATTACTAAGCTAAAATCACCTACCTAAATACTTCATGACTTTCTCATATTCTTCTAAGGATATTAAGTTATGACTTCTCAATATATTAAGAATTTTTGTTATTCTAAGAAGAGATATCAGCGGTTTACTGAATTTCCTTAGGGTATCTTCAGCACCTTCCTCTCTATTGACAACGACGGCAAAAGCAGCTAATTTTCCTCCATAATTTATTATAGCTTCAGCGGCTTTTGCTAGGTTCGACCCAGTAGTTGTCACGTCATCTACTATGAGGACTTTGTGATCTTTTGTTGCTCCTTCAACAATGGATTTAGTTCCATGTTCCTTTCTCTCTACTCTTACATAGCCTAGAGGCTTAAGTGTGAGTGCTGCAAGAAGTGTTGCATAAGGTATGCCTCCTGTTGCAACTCCTACAATAGCTGTGTATTCAATTTGGCTCTTCTCAATGAGTTTTAGGAGTTCTACAGCTATTGCTGTATAGAGATTTGGATAAGCTAATGCTTTTCTAAGATCTATATAGTATGGACTTATTTTACCTGAAGATAATTTAAAAGTTCCTGTCATAAATACTCCTTTCTTGTAGAGTTCGATAACTAAATCGTCAATACTCATTTCACAATATGTAACTCCCATATTCTACTCACCTACTAACTCTAGTTGCTTTCTAGCAATATCTCTGAGCTTCATAATAGGGTTCTCTGCTAAAACTATGGATCTTCCAATTATTTCATAATCGGCTCCTGCAGCTAATGCTGAACCAAAAGGAGCTCCTTGGACACCTACTCCAGGTGCAAAGAGCGCTACTTTTCTATCTGCCTTAGTTCTAACATATGATATTGTACCTGGTCTTGTGGCAGGAACAACAAGCCCCTCTACTTCAGCTTTATTAATAGCTATTTCTAGGAGCTTATCTATGAGAGGGTTCATAATTTCCTCAGCTCCTTTATGGCTCATTGAAACGACAGCAATTAAGGGAATTCCTAAGTTCTTAGAATTCTTAGCTAGCTTACATAGTGCATCCTCACATCCTGTAAAGGAATGAGCAATTATAGCATTGAATCCTATCCTAGCTAATTTATTAAGAATCAGCACCATTATATCACCTATATCCGCTAGTTTAAGATCTGCTATAGCAAGAGCTTCATAATCACTAACCCCCGAGACTATATCTTTAATTCTTTCAATACCCAATTCTAGTAGTAATGGCAATCCTATCTTAATTCCTGATGCTTCATTAATTGCTATATTGACCAATTGATGTAGAGACCCCAACTTATTCATAGGTACTCTATCTAATGCAACAATGATTCTATACTTACCTCTTTCCTTAGGAATTAGTAGCGGATTTTCCACGTGTGCCCGAGGAGATGAGCGCTGTGCTTATATTTTAGTGTTAGGAGATTTTGAAGGGCTTTGGAATCAGGCTTTAAGTATCGTGACGTAATATCAATAACAGATTTTAATAGAAAAGATTTAGAATTGCTCTTTGATAGAGCAAATACATTAGAGCAATATAGTAAATCAAGGTTAAGACTCCTCGAAAATAAAGTAATGGCATTAGCATTCTTCGAACCATCAACAAGAACAAGAATGAGCTTTGAAACAGCTATGAAACGCCTTGGAGGTTCTACAATAGGTTTTACATCTGAAGAAGCTATTTCAATAGCTAAAGGCGAGACTCTAGGTGATACTATAAGAATGCTCGATGCATACTCTGACATCATAGTAATTAGACATAGGTTAGAAGGAGCTGCTAAATATGCAGCTGAAGTTGCTTCAGTACCAGTAATAAATGGAGGAGATGGGAAACAACATCATCCTACACAAGCTATGATAGACCTCTATACAATTTGGAGGATAAAAGGAGGAATAGATGGCCTTACATACGGCGTACTCGGAGACCTTAAATATGCCAGAACATCTGCTTCCTTTACACTTGCACTAGGTCTCTTTAGACCTAAGAAGATATACTTGATTTCTCATCCATTACTTAAGATGAGAGAAAATGTCAAGAGATATCTGAGAAGTAGAGGAATAGAGTTTGAGGAAGTAGAAAGAGCTGATGATGTAATAGAGGAATTGGATGTTCTCTATGTAACTAGAATACAAAAAGAGAGATTTCCAGATCCTTCAGAATATGAGAAAGTTAAAGGAACCTACATAGTTAATATGCGTCTCATTTCAAAGGCAAAAAGTGATATGATAATACTCCATCCCTTACCCAGAACTGAAGAAATTGATAGGAAAATAGATACAACACCACATGCAGCATACTTCAAACAAGCTCGATGGGGTGTACCCATTAGAATGGCACTATTAACTCTGATATTTGATGTAGAGGTGTAGATATTATGAGTAAAGAACTCATTGTAAGTAAAATAAGAAATGGAACGGTTATAGATCACATACCTGCAGGAAAAGCTCTTACAGTTCTTCGAATACTAGGGATAACAGGAAGAGAAGGAGTTATGGTAGCTATAGTTATGAATGTTGATAGTAAAAAGCTTGGAAGAAAAGACATAGTTAAGATTGAAAATAGAGAACTTACAGCAAAAGAAACGGATATGATAGCACTGATAGCTCCTACAGCTACTATAAATATAATAAGAGACTTCATGGTGATTGAGAAAAGAAAGGTAGTTGTCCCAAGTGTTGTTAAGGGCTTACTTAAATGTCCTAATCCAACATGTGTTACAAGAATAGAGCCAATAGAAACAGTATTTGAAACAATATCTACTAATCCCCTCATTCTTAGGTGTGTGTACTGTGGAAGTGAGCTAGGGTTAGAAGAAGTAGAGACTCAGTTAGTATCTTCGATAACCTAGCACTCTACATCAGTAACCTATAAGAGTACATGAATAATGCAACGGCCATTCCGAAGGCTATTAACCACTTAACAATGCTCCACTTAAATACCTTAGCTCCATCTAGAGGTCCTAGGGGTATTAAATTAAAGAGAGCTAACCAAGCATTTACTATGAATAACTCCACTGAGAAGAACAAAACTATAGTTGGCACTAGAATTACTCTATATTTAAAGAGCTCAACTATTATAAGGCCTATGAGAGAGAGTGCTATGTTCATGAGAGGTCCCGAAACAGCTATTTTTCCACTAAGTTCTTTGTATTCATAAGGTGTTAAGAATGGGGGCATAGCTATACCAACATAACCTGGTGCAAGAAATCTTATTGGAAGGAGTAAAGAAATTACTGTAATCAAGACACCAAACGGGTCTAAGTAGTAACGTGCAAAACAACCGTATTTACGTGCAACGGCTCTGTGCATTAATTCATGTAGCATGAAACCTAGTGAAATAGCTGTAATTCTATGTAGATTAAAACCCCAGGGAGGTGCACTTACAGCAGCAACGATAAGAGCCCAACCAATAACTAATGATACATACTCTGGCAATTCTCTTATGGTAGACGCCATAGACCTTTACACACCCAGCAAATCTATAGAGCATCAAGTAAATAAATTAAACCATTTAGATGTAGGAGCTTTGGGGCGCTACAGAAGTGACTAGCTATTTACTAAGTAGATCAGACTCATTACGTGTACCCTGGGTTCCATCAAGAGCTGAGTTCATAAATTTTGCATTAACTATGGCTAATGTTAGAGAAGGAGATATATTTTATGACCTAGGTTGTGGTGATGGTAGAGTAGTTATTGAAGCAGCTAAGAGAGGTGCCCAAGCTATCTGCATAGAGATAAATCCAACGTTAATTAAAAGAGCTAAGGAAAATGTTGAAAGGGAAGGTGTAGCTAATAGAGTGAAAATAATTAATGCAAGTTTCTTCGATGTGAGTATAAGAGACGCAACAGTGGTCTATATGTACCTACTCACATCGGTCAATAAAGCCCTAAGGCCTAAACTCGAGACAGAACTTGCTCCAGGTACAAGAGTTATTAGTCTAGATTTTGAAATCCCTGGCTGGATCCCTGTTCGTATGGTATCTCTAGTTACAGCTACTAGAATAGGTACATTATATCTTTATATTGTTGGGAACTGGAAATGAATAAACAAATTTCTTAGTCTTAGATATTGAATTTGCCTGCAAGCCTCTCCTTAGCTATGACTTCTGCTTCTTCTAGTATCTTCTCTGCCTCAGCTTTTGCTAATACTGGTGAGTCGTTGAATTCTATATTCATAGCTTCTGCAAGCACTTCACCTGTAGCTTCATATATCTCTTCAAGTACCAAACTTATACCTGGAAGAGCTACAAAACCACGTTTTCTAATCTGTTTCAGGAGCTCTCTTATTACAGCTATGGTGCTCAAAATGGAGCCCGCAATGGCTGCTGTTTCAGCTCGTAGAGCAATCATCTCTAATATTACTTGAACGTATGCTAGTCTTTGCTGAATTCTTGTTAGACTTTCTATTTCTCGTTTAACAAACTCTTTTTGTGATTCATCAGCATATTTAGTCTTTGCTCTTAAATACTTCTTTCGAGTTTCTATTTTAGAGATTAGAAAATCTGCCTTAGATGCTCCTTGTCTTGCAATTACTGATAGAGCGAGTAGTCTTGTCCTCAAATCCCGAGTCCTCTGGAACACTCCCCTACTCATACTAACGCCTATAAATTTAGCTCTCTTGGATATTCCTTAAGAACCCCCCTACTCATTAGAGCTAGATCAATGTTTTGATTCTTCTTAGAACTACTCTATTAGGTTCTTTCCACTCAATGATTTCTATTATCTTGAACTTTCTAAGAGTTTCTATTACTTGTGCAAATT
>Ga0180302_10001652_pt1 | contig 10655 bp, 10 predicted proteins | sample GuaBasSediGuay17_FD_121794 | JGI IMG/M metagenome (GOLD analysis project Ga0180302, IMG submission 121794) | Subseafloor sediment microbial communities from Guaymas Basin, Gulf of California, Mexico - Guay17, Core 4571-4, 12-15 cm | ecosystem: Environmental > Aquatic > Marine > Hydrothermal... | reverse complement strand
GGGAATAGACACCTTAACATATTCAAAGAAACTCATTCTAGTTTTAGTAACTATTATTAAAGCTGGTATTGAACTTATAGGAAGCAAAAGCCCACCAACATCAGTTTGAGAGCATTCAAGAAGTATGATCTTTTTTCCATCCAATTTGAGCATGTCTGCTACTTTAAGCGTTATTCCACCAACAAGCAATACTACCATTATATTAGTTGAAATGCCTGAAAAAATCGTTGTCAGGAGAATTAACATGAGGACAATTAGAGTTGGTCTCTTTCCAACCTTCTTTACTAAAGAGAGCCCAATGAAATCAAAGAGACCTGATCTACCTATGGCATCGAAAAGTATGAGAACACATGTTATGAACATGACTACATCTAGTTCCATCATCTCGGGAAGGTCATGGAATGAAAAGAGATTATAGGATGTGCCGAAGTAAACTGAGAGAAGTGCGGCGAGCATTGCTACAAGGGCACGATGTTCAACTTCAGAAATTAGTAGAAGGATAACGACGAGGAATATTATACTAAAAGTAACTTGAGGCTCCATTTTATCCTCCTCCTTTGCGGACCATTTTATAGATGCTTAAGGCTATGTCGAGGAATATTGGAATACCTACAGACACTAGGAACAAACGTATAAGGAATACTAATCCACTACCATAATCTTCTGAAGAAATTTTTACTTTTACGCCTTCATCAGCTAGAATTAATAAAAGGATGTAGACAGTACCATGTATTGCCCTCTTGATGAATAACTGTTTCTCATTATATATCGAGTCAAACCTTCTCTTTACAGCAATATAGCTATAATATCCTATAGTGAAGAGCGATGCCAAAAAGACAGTTAAAGCCCACACTTTAACCAATTCAGGGATTATCATTCTATACCTAATAACTGAAGATCGTAGATATTTTTAACGTTACTCCATACAACTTTTAGCCTCAAAAGATAAAAGTAGTAGCCCGGCGGGGATTCGAACCCCGGTCGGCGGGTCCAAAGCCCGCTATGCTTGGCCGCTACACCACCGGGCTCTTGCTATATTCTAGTTACTAATGGGTATTATATAACGCTTTCTAGAGGCTAAACACCTAATAAACATAACAAAATAGTATTTCAAAAGTCTATGTTAAATACTCTGTTTACCATAACGTTCTCATAAAATATGCTACCTAACTTTAGAAAAATATAAGGCAGTCAAAAGACATTTTTCACTTGATGCTGAACAAGAAGAATGCAACATCAGGAGTGTTAGCCACTCTATTACTATTAGTCATAGCAGTAGTCTGTTCAGTTGTCCTGTACTTTTGGTTAATTCCTTTCTGTCAAACCTCTCCCTCCAGTGGAATTACAAAAGAGATGATGAGAATAGAGGCTGTGCGCTTAATCGAAGTAAATGGCAAGGTTCTAAGCATCCAGATTTATGTAAGGAATTTGGGAGAGAGCACTATAGTCATCGATTCAATGTATCTTATAAAGGAAGGTTCACCTACTCCTCAAAGATGCGGTTTATCACAAAACTTTAGGGTAGAAGTGGGAGAGGTAGTTTGTGTAACAGGGTATCCTAGGTCTGCTCTTCCTCCAGGGGTATACCGAGTTAAGTTAGTATCTAAGCGAGGGATAGAGGCACTAACAACTGTCAAACTAACAAGCTCTTCTTTGGCTTCTAAAGTCTTCCTTGTGACTATTGAAAATGATGAGGGTAATAAAGTAGTGGATGAAGATGATGCTGCAATTTATGAAGTATGGGTTTCACCTTATGGAATATACTATAATGTTACCTTCATGATCTGGGCAAAACCTGGAGCTGTTATTAATTATGTTAGAGCTGAGTTATTCGATAATCAAGGAGAACATCCAGATTGGGTTGGAGGAAACCCCTATGAGTGGACTGAATCTTTTACATATCCTGACTGGGTTGGAGCTTGGTGGGTACCTGTAAGAGAGGACGAGTTTCCTGTAACTGTGGTGATTTCTATTGAAAAGGGTTAATATAGTGCTACTTCTCTTAGAGCTGATACTAATACCACTCGCTCAAGGAAAGCCTCTTCCGATAAAGAATTTCGCCGTTTACTATGGTCAGGATAAAGTCAAAGAGCTAGAGAAGTTCGATTTAGTGATAGTTTCTCCTCTGATTGAAAATAAAACTATAGAATTATTGAAGAGTAAGGGGGTCTTAGTAGTGGGTTATGTTAGCATCTCTACAGTAGGCAACTGGGAACCTTGGAGAAAGTTTGTAAGCGAAGACATGTTAATAGGGACTGAAGAACTGTGGAATGAAGCTATAGTTAATGTTAATGATGAAAGGTGGCATAGAGTGGTTTTAGAGGAAATAATACCTTATCTAGTACTTAGAGGCTTTAGTGGAGTCTTCTTTGACAATTTGGACATAGTTGATGATTATCCAGACTTTAAACATGGTATAATAAAGATAATTAAAGAGGTGAAAAGACAGTACAAAGGCTTCATTATAGTTGTAAACAGAGGATTTTCTATATTGTATGAAATAGCTCCTTATATAGATGCTTTATTATTCGAGTGCTTTGGCACATATTATGACTTTACAACAGAGAAATATAGAAAATGGAGCGGTGATAATTTAGAATGGATACTTAAAATTTCAAAAAACGTTAAGGAGTTTAGCAACAAATATGGATTCTTAGTACTAGCTTTAGGGTATGCTGATCCTAGGGATGAAAAGCAATTTAAAGAGTATATGGACTACGTTAACTCCTTAGCAAAACAATTTGATTTTATACCATATGTAACGGATGTGTACCTAAAAGAGATTAACCTAAAATACGCTAAGTCGCTCTTTCAAGATAAAGGAAGAATTCCTTATACATATTACCTAACAATATCAATGCTTTCCATTCTATTGGTAGTCCTTTTGTTTATATTGAAAAGAGCACTCTCCAAAATAAGCTAAGTGTTTAATAGTTAATAAACAAGTAATGAACGTGTGAGAAGAATGGAGTCTGATACTGTAATAAAAGTAGCTATCTTAGCATTAATTTCAATTCTTTTATCTCTTGGTGTAATATTTTTAATAGCCTCTTTTAAACCAGGCAAAGAATATAGGTTAGGGATAAGCATAGTGCTTTTCTCAATCGGTACCCTACTCAGTATACACTTACTTAAATCTAAGCCCAAAGTTGTTAAGGTTAGTGTTGAGTGGTCTCCTTCGAGTAAAGCTACTCTTGAAGAAATTAAATGTCCAAACTGTGGAGCAATGTTACCTTTACCTAAACCAGGACAAGATTATGTAAAGTGTCCTTACTGTGGTGCAGTGATAAAGATCATTGAAGAGCCCAAGTGGTAATTCATTAAAGTGGAGTTGGCACGAATCCTTTTTCTAAGGGGCATCCCCCTCCACATAGGTTGAATAATCTGCAATTCTTACAAAGAGGATGAGCGTAAAGTCTCTTTCTGAAGTATTCACACATTTCGCTATACCAGATTTTTTCCCACTTATCCTTTAAAATATTGCCTAGCGATTTGAAATAACTCTGACACGGTATAACGTTCCCGTCAGGTTCTATAGCTAATGTTACACTACAAGCTGAACAGAACTTCACGTCCAGACCTAATGATAACGGGTTTAGTTCGCAGTATCTGGTCACTCCATACCATGAGAACTTTATTCCAAGTTCATAGCACTTTTCGATCATTTTCTCTAACGCCTCTTTAAGCTCATCAATTTTCGGCTCGAACCAGTCCTTAATCTCTAACGCTTTTCCTGAATGAATCAGTTTATTAGCTGAAATTCTTTTTACTCCAATGCTATGCAGGAATTCAACTATATCCTCAACATGGTCAATGTTTAGACTGTTTAATGTAACATTAACATCTAAATATACTCTTGTTTTGAGAATGTTCTTTATTCCTTCAATAGTTTCATCCCAGCTACCTTTTACACCAGTTATCTTATCATGGATTTCAGGAATGCTTGACTCTAAAGTAATTTGAACGTAGTCTAAACCAGCTTTTTCAAGCTCCTTTAGGTACTCATAGTCCGATAATCTCCTTCCATTAGACACTATGCCTGAAACTATCCCTAATTTTTGAGAAAAAGACACTAACTCAGTTAAATCGTCCCTAAGTGTAGGTTCTCCACCAGTGAAAGTTACATGCGGAACTCCAACTTTAAATAATTTTTTAATTATTTTCTTAAAACCCTTAGTGCTGAGTTCTTTCTCTACATGACGAGGAGATGCACTATAACAATGAATACACTTGTTATTACATCTATAAGTTAAGGCTAAGTCTACTCTATAAGGAGCTGATAACTTTAGAGTTAAAGGATCAATACGCTTAAACCCTAAGCTCGATACTGGACATACATCCAAATTTATAATGCTTTGTACTTTGTAGACTACATCGTAGTAATCTTTTAACGCTTGGTCAAAAGTAACTCCTTTAAACTTCCTTGTAATCATTTTCGCTACTTTCTCTGGCTTCATTTTCTTTAACATAGCTTCAACGTAAAGGGTGGCTGTCTTATTCAAATATACAACTTTAGTAGCATTTATTATCAGAACTCCGTATCCTGAAGGGTCCTTTCTCAAATGTAGATGCAAGCCCTTTTCCTCGTCAATATACGGTATGAGCTTAGCCATTATCCAACACCTCCACTTGCACATGCGCATGCACAACTAACACATGCACAAACACACGCACAACTTACGCAAGCACATACACATGTCCCCATAACGGGTCTTGGACTGCTTTTTTCTCCCTCTACTACTCGAGCAACTTGTTGTGAAAACTTCTCTACATTACGGACAATATTACTAGATACTCTTTCTACACTAGAGGCTATTCTATCTGCTAAGTCAATTATATTAACTTCCTTCGTCTCTCCTCCATAGTAAACAGGTTCTATAAAGTTGTTGTACCAAGGATATCTTAGATACATCCTAGGAATTAAATAATTAATTCTAAAGTAATCTCTTACCTTATTTTCAAAATTCTGGTCTACTAACAACCACTCTAGCCTGTCATTAAACTTCTCTAATTTAATTTCAGGAGTTTGAGCCTCTATCACCTCTTTCCACGCTCTCTCCACTATGTCTTTGTAATAGGCTACTGTTTGAAGACGAGAATAACCTCTGATTAAGTTACGTACACCATTAGCTAAGACCTTTATGACGTTTACTAGACAAGTCTCATTAAGTGTTCCATTGGCGCTTATGCATTTTATAAAACTCTTCTCATAGTACCTTAACCCAGGTACTTCCTCACTGATTACTCTTATTCTCAGCGGATTCAAAGAGACTACCTTTACTGCTCCTTTTTTCAGGAGGGAGTAAAGTATCATTGTCAATATTCTTCCATAATTTACTGCTCTCTGAGTCTCCATTATGAGATAGGCAGCCTCAACTGCTGTCAAACCTTTACATGGCCCTAATGCCTCAATACTGAGTGTAGGAGCCTCGTATATGCTCTTCTTCAGAGCTGAAAAGAGAAATATAAATATGAATAATGCCATGAAGGCCACAATCACTAAAGCTTCTAGTGGAAATCCTTCTTCCTTAATTTCCACTATATGTTCGACGTACTTTTTCGGGAATGATACCCCTATTGTGACCTTATCATCAGCTGAGACTTTACCAAAACCCCAGAAGAGAGCTATCCTTCCATTCACCGTGAGCAGGTTATGATAATCTGGAGTACACTTAAACTCATTAGCTTTTACATTTGGAGGAAGGACGACAAGTATTCTCAAGTCTAATATGGGAACATCCAACCAACACGGTATGAATTTAAAACCAGCATAATTAACATTAGTCTTATCTTCATAAATGAAGTTGTATATTTTTGTAATTAGGATGAATGTTCTAGAGCTTCTCTCAGTAATAGGCTTCTTTAAGAATAAAGTGACAGCATAGTACTTCTCCTTAACTACCTTCTCATAGGTTAACCTCTCACCAGTTTCAAGTTCATACGCATCAAGAACTTTGAAGTCCTTACACGGCATTCCTATACGGACGTATTCGCTTATAACTCCTTTTATGACCCTAACTGTTAAGTTATAAGTCAACGTTATAGAACCATCTTCATTTACTACTAGCCTTATCCACTCCTTTTCGATGACATAGTCAAGTTGAAGGAAACCTGAACAGAGAGATAGTGAAAGCAGTAAAATGAGAGCTATTACTCTTTCAGTCATGGGGTTATAAAAATAACGAAAGTATTTAAGTCTTTATGACCTTTTAGCAGAATAAACGTATACATTAAGTCAAATAATTGCATTTTCTCAACAGCGGTTAAGAAAAGCATTTTTAAACCCTTTCACATGTTAGGAAACGATGTCTTACTTCATTGGAATACCTATAAACCTTAAGGAAATTCCCATTAAGTTGACAGAGCCTTACTATAAGATTCCAGAAGACCAGTTGCATATCACATTAATTTACATAGGCTCTCTAAAAGAGCGTGAAGTAAATACTGTAAGAAGAATCTTGAATGAAGTAGCATCCGGTCATAAAGCATTCAAAATAATGTTGCATGGCATAATTTTACTTCCCTCTTCTATTAAGCCTAGATACTTAGCACTATCAGTCACTAAGGGTACAGAGAGATTGAGTGAACTAAGGAATGAAATACTTACTAAACTCACAGATGCAAAGATCTCTTTAAGGGATGCATATTTAAATGAATTCAAACCCCATATAACTTTTGCTAGAACTAAAGCTAAGCCTAGCGATATACCTCAGAAATTAATTAAAAAATTAATGAGAATAGGTAAAGGATTTAAAGAGGAAGTTGAGGTGAGAGGGGTTATTCTTTATGAAGCTTCACGAGGGGTTTACAAGGTCATTTCGAAGCACAAGTTACTTGCTCCTTGACTTTAGCTTTGAGGTTCTCATTTGCCTCTCTCTTCTCTAGACTTTCTAATCAGGAGCTCAAGAAGTTCCTTTAAATCATCAAACTTGACGCCAACTAGTTTAACTCTGTTTCTATAACGCTCTACAATTTCAAGGATCTCATCTATTTTGTGTCCTAATATTTTAGTTTCAATTTCCTCTATCATTTCAGATGGATAGGCAAAGAAATCTCCACTTATTATGGCGTCCTTCACTATGCCTTTATCAACTTTTAGCTCTACTTTAATCATTTTACCTCCTTTAATCTTCCTCGAAGCACTAAGCCACCTATTACCTTCTATACAACCACTCTTTACTTGTGTACTTCCTAAGTAACTTTTGTGCAAGCTTTCTTTCCTCCTCGAGATAATTACTTCTTACTAACCTAATATTAAACTCCTTTTCAAACGCTTTCACTAAAGCATCAACTACTTCTTCTCTTCTAACCTCTCTTCCAAGTTCTCTAGACAGTGTAGTGACTCTTTCAAATATAGTAGCTACACCATGAATCTTCAACTTCTCTTTAGGAGCTTTCAATACTTTAGCTAACACTTCCAAATCCGTGTTGTACATTAACGTTCCATGCTGCATTAAAGCTCTCTTTTTCCTAGCTTGAGCACTTCCTGAAACTTTCTTACCATTAACAATTACATCATTAATAGGCTTAAACTCTGCCTTAAGTCCCAACTTTTCAATAGCTCTAACTATGACACTACATATCTTTCTATAGCTATCCTCAATATTTCCAGGAAATTCAGAAATATCAGAGACTACACAATAAGTTACTTCACCAAATTCATCATGATATACAGAACCCCCACCAGTTATCCTCCTAACTACTGGTATATTGTTAGTAGTCACGTACACTAGATTAACAGCCTCCTTCAGTTTCTGAAAATAGCCTATTGTTACAGCACTAGGTCTAATCACATAAAGCCTAACAGTATTCGGAATTAATCCTCTGTCTTTCAATAAGAGCATAGCTTCATCCATAGCCATATTCCAGTATCCATCGCCCACATCTATCAAAAGCCTCCACTTCCTTCTCATGAAAGACGCCCCACACTTCTGATACGAAAATAATAAGACACTAGTTAATTAATTCTCAGAACTCTCGCTGCTTTTAATTTCCTTTGAAAACTTCCATCCAATTAAGACTATGTTGCCTAGCTCTAGAGGTAAAGCAATTCCACCAATGATAGTTAAAAGCATTACTAACCTGCTACCTACTCTAAAGAAGTCATAGGCATGATCTAAGAATGAAGTACTAATCAGTAAAACTAGTGTAGTAATTCCTAGAAAACATGAAAACAAAGTTAGCATATAACCATTTCTACTTCTTCGAAAGAGCAGAACAATCCCACCAACTCCCAAAATAGCTGAGGCTATGTATAAGCTACTTGAAAAACATGGGATTATAAGCACTATTCCATAATTCATTAACACCATCTCTCTGATTAAAACTAGCACTGAAGGAATGACAAAGTTTATTACTAAAACTGCTTCAATCAGAACTACTGCTATAACCAGCTTATCAATCTGTACTCCCTCCCTACGACTACGAAGTAAGAAATAGACAACTAGTATAAGAGAGATGAGTGTTGGGGATAAGAGAAGCATTTGGAGAGCTGTATTCTCAGCTGGAGAACTTGGCAAAATCCATAAATCTTCAACAAGTTCATCTAGACTACCACTATACTCTATAACTGTAATCCACAGCTTTTCATATCTTTCAAATAGGCTTTCAAACTTATCACAAACTTTAAACAAATCACTAGCATTAACGACTACCTCACTTATTACTTTAAATCCTAATGCTTCAATTTCACTCTTATTTATTCGAGTGCTAGTAACTAAGAACAATTTAATACTAGTCCACCCCTTAACTCCTGCCCGAGTTATCTTCAATGGATAGTAAAGTCTAGGAGAATTGAACTTATAGATTAAAGGCATTATATTGACAAAATAGCCTAATCGCTGTGTCTCTATTATGGGCTGTTTCAAATCTATCACATCAATCGCAAAATACTTAAATTCTCTTTTGATGTAATCGTCTATAGCTAACTTTAAATTCGTTAGGTTCACGTTCAACGTTACTCCCAAAGATCTTGCGTATTCTACTAACCATTCTACAACATCATCAGCTGACTCAGCTTTAATAAGAGCTATCTTATGAGGACCTATTACCTCCTTGAATATAACCTCTACTCCAGTAGGCGCCTTAACACCAGTTCTGTAAATACTCATCCCTTGTTTTAGCAATTTTAGTAATTTGTAAAATATCAAAACAGAACCTGCCTCTACTTTAGCTTCAGAAGGAAGCGGTATAATCTCCAATACCCTAACCCTTGATGGATTTTTTAATCTAAATTTAGGAAAATACAATTGAGTAGTTAATATCAATATCTCCTTTCCATCATTCCAAGCTACTATAGCCAGTTGACTTGGCTCCCTTAATACAATATAAGGTATAGGTATTGGTACCCTATCGGCTAGTATCAAGACTACTACAGTTGACAGAGATATAATTAGGACTAGAAACGAACACATTAAGAGCCTCAACACTAACACCAATTAACCATTTTACTCACTCATAGATTAAATATCTAATTTATGTTCTAAAACTAGACACAAGAAAAAGAAATACGTTACCTCCAAAACCTAGATTTGACCTCACTAAAGAGAGCTTTTTCCTGAATCCTCCACCTCTTAAACTCACTAGGTCTCTCTGGATACTTTTCATATAACTCTCGAGCTTTATCCATGTATTCCTTAACTGTCTTTAACTCCAATAGCAATGAAGGTCTTGTTAACAATCTAAATACCCTAGTAGCCTTAGATATTATCGTTGGAGCCAACTCTCCCTTATAACCCATTTCCGAGAGCTCTTCATCTGTAACAATTTTCTTCTCTATAACAAAGTCTAAATCTTCATTTGACAAACTTTGCAGATATATCCTAAGAACATCAAGACTAGCTTGCTTCGCCCCATACGCTTTATGATAAGCCCTATGGTAAGACCATAAGAATTCAAGAGACGCCTTCCCCTTACCTCCAAGAGCCTTTATTAGAACTTCAGTCCCACAAAAACTACTAACCAACGAAGGCCCTATACCCCCACCATGAATCGGATTAGCAGTTGAAGCAGCGTCCCCAACAACTAAAAGACCATTCCAAACCATACAAGGAATCGTTCTTCTAGTAGGTACAAGCCCTCCTCCCTCATGAATTATTTCAGCACCTACATCCCTAAGACTAGGCAGTACATATTTACTAAACTGGTCCTTGGGATTAGGTGCACCTGGACCTGGTCTTACTCCAAGTCCAACATTAACCTCATACTCACCCTTAGGGAACCACCACCAATATCCTCCAGGAGCCACATTCAAATTAAGATATATCAATGCTAAATTCGGATTCTGAGGCTTTTCAACCCTAGCTACCACCCTATAGGCAGCATTAAAATCTTCCAACGGAATCTTCTCCGAAACCCACCAACTCTTAGGCAACCTCTTTCTAACAACAGCATGCACTCCTGTAGCATCAATGACAACTAAAGACTCCATCTCCATAACACTCCCATCAGATTTACGAATTACAAGTCCCTTAACCCAAGATTCTTTAACTATAGGCTTCAGAACTGAATGTGAATCAAAAAGCTCAGCACCAGCATTAACAGCCATCCTAAGCAATCTCTGACCAAAGGCTTTCCTATTAAGAGCATAACCCTTACCCCACGCAGTAATGTAGCCCTTCTTACTCGGAGAATAAACCCTAACCCCCTCAAAAGTC
>Ga0180302_10001651_pt1 | contig 10659 bp, 8 predicted proteins | sample GuaBasSediGuay17_FD_121794 | JGI IMG/M metagenome (GOLD analysis project Ga0180302, IMG submission 121794) | Subseafloor sediment microbial communities from Guaymas Basin, Gulf of California, Mexico - Guay17, Core 4571-4, 12-15 cm | ecosystem: Environmental > Aquatic > Marine > Hydrothermal... | reverse complement strand
GTACGAGAGGTGCTCCCGAGTAATGAGCTTCTTGTATAAGATTCAGGATATTGAGGCGTATGATCCGAGGAAGCTGAGCACCGATGTGCTTAAAGACGATTATCGCATAGCGTTTGCTTGGTATTCAACTAAGAAGCAGGGTAAGAAGCTTAAGCATTCTTATAAACAAATTATCGATGTAGCTACTAAGATAGCTGAAGAGCTTCATAAGCGAGGTATTCGGTTTCATCCTGAGAAGTATAACGAGTATGGTAAGGAGCTTTTTCGTAAGATTGCGAGGAGATTAGCGAGGAAGGGGATTATTCTCAAAGCTCTTGACGGTCTTTATCTTGCTGAGCCTCATGCGAAGCTTATCTGGAAGGGCTTGAAGACTCTGATTGTTAAGGCTAGAAGATACGAGAATCTTCTTTATTATCCGATGTACTTATGCGGTGATAAGGTTTACGGGATAATCACTCTGACGGGGATGACTGAGGTTGATGAGAACGGCTTTCAGAACTTGAAGAAGTATCATCTTGTGACGGATAAGGAGGCTAGGGAGTGGTGGGGTGATAGAACTCGGTACTATGTGTATAAGTTCTCGTTTGAACGGTTTGATAAGCCTAAGGAGTATGTTAGACCGCAAGGGGCTCAGGTGAAGATTAACGATGTTGAGATCAAGAAGATGAAGAAGCCGTTCAGTCACCCGTTTGGTAAGGATCGACAAGTTTCGATATTTTTGGAGAATCTTCCTCCTCATAAGATTTATGTTGAGCCGTTTGCCGGTGGGGCTTCGCTCTTCTGGAGGAAGGAGCCCGTTGAGAAGGAGGTGCTTAACGATATAGATGAGTGGTATGTGTTCTTGCTTAGGTTTTTGAAGGATGCGTCTGATGAGCAGTTGGAGAGGCTTAAGAGCTTGGATTATACTCCGTCCGAGGAGAAGTTTGAGAGGTTGAAGAAGCTGGATCCTGATGATGAAGTTGAGCGTGCGTACAAGCTCATTTATCTCATCATGCATTCTTATGGAGGTAATATGGAGGATTACACGCATAGGAAAAAGCTTAGGAAGTGCGGTTACATCACCAATCCAGAGGATTACAGAGAGCGTTTGAAGAATACGATTATCGAGAATAAAGACTTTGAGGAAATCTTGGAGAAGTACGATTCGCCTGATACGTTCTTTTATCTTGATCCTCCTTACATGGACGAGGATATCAGGGAGGATCCGGAAGCTTTTAAGAAGAGATTGTTTGAGGCTTGTAAGAGGCTTAAGGGCAAGTTCTTGTTGAGCTTTAGTGATGATCCTCTCATCAAGAAGCTGTTTAAGAACGCGGGTTTTGAGGTGAAGAGCTTCTTAACTAAGAGGCCTAAGAATGAGAGGTTTCCTATTAAGCGAGAGCTTCTCATAGCTAATTACTCGATTAAGATACCAAGGCTGAATAAGTCGGATGTGATGCTTAAGTTCTTGGGCACCAGAGGATATGTTGATGAGAAGTCTGAGTTGCATGATAAGAGGGCTTCTTTACTCATAGACGATGGCAAGACGAGGCTTCTGATTGATTGGGGTGATGTGAATGGAAAGCTCCCTGATTGCGATGCTATCATCATTACTCATGCACATCCAGATCATCTATTCGGCTTGAAGAACAAGGAGATAGATGTTCCGGTCTTCATCACCGATGCTACGCTTCATTCCGAGTACTATAAGGAAGAAGATTACAAGTTTAATAAGATGGTGTTTAAGCGTAGAAGTGCATTTAGAGTTGGAGATATAGAAGTGGTTTCGGTGCCGGTCTTGCATTCAACTAAGGCTCCTAACGTTGCGTTGTTCATTACGGCTGGAGGATACAGGATATGCTATGCTTCTGATGTCCTTAGCATACGCAAGGAGCATAGAGACAAGTTCTTGACTAACTGCGACTTGTACATCGGAGATGGATCCACGCTTAGGGAAGATGGCTTGGTGAGATGGGATGAAAAGCGGGATGAGGCCATAGGTCACGCCGGGATACCCAGACAGATAAAGTGGTGTGAGGAAGCCGGTGTTAAGCGAATCATCTTCACCCACTTTGGATCTGAGCCTATAAAGCTCGGTAAGAAGCTTGAAGAGAAGCTTGCCGAGTTAGGAGCTGAGATGGCGTATGATGGCTGGGTCACTAATATCTCGGTGAGTAAGTCGATTAATTTGGAAGAAATAGATGACAAATACGTTGAGAAGCTTAGTGATAAAGAGCTTAAAGAGCTGTATAGAGAGCTTCACAGAATTTATGAGCGAGAAGGAAGGATCACCGAGCCATTACTGAACGCCGAGATATTCGTGGAGAATGAGATGAAAAAGCGGGGTATAGAGAGGAACATAAACGATAAGCTGAGTCAGGAGGCTAGGTTCTGGGTTCAAGAGTATCCGCCTTGGGAGAAGGAGAAGAAGATCACGCTTCAGGAAGTGATAGACTCATTCCCAGACGTTATTAAGCTTCCGGCTGATGTCCCAGCTATCTATATTGTTGGAGGTCTCGCTAATCGAGGCTGGGTTACTCATCACGACATAGACATCAGAATAGCTTCGGACGAGTACTTGCCAGAAGTCAAGAGAGCTCTAATTCATGCATGTTCGAGAAATGACATACGGGAAAAGCTTCAGTTCATATTTGATGCTGAGGGCGGGATAGGTCTTGCGATTCCTCTCTATGTGCCGGCTAAGGATGGGTTGAGGAAGGATGAGGAGCTTAGGTTGGGTAAGCCTTGTCAGCCTCAGAAGCCAGCTACGGGATGGCAGAAGAACGAGTTCTGGAAGATTGAGGAAGCGTGGACTAAGTGGGGTGCTTCTAGGATCGATAGAGGAATCATGATTCAACCTAAGTACGATGGCATGAGCTTTCAAATACATGTGAAAGATGGCAAGCCTATAGGGTTCTTTACTGAAGACCAGCTTAGGAATAGAATTGAGGCATTCAAGAAGTCTTCAGCTGAGCTTCCGAAGCTTTTGAAGGCTAAGAACGTGATACTCGTGGCTGAGATGGTTGAGTATTCTGATGAGGTTGAGTATCCTGAGAACGATAAGCTCTGGACGAAGTACAAGCAGATTCCTAGAGAGGATCTGGTGAAGTGGATTGCGGCTAGGCCTTCTTCTCTTGATGATGAGCGGGTAATATTCCATGTGCATGATCTGCTGTACTTGGATGGCGAGAAATGGTATGATAAGCCGGCGATTGAGAGGTATGAGAAGCTCAGAGAGATATTGAAGGAGGGCAAGCACTTCCACGTCGTTGAATCCAAGACTGCTAATAACATGAAGGAGTTCTTCGAATATGCGAAGTGGGCGAGGTACTTCCCCAACTCTGAAGGAGCCGTGTTCAAGACTACCGATTCCATTTACAAGATCAGATATGATAGAGCTTCGAGGAATAGGGATTGGGCTAAGCTGAAGAATTTGAAGGAGCTTGACGTGATGGTTCTTAAGCCTCATCTCGTAAGAGGTACGAAGGATGTGTTCACTTGGCAGGGAGTTGTTGGTCCAATTCCTGAGAAGGATCTTGACAAGTATAGAGAACAAGACATCATGGAGTTTAAGGGTAAGAAGTACTTGAGGATCGGCACGTGCTATAATGTTAAGGGTAAGAAGCCTGAGGGAAGCATCTTAACCGTGATGCCTATAAGGATCGAGGAGAATAAGACTGAGGATGGCAAGATATACTACACGTGGATGTTTCCCAAGGCGGGGTTGTGGAGGCCTGAGAAGAAGGAGCCTGATCCGATCGATGTTGTCGAGAAGCTTTCAAAGCTGGGTACGAGGCCGTTTGAGAAGGCTAAGAAGACCAAAGTGATTGAGATAAAGCTTCCTCCGTGTCCCTATGCGTTTGATGAGGATGTCTGCCCGCTTATTAACAAGATCAAGATACTCGTTGATGGAGTCTGGAAGTCTAGTAAGCCCAAGGTGAAGCTTAAGGTTGAGGAGCTGAAGTATCCGATTAACTGCAAGCTTGCCAACTATTATAAATGCAGGCGTGTTAAGGATTACTACTATGGGTGGCGTGAAGAATGAGGATAACCCGAGATATGCTGTTGAAGGATGAACCTGAGATTCCGTGGTCTAAGCCGATTTATCTAGAGCTTCCTCCAAACGAGAAGAACGGCAAGGTCAGATATGTGCTTCAGCATCACTGGCGGGGTCGTAGCGTGCACTGGGACTTCAGGTGTGAAGTCAATAACCACCTCATAGGCTGGACAATTCTCGATAATCCGAAAATCGATCACGCTCCCACGCTTGAGGAGCTTCCTTCCCTGATTGACAAGCTGGATTGGACGTTCAGGCCTGTGCCGGGTATGGATAATAAGAAGTGTAGATGTGAGACTAAGGCTAGACAGCCTAAGGTGTGGCTGTTCTGGAAGGGGGAGTGGGGTTCATGCTCGGCTATCCCGTTTGATCGGCTCTGGAAGCTTGATGTGGGAGCTTGCTATGAGGTTGAAGCTGGCTCGGATGAGTTGATAGTTAAGATGGATACCGGTGAGGTGTTTGAGGTTAAGCCGGGATCTGTGGGTGCCACTCGATACGAGCCGGGTAGATTCTTGATCGTCGATAAGGGGTACGTTACGTTCGGTGCTCAGAAGCCTTGGTACCACGAGTACTTCTTGGATTCGATAGCTAGGAAGAAGCATAGGTTAACGTTTGAGAAGGTACGAGTGAATATGAGGGCTGTCAAGCAGGCGGTGATTGATCCTGAGACGAAGAAGCCTAAGCCGGGCAAGTTCGAGCTGATGTGGGAGGGATGGGTGCCTAAGGATCAGGATCCCTATGCGGTTGAGAGGGGAAGGAAGCGGGGCTGGGTGCCTCCTAAGGGCTTCATTCCGATTCCGAAGTGGTGGATTGAGAAGCACAAGAAGGAGTTTGAGGATTGGCTTGAGTGGGTTGAGGAGCAGTGGGGTGAGACTAAGGAGCTGTTGAAGGCTGAGGCTGAGTATACTCTTCAGCAGATGAGCTGGAAGGGTCAGAAGGTTATTCGTGATGTTCCGGTGATGCATTGGTTCTTGAACATTAAGCAGGGAGATAAGATTAGGACTTGGGAGCTGTGGTATAATCCTCTGTTTGTGCATCCTACTGTTGCTGGTTATATTGGTCAGGCTCCTAAGAGGTGGTTTGAGTTTGAGGGTAAGCTTAAGCCGGGTGAATTGTTTAATCCGCGTAAGAGGCTGAATGCCGATGTTAGAATACTTGATAGGGGCTCCGTGTTTGTCGATGCTAAGAGGAAGAACGGGAGAGAGGTGCTTGTTCTCTCGTTCTCAGGTAAGCTTGGCAAGTTCTGGAAGCTTGAGCAGGAGGAGAGGGGATCCGATCTCTACTCGTTCAGCAAGTCCAATATTAAGAAGGCGTTTGGGAGCTTCGTGTTGCAGAAGCATTCGTGGAAGGGTGGATCCCATTACGATATCAGGATTGATGAGGGAGAGGATTATCTGCTGGAGTGGTCGCTTCAGAAGGATCCCCGCGAGTATGAGATTGATGAGTCTGAGAAGGTTGTTCTGAAGAAGTGCTATGATAAGAGCTGGCTTACTTTTGAGGGTAAGAGGAAAGTTGGGGATGTGATGACCGATGTTAAGATACTCGACAGCGGTAAGGTTGATTTCATAGAGAAGTCTCAGTTGTTTAGGAGCTTCATCTTTCATGGAGATTCGCTTAAAGGCTATTATGTGTTGAAGTCTGATGGTAAAGAGTGGAGGTTCATCAGATCGGCTTTGCCGGGCATGAAGAAGGAGCTTAAGTATGAGGAGAAATCGAATTTCATAAGGGTTTATCTCTACGATATAAGGGACTTTACGAGGTGTGAGGGAGAGGAGAAGGCGAAGCGGTATAAGATTCCGAAGCTCCCGGAAGGTGTTGAGGCTAACATCTGCCTGTTTCCGAGACCCGGAACGATACACGGCGCCAAGATTCAATCGCTTAAGTTTGATAAGAAGCTCTGGAGCATCGAAAGGATTAAAAGAGAGTTCAACTTTAAACCTTTTATTGAATGGGAAGGAGTGCAGATCCGGGGATGAGCATGAGCGAGTATGTTCTTGTCCCGTTGGATGAGGCTTCTGATCATGCATTCAGAGAAGCCGAATACTACACTTCTCCGTGCTTCATCCTCAAGAGTGAGAAGTCGAGGTTCATCATAGCCGGCTATGCTTCTGTCGATATCGTGGATAAGGATAACGAGAGGATTTCGCTTGAGGCTCTCAGGGAAGCTTTTGAGAGGATGATGAGGAGGAAGTCTAGGCGCAACTTGATGCTTCACCACCAGAACATTCAGATTGGGGAAATATTGCCGAAGTATGTTGATAAGAATGGGAAGGTGTGGAGGAGCGGTGTTGATGATAAGGGATTATTCATAGTTGCCGAGGTGTTTGATGATACGGTTACGGGAAGGGAAGTTATCGATAAGATGAAGAAGGGGCAATTGATGAGTTTCAGCATAGGTGGGAGGGTTCTTCCGGGAGGCCGTGAGGTTAAGTGTGATGATAACAAGTGCTGGACTGAAATAACCAAGCTTGAGCTTTATGAGATTACTTCTTGTGATGAGGGCAAGAATCCGAAGGCTAAGGCGTTCATCCTCGAGAAGGAAAAGCGGGATAACGCCGATGAGGATTGGGATGAAAATCTGGGTGAAACATTTATTAATACGTATGTATTAAAAAATCAGCGATCCAAAATGGAGGAAAATGAAGTAATCGAGAAAGCGGACGTAGCGACGCTCATCGAGGAAGTCAAGAAGCTCACCGGCAAGCTCAACGAGGTCATACTTCGGGCTGAGGAAGAGAAGAAGCTGGAGAAGGAAATCGACGACTTCGCCGAGATCTTGGACGTTGTCGACAAGGAATCCTACAGGAGCTTCATGAAGCAGTGCCTCAAGTCCGGCAAGAGCATGAAGGAATGCGCTTTGGAGTGGAAGCAGAAGAACAAGGCTGAACCTCCAAAGGAAGAGGATGAAGCCGTAGAGGACGAGACGGAGAAGGCCAAGAAGAAAAAGAAGAAGAAGAAAAAGAAGAAGGACGAGGAAGAGGAAGAGCTCTACTACTACAAGTATCCGGAGAAGGAGGACTTCGAGAGCGAAGAGGAGTACAAGAAGGCTGTCGAGGAGTTCAACAAGCTCAAGGCTCAGATAATCAAGGAGCTCGGACTGGAGAACGCCGAAGAGGTGATCAAGAAGAGCGTTCAGCCGAAGGATGAGGACAGGCGATTCGGCGGAGTGAACCTCGATGAGATCAGAAAGAAGGCCGATGAGGCTGTAACGTTTAAGGATCTATTATATATGGTAGGTGAATGAGAAGATGTTACCCAGACTTCCATACGGGAAAGAGTACCTCGACTGGTGGTACAACAAGGGCGGAATGGTAGCAACGCTCTTAGGGCTTGACAGCGTTGGAGGAGCCTCTGCGGTATCCGATGCGATAAAGAAGGCAATAGGACCATGGGATGCCCCTAACTCTCCCTACGCGGATTACTTCGAGCCTAAATTCTCGGCTACGGTGCAGATGTGGGTCGAGAGATCCACTGAAGTCTGGAAGCTCCTTAGAAAGACCACGTTCCTAGCTGAAGGTGACTCGCTGAAGTATGTGGAGTCCGACCTCTCATCGATACAGGGCGTAACCGGATCTTCGACTCCGTTCGCCTCCGGAACGAATGAGTCTGCGCCTACGGTAGCCACGCTTGAGGAGATAGAGCCCGCGTATCTGGTCGATGCGTGGGAGACGACTCTGCCTTCTAGGACGAGAAGCACTTGGCAGACTGAGCCCAAGCTTGACCCCAAGTGGATCAAGCAGTATCATGCCGAGCTGTTCCCGCATCAGATAGATGCTTTGCTGTGCAGGACGATTGACACTCCGAACAATGATGGTTCCTCGGTGTTCTTCATCGAGTCGATAGATAGGATATGCTCTGGAAATGCTGAAGCTTCGACGACTTACGTGTCGGATGCTTCTGACCCGGACATTCACTGGGGCAAGAGCACCGCTATGATCGATAGGTCTGCGGATACGGATGATACGTTTGGATGTGGTGCTGGAGACGGGTTGTCTCTGCCCGAAACCGGTGCGGCTCGTACGCTAAAGCTTGACTACATAGATGATGTGGTCGCCGCGATTGTACCCTACAGCAAGAATAAGAGGTTCATCGGCATAACTGGGCCTAAGACTTTGAATGAGATGCAGAAGCTCATCGATCCGAAGCAGAGATACTTGAACGTGCCCGTGGATGTTGAGATAACGATCAACGGAGTCTCGACGAGGAAGGGCGCTAAGGTGGGCTTCACTGTCGGAGCCTACGTTGCGTCCGGAATAGAGATTCCGTTCTTCACTTCGAGGCATATAGCCAACGAGACATCCGCAAACAGGTCTGCCACGATAACCGATGCGGACATAGGAAACATCTACATCATAGACCTCGATGCGGTTGAGATAAGGACTGCTGTGCCTGTAACTTATCTTGAGACGCCTCCACATGCGATGTTGACCGGCGACATGCTCAAGACGAGACACATGCTTCTCTATGGTGCTCAGCTGGTCTGCACTAACTTCCGGGCTAACGGTGCGGTTAAGTATCTCAAGAGCACTTAGAGGTGCTGAGTGATGGCGTTCAGCTATACTCTTGATGGCAGAACGATCTTCGGAGACAAGTGGGTTGCATGGGGCACTTTCAGCAACGGGGACACCGACACGGGAGGAGACATAGATACGGGGCTCTCGGTTGTCGAGGCGATGTTCCTTCAGGAAACTGGGAGCGCCGTTGTCTCGAATGCTTCTGTGTGCAACGAGACTTTTCCGGTGAGCGGTGGAGTCGTCACGATAGTAACTGATGCGGGCGTGGATGGTCTCTGGTTCGCTATAGGCCGGATGTGAGCTCCTAACTTCCCTTTATTTTTTTATGGGAAAAGCTTATTTCTTGCATGGTGCTTATTAGAAGCGTGATTGGTGATAGATATGCGTGAGATGGGTCCGGTTAAGGTGCTTGATGGTGTAGAGAGCACGGGTGCATCTTCGGCTTATGATACGAATGGTCGGGGAAAGATTACTATGATAGTGATAGCTTCAAACGTGACTAACGGAGCTACCGTGGCTCTTGAGGGATCAGCTGATGGGTCGAACTGGTACACCATAGGATCGATAAGCGTAACTGCAGATGGGACTTCTTATCTTTCGAAGAACGAAGCTCATCCTATGATCAGGGCGAATATAACGTCTAGGACGGATGGCAAGTACACGGTTTACCTGTATGCAGGGCGATAGGAGATGGGCTCAAGGAGGCTGACAGCTAGAGAGTGTTTAGCCGTCCTTGAGGAGAGGATCAACAACTTAGCCGATAGGTTCGATAGGTTTGAGGAGGCTCAGCAGAAGCTTGTTGATCAGGTGATCAAGAACATGAGGAGCATAAACGATCTGTCGCATACGGTAAAGATGCTCATGGAGGAGAGGAAAGAGAAGACCGAGCTCGATAGGAAGTGGAAGTTTCTCTTGGCTTCGAGCTCCCTTACCTTCTTCTTCTACGTTGCCTTTGAGATCGTAAAGTCTTTTATACCTTGATGCTTATGTTCTTATAGGAGCTGATTTGGGATGTCGTATACTCCGAAGTACACGTCTGAAGCTTTAGTGGAAGCCATTACTCAAGTAGATATAACAGATTCGACCAGCCCTAACTCTTCTCAGGTGCTCACTTGGATCGAGGAGGTCGAGAAGGAGGTAGAAGAGAGGAGGCTTGGATCGCATACGGCTACGGATGTCTATATTGATGTGCCGTCTCTTGAGGAGGCTTCGGGATACTACAATGTGACCTATAGGGCTAGGACGGGTCAGCTCTTCATCATAACGAGCATGGGTGCTGGTAGACTTGTGCCCCTAACGAATATCAAGAGGCCGATTATCTCGATAACTTCGCTGTACAAGAACGATAAGGATCCAAGTCAGACGCCTGACTGGGTTGAACTGAAGGAGGGGCCGGGTTCCGGCACGCATTTCCTGCTCCTTGAGTCGGTATCCAAGAGTAAGACATTCGGCTATGCGCTCTGGATCTACGATAAGATGCCTCTACCCGGACCGAAGAGACTGAAGATGAGCTATACGTACGGATACAATATTAACGAGAAGATATTGCAGGAGTGGTGCACGCTTAAGGTCGCGGTTAAGGTTTTGCAGGCTAAGATGGGCACGAGCAGTGGAGAGGGCTTAACCGAGTTTGTAGGTGGAGACTTGGGCACGTATATTCCGACTCAGTATCAGGCAAGAATCAACATGTTCAAGCAGAGAATCGCGGAGATTGAGGCATCATATTTTCCACATGAGCTTGCAGTGGCAATCCTATCTTGACCAGTATATTGGTCAGATTAACGCAGAAATTGACTGATAAAGGAGCCATCCTCGACCAGACGAAGACGGCAATACCTCGCTGTATGCGGGTCATCGATGCCTTCGCCCGGTCAAGTCCTCCATTCCTCATTTCTTCACCTGAGCTTATAAAGCTTCTGATCTAGTTGGTATTTAATACTTACTGAGAAATTTCACGCATGATTTCTCAATAGCTGAGACATTTATACAAGACACTGCTGGGAATCGCCGATGAAAGTTGAAAATTCTGTGCGAGGAGATCTGTTACTTGTTCAGAAAAAAAATAATTGGCATATCTTGAAATTCAAGTTTTGAAATTCAATTCTACTCGTT
>Ga0180302_10001650_pt1 | contig 10660 bp, 10 predicted proteins | sample GuaBasSediGuay17_FD_121794 | JGI IMG/M metagenome (GOLD analysis project Ga0180302, IMG submission 121794) | Subseafloor sediment microbial communities from Guaymas Basin, Gulf of California, Mexico - Guay17, Core 4571-4, 12-15 cm | ecosystem: Environmental > Aquatic > Marine > Hydrothermal... | reverse complement strand
CACGGAATCCCCTTGGTATTCTTGGTTTTGTTTTCATTATTACCCCCATCTCCTATCTAAAAACTATTCCAGTTTGCATATACCATAAATAAAGATCAAGTTCGGCTGGTGTTATGCTTAGCATTCTCGATATTTTCTTAAATGCTTTCTCAATTTCGAGATATATTCTTTCGCTTAGTCTCTTTGGAATGAAAGAGATTATTTTGTAGTTTGCTAATGTCCTTAGAATGTGCCTATCGAGAATAGCAAACTCAAAGGAAACTCCTACATTTCTGAGAAAATGACTTGCCTCTTTTAACCCAATTCCTTTTATATTCTTAACTAACCATTTTCTGGCAATTTCTGGTCTCATAGAGAGAATTGTTGACTTTAATTTTCCTAGGTATTTTTTCGCTTCTGCTATGTATGATGATCGCATTCTCCAAAATCTGTGTCCTCCGTTTCGTAGCAATTGTGCAATTTGTTCTATAGTTCCATTGAATATAATTCCAGTTTCAAACAATCTGTTTGCTAGATACCACGCACGTTGTGCATTGAAGTTAGCTGCAAGAATACAAAAGCATAATTCTAAAAACCATCGATTTTCGTTTGAATTCTTGATTAGTAAAAATTCTTTTAATCGCTCTTTTACTTTATGTCTTATTTCATTGTTTGACATTAATTGGATTACGTTATTAATAAGTGCTTTTGCATTATTCAAATTTATAGTGATGCTCATTAGATCACAGCCAATACCACAGGAGTGGCTCTCTTATTTTTTCAAAATTCCATCCTTTTTTTGCATCATAATGAACAAACGCTAATGCCTTTTTCGTTGTCTCTATTTTCGCGAAAAACTGTAATAGCATTGCTTTCATTGAATATGGCAAGCCCTTTATTGCTTTTTCAAAGTATTCCGCAGCAATATTGAAGATAATTGCTTTTTCTTTCATGAATCTCTCAACAAAACTCATATACTCCTCTTTTAATGCCAGACCGTCTGTTTGTATATAACTCACAACGTTCAGATTTTCTCCCAACAGTAATTTGCGGAAATATTCACTCCGCAGTAGGGAGTGCGAAAGATCAGTAATAAAGAGTATGGGTGCTTCTTCGCTGTATTCCCTTAGTGCTTCCGTTAATTGTTCAACCAACATTACAAGAAAGACCTCATATGGTGTTCTTACGGCATCGGAAATTATGGCAATATTATTTGAGATTATCTTCTCTAATACTTCCTCTGGAAATTCGTCAGAAAGAATTTTTTGCAGTTTCTTTTTAGAAAAGAAATTCTGTAGATTTTTCGTCCATTCCTCGAATTTAGCTTTTAATTCAGCTGAACGACGTTTAAGAATTACTCCGATTGTTCGCCATAGTGTCTTTACAGTTGTTCCAATTAATGCATAAGGATTAAGAAATGCACTTGCGGCACCTATTGCGTCAAGTGTAAGTCTTAGCTTATCACTGATAAATTCTTCTTTGAGTTGCTCAGAAAGAGACGGCGGACCGAGTGCCTTTACAAAAAACTCACCTAAACTCTCTAGGGATTCTGTATCTATATCTTCCGGATCAATTGTTCTTTGAACTAAACACAAACTTTCAACGATCTTAGCTACTTTCTCCCTGTTTTTTTCAATCCAAGAAATACTTAATGTTACGTGAGGAAAGGATGCAATAGTCTCAGGAATTCGCGTCTCACCTCCAAAGTAAAAAGGAAAGAAATCATTCTTTATGAGAAAATTAATTAACATGTTGTAGTATTCCCTCTGAATGAATTCGTGGTCATCATTAATTATTGGTATAGCTATTATTCCTTTTCTACGAAGTACTTTTGCAAGCGCTAATTGTAGGAAGATTGAGTCTATGTACATTTTACTAGACTCATAAATCACATCCTTATATGCTATAATTCCGCATTTTTTCCAAGAGATCTCATCGAAAATCTTGTCAAATATCTTCAGCGTCTTTTTAAACCCTATGCCGATTTGTCTATACATATTAAACTCCTAAATGATAAACGAAATTCATAACATAAAAGAATCTCATCATATAATTCTAGAACATCACGAAGTATAGGAATCAAACCGATTTTTCTAGCAGTGTTTAGAATTTCTCGCGGTCTAGATTCGGATGAAAAAACGTATAAAGCTCGACCACCGCGTTTTAAGTGAAAGGGTAGGAAATACAATGAACGTATGATGATTTCATTTCCTTTTTGTCCAGCAAAAATTGCATCATCATGAATTTCACTGATTTTTGGTAAATAAGGGAGATTTGCTAAAATTACATCAAATCGTTCTCCGAATACTGGAGCAAAAAGATTGCCAAGTTTAACATTAACTTTGACATTATGCAAGTACGCATTAATAATTGTATTTATCACCGCTTTCTCGCTTATATCAACTGCTATTACCTGTGCATTTTTCTTCGCACACAAAATACTTACAACCCCCGAGCCAACACCTAATTCTAATACCCTCTTTTTATTCAAATCTAGTTTAAGCGTATTCAATGCCAAAAGAAAAGTATCTTCGCGTGGTTCATAAACATTTTCAAGAAGAATAAATTTTTCGCCCATGAAAGTAATCCATCTAATCTTTATGGAGAATTTTCTTAATATTCGAATAAATTTCTCTGGCAATTCTTTCTCTATATTCATTTGAGGCACCCCTCGGAAGAAAATAAACCTTTGTATCTGCTCTCTGGTAGACATGTGCGATTAAAGGATGTGCACTTCTCTTCATTGAAACAACTCCTATAACCGGTTTCTCGCTATTAAGCAAATTACGAACAACAGTGCAAAATTTTTGGGAAAAGCATTCCATTTTGCCTATTTCATCTACGACTATGACGTGAAACTCTGGATTATTTAACATCTGTCTTAGCCATTCAGCAGCACGTTCAAGGTCTTTCATATTCACACGATATTTTGATACCCTGGGTCCCTCTGGAACATCCACACTTGCAAGGATACCTTCTTCTTTCGTTGCTAAATTAATGATCTTAAATCCCCATCTTCTACCATGTCGTCTAACCTCCGGGCAAGTAATTCCACTAACTTTAAATCCATCTCGCTGTAAGAATTCAATTACTTTCTGAATAAGTCGTGATTTACCCGCTCCAGGTGGTCCAGTTACAAAGAAGTTTTTCGTGCGAAAAGCTTTAAACATTATTTAGACCCTCAATTTTCAAGTAGATAATTCAAAAATATTTTGTGGAAGATTGGGGATTAAATATGCCAAAAATGAATATAATCTTAAATGTCTGGCAAGTAATTGCGAAAAATGGAAAACTTACCGTAGATGAACTTAAAAAACTCATTAAGATAAGTGAAAACGACCTCAATAAGGCTATCGAGTTTCTCTATGATCTTGGATTAATTAACTATAAAAAAGAGGGAAAGAAAATTGTATTGAGTATTACGCATGAAACCGACCTTCTTCAGGGAATACCATGTTTCTCATGCCCAAATTTATCTTACTGCTCTGTACATGATGTACAAAAAACCCCAATCAAATGCACTAAATTTGTCTCATGGCTCTCCCGGATTCTTAGGGATTTGCATGCCAGTGTTCCTGAATAAGAGAGTAAATGTTGATGGACTTTTTCTTCGAGAAGTAAGAGAAGGCTCGACCACTGTCTACATTCCCGATATTGAAAAATACGTAAGGAATCGCAGCGAATATATTCCAACATCTTTGCCGGTGTTTTACAATCCACAAGCGGAACTTTCTCGAGATACCACCGTGCTAATAGTATCTGCTTTCATTCGTGACTCCGTAATTAACGACATGATTTATTTAGAGGCCATGGCTGGAACGGGAATAAGAGGCTTTAGAGTTTTGAATGAAATAAAGGTTAATAAGACCTTAAGGATTATTTTAAATGATGCGAATCCTTTCGCCGCCAAACTCATGGAAATAAACAAAAAAGAATTCTTTAATAATACGCCCCATGTGGAAATTTATAACACTGATGCAAACTACTTGTTTAATAGTCTTAGGCTCAGAAATTTATGCCCGAATATAATTGAAATAGATCCAGCCGGCACACCAGCACCATTTCTTTTCGATGCAATAAGATGCATAAAAATAGGCGGTATGCTTATAGTAACCGCAACGGACACCAGTTGCTTATATGGTAAATATCCGGATGCATGTATGCGAAAATACGGATCATACGTAATTATCAATCCATTCCCACGAGAAATTGGAGTTCGCGTTTTACTTTATGCAATAGGCCATGAGGCATCCAAAATATCAAGAAGCATCATCCCCTTATTTTCATTAGCAACACACAATTTCGTTCGCGTCGCAGTGAAAATAGAGAGAGGAAAAACAAAAGCTAACGATTTCTGGAAACATCAAGTTGGATGGATTTTATTCTGTCCCGCTTGTTTGTATTTTGAAATATACAAGGGCTTTAGTAATATTCCTCACACCAGGAAATGTCCAAGAGACAAAATGGAACTATCGCTATTAGGCCCACTCTATGTAGGAAAAATTTACGATGAAAACTTTGTAAGAAACATGCTTCAAGTTCTTCCTCAAATGAAATTCAGTGCACAGAACAAACGTCTCTTAGAGAAATATTTAATGTGGATGCTTGAATCTAGGCATATACCCCTTTATTATAGCCTAAGAGAAATAGCACGCAGAATTAAAACATCAATTCCCTCGATAAATGGAGTGATAGAAACATTGAGAAGTAAAGGTTACATTGCAACCAGAACTCACTTTGATGAGACAGGGATAAAAACTAATGCTAATATTGACGAGGTTTATGCTACTTTTCTAGCTTATGTGTAAAAAAAGGAATATTAAAAATATTTTTGTATAAGCCTAATCAATAAGAATATATCTTAGTGTATATTCAACTACAAGATGCTCCAAATAATGATTTTTCAAAATAAAATTAGTGCCATTTGTAGGAAACACGCAAGAATTAAACTTTAATTTTTATATTGATTTCTTTAGAAATAACACATTGGTTTGTTAACATGGCGAAGAGAAAAAAGAAAAAACGCGTAAATGAGATGTCGGCCCTTAATGAATTAACATGGCCAGGTGGTTTAAATTCAGCAACAACGCCATCTACGTTTTTTGAGCGCCAATTAGCGATGATAGGACAAAAAGTAAGGATATATACTGAGACACGGCAAAAAAGGCATGTAGTAACAATTGTCGAAGGACTTGATCCAAAGGTGATTGACTTCAAAAGTTTAACAAGCGAACTTAAGAGACTATGTGCAGCAGGCGGTACTTACAAGAAGTATAAAGATAAGTTAGTCATTATCTTGCAGGGTGATCATGTAGAGAAAGTCAGAAGATACTTAATTGAAAACCTTGGCATACCAGGGGAAAACATCGAAACGATCTAAAAATTATGTTACAAGCAATATTATGCACTTTTTTCACGTTTCTTTAATTCCTTCTCATGTTTGTACATGATTCTGAAAAACCATAAAGGATGCACAACTGGCTTTAAGATTTTCTTTCCTGTAAGCAAGCTTAGTATGAAAGAACATGCTTTTTGCGCGTCACCTCTTCTTATCAGATCTCTTAGGTATGATTCTTGCTCACGGGTCATTGGAACAAACGTTTTTAGAATCCCCATGACTTCATCGACCTTCATGTGTTTAAGCGGGCAAAAATATCTATTAATTATTGTCTCACATTTTGGTGCTTGATAATTTTTGCGCGACCCAACCAATCCATAAATGTGCTTTATATAGTATCCTCCTTTCTTTTCAAATTCCTCCCATGTCATTCCAACATTATCAACAGCGAAACTATACCAAAACTTCAATTGCTCCTCAAGTGGCATTCCCAACCATTTAAGGAATAAGCCTAACTGTAGTCGTTCTCCGTGAGTTAAATAACCAGTTGCTCGGAGTTTTTCCAGTAGTATTCTCATGCATGGTGGAAATAAATCTTCTCGTTGCCATGGTTTTCCTGCAAATTTTTCCATAGGTTTTGGCAATATTTTCTTAGCCCGTTTCTCTTTCCAATATTCTGCAAGTGCATTAGCAATTTGCTTCAGAATTGTGCTCTTTTCATCTGGCACCTTCTTGTATTTTATTTCGTCAATTTTTTCTTTGAGCAATCTCTGAAATCTGCTTTTTGCAATTTGGTATATTTTGCTATAAGGCAAAATTAACCAACCTCTCAATAATATACCATCCATCGAAAAAAGACTTGTTGGAGAAAGCCAGAATTTAACTGCAATTAAATTTCCCCTCTCGTAACATTCTTCGAAGAGCTTTCGTAATTCCCCACGACGTAGACTATGTTGTTGTGTTCTTAATGCTATTTTCTGTGAAAGAATGTGACTAAGTTCTTGCCATATTAGGTTTCGATCTAGCATTAATTCTGACGCTATCTCCTGCCAGCCAATTAGTATATCTGGAAATAAGCTCCTAATCACTACTTCTCTTTCGTCGGGCGAAGCCTTCTTAAAGTACATACTGAATACATCTCCCTCTCTCTCAATAAACCAAGACAAAAACAATGCATTGTCAGAAAATGCTGCAGTTATCCTAAGTGCCATGTGACCAATAATATGATTTTCGTCGGGTTCTTCTAAGTTTTTTTCAGAAGCAAAAAGTAAAAAGTCGATCCTTTTCTTCCCAGTTATTATGAGTTCCTCTGGCGAAACTTCTTTTGTTACTTTTTGAAATACAAACCATTTTGGTAATCTAATCATTTCTTAGCACCCTTGACAAGAGTTTCTATTAAAATCCTATCCAGAACATCTGGAGGCGGTTTCATTGCTTTTCCAATTGGTGTTAGAATAATAATTCCTTTTTCGACTTTGATTATATTGTCATGTTTTAAGCGTGATATCGCTCTAGTTAGGATGTCCTTAATAGATTTCTCTTCTTTTAATACTCCCTTCAATGCATCAGTTAATTTTAGTATTGATACTTGGCCGTCTTCTTCAAGATTGTAGATAAATGCTAAAACTGTTAATACATCACGACTATATGGTTTTGCTTCTTCCAAATTCAGCATTGGATCTATTACCGCAAAGACCCTTTGAAATTCTTTTTCCTTCTTTTCTGAGATTATAACAAGTTTGAGCCCAATGCTTTCAAAACGTTTTTTTAATTCATTTAGTCCTATATCAAGATCTATCCCGAATTTTCTGAAAATCTCTCTAACTTTTGAGAGAGGAGCTCCCTTGCTTCGATATTTTCTTGAAAGAATCAAAGCACCTGCTAGTTTAAAACAAAGTTCTTTATCTTCGTTTCTTGACATACAATTTCTCCCCTGACCTTTCTATCAAAAATTCCCCATCAACAACTAACTTAAGGATTGCTGCTATCCTTTCACGAGAAAAATGCTTAGCAAACCCGGGAAGTTTAACTAAGCTGTTCATGTCTGCATGCTCGATGTTTACTAGAAGTTTCTCAAAGTCTTGTTTTAATTCTCTAAATTGTTCAAGCCTTTGCAAAACATATTTATCAAGCCGTGATACTTTTATCTGTCGTATTTGCTGCTTCTTCTTGGTCTTGGTTTTGAATTCCAATAAAGCCTTTCTGTATGCGAAATGTGTTATACCCATGACTTCTACTAAGTCGCCTATCGGATAGTTTCCAGATAAAATTACCTCAAGTAAAAGTTGATGACTTAATTTGGTTTTCTTTAGAATATTCTCAATTGCTCGAATTGTCATCAAAAGATAATTCCATCGCGTCTCAATAAAATCTCTTAATTGCTCTAAAAGGAGAATAAGTTTGTCTGGCATTTGTTGTATAAGTAGCAGTAAATGCTGTTCGTTCTCGATAAGATTTGATAAAATGTCACTAATTTTTTGAAGTAGTGCTTCATTAGGTGTTACTTTGTACTCTTTTATTAGGCGAATAATCTCTAAAATCATCTTTTCAATTTTCTTTTGTACAATATTTTCCGTTTTTCATCACCCCCTAAGTCTCGATCTCATATACTTTAGTGCACAATTCATTTTCATCATATTCGAGATAGAAAACTTTGTCTGCTGATGCAATTATTTCCTCTCGATGTGTTGTAGTAATTAGTCCCTGAAAATCTTTGAGCGCTGACCGAAGCATTATTAAAACTTCTTGAAGACTACGGTCATCTAGGAATACGTCGAATTCATCAAACATATATATTGGAGCCGGTGAGGCCAAAAACATTGCTAGAATGAATGCCATTATTGCTGTTGTTTTCTCTCCTGAACTAAAGCCACCACTATTAATGTCCTCTGGTTTCTCTCGATGAAGATTAATAGTAATATGTAAGAAAAGATTTTCTAAAGAGCTTCCACGTATTGTTATGAATCCTCTCGCATTAATTGTTTCTAACAGTCGTTTATAGTATTCATTCGCCCTTGAAAGTTTTCTTAAGATTTCGTTTACTAGTTGACGAATTTCTTTTTTGCTTAATTCCTCAATTTTTTCTAATTCTTCTTCCGCCTTATGTAATTCCTTCTCTTTTTCATCAATTCTCTTTTTGAGTTCAGTTATTTCTTCTAATTTGCTCTCCAGATTATAAAGAGCTTTTGTGTAATCTTCGAGATACTTCTCAAGTACTGCTAATTCTGCATCAATTTGCTCAATTGGTAATTCTTTTGAAATAGTTTCAGCTTTTTTCTCAACTTCTTCGTGGAAGATTTCTTCTGTGTTTTTGCCTTGAGAATATTCACCATATCTCTTCAATAACTCAATTAATGCAAAAACTCTTTTCTTAATCTGTGAGATTTGATTTGTTTTTTCATCAATTATTTTTTTGACGAACTTAATTTGCGGGGGTATTTCCTCAAGTTTTTTCTTTAACTCTTCTAATCTCATCTTAAGTTCTCCTATTCGTTCAAGAACTTCCTCTTTTCTCTTCTCTAGTTCTTTCATCTTTATTTCAATAATTCTTTCTTCGTCATCTAATCTTGCTTTTTCCGCAATTATTTTCTCGTATTCTTTTTGAAAATTTGTCAAAAGTTCACGTACTTTTTGTTCTTCGATAGGTAATTTCGTCGTTCTTTCCAAGAGTTTTCTGAAAGGATGCTTTACTTCATAGAGTTCACGAAGTTGCTTCTCTATTTTATTCAGTCTCTCCTCTAATTCTAGAATCCGAGCTGGTAATTTCGCCCTAAACGCTTTTATTTGTTGGCCTAATTTTCGAATTTGATTCCGTATATCTTTAATATTATTCTCAATATTTTCTAAAGTCTCCCTAAAACGGTAAAGAGAGTATGCACTTACTCTGAATATGATTGTACTTTCAGGCTCATAAACATTTTGAGTACTAACCTGTATTGAATAGACATCTGAAGTCGCTGTTGATTTTCGTATGAAAGCTTGCCCATGAATAGTAACCACCTTTCTAACAGGCAGTTCTTTCAAAATTCGTAGAGCATATTCTTCATCTGTAGTTATTGGCACATCCCAACAATGCATTTCTATGAGTGCCTTTATTGGACTCGGAGCAGTAATCAAGTCACATACCCAGCCTATAATGAGCCTTTGAAAATCTGCACCAAATATTTCACGAGCTTTCTCTTTTAACCTCTCTCTTCTGTTTCTGTAATCATCAATCAAACGATCAATTATTCGTAAAACTGTCATCAAATCTATATATTTGCGATCCTTATATACGAGAGTTACTATATTTACATTTCTAGCCTTCGTTTTCATTGCTAATCTTAGGAATTTTTCTTTTGATTCTGGAAGTAATGCAATGAAAGTCCTTTTAACCTCATCATCAATTGCTTTATCAATTGCTAGTGCCCATTCCTCTAGTTCATCGGAGGGTAGATTAACATAAGAAAAAAGTGCTACTGGACCGTACACGTTTGCTAAATGAAGATCCTTATAAGCTAATTCTTCTAATTTTAGCACTAACTCATATAATTTACCACTTACATCAATAATTCGCAATGTATCTTGCAAATTTTTCAGAAGTAATTGCTTCTCTCTCTTTAAATTTTCCTCTTCTGTTTTTAAACGTTTTTTCTCTTGCTCTAATTGATATATTTTTCGATACTCTGGATCCTCAAAGAGTGCTTCTTGAAGTTGCTTTCTTTCTTTTTTCTTTTCTTCTATTAATCTGTTCAGATCCTCTTCGCTTTTTATATTCCATTTTTCTTTGATACGTTCTAGTTTTTTCCTTATTTCATCCATTTGTATTTTTAGCTCAATTAACTGACTCTGAAGCGTATCAATTCTTTTCTCAAGCTCTTTTAATCTTGTATCACACCGAACACGATTATTTTTAATCTCAAGCAATTTTTGTTCAAGTTTGGCAAATTGTAAATCAATATCCATACGCTCTTTTTCTTTCTGCTCCAATTCCTCAATGAACACATTATATCTTGCTCGCAATTCTCTCTCTTCGTCTTCTACTTTCATTAATCTCTCCGTTAAATCGCCAATTTCTTTCTTAATTTTCGCGATTTTCAAAATGTAGTATTTATAAAGCTTCTCCTTAAGCGCCGCACCGAGAGATAATTCTCTTTCATACTCGATGAGCTTCTTCTTTAATTTCGTTAAGTTAAGCTTCAACTTTTCTTTCAGTTTTCGCTTTTCTTTTATTTTTTCGTTAAGCCTACGAAGGCGTTCTTTTACTTCATAGAGACCTAGAGCTGAGAGAAGTAAGTCAATTCGTTTTTTTGCTGAAAGACTAACCCATTCGTTAACTCTTTCCTGTGGTAAAAAATACAGCAT
>Ga0180302_10001649_pt1 | contig 10661 bp, 7 predicted proteins | sample GuaBasSediGuay17_FD_121794 | JGI IMG/M metagenome (GOLD analysis project Ga0180302, IMG submission 121794) | Subseafloor sediment microbial communities from Guaymas Basin, Gulf of California, Mexico - Guay17, Core 4571-4, 12-15 cm | ecosystem: Environmental > Aquatic > Marine > Hydrothermal... | reverse complement strand
TTCTTTAGGGGCGAAGTCCTCTTGTATTTTAGTCAAATGCGATGTAAATATTTTGATAGATCCTGGGGTAGCGGTTATGCATCCTGGCTTTCCTGCAAGTAAAGCTAAGAAAATTTTGTGGTACGAAAAGGCAAGGAGGAAAATAAGGCAAGCTGCAAAGAATGCAGATATGGTAGTTATTTCCCACTACCATTACGACCATTTTACGGATTTTGACAAAAAGATTTATGAAAACAAAATTGTGTTTGCAAAGGACCCAAACAAGTACATTAATGATTCCCAACGAAAAAGGGCTGAAAGATTTTTCGGAAACTTTTGCAGGGAATTTGGAGGTAGGGATTTGAAGGAGATTTTGGAAAAGCCTTCTAAGATGGAATTTGGGAATCCTTTGGAAAAACTTGAGATAGCTAGGAATAAAAATTTTGGAGATTATCAAAAGAGGAGGGAAGAGGTTTTGAAGAAAGGGGAGAAGTGGTTCTTTGAAAGGGCGAAAAAATGGAATAGCTCTCCTAAAATTCCGGAAATGGAATTTGGGAGGACAAAGATTAAGTTTGCTGAGGGAAGGAAATTTTCATTCGGAAAAACCAGGATAAAATTCTCTGAGCCGATGTTTCACGGAATAGAATTTTCGAGGGTTGGCTGGGTGTTTTCTACGGTGATTGAGTATAAAGGGAAGAAGCTTATCCATTCTTCTGATTTGAACGGTCCGGTTATAGAGGATTATGCTGAATGGATTATTGAAGAGAATCCGGATATTTTAATTTTAGATGGACCTATGACCTATATGCTTGGGTATACCCTAAATATGATAAACTTCAAGCGATGTATAGAAAATATGCTTAGGATAATAAAAGAAGCAGACATTTCTTTAATAATTTATGATCATCATTTACCGAGGGAGCCAAAGTTTAAGGAAAGGACAAAGGAAGTTTGGGAAACCTCAAAAAAGCTTGGGAGGAAAGTGCTTACCGCTGCTGAATTCTTGGGGAAGAAGCCGGTGGTTTTAGAAAGTGAAAAAGGTTAGGATTTAAATTTTGGTAATTCAATTTTGTCCCATTCTATGTACTTTCTTTTGTCCTTGCACAAATCGTAGAAAACAAAATGTTCGTCATATTCGTTTACCCTAAAGTAAGTTTCTCCTAAAAGATTGATGCACTTTCTACTTGAATTATCCTCTATACTGAGTTAAATTAAAATAGAATTAACTTTTTAAATTTAATTTAAGTAAAATGAATAATGAATAATGAAATATCAAATACAGTGTTGGAAGTTAGAACTAGTAAAAGAAAATGCTTTCAAAAAATAATACTTGGGAAATAGCTAGAAGAATAAAAGTCGATAAAGTAAAGGGTATAAGATATATTGAATGTCCTTATTGTAAAATAAAAATAAAACGAAGTATCATTCCTCATCTAAAGACTTCACATCCATATGAATGGAAAAAATGGCAAATGGATTTTATTTACCTCTATAATAAAGGATTTACACCTCAAAAAATAATGGGAATCTATAATACTATACTCTCGTGGACAGTGATAGAAAAAGAAATAAAAAAAATTGTAGAAGAAAAAAAAATAAAATTGGAATCTATCAAAAAAAATGTTAAAATGTGGGAACCTCCGAACTTTACACTTGAAAAGACTACTGTGTGGAGTTTTCCTAGTAGAGGCGATTGGGCCGTTCATACCAATGAGTACAGAGGGAATTGGAGCCCCTATGTGCCAAGGAACATAATCCTTCAATATTCATCTAGAGGTGATACTATTTTAGACCCTTTTGTAGGTGGCGGAACAACATTGATTGAGTGCTGGTTGCTTGGAAGAAATGGTATTGGGGTCGATATTAGCCCACATGCTATAAATTTAACAAAGCAATTGCTAAGAAAAATGAAGGAAGAGGCAAAAAAAACTAAATTTTTATTACCTAATGTAAAAATAATTGTAAAAAAAGGTGATGCGCGAAATTTAAGATTTATAGATGACGAGAGCATCGATTTAATATGTGCACATCCGCCTTATGGAAATAGCTTAAGGTATACAATTAAAGAACCAAAAGACCTTTCAAATATAAAAAATATTAATGAATTCTGTAGAGAGTTAAATAAAGTAGGTGAAGAGTTGTTTCGAGTATTAAAGCCAAATAAACATTGTGCTTTACTTATCGGTGATATAAGAAAAAATGGAAAGTTTATTCCATTAGGATTTAAAACCTTCGAAATTTTTCAAAAAATTGGCTTTCAAATTGAAGAAATTATAATCAAACAACAATATAATGACAGATCTACAATGTTTTACAAAAACAACAAATTAAAATATAGAATTTCTCACGAATATTTATTCATATTCAAAAAACCAGGTGAAGAAAATGGTAGACTATAAAGTTTTGGGAGAAAGAATCATGGGAATATTGTCAGACAAAACTTTAGAGCCAAGGTCACATTTTAGAATTTTACCGAATAGGTATAGAGAAGAAGAAATTGAAAAAATTTGGGAACCGGGTATTGAGAAAAATGAAATAGGTTTTATATTGGAAGATTTTAACAAAACAAATGAAAAATATATAACAGAAATAGAATTTTACGTAAGAATAGGTGCTTCTGAGTTCGCTTTTATAACGATTGAAATAGAAAAATCTTGTAAGGACAAAAGTAGAGGGAGAATAAGATACAATTTATCATATCCAGATACCAAAGTTTTTATGGAGGAAGTTGAATTTCCAGAAATTTCTCTAGACTTAGAAATTCCAATAAGATTGGTTAAAGGTGCCAAAGATCTGGAAAATCCTCACATCTCATTAAGAGTAATAAAAAACATAAAAGAAACTGAAAATGGAAATAAAATTCTATTTAAATTAATTAACAACACACCAAATCAAAGATTTAAAGTAGGAAGAAAAACATTTGAATTTGGACACTTTTTAGAATATAAGCTAAAAGAAAGTAGCTCTAATCCGATTATCACAAATATTACGAAAATAAAAGGTTATGGATTATTACCGCAAATTGAGGCAACAAAGGATAATATCCAATTGGATAGTGTAGAGTTCTTAGATTACTATATAGGAGAAATAAATGTCTTTTCTATGAAATCTAGTAACAAAAAAATCTCTGAATTTTCCAAAGAATTGGAAAAGAAAATAGGAGACAGTCTTCAGGAAGAGTTAATAAATTATTTTAAGGAATTGTTTGAATCGAAGGGGTACACTCTCTACTCTTTTCAACAGAAATCTATAGAAGCAATTATAAGAGAAATAAATAATAATAGAAAACCTGTAGTAATTACAGCTAGAACTGCGGCTGGGAAAACGGAGGCATTTATTTTTCCCATACTCTCGCATATTTTAAAGATTAAAAAGAAATTTGGTAATCCAAAAGGTGTTAAGGCATTTCTATTGTATCCTACTAAAGCATTAGCAAATGATCAGTTTCAACGATTATTGGAAATTTTATATTTTCTTAATCAACATAGCAAATATAAAATTACAGTAGGTGTGTATCATGGAGATATAGAAGAAAAACTAGCTTTTAAAATACCTTTACCTTTGCGTTGTATAAAGCATGAAAAAGAAAGAAATGAGAGAAAAGTAAAATTAAAAGAAATTCGACTTAAACCAGAAAATGGCTTTCTTGTATGTCCTAAATGTAAAGAAAAATATGATTTTCTTCTTGTTGATAGATTCAAAGTAGTCACAGAAATGCCAGATATTATAATTTCAACTCCAGATATGTTAAATAGAATTCTTATTGAAAGACCATATAATCATAACATTTTTGGAGCAAAAATTACTTCAAAATTTTGTCCAGAATGTAAAAAATTCTATAGTAAAGAATATACCAGGTGTCTAAAATGTGAGAAGGATCTTAAAGAAATAAAATTAGAACCAGAATATTTCCCAGAAATCATAATACTGGATGAATTGCATCTCTTTAATAGCTTGTTTGGAGGAAATATTTCCTATCTATTAAAGAGAATAGAATATGCGATTAAGTTTTATTCTAATAAAGATGTAAACATCCAGTTTATTGGAGCTTCCGCTACAATAAAAAATCCAAAAGAATTTGCAAGTGATCTTTTTAGAAGGAGTGCAGAAGATATAGTAATTGTCAAAGCTGACAGAAATGATTTTGATATTTCTAAAAAAACTACAAAAGTGGTTATTTTTGCTTCTCCAACTGCTTATAGAATGATAGATACGGTTGGATATTTAACTGTAAGAGCATTTGGGATCTCTAATTTTAAACTTCTAGTTTTTACTAATACTTTATCTACCTGTGATATGTTACTGTCAAATATTAAACATAGATTCTCAACAGATCCAGACTTCCAAGAATTATTAAATAAAATAGATGGTCATAACTCCCAATATACTAAACAAAAAAGAGCCGAAATAGAAGAAAGATTTGATGAAGGTGATATAAGGGTTCTAATTTCTACCAGTACGTTAGAAGTCGGTGTTGACTTTAGAGATATTGATTGTCTGATTTTATATAGTGCACCATATTCTTTTAATAGTTATCTACAAAGGATTGGTAGGGCTGGAAGAAAGGAAGATGCTATTATAATTAACATACTGAATCCTAGTGATCCTATTGACATTTTCTATTATAGAAAGGCATTAGAAATAATAAACGATCCAAGTGAATTTATAGAATATCCACCTTTTCCGGAATCTAATAGAAGGATACTTCACAAGCAAATAATTTCCTCAATTTTTGATGTATGCAATTTTAAGGGGATCAATGTTGAATATGCGTTCTCGAATTTACATGAGATAATAAAGTTGTTACCAGAACTTTTAGACTTATGGAATAAGGGAGACATCGAAGAGTGTGTAGAAAATATTGAAGAAAAATATAGCTACTTAGAGGAACAAGAATTGATCGAAAAAGTAAAAAAGGATTTTAAAATTTTTGATTTGAGGAAAGCTGAAGAAAATATAGAAGTTGAATTTGAAAGTTTTAGTCCTTTAAACTTAAAGAAAAATTGGAAAAGAAAAGAATATAGAAAGTATAAGCTATCTGGATTAGATAGAAAAGATATAAATATAATTAGAAAAATAAAATCAAAGAGGTGGAAAAAATGACATACTTTACCGCCGAAATAGAGAGAACGAAAGGAATAAGAAAATTCTTTAAAGCAAAAGAAGGAAACATAACTAGTTATTATCAATACAAAGGCACATTATTCAAGACAGAAACAATCAATTATAGTGGATACATTCCATTATCTTTGGAAGAAGTTAGAATGTTGATAACTAATTTCAAAATACTGTATGGGGATGATGAAAAAATGTGCAAACTATTAGAAATTGAAAAATTAGAACGAGAGTTAGATAAAATACAAACTGCTATTTCAAAAGTCCCAACAAATGAAAGAAAATCTGTAGAAATAGATTTATTGCAGAGACTTATTCGAGTAAATTCTTTTAAAAAAGTGAAAGTAAAATTTGCATCTGATATTTGTATGTTTTGGTGCCCATTCTGTAAAGACTTATTCTTTGAAATTGACATTGATATAGACACTGAACATAATTATCCCATATGTCCTAAATGCGATAAAAAAATTTTGCAACAAACACCAGTATGGGTACTTAAGAACGATACAGGCCAACAACAAGTAATACATCCACTAATAGTATGGGTGAGTGAGTATAATAAAAAATATTTATGGGATTGTTGGAGAGCTAACCAATATGTAGAATGTTTAAAATGCGAAAATGGAAAACTAAAAAAATATTATTCTACAGATCCAGCGAGAATATATGAAAGTTCTAAATTGCAATGCGAAAATTGCAAGAGAGAATATAGGTTATTCAGTAAAAATTATTCTCTAACTGCTCCAACAGAAAACATAACAATACCTTTTGTAGTCTCTGTGTTTAATAAATCGTCGATCTATTATGATAAAACTGATCTAAAAAGTATTATCGAGAATGTTTCGGTTCGACCACCATTTTTTGAAACAAAATATATTGATCAATTTTTGTTCTCTCCTAAGATTGTAGTAAAAGAATTAGTTATAGGATTTTGGCATGGTATTCATGCAAAAAGATTAATTCCATCAGAAAAAACTGGTTTGGAATTATGTACTTCTGGGGTATATATAAAACTCAATAATAACTATTTTGATGATGCTCTAAAATTTTTAAAGAAAGTACATCGAGAAAATCCAGAAAAAATAAAAAAGTTAGAGAAAATATCTCCCTATGATCCAATTTTTAAAAGAACAGTTTTACATTCTTTAGCACATAGTATATTAAATAAATTACCTATCTATAGTGGTATAAGTATTGATAATTTTGGGTATATTTATGACATTAATACAAGTTCAGTATTAATTTATGAAAGATGCGAGGGAGGTCTTGGGGCATGTTACATTCTTACTCAGATGGATGAGGAAAAAGGAACTGGAGAATTTGTTTTACATGATTTTATAAATGAGATAAGAGAGACTATCAAAACCTGTAATTGTGATGATAGTTGTAAGTACTGTCTAGCATTAGTTGGGTGTCAGGAATTTAATTCGCATTTAGATAGATTTTCATTGGGACCTTTGTTTAATCTTAAAGCGGAAGATCTTTCATGGGGGTTCTAAAATGAAAGAAAAAGACATAATAAAGGGCATATTAGAAGTTTTATGTGAAAAAGAAGCGGATATATCTACAATTAAACATAAATTGAAGATCACAGAGCCGGTACTTCCATATCTATTATGGTTAGAGGAGATGAATTTTGTGAAAAGGATAAATTTAACAGAAAGATATAAGTTTTTAGCTTCCAAATGGAAAATAACGAGATCTGGAAGAGCCTATTTAGATTTCATAACTTCTTCTACAAGAAGATACTCTCCTGAACTTCCAAAAATATCTCTGGTTTATGTTTGCCCTAAACAATTTGAAAGAAAGATAATGATGAAAAATGGCGTTCATCTAGTTGGAGTTCTAGAGGATTTATTTACTACAGCAAATGATGAAATACTTATATCCTCACCATACATAGACCCGATATTAATTCCGTTTATTAGAAAAGTAAAAGAAAGTGTAAAGATTTTAATTCTCACGCATCGCAAAGATAATTTTCTAATTAGACTAGAAAATGAAAATAAAAATTTAAAAATAAAAGCACTAAGAGAGTTTAGGGAAGGTGTTCAAATATATCAACTCCATGCTAAATATATATGTGTAGATAATAAATTTTGTCTTATAACTTCCGCTAATCTTAATGAAAGAAGTGTGTTTCATAATTTTGAGATAGGTGTCATGATAGAAGATCAAACAATAGCTAATACCTTAAGAGAATTTTTTCTAAAGTTATTTGAAGTATGTTAATTTTTTGTATATTCTCAAATTAGTTGATATTTCATGACTTTGGATCTGTCTAATCCGAAAAGCTTTTCAAATTCCTTTATTTTCATAATTTTTTAGTTTTGGAAAATTTATTATTGGCATAATGTTTTGATGACGTACAAAGTCAGATTTTGCCGAATTTGGGCGAGGAAACTTAACTGTATGTTCGCTGTTAGGTGATGTCGCTACCATATTGTTTCTCCTCTTATCATTATGTGACTTATCTCATTTATCCACAAACATATTTTCCCTTTTAAACATACATCTTCAATAACTTTATAAGAGGGATGTCCGTATCTATTTCTAAATCCTGCTGAAATAATCCAAAAATCACAGTTGGGAATGTTACTCATTATATCGGTATTCCAATTTTTTCTTGCCCCATGATGCGGAACTTGAGTGACTGATATTTTTTTGAGACAACTTGCGTAGTGTTTTATTAATTCACTATACTTCATATTGAAATCTATATCTCCAGTCAAAAATTGTCCGAAATAACTATCAATGCTTCTAAAAAATATTTTATGTAACCATACACACGGATTATAAAAACAGCAAGGACAAAAATATAAAAAACTGGCTTTAATTTTTGGCTTACCTGCTGGGCCGTGGTATAAAACCAATGAAGTGTTATTAAAATCATTTTTTAAGTATCTTCCAAGGTAAATATAGCACTTTTTTAAATCTCTTAAGCGTCTTCTATCTCTAATTGCTCTTTTAATATTTTCATCGTTTATTTCTAAACCATTCTCTCTAAAACATCTTTCAAAATCCCGAAGTGCAGATGGTGTAATTTTATAATTAAAGAATCTAAATAACCATAAACCTAAAGCGGCAACATAACCATTATGATTTTTAACCGATAGTCGGTTATTTTCTATATAGCTTTTCCAGTTCTTATCATGCTGCATAATTTTCTCTTTTAATTTTTCGTCGTCTGGAAGTTTCACAATGTCTAGTTTACTTGGGACTTCCCTATCTGGAGGAGATGGAGAAAATTCTTCGGGAGGGATTTTTCCTTCACCGCCTTCTTCTCCTCCTAAGACTATAATTCTCTTGACACCTCTTTCAAATAAATACTTAGCTGGGTCTGAAAGGAAATCATAATACCATGTTGGCATATTTATTCTTCTAAGGGCAATCAATAACCTTTCTATTGGAGAAAAATAGGGAAGAATAACTTCTTTTATTGCAAAATTGTTAAGTAGTTCATCTAATCCACTTATGTGGTCTGAATGTAAATGAGAAATAATTAGTAAATCTATTTTATTATCATTATCAATGTCATGTTTAAATCTACGAATTGAAATGTTTATCAATTGAATATTTTCTGAACCACAATCATATACAAACCTAAAATTATGGTTACGAATCATGAGATTTCCAGAATAAAATAATCCTTGCCCGACACTGTGATATACAAACTCTGTTTCTGCTCTTATTTTCCCGTCCATTTTATAACTCTTGGGTACATATTTTACCTATGAACATAAAAGAACTTAAAATTTTAAAATGCTTACACTCAGAATCCCTTTCTTTTGAATTTAAAAATTTTACCCTCTTTAATCCTAACCATTTCTCCCTCTTCTTCCAGTTCCTTTAAAATTTTTCTGATGGTTGGCTCGGGTTTTTCTAATAGGCTTACCAACTCTTTAACAGTTTTTTCCTCTTTTAGGACAATTTTTAAAAGATTTTTGGTGCAATGATGTTCTAGGAATCTTAAAATGGGTGCCTTTATTTTGTATATTTTATACAAATCGTCGAGAGTGTCTAAAAGGGAAATTGATAAAAGCTTTCCGCTTTGTTTTTCTTGCTCTAAAGCTTCTTGCAAGATTTTATTCCAGTCCAAACCTTTCTCAGCCAAAATCTTGCAATCTTCCAAATCTCCTTCCCTTCCAGCATATGTTTTTAATAGGAAGACATCCTCATTTGAAAGGAGGTAAACCTCTAGTTTATTTCCCAAGTAAAAAGGCTCGGCATCCTTTTTCATCCTTTTGCTTAACCGATAGCCTCCCAAAACCCTTTTTACAAAAAGGTCTATCCTCAAATTTTTCTTTTCAAAAATATTTTCGGAAAATTTGAAGCCCATTGATATTAAACCTTTTTTCAGCTCTGCCAAGTTTTTTTCAACAATTACATCTATGTCCTTCGTTGAGATTTTCATATTTTTCAAAACCATGTTTGCCCCTCCTATCAAATAAAGCTTGACCTTTTTCTCAAGTTTTTTGTCCAATTCTTTAAAGAAATTTTTCAGCTCTGCTTTGGTGTTTGGGGTTCCCAAAGTTATTCCATATTCCTTTGCTTTTTCCATAAATTCCTCATAGCTAAAAAGGTTGCATTCTTTTTTAGTTAGGAATTGGAAGATTTGGTTTAATAAAAAGCTAACTTGATATTTCTTTGCCAGGATTTTTAGCTTGCTTCCTTCCATCCTATATTTGTTTTTTAAGTAAAAGAGAGTTGCCAAAATTAGCTGTTGTTGGGTTTTTGAAAATTTTAGGGAATGGATAAAGATTTCTTCTATGCTTAGTTTCTTTTTCGGATAGTAATAATAAAATCTGTCCGGGAATATTTTAAGGTTGTAAGATGGAAAGAGGCTGAATGCCGTTAAACTTCCTTTTCTAGGTTTTTCACTTTCGATTAAACATTCTTTTCCTTTTTCCCAAACTACCCCTTTCTTTATCCTTAATAGCTCTGCAAGTCTTTCTACATCTTTGTCCAAAATTCTGAATTTACCGTTTGTTTTTTCTGTAATCCCTAAGGATTGAAATTCCTTCAGATATTCTAAAATTTGTTTTAGAGAAAGATTTGTTTCTGCCTGAAGTTGGGCTAAGCTTTTTGGTTCATTAAGTTTTGCCAGTAAAATCTCCCTTTTTCCTTCCAGTATCTTTGGATTTTTCCTTAGGATTTTAAGGATTAATTCTAAAAAAGGGTTTTCGGCAAGGGAATAGAATTTTCTTTTTCCCCTTCTTTCTACCTTAATAAACCCTTTTTTGAGTAGGGATTTTAGGGTTTTTGATAGATAGCTTTTGCTAACTCTTAACTCTTTTTCCAAATCCTTCGGGGTTTTTCCTTCTTCCAGGCTTAGCAAGATTTTGATTTCGCTTTTTTTCATATTGTAATTTTGGTAAAAATTACTTAAATAATTTTCCTATTTTTACAATCTGATTAGTTTACACCGTAAACCAAAAACCTTTTTAAATTTATTCGGTTTTTATTTTTATGGCTGGAGGCTCAAATTTGAGTGCAGAATATTTGGATGAGCTAGAAGCTAAAAGCATTTTTATTATAAGAGAGGCTTACCGCCAATTTAAAGATAA
>Ga0180302_10001648_pt1 | contig 10662 bp, 9 predicted proteins | sample GuaBasSediGuay17_FD_121794 | JGI IMG/M metagenome (GOLD analysis project Ga0180302, IMG submission 121794) | Subseafloor sediment microbial communities from Guaymas Basin, Gulf of California, Mexico - Guay17, Core 4571-4, 12-15 cm | ecosystem: Environmental > Aquatic > Marine > Hydrothermal... | reverse complement strand
TCTACAGGGTTAAGTCTATTAATTTCTGCAAAAATTTTAGCTTCCCTAGCTATTGGAAGTTTTTTAATTATAAAGCCAACATTACTTGCTTTTGAAAGTTCATAAAGGCTCCATGCAAGCCCGTCACTTGAATCTATGGATGAGGTTACGCCAAACTTTTTAAGGTTAAGTCCTAGGTTAAGTTTAACTTTAGGCTTGTAAACAGCTTTAAGCAATTTTTTCTTAATATGCCTTGGAGCATCCAAGTTTTCCAAAAGGATTTTTAACCCGCAACTTGTCTTACCAAATTTTCCTGAAACAGCTAAGAGGTCTCCTGGTTTTGCACCACTTCTTAAAATGATATCTCTCAACTTACCTAGCCCTGAAATTATTGTAGTTATTGTTAGGTTTGAAGCTTCATTTACGTCTCCACCTAAAATATGAATTCCATAAGTTTTTGCTGCATCCTTTAATCCTAAGGCAATATCCGATAAACTTTTTTTATCCATGTTGGATGGAAAATTTACATTTACAAGTGCAACTTTGGGTGCTACATTTTTACATGCAAAGTCGCTTATACTCATAATCATTGCTTTCCATCCAGCTTGTTTAAAACTCATACCGGGAGGCATATCAGTTTTATCCACAAAACAATCAACCTTTAAGATTACCCATAAATCTTTAGTAACCTTGAATCCTGATATATCGTCACCTAATGGTATATGCTTAACCTCTGGCTTACCAAAAACCTTAAGAAAAATTTCAATTATTTTTCTTTCACCAAGCTGAGATGCAAGCTTAACTGGCATTAAGCATCAAAACATCTAAAGGAATATTAAGCTTAAAAGTCTTAAGTATTTGAAATGGGAAAGGGTATATTGAGCAGTTAAATACGAAGCCCCGGTAGCTAAGCCAGGTTATAGCGGTGGCCTCGTAAGCCACCGGTCGTGGGTTCAAATCCCACCCGGGGCTTCACCTGTTTTTAACAGTTGTTAATGTTTGATAAATTTGATGCTATTTTTCTGCTTTCTCCTAGTTGTGTTTGTATGAGTATGGAGCTTGAAATCTTTTAACATGTTCTTCCTATTATTGTATAATTTAGATTATTGCTATGTATGATATTTTTGTTTTAGTGATAAATAAAACCTTTTGACAATTTATTTTTTAAAATTTTGCTAGTTAAAGTTTATTTTACAAGTCATTTTTTAGTTATCTGTAGTTTAAATAGAAAAAGATAAATATTGCATAATCTTCCTATATTTTACCGATAATTGGAAGGGTATACCTATGCTGAGCAAAGAGAAACAATCTATTGAAACAAGAAAACTTCAGGTAAGTGCTGGTGGAAGTTTTTTCGTAGTTCTTCCTAAGGAGTGGTCTAAGGAGATCGGGCTTAAAAGAGGCGGAATGGTTAACATGTTTCTTGAAGAGGACGGCTCGATCAGAATTATACCTGTTGAACTTTCACGTACACGTGTAAAAGTTGCAACCCTTAAAGTTGATGAAAAAACTCCACCAAAATCTATAGACTTGTTCATAAAAGCCCACTATATGAGTGGGTCTGATATAGTAGATATTGAGTCTGATAAAAGGATTGAGCATGAATTTAAAAAACTTATTAAAGCGACAGTATCAGAGCTTATTGGTGTTGAAGTAGCTGACGAAACCTCAAATAGGCTTAGCCTTAGAGCAATAGTAGACCCTGTAGGTTTCCCGCTTGAAAATATATTTAGCAGGGTTTGCAATCTTTCAACCTCAATCTATCTTGACTCTATAAAGGCTTTAAAAGATAGGGATCTAGGACTTGTTGAAGATGCTATTGAAAGGTCTAATGAGGCTATGAAACTTTACAGGCTTATTGTTAGACAACTCATGCTTTCCTATTCTGATAGAATGATTGCTAAGAGTCTTGGAATAGAAAACGCTGCTGAATGTATTATTCTTGCTATTACTGCAAGGGATGTAAGCCGCTTAATCTACCATATATCCCAGATAGGGAGGATATGTAAAGAACTAATAACTTTAAACTTATCCTTAGATGATGAAAGTACAATATCTAAGGTGCTACTAAAACTTCTTGAAGAAGGTTATAAAATGGTTACAGACGTGTTTAAAGCCTTCCTAGAAAGAAATGTACAACTTGCAAGCGAGATTATGGATAGGATGAACGAGATTCGTAGACTTGATGAAGCTTTAACAACAGAGATCTTTAAAAATGTTAAGGATATCAGGGTTGCTGTTAAACTTACAGCAGTAATTCGTGAAATTAGAAGAGCTGCTGGACACTGTGTAGCTTTGGCTGATGATACAATATTTAATGAAACAACCCGTTTAGCATACCAGATAAAACAACAGCAACATAAAGCTGTAATATCCCTTTAAAACCCAAGCAGTATTAGTTATCTATCCCTAATAGCTTATTAAAGTTAAGGATTAGGGTAGTTTTGTCCCTAGTTGACCTTACCGTAGAAAACACTAAGCTTATTTTTCCTTCAACAATTGTTGAAGCAGGTTTAGCTATTGAAAATGGAAAAATTGTTAAGATAGCTAAAGATGTAAACTTACCTAGAGCTGATTTAAGGTTAAATTGTAGAGGTCTTCTAACATTTCCAGGTGTAATAGATTCTCATGTACATTTTAGGGATCCAGGATTAACCTATAAGGAAGATTTTTCCACTGGAAGTATGGCTGCAGCTGCTGGAGGAGTTACAATGGTTGTTGATATGCCTAACACCATGCCTCCTTTAGTTGATTCTGAATCTTTTAAAACTAAGGTTGAAGCTGTTAAGGGTAAATCCTACGTTGATTATGGCTTTTTAGCTCTTCTTTCAAGTGAAAATGTTAATAAGGTTTCTAAGTTAGCTGGAATTTTAGGTTTTAAGCTTTTTATGGCTGATTTTTCAAGAAAACCTGTAACTGATGATTTTCTTTTTAATGCTTTTAATGTTATAAAAAATTTAGGTTTACCTGTAGCTATTCATGCTGAAAATCCTGAAGATGTTTTAGTGTTAACTGAGAAGGTTAAACATGAGGGTAAAAAGGATATTTATGCTTATACTAGTGCTAGACCTGGTTATGTTGAAGCTAAAGCTATTATTAGAGTTGCTTCAATCTCAGAAAAAGTAGGTATAAAAATTCATATATGTCATGTAAGCTCAAGGGAAGGAATCAAGGTTTTAAGTGAGATTAAAGGTAGGGGATTTAAGAATATTACCTGTGAAACATGTCCACATTATCTTCTTCTAAGCATAGAAGAATTAAATCCAGCTTTAACAGCTTTTAAAGTCACACCCCCACTAAAGTTTAGACACGATGCTGAAGCTCTCTGGAAAGGGGTAAATGATGGAGTTATAGATACTATTGCAAGCGACCACGCCCCCCATACCCATAATGAGAAGTTTAAAAATGATGTTTGGGAGGCTTCTTCAGGTTTTATTGGTGTTGAAACTCTTGTACCATTAATGCTAACCCAAGTTGTTGATGGTAGATTAAACCTAAACCAGTTTACTAAACTTTTATGCGAAAATCCTGCAAAAGTTTATGGCTTATACCCGTTAAAAGGATGTATTAAAGTTAATTCTGATGCAGACTTAACCATTGTTAAGCTTGGAGTTGAAGAGAAAATTAAGGCTAGTAAACTTCACAGTAAAACAGGGTTTACACCTTTTGATGGTTGGACTGTTAAAGCTAAACCTGTTTACACCATTGTTAGAGGCATGGTAATCATGGAAAACGGGGAAATCGTAGGTAAACCTGAAGGAAAACTAGTAAAGCCTATAAATAAAAATTTACACCCTTCTAACCATTAAGAATTGAACTTGACTTACCTTCTCTATTCTGCTTAAAATATTTTCAATTTTATCCATTTCCCCACCAACATCTTCAGGAAGAATTATATGGGCTATTATAGCCTTTAAACCAAAGGCTATAGGTTCTTCCTCAAATTTATGAATGGAAGCTTCAGGTGGAAGGTTTTCCTTAATCCTCTTTTTAATCTCCTCAAGGCTTACATCAACATCTTCAGGGAAAACTTTAAAGGATGCTACAACTCTACCCATAAATTTCACCTATGGACCTTGAAAACCACATTTTGGACATTTATAAGGTCTCCCTAATTCTCTACACTTACTGCATCTAACAATAATTACTCCTCCACAATTTGGGCATGGAAATTTAACAAAATTTTCCTTTGGAACAATAATTCGGTTACACCAACTACATTTAGGCATCCTTACACCACTACTGCCCATTCTCCTCCTCCTAAACTCAACTTCAAACTGTTAACAAAACTACTTTTACTAGCGGTATATATACATTACCGGAAAAATCCCTTATAAGGTATAAACTTAAGGTTAAACATCAAAGCAGCATCCCAACTTTTATTAGGTGGAGGTTAAATGTCCGAAGAATTTAGCTTAACTCAGAATATTATTGTTAGAGATGACCTAAAAATCTCTAAAGGAAAAATTTGCACGCAGGTTGCTCATGCAGCAGTTTCAGCATACGAAGAAGCTAGGAAATCTCATCCAGAATGGGTTAAAAATTGGCTTAAGGAGGGACAAAGAAAGATTATTTTAAAGGTTGAATCATTAGAAAAGCTTTATGAGCTTAAAAATAAGGCTGAAAAGCTAGGTTTACCTGTTGTTTTAGTTGAAGATAAAGGGTTAACTGAGCTTCCCCCTGGCACAGTTACATGCTTAGCTATTGGTCCAGCACCCTTAAACCTCGTTAATAAGGTAACTGGTAATCTGCCACTATTTTAACAACCAATTTTACTCTACTTAGATGTACTGATATCTTTCTTCAGGTGGAACATACCTTCCTCTACTCTTAATCTCCTTGATTTTTTCTTCAACTATTCTTCTTCTTCTATTACCTACAACCTTTCCATATCCATTCAAAACAGCTTTAAAACATTTTACTGCTATACTGTGATGAAAGCTTTCAAAAACTTGTTTAAGTAAATGTAAATCAACACCCTGAGTTTCAACATTCTCAGAGTAAAAGCCTAAGCCAAAATCTATTAAGAACATTTTCATATCTTCTGTTAAAATAACGTTTGAGGTTGTTAAATCCCCATGAATAATTCCATTTTTGTGGAGTTTACCTATTAAATCTCCAAACTTAAAGCATATCTCCCCTAAAATATTCATCTCTTTAACGTTTTGAAGATAATCTTTTAATCTTACACCTTCAATATACTCCATAACTATGTCGAAGTTTTCTCTATCTACAAAGTATATTGTGGGGGTTGGAACACCAAACTTCTTAACCTCATTAAGTAACCTGGCTTCATGTATAGTTCTGTATTCTCTAACCTTAAAATCAACTTCCCTAATTCTGTAGGGTTTAGGTATTCTTCGCTTAACTACAACTTTAAAACCCATAAATGAGGCTAAATATATGTCTGCTTCCGCTCCTCTTCTAAGCAAAACCATTTTATCTTCTACCAGCATCAACTAATACTTTGAGAAAAATTTGTCAAAAATGTTTTGCTTAGGTATAGAAAGTACAGCTCACACTTACGGAGTTAGTGTAGTATCTTTTGATGGTAAAATACTTTCAAATGAGAAAAGCGTATATCAGCCTCCACCAGGTAAAGGTATTCATCCACGGGAAAGTGCTCAACATCACTCAACAGCTGCCCCTAAAGTTATAAGCGAAGCTATCAGAAAAGCAAATATTAGGCTTAAAGATCTAGCTGCAGTGGCTTTTTCTCAGGGGCCAGGTTTAGGTCCATGCCTAAGAACAGGAGCAACTACAGCAAGAGCTTTAGCATCTTACCTTAACATTCCCTTAATACCTGTTCACCATGCCATAGGGCATATTGAGCTTGCAATTCTTACTACAGGTGCAAAGGACCCTCTTGTTGTTCTTGTTTCAGGAGGGCATACATGTTTAACAGCTTTTATAGCTGGAAAGTGGAGAATTTTTGGTGAAACTGAAGATATAACTCTTGGAAATCTGCTTGATACCTATGGTAGATATGTAGGTTTTCCATCCCCAGCTGGACCTTTAGTTGAGGTTGATGCTGAAAAAGGTAAAACCTTCATAGATTTACCCTTAACTGTTAAAGGTAATAATGTGTCCTACTCTGGTCTTTTAACAGCAGCTTTAAATAGGTTTAAGGAGGGTAAATACCGCAGAGAAGATTTAAGTTTTTCTCTTCAGGAAGTTGCTTTTACAGCTTTAACTGAAACTGCTGAAAGAGTTTTAGCTTTTCTTGAAAAAGATGAGCTTTTACTAGCTGGAGGTGTTGCAGCTAATAGAAGACTTCAATCAATGCTTAAGGTTGTAGCTGAAGAGCATAAGGCAAAATTTTATGTTGTACCAAAAGAGTTTAGTGGAGATTGTGGTGCACAAATAGCTTGGGTTGGAGCTTTAGCTTTTAGGTGTGGAGTTAGGGTTGATGTTAAAAAAAGCTTTGTTAAGCCTAGATGGAGACTTGATGATGTGCCAATACCTTGGAGGTAGAAATTGCCAGTTTTTGTAAACTTTTAAAGTATTAAAATTTAGTTTTATAAATCTAAAAAACTAGTAGTTAATTAGGCTTGGTAAAGATGAATGTAAAAGCTTTTTGCAGGATTTGTCATGGAAGATGCAGTTTAAATGTAACCGTAGAAAATGGGAAAATCGTTAAAGTTGAAGCCGATCCAGACCCGCCTCTCCCAGGTTTAGGGCATGTTTGCCCTAAAGGTTTAGCTATACCTGAAATACTTTACCATCCTAAACGTCTCCTGCATCCCCTAGTAAGAGATGGTGAACGTGGAAGTGGGAAATGGAAAAAGGTTTCAATGGATGAGGCTTTAAACCTTACCGCTGAAAAACTTAAGGAAGTTAAGGAAAAATATGGAGCTAAATCTCTTCTTATAGCTGTTGGAGATCCTAAGGGACTTGAGCTTGTATTTGCTCAAAGATTTGCAAGTGTTTATGGAACTCCAAACATAGCTACTCCTGGAAATCTTTGTCATATGCCAAGAGACTTGGCTTTAATATTTACATTTGGCTCTACACTTTTACCAGATTACGAGAATAAGCCTTCACTCATAGTTATCTGGGGTATTGACCCAAACCAAACAAACAGCTCTCCGCTTCCAGCATCCATTATTTCTTCCTATGTAGATAATGGAGTTAAATTGATGGTTATCAATCCACGGAGAATTGCTTTTACATCTAAATCTCACCTGTGGCTTAAACCTAAACCAGGTTCTGATGGTTGGCTTGCGCTTGGAATGTTAAAGGTTATAGTTGAAGAGGAGCTTTACGATAAAAATTTTGTTGAAAGTTGGACTGTAGGCTTTGATAAACTAAAAGAATTCTTAAATTCTTTAACATTTGACGAGTTGGAGAGGGAAACGTGGGTTTCAAGAAAAAGTATTGTTGAAGCTGCAAGATTTTATGCTGAAAATAAGCCTTCAATTATTCTTTGGGGGAATGCTTTAGACCATACTTTAAATGCTTTTCAAACTGCTAGAGCAATTTGTATCCTACGTGCATTAACAGGGAATGTTGATATTCCTGGAAGTGAACTTTTAGCTACTCGTATCCCTATAACTAGGGCTGGAAGATTTATACTTCTTAAAGATTTTCCTAGAGAGAATAGTGTTGGTGATGAATACGTCTTAGCAAGAATGTCTGCATTTCTACCTAGGCAAGTTGCAATTAAAGCTATTTTGGAGGAGAAACCTTACCCAATAAAGGCTGCAATGTTTATTGGTACCAACCCGCTTTTAACATTCCCAAACTCTAGGAAAGTTTATGAAGCTTTAAAAAAGCTTGAATTTATCGTTGTATTAGACCTGTTTATGACACCAACAGCTAAACTTGCAGATGTTGTACTTCCAGTAGCATATCTTTTTGAATATGATGAAGTTTCACCTTATCCTCCTCTTACTGAGGTTTTGCTAGCTTATCCTAAGCTTGTTGAGCCTCCAGGTGAATGTTTACCAGATCCTCAAATAATATGTGAGTTAGCTAAAAAACTAGGTTTTGGAGAATATTTCTGGGATGACTATAGAGAAGCATTAAACATAATTCTTCAACCTTCAGGTTTAAGTTTTCAAGATTTGAAGGAGAAAAGGATCTTGATAGCTAAAAATACTTACAAAAAATTTGAGAAGGAAGGTTTTAGAACACCTTCAAAGAAGATTGAAATATATTCTTCCAGGCTTGAAGGTTTAGGTTTAAATCCGCTACCTAAACTTTCATCAACACCTAAAACTTCACCTGATTATCCCCTTATACTAACAAATTATAAACCATTATCTTTTACCCATTCAGCCCACAGAATTATCCAATCCTTAAGAAAAGCTTATCCTGAACCTTTAGTGGAAATAAATCCTGAAACAGCCAGCAAACTCGATGTTAAGGAGGGCGACTACATTTATATTGAAACTAAAAATGGTAAAATTAAGCAAAAAGTAACCTTAAAAGATGATATAGATCCAAGAGTTGTTGTAGCTGCTTATGGTTGGTGGTTCCCTGAGGAGGAAGATTTATTTAGTTGGGATAAATCAAACATAAATATCCTTACAGACGATGAATCTGAAACTTGGACTGGAATTGGTGCCATAAATCGAAGAGGTATAACTATAAGGATCGGTTATGCTGATGCATCATTTTACAAGTGTCCTGTATGTTCTCCACCTGCCTGCTACTCAACATCCCCTATATGTCCAAACTGTGGCTCAAAAACAGAGTATCTTAGAACTGTAAGCTTTGTTGATTGTCCTGGACATGAGATACTGATGACAACAATGCTTTCAGGTGCAGCTGTTATGGATGGAGCTATCCTTGTTATTGCTGCTGATGAACCTGTGCCTCAGCCTCAAACAAGAGAGCATTTATTAGCCTTAGAAGTTCTAGGTGTAAAAAATATTGTTGTTGTTCAAAATAAGATAGACCTTGTAACAAGAGAGCAGGCTTTAGATAATTATAAACGTATAAAGGAATTTTTAAGAGGAACAATAGCTGAAAATGCTCCAATAATACCTGTTTCAGCTCAGCATAATGTAAACCTTGACCTACTAATAGAGGCTATAGAAAAGCATATTCCTACACCTAAGCGTGACCCGACAAAGCCCCCATTCATGCATATTCTAAGATCCTTTGATATAAATAAGCCTGGAACAAGAATTGAGAATCTTGTTGGAGGAATTATTGGTGGAAGTATTGTTGAAGGTAAATTAAGAGTAGGGGATGAAATTGAGATAAAACCTGGAATAAGAAAATCTTCTAGTGAAGATTATGAAAGTCTTTACACATCAATTGTAAGTCTTCAAGCTGGCGGTAAAAATGTTGAAGAAGTTGGTTGTGGAGGACTTGTAGGTGTAGGCTCAAAACTTGATCCTGCTTTAACTAAGGCTGATGGACTTATAGGTAATGTTTTAGGTAAACCTGGACAACTACCAGAGGTAAGAAGAGATTTAACTATTAAAGCCTCACTTTTTGAGTATGCTGTTGGTACAGCAGAACTTGCAAAAGTTGAAAATATTAAGAAGGGTGAAGCTTTAGTTTTAAATGTTGGAACAACAGTAACAGCCGGAATTGTAAAAAATGCAAAAAAGGATGAATTTGAGGTTTCCCTTAGAAAACCTGTTTGCGTTAAGAAGGGTGGAAGAGTAGCATTTAGTAGAAGAATAGCTGGAAAGTGGCGTTTAATAGGTTATGGAACAATAGCAAACTAAAAAAGATTAATCTTTACTATTTTTACTTTAGTTTGAGTCAAATTAAAACTTACCTTAGCTATCTAGGTTTTCTCTTCATAGTAGTTGGTGTAATGTTTTTTATTTCTGGGTTTGTTGCAGAAGTTTTTAATAAAAATTATAATGAAAATTATGTGGAGATGGCGGGCCCGGAGGGATTTTCAAGGTTTAAGCCTTACCGGCTTAACCTTCTTGAACCCTCGACCAACGGGTTAAGAGCTACGGTCTGGTTTTAACCAGTCCGCCGCTCCACCTAGCTGAGCTACGGGCCCATCTAAAATATTACATTTAGATTCTTGCTTAAAAGTTTAAAGGTTAGGGTTTTCTGCTATCAGTGTTATTATTGCTGTTGTTTTTGGGTTTTGAAGTTTTGATATTAGTTGGCGGGAAAGATTTATTGCTGCCTTATTAGCCTTAATCATTACTGTTCTTGGGCATGTATAAGTACTTTTTCTTGCAACTATATCTGTTGGATGGTTTAAAGTTAGGTTTGGGTTTCCAAAACCTTCAACAACTTCTAAAAGTTCTCCAACCCTAATTTTTAAGATAATTTTTGTATCCGATTTTTTAGCTAAAATTTTAAAGTTTTCACTTAAGTTTAATGTTGACTTTGAAGCTCCAACAGCCACTATGCAATCTCCTCTAGATGTTAAATTTTTCTCCTTAGTTACTTCTAATGTTGTTGGATGAGTGGCTTTTACTGCTTTATGTCCATGTGCAATAAAAACTTCAACAACCTTCAACTTTAAAACCTCAGTATGGCTGGTTAGCTAAAAATCTTTAGTTTTTATAGGGGGAGTTATTCCTCCATAAGCTTAAAATCTTCAGGCTTAATATAACAAAAACCATTTTCTAAAGCTACAATCCTATCTCTTGGAAGGTCTGCAATATAAAAGCCTAAAAAAGGGTTAAACTTTTCTCTTACTTTTCTCATATTTTCAGGCTTATGCGGGTCTCCCTCAAAGTAAAAATCAAGGTT
>Ga0180302_10001647_pt1 | contig 10665 bp, 12 predicted proteins | sample GuaBasSediGuay17_FD_121794 | JGI IMG/M metagenome (GOLD analysis project Ga0180302, IMG submission 121794) | Subseafloor sediment microbial communities from Guaymas Basin, Gulf of California, Mexico - Guay17, Core 4571-4, 12-15 cm | ecosystem: Environmental > Aquatic > Marine > Hydrothermal... | reverse complement strand
CCATATCAGGTCGAAGGACCTCGTCCATTCAGGTGTCTCCTCGATGCGCATGGTGTAGAACGGCCTAGGAGGCCAGGGATACTCGTTCAGGAAGAAGAGCCCACTACCATACTCCTCCCTCACGATCCTCGATAGAAGCCTCTCCCCCTCGGGGTCTAGGTCTTCTAGGGGTTGGGTCTTAAAGCCCCTTCCCTCTAGGAGCTTGTAGGCATATCTCATAGGTATCCTGGGGAGAGGTGTCTTAACAGGCTCTACCTCTACGCCGAGTATCTCAAGCTCGTTTCGACACTTTTCCCCGACCGTCTGGCATGCGTGAGCGATCATCTCCTCGACGACTTTCATGACATCCTCGTCGCTCTCTATGTAGCTGACCTCGAAGTCTATGCTTACGTACTCGCATAGATGTCTCGGCGTGTGATGCTTCTCGGCCCTGAACACCGGCCCCACCTCGAAAACCTTCTCGAACCCGGCGGCCATGAGCATCTGCTTGTAGAACTGGGGGCTCTGGGCTAGGTAGGCCCTTCTTCCGAAGTAGTCTACCGGGAACACGTTGGCCCCTGACTCGGTGGCTTGGGCGACGAGCTTAGACGTATGAACCTCGGTGAAGCCTTTCTCTCTGAAGAACTCGTCTATGGCTTGGCATACGAGGCTTTGAACCCTGAAGATCGTCATGGTCTTCGGGTTTCTGAGGTCTAGAAACCTATACCTGAGCCTCTTATCCAACCCCGTCTTTATCAGGTCTGTCCTGTAGAACTCTATCGCCGGGGGTTCGAGGGATTCGCAGAGTATCTCCACGTCCTTAGGTACGATCTCTAAGCCCAGCTTTGATATCTTGCTCTCGAAAGCCTCCCCCTCTACGGCTATTACGCTCTCGCGTTTGACCTCGCTCAATAGGTCGAAAACCTTATCCGACACGACCCCCCTCTTAGCCGTAACCTGGATGAACCCCGAGACGTCCCTGAGCACTATGAACACGATGTTTTTTAGTCTTCTAACCTCGTGTACGAACCCCGCTACGACGGCGTCCCCCCTGGCGTCTCTAACAGGAACTCTCCTCCTTAGGTTCACCAACTCCTCTACACCAGCCGTATCTGAATAAGGTTGTTAAACGGTTTGATTAGTTTTCCCCCTACCTGTGTCTGACCTGCTTTAGTATAGTCTTGTAGTGCTCCTCGTCGAGTATACCCATCTCGTAGAGGAGCTTAGCGGCCTCGGTTATGGATAAGAGGCTGTGGAGAGTTATACCGGACTTGGCGAGAGCTTCTCTACCCCCCTCCTCCCTATCTATCAGGACGAGGGCTTTATCGACGACTCCCCCCTCGCTCCTCACTATCGAGGCGGCCTTTAAGATGCTTCTCCCGGTAGTTATTAGGTCGTCGACGAACATCACCTTATCCCCCGGGTTGAGTACACCTTCGACCCGCCTCTCCCTACCATGCGCCTTCGCCTCCTTCCTTATGTATAGGAAGGGTTTCCCGAGCTTGAAGGCTATCACAGAGGCGAAGGGTATACCCGCGGTGGGTATGCCGGCTATCCTATCGAACGCCTCCAAGCCCACGTCTTCCTCGAGCATCCGAATATATATGTCGGTTATCCTCCTGAACGCTTCTGGGTGGCTTGGTATGAGCCTTAAGTCGATGTAGTATGGGCTCATCCTACCGCTCGTTAGCTTGAATACCCCGAACCTCAGGGCTCCGAGCCTGACCAAGATGTCGCAGACGTATTTTCTAGCTTCGGTTCTCCAGTCCAAGCCTATCGACCATAAATCGGTTTAACCTCAACTTAAATTTGTTTATTCAGCCGGATCTGGGTTTGATGGATAAGGGGAATAGGTTTAATAGTGGCGAATTTAAATATCGAGATCCACCTTTAAATAGGTGGGTCGGGTTGAAGACTGAAAACTTCACCCTGAGGTGTTTCCAGCCTAGAGACCTAGACGCGGTCATACGTATAAACATGACCTGCCTGCCTGAGAACTACACGCCGTTCTTCTACCTGCAGCACTATAGGAATTTCCCTAAGGCCTTCTACGTCGCCGAGGTCGACGGTAGGGTGGTTGGCTACGTCATGTCTAGGGTCGAGAGGGGGCTTTCTAACCATAAACCCCTGAGCATAGTTAAGAAGGGTCATATAGTTTCAATAGCCGTCTTACCTGAGTATAGACGTAGGGGTATCGGGAAGGCTCTTATGACCCATAGTCTGGAGGGGCTTAGAGAGTATGGAGCCGAGGAGTGCTACCTGGAGGTTAGGGTTTCGAACACGGCCGCCATAAACCTGTATAAGAGCCTCGGCTTCGAGATGGTTCGGGTGGTGAAGAGATACTACCTAGACGGCGAAGACGCCTACATAATGAGCAGGAGGCTCACCTAACCCGATGACCGAGCGTAGGCATACCGCCACCCGCTATAAGCCCAGGTAATTTCTATGGGTGTGTCAGGTGCCCCTCCCCTCTAGGTTTTTCCATGATAAATTACCACAGGTAATTTTCACCTGACGACGCTAATCCTGGTCTTAGCTATGCTCCAGGTCGTTTAGGGTATCTGCCGTAGTCTTCGGCTACCTTAATCATGGCCTCTACGTTTTTCAGCGGCGTGTCCGATGCCATGCCTCCGCCGGTCGAGAGCCAGAAGCCTCCCCCACAGGCGGCTTCGACGATGAGTCGTCTACAATCCTCCTCGACCTGCCTCGGCGTTTTCCTCGCGAAGCTGGGTGGATGGAGGTTCCCCATGAGGCAGAAGTGGGTCTCGGTTTTACACCTCGCCGGTGGGTCTGAAGCCCCGAAGTGCCACACGTCAGCCTCGACCTTGTCGACCGACCCGAGCATGTGTTTGACGCTTCCCTCGTTATGCCAAACCCTGACGGCCTTGGGATATCTTTTGAAAACCTTGTTCAAGTATGGGAGTACGAACTCTTCGAAGTGGCTCCGACCCATCATTGAGGCTATGTGGTCTGCGACCACCAATACCCTGCACTTACCGACCCTGTCCTCTATGGCCGAGCAGTATCGAAGAAGGAAGTCCGTAGCCAATCTAAGCCATCGGTGTAAGACCTCGGGGTGAAGCCTCATCCATACTAGAAACCTATCGTAGCCCATAGCCAGCGCAGCCCCCTCCACGCATAGGCTAGTGTAAACCCACCCGTCTACGTAGCCATAATCCTCCCTCAGGTCTCTAGGAAACCAATCGTAGAAATACTCGTATCTCCTAAGGTTTTCAGGCGCAACCCCGTCCTCCTCGGGATCTGGGACACCGGACTCGACGAGCCTATCCACGTCCTCAGGCTCCCGGATAGGGAGGCTCGTTATCCAAGGCGGCGAATCACTCATCCACCTAACCTCCGCTCCGAAAGCCGTCGGGATTATTCCCATCCCCGCATACTCGGGAACCGTGTATAAGTTAAGGGTCTCAGGGAAACGCCGTTGGAAAGCCACTTTCGCCTTAAGCTGGAGTCTAACGTTCTGGTAGTACTCGTACTCGGAAACCCCTAAGTATCTCTTGAGAACCGGGCCATAGACCCATAGAACGACCGGGACGGTCCTAGGCTCCTCATGCCTAAGCGCGGTTAAAGCGTTCTCCCAGACCGACATAAGTATGTTCGACTTTAAGAATACCTCCCCTCTGTTTCTAAGTGTTTTTGCTCACAAAAGCATATCATCCACTGCGTTCCTCTACTCCAGAAACTTTGGGGTATGTTTATTCTTATGTCTATGTGATTTATATATCCGTTACCTGATATCGGATAATGAAATGAGGAATCCGACGTTAACCGTCCTGTTCGTCATAGCGGTTACCATACTGGTTGGAGGCTACCTGATATATCAATGGTGTATGCCCAAGAGGTTGGTGGTGTCCACGACCACAAGCCTCTATGCTACCGGGCTATTGGATGCCATAGCCGACGGGTTTAAAGCCCATAACCCGAACGTGGAGGTGGTCTTCGTAGCCGTGGGCAGCGGTGAGGCCCTCAGACGAGCTGCTCAAGGAGATGCAGACCTGGTGCTCGTGCACGCTCCAAGCTTAGAGTTAACCTACATCCAAAAGGGGGTTATATCGAAGAGTAGGATATTCGCCTATAACTACTTCTTGATAGTAGGTCCTAAGGATGATCCCGCACGGATAGAGGGGTTAGACCCTGTAGAGGCGTTTAAGGCCATATTCAAGGCAGGGGAGGAGGGTGAAATCGAGTTCATATCGAGGGGAGACAACTCTGGAACCCATGTCAGAGAGCTCGCGTTATGGCGTAGAGCACACCTAGACCCCAAAGGCGAGCCTTGGTATATAGAGACCGGTAGCGGTATGGCTGAGACCCTCAGGGTGGCTAACGAGAAGAGGGCATACACGTTAACAGACGTGGGTACGTATCTAAAGCTTAAGGAGACCTTGGGGGAGCTTAAACCGTTGGTTAAGGGTGGGAGGTTGCTTCTGAACATCTATAGCGGCTATCTGGTGGTGTCTAGCAAGGAGCCTGAGTTGGCTATGAGGTTCCTAGAGTATCTGGTATCCGACGAGGTTCAGGTGCTAATAAAGAACTTCGGGGTAGAAGAGTATGGTGGGCAGTTATTCTACCCCGTAAACTCTACATCGCTGGCCGAGCTTAAGAAGGCTTGGGCAGAGCTTGCAGAGGTGTAACAGGGTTTGGAGCCTACTTACGAGCTTCTCACGATAGTGTTGAGGTCTGTATCGGTATCTGGTTTAGCCGTGCTCCTATCTTCCACGTGGAGCATCCCGCTAGCCCTACGGTTAACCCTGACCAGCTCGAAGCTAGGTAAGATGGTCGAAGATCTGATTAATGCTCTGACATCCATACCCACGGTGGTATTGGGGCTTCTACTATACATGCTACTGTCACGCTCAGGTCCCTTGGGGTTCCTAGGACTACTCTACACGCCATACGCCATAGTGGTGGGTCAAGCCATACTCGTGACACCGCTCATAACGTCCATAGCCCTGACAGGGCTTCTGAAGGTTAAGGATGAGGTCTGGGAGCTTTTGATATCCCTAGGAGCCGGTAGAAGACAGGTCTCCCAGGCTCTTGTGAGGGAGGGGTTGCACCAGATCTTAAGCTCGATACTCCTAGGGTTCAACAGAGCCTTAGGCGAGCTCGGCGTCGCCCTGACGGTGGGTGGAAACGTTAGAGGGTTGACTAGGGTTATGACCACCGCCATAGCGCTGGAGGTTTCACGTGGAGAGTACGAGTTAGCCGTATCCTTAGGTCTCATACTTTTAACCGTGTCGTTAGCGTTGACCCTAGTCGTCAGAAGGCTGGGTGTGAGATGATAGGGCTCAAGGACGTGTGGGTTAGGTACCCGGACGGGGTCTACGGGCTTAGAGGGGTAGACCTGAAGTTTGAAGGCGGTTTCCTAGCGGTCTTAGGGCCTAACGGCTCCGGTAAGACTACGATGTTAAAGGTTATGGCGTGTATACTGAAGCCTACTAGGGGCTCTGTGTTTATCAGGGGGGTAGACCCCTGGGCTCTCCCCGAGGATAAACTGCTGGGGCTCAGGAGAAGGCACATATACGTTCAGGAGAAGCCTAAGATGCTTAAAGGAGACGTCCTCTACAACGTTGCCTATCCGCTGAGGCTCAGGGGAGTAAGCCGAGATGAAAGCCGTAGGAGGGCTTTGGAGGCTCTAGAGGAGCTTAGGATAAGTAGGCTAGCTGAATTCGATGCTAAGAGGCTCTCGGCGGGTCAAGCTAGGCTGGTCTCCATAGCTAGGGCGATCGCCGTAAACCCCGAGGTGATACTCTTTGATGAACCCACGGCATACCTGGACCGTGACAACAGACGGCTGGTCCTGGAGCTGCTTAAGAGGCTTAAGGATAGGGGGGTTGAGTTGGTCGTCGCGAGCCACGTAGGCGAAGTAGCCGAGATAGCCGACGAAGCTATAACCCTTGAGCAGGGGAAGATAACGGGAAGAAGCCGTCGTAAAGGCGGTTCGGAAAATTAGGATATACGTACCTCTATGTAGACCTCGTCGGGTATCCTAACCCTCATGAGCCTTCTCACAAACCTTTCGTCAGCCGTCACGTAGATAAGCCTCTTATGGATTCTCATGGTCCACCTATCGAAAGTGTCGCTGCCCTCACCGCATGGGGTTTTACGGGTGACTATCTTAAGCTTCTTAGTAGGCAGCGGTATGGGGCCGGATATCTTAACGCCTGTCTTTTCGGCTATACCCCTGATCTCGTTGCAGACCTCCTCAAGCTTACGTAGGTCTGTGGAAGCCAGTTTTATCCTAGCCTTCTGGACCATAGCGGCTCAGCATCTAGACTGAGATGTACGTCTAATATATAACGGTTTCTGAGCCAAGACATCGGTTTTAGGCTTTAGAAAGACCTCTCCCTAGATGATTTCCATGAACAACGAGCGTACATCGTCTTCGGTAAGCTCTCTAGGGTTGTTCTCTATGTTACGTCGGTAGGATAGGGTCTCCTTAACGAAGACCTCTACCTCAGACCTATCTACGCCTAGCTCTCCAAGCCTTCTAGGGACACCTAGCCTATCCTCAAGCCTGGCTAGAGACTCCTCGATAAGCCTCGCCGCGGCCTCGACGCTTTCGTATTCCAACCCCAGGTAATCTGCTAACCTAGCGACCTTATCCGGTATAGCAGGCGCGTTAAGCCTCACAGCCACGGGTAGAAACACCGCGTTCGAGAGGCCGTGGTGTACATCGTGGTACGTCGTCAAGTAGTAGCCCATCGCGTGAACCACGGTCGTCCCGGCTTGGTTTATCGCAAGACCCGCCAGGAGGCTTGCGTAGTGGAGAACGTCCCTCGCCTCGACGTCCTGAGCGGCTTTCTCAAGGTCTTTCAGTAGAATCTTCATGCTTTCGAGGGCGAAGAGGTCTGATATCGGCTGGCTGGCTTTAGACCAGTAGGCTTCGATGGCGTGGGAGAAGGCGTCTAAAGCCGTATAGACGGTTAGGTCTCTAGGTAGATGTCTCAAGACCTCTGGGTCCAATATGGCGACTTTAGGGATGAGCGGACCCCCGGCGACGACGGTCTTCCTCTTAGCCTTCACATCGGTGAGCACCGAGAACTTGGTGACCTCGCTTCCGGTTCCGCAGGTAGTGGGTATCGCCACTATAGGAAGCACAGGCTCCTCGACGACGTAGGGGTATACGTAGTCCTTCGCACGTCCACCTTGAACGCAGAGCAGGGCTATGGCTTTAGCGGCGTCTAAAGCGCTTCCGCCGCCGAAGCCGACTACCACATCGACGCCTGTCTTCCTCGCGGTCAAAGCCCCCTCTTCAACTGTCTCGAAAGATGGATTAGGTTCAACCCTATCGAACAACGCCACCTCCACACCGGCCTCCTCCATGAGGGAGGTCAACCTATCTATATACCCATACCTTCTAGCAAACCTTCTACCGGTTACGAGGAGCGCTTTACCTCCGAGACGCTTAACCTGCTCCCCTAACTCCTGAAGGCTACCTCTACCGAACAGTATCTTGGTCGGGCTGTGGAACGTGAAGCTTAAACCCATGTACTAGAAATCTCAAGGAGGCTGGGTTTAAGCTTTTACCCCTGTTAAACCTTAATTATTTATTGAAACTTGCGTAAGGTTTTCTATGTGGTCTACCATGAGACGGTTGAGGAAACACATCGGTTTCCTGAAGGAAATAGATGAGGTCCGGTTTAAACGTTGGCTAGATAGGAACGCCCAAGAGTTTCTAACGGAGGTCGGCGTCGACAACGGTAAGGCTGTCCTCGATTTCGGATGCGGCTCCGGGACTTATACGATCCCCGCCGCTAGGCTCGTCGGCGATGAGGGGAAAGTCTACGCTCTAGACGTGCGTAAAAAAGCGCTGGACGAGGTGGAGGCTAAGGCCAAAAAAGACGGCTTAAAGAACATAGTAAGGCTTGAAACCTCAGGTGGGGTGGGGATTCCGCTGAGGGGTGAAACGGTCGACCTGATCCTCCTGATAGACGTTCTCCACGAGATAGACGACCGGGAGGGATTGTTCGAGGAGGCCTACAGGGTCTTAAAGCCAGGTGGAGCGTTGATAGTATACCCCATGCACTTAGCCAGGGAGATGGAGAGGATCGAAAAGCTAGCCGCCGCCAAGGGGTTCGGTCTCGAAGACCGGAAGTTTCAAGGACGTATCCTGGTGTTTAGGAAGCCTAGAGACGTTTAAGCCTTCTGACGGTGTCGAGTATCTGTTTATCAAGCGGCGGATGCTTCCTCACCCTACGCCGTCTAACCGGATATGGGCCTACGACCGTGAAGGCCTTCTCCGCAAGCTCGTCAAGCTCTCCCTCTCTAAAACCCCTCCAACCCCTATAGTGTCTGTATTCCCCGGGTCTAGTCCATTCTAGGCTGAAGCTCCCGAGCTTAGACGGGTCTATGCAGACGCACACCACGTCGAGCCTCCTGTGAAGGCTTAAGGGGCATGTGAAGACCCTCTGCGGGTCCATCAGGTTTTCGACCTTGAGGCTTGGACACTTCTCCGCAAGCTCTGCTAGGGTCGGGGCGGTCTTGAGGATGACATACTCGACGACCGCGTAAGCCAGGTCGAAGGGGCTAAGCCTCGAAGCCAGGTCTCTGGACAACGAGTTCTCGTTGACGTGGACATGACATCCCCTACCAGACCACTTAACGTAGACTGAGTGTTTAACCCCCATGTCTCTCAGGAAGCCCACTATGGTCTCGGCGGCCTCTAGGGTCGTCTCCCAACGCTCTAGGTCGTTGTCGATATCCCAGGAAGGCGTGCACATGAAGACGTTCGAAGAATCGTACAGGTCCTCCCTACAGACGAGTCTACGGTAAACCTTCGCAGAGGCATAGACCGTTCTGAGGCTGTTACCCTTAAACGCCGTTATAAACCTCCAATCGTCTGGTGTATTCAGGGTCAAGGGTTTACGGCCGACGTACCTCCGGAAGACACTGTCGGAGTAGTATGCGGCGACCCACCTACCACGGGCATACTCTAAGATCTCCTCGACGACCTCAGGGTTGAAATAATGCTTGGAGACTTGGCTCAAGCTCGTCAATAGGATGAAGACCCCGAACCATTTATCTCCGTTTATGACAGACGTAGGTAAAATCCATGATGAAGACCGTGAAAAATTACACAGTTAGGGAACGCATCGTCAGCGGCGTATTCTCCCTGTTAAGCTAACCCTTATTACATGGTCCCGATAGCGAATCTATGTAGGAGATATCTTATGGAAAAAAGTGGACGGGTCAGGGAGGAGGTTAAATGGTGGGTCGAAGTGGCTAGGAAGAACCTAGAGAGAGCCGAAGCCTCCGTCGAGAGGGGCGACTTCGAGGCCGCCGTCTTCTGGTCTCAGCAGACGGTTGAGTTCATGCTTAAAGCTCTCGTTCTCTTCAAAGGGATGTTGCCTCCTAAAACGCATAACCTGGTCGAGCTTTACGGGCTTGTAAGGGATCTAGTCGGCGATGTAGCGGAGGAGCTGCTCAGCGAGCTAACCCCGTACTACTCGATATCTAGATATCCAGATATATTTCCCGGGGTTCCAGTGGTTCACAGAAACACAGCCCTGAGGTTTCTGAAGTTTTCCAGGGAGCTGTTTAGAAAAGCCTGCGAGGTGATGGGAGTTGAAGTATGACGATATCTTGGAGGAGGTGAAACGTTACCTGGGCAGGTTAAGTAAGAGAGTTGAGATTAAGGAAGCTTATCTCTTCGGCTCCACGGCCAGAGGAGACAGGCTAATGTCGAGCGACGTAGACCTATTGATAATATCTCCATCTGTGGAGAACATGAGGCCTGACGAGAGGATAAGGCTGGTGCACACGGCTTGGAAGTATAGGCTACCGGCTGACATATTCATCCTAACCCCCGCCGAGTTCGAGTATTTGAAAGATAAAAGCGTAGTCCTAAGAGATGCGTCCAAATATTGGGTTAAGATCCTGTAAGCCGTTGACGAGGAATTTTCCCTACAGGCTTGTTCTCCCTCGTGAGCCTTAAGACCCAAACATTATATCTGGTCTTCGAGGATAAAGTGGTCGGTGGCTTATCTTGGCTGGTGGTCTTAACTGCATCCTTATAGTGGTCGATACTCTGAGGGCTGACCACCTAGGTTGCTACGGATATTTCAGGGATACGAGCCCGAACATCGACCGGTTGGCTAGGGAAGGCGTTCTGTTCAAAGATATGCACGCGTCGGCCATACCCACGGGACCGGGCTTCACGTCGATCATCACAGGGTTATCCCCGATTCACCACCACTACTACTTGACGCCTTGGAACATACCCAACCTGATAGACTTCGACGACGCTATTCCAACCCTCCCGGAGCTTATACAAGACCTCATAGGAGGCTATACGACGGCGGCGTTCGACAACCTGATGAACTTCTCTTCCCACATGGACCATATGGTTAGGGGCTTCGAATACTACGTAAACGTCACTAGGACCTCGAAGCCCATACACCACCACGTCCGGGGAGACCAGGTCAACAGCAGGCTCATACCGTGGCTTAGAGCGCATAGGCGTGAAAACTTCTTCGTCTTCGTACACTACTGGGACCCGCACACGCCCTACAACCAGCCTGAGGAGTTTAGAAGCATATTCCACCACGAGCCCGGTAGGCTCGACGACCTCGAGGTGAAGACTGCTCCGGCTGGGTACCGGTACGTGCCTGGGTGGGGTAGGGTCGGGGAGCTGTGGGAGCCGAGACCGGAGGAGGGGAAGCCTACGAT
>Ga0180302_10001646_pt1 | contig 10670 bp, 3 predicted proteins | sample GuaBasSediGuay17_FD_121794 | JGI IMG/M metagenome (GOLD analysis project Ga0180302, IMG submission 121794) | Subseafloor sediment microbial communities from Guaymas Basin, Gulf of California, Mexico - Guay17, Core 4571-4, 12-15 cm | ecosystem: Environmental > Aquatic > Marine > Hydrothermal... | reverse complement strand
TAAGTTTCCTAGGGAGACTATAGGTGCTTTTACTGAGGGGATGTTTTTCTTTAGTGGTTTACCTCCAAAGTTTGGTGAATGGTCATCTGGCACTAATTTTGCTGAACCAGCTACTTGGATAGCACCTGAACACGTTAACCCAATAGTGAGAGGTCTCTTGGAACTTTATAATGCCACGAAAGATGAAAAGTATCTCAAGGCATCTATAGTCGCTATTAACTGGTTATTGACTATGCAAAGTGAAGAAGGGGGTATCTATACGTCTTATCCTCCTGAGGTTTATGGTATTAGGATGGGAGATACAGCAACAACGGCGTTAACTCTTTTCAAGGCTTATGATATAACTATGAATAGAACTTACTTACTTGCAGCCCTTAAGTGTGTTGATTTTATGCTTAAGTATCAAAATACAATAGAAGGAGATTTTGCGTGTGGTGGAGTAGTCCATTTATCTATAGCTGGTGGTGAGTGGAGACGTTATAGTTACTTCGCAGGAGATGCAATTGCCGCTATACTAGCTTGGATTGAGGCGTACAAACATACTAACGATATTAAATACTTATGTGGAGAAGGGGGGTCTTTTGAAAAGCCTAAGGGAGGGGCACTCTTAGCTGTCGATTTTCTTTTAAGAATGCAAATTACACCCTTCTATTATCCTTGGGGGATTCATAGTTATTCTTTTGATAGAAGAGCTTTAGGAGGTATATGTTGGGTATATGTTCCTAACTATGGAGTTCTTCCTTATCAATTCACTTCAACGACTAGTTATGCAATAAGGGCTTTTTTATCACTTTATAGAGTGTTGCCAGAGTACGTAACTAAGCGGGGAATGTTAAAAAGAGCTGCTGAGTTAGCTTATTACTGGTTAACGAGGACTAATATCTACACTCCATCTAATAGAATTAATAAGTTACCGGGATTGACGTATGTTGGAGATAGGCATGGTCTTTATAAAACCGGTTATGTGGTTAATTATAGGAGGTATTATGATGAAATTCCCGGAACAATGTGTGGAGACCCTAAACAGGGATTTACTGTAGCGATGTCAGTAAGTGGTCCAATTTTTGCATATTTATTCCTTTATGAATATTATAATTAGGTCCGCTCTCCCACAGACCATTTGAGTGCTATCTTCCTCATCAAGTCACCTACATAGTAAGAAACATGCTCTTTATGAAAACCATGAAGTTCTATAGGTTCTAGGTAAAGTACCATTTCGTAATACCTTTCATGAACCTTCCTTTTAAGCTCTAGCTTACATCGAGTTCTAAAGAATCTCCAAGATGCATGAAATGACATTACGAAGTCGAGGATTAAAGTGTGTGTATTCACATCCCTATGCTCTTCCTTCCTTAATTCGCGTACATATACTAGGTATTCAGAGGATTTATCAGAAAATCTAACCTCTTCCTTTAAAGCTTTCTCAACGAACGTTAGAAAATCATTGATAAGCTCTTTTTGAACTTTTACCGGAATATTAACCTCCTTATAACTTTTCCTTTCTAAAATCCATCTAATTGGAATATTAGGAGAGAGAGCCTTTATAGATTTTGCTATTATAGGTTGTGAAGTAGTTATGGACATAACCATCATTAAGAGAAGAGCTGTGAATGTATGCTCAACACTAACATTAAGAGTGGTTTTAACTACTCCAATTTTTGTCAAAATATTAGGAATTCCAATGAAGGACAAGATAATGGATATGAAGCTAGGAACCATGACCAACAAGAGTAACTCAGTGATTATGACTGCTTGTAATTGTGTAGGATTAAACCCTAGAGTTGACATTATAGAAAATTCTCTTTTTCTTTCATATACTACATTCATAACTAAAGAGGCTATAAGAGACATTACTATAGTTAAGAGAACCCCTATTTCGAAACCTCCTACAATTTTTGTTGAAGTAATAGTGTAGAAGTGTTTTGCTTCCCCTCCTCTGACTGCCCATACGTCTAGTTCGAAGTTCTCAGCTAATTTCTTTGCTAATTTCACTGAATCAACATGATTGGGGAGTAAGAACAGCACTCTTGAAATTACACATCCTAAATTAAGAGCTGTATTAGCGGTCACGATTATTAAACCTTTATCAAGATGTACAGCGCATATTGGGTAGTAAAGTAGCTCTCCTCCCTCTGAGGTTACACTGGAGAACTTTAGAGTCAGAGGAGTGTAGGGCTCATTATTTATGTCTTTGATTTCCACTAGTCTTGTTATATTAAGTATTCCTTTTACTAGCATTTTCTTAGATATTTTACCAATTTTAACAATTACTCGTTCTCCAGCTGAGACATTAAGCTCTTTAGCTAAGTCTGAACTTAAAAGTATAGAATCTGAGTCACTATCTTTGATAAAAGTACCTTCTATTAATGTTTTAGAGAGATCGATTAATTGTAATTCCTCGCTGGGAGATATGCCAATTATACCCATTATAGGAGCTTTTTCTTTTCCCTTTATTACATAACCTAAAGGTTCTGGAATTTTACTTAAGCACTTCATACTCACATAGTTATCCCATGCAAGAGGGATGGATTCAAGCTTGAGTGATACGTCTATAGCTCTAACTTGTTCCTTTATCGATGATATTAAAGATGAAGTTAATGGAACGAAGTTTGGTAGTGGTGCGCTTCTATTTATCTTTTTTACTAAAATGGCGTTTAGATTCAGTTCAACATTATATTCTTTGGACTTTATTTCGCTAACTTGTTCAACGCTGACGATGGATAAGTAAGAGGTCATGACAAGAAACACTGAGACTGCAAGTAAGAAGTTTAGAGTTTTTCTCCTCTTAATATTGCTCACAGCTAACGTAATCGAATCTGTAATGAAGTTCGTAATTATTGATACTTTTCTAACTCTTTTCTCTATAAACTTTATAAGATAGACTAAAATTGCAAAAGACGCATAATAAGTAAATGAATTTGAAATTACATACCAATTGTTTACTAAATATGATGGAGAACTTAGTTTGATAGCGACTATTTGAGGAACATAAAACAGAGCGGTAGTAAAAACTAAAGTTTTTAATGACTTTGTTATCATCAAACTTAAAGGTATTGAGATCAGCAATGCCAAAGCAATAACTAACTTCAAATAGGATTTTACTTCGGATGTATATAGATCTAAATCTCTTTTAGCTTTCTTTAGGAGTTTAGAAACAATAGCGCTCCTTACTTCTGCTGAAGCATACTTACCTGAGCTAAGGTCTTCTTCAATTCCTTTCAATAATGTCAGAGCTTTAGAAATACTTCGTCGCTGACTAATTAGACCGAACCCTGAAAGTTCTAAACGAGATAGCATTTTTCTCACTTCTTCATACTCTTGGTAAAGCTCTGAAAGCCCTACCCTAGCTATCAATTCTCTTCTAAAATCCAGTACCAAAAGCTCTCCTTTAGATAACCTGTAGTATGAGGAAGAATTATTGAACTCAAATAAGGCTCGTTCTAAAGTTCTTTCAATCAGTAGGTTTACTAAAATTTTAAATTTAGTCTCAACTGGAACTGTTAGCACTACATCTTTAATATCGCGTATTTTTAGAACGTTTTTTAGCTTACTCAACAGAGCTGAATTTCTCTTTACAGTATCGATCAAAAATAGGTACTCGGAAAAGTTATATCCAGCTACGTTATCTTCAATATCAATCCAGACATAACATTTTGACTTAAAACCCCGTATAGAAGTGGGCAGTTTTATTATAACGGTAGCTCCAGCATTTAAAATAAACTCTAACTTTGTACTGTAGTTTGAAGTAACAGGTAAGAGTACTATCTTAGGTACATAATCTAGTCCTGAAGTTTCCTCACAGTCCTTAACTGCTATAACTCCAATAAAATCCCTAGCTTTAACCTTAATATTAAAAAGACCAAACACATTAGATCTAGCTTCAGCACATGTAAGTTCTCCACTATCTGATAATGTGAAGACCACTATGAGAGCGTCTTTAAGTGGTCTTCTAGATGTGTCAAGAATTCTCCCTTGTATAGTGACAGTGTAGTATTTTAACTCTTGAGGAAAACAACATATGCATAATGGTGAAAATAAAAAGAGTAATAATAAACAATAACTAACTATGAGTTTAGGGCTCAGTAGGGCGCTATCCATATAGACCTCATTATGAGCATTATAGCTCCACCGAGAGATATAACCACCCCTTCTCCTACAGCTATGCCAGCTATTATTGAAGTTCTGTATTTCTGCCACCACTCTTTACCCTTTATCTTCTCAGCTATAAATCCACTTACTAGACCAATTATTAATGATATGGCTAAGGGAGGGGCTATGGAGATTCCAGCTACAACTCCGATGAATGTAGAAAGGGGTATTTTAAGTACTGCAAAGATGCCGAATAAAACTATTCCCACTACCAGTCCAGCTAAGAATAATTCTAAATTAAACACTGTCATTGTAACTCTACCCAAAGCTATTGAAGGGAAGAATGTCCACCTAATAGCACGCAATGGCCACTGATAAGCAGCCCAAGGATAGGCAGCAGACGGTATTGGTGCCATTCTCCAGAACATCTCAGTATACAGTAAGCTGAAAATCCAAGAAAGGATCATAGCAGTAATTAACGCCTTGAAATAACTTGATGGCTTACAACCACACCAGTATCCAACTCTAAAGGCATTATTTAACAATAGTGCCGCATCTCTTCCAGGAGCCATTACCCAGGGTCCAAACCAGACATCAGCTTCCTTATACCCACTAAGTATTATTGCTGCTTCTCTCATGTAAGGGGGTTCGAGAACTGCTAATCCTATGGTTGCAACTCCCCATCCAGCTACGAATGCGTAAATGAACTCCCAGATTACAAATGGTATGAGTAAGTATAATGGAAATCTTGGTATCAAGATGTGAAATATGGCTAAGGATGCAGCATAGGAGACGAAGTACATAGTTAATAAGGCTGTGAGCGACATGTATCCAGCTTTTCTCAGAGTCTCTGGAAGAACTCTGAGATTCTTGAAGACTTGAGCGTATTCTTTTCTATAAATTATGAATGGTACTACTCCTGCAACTATGTTTAGAGCCATGTAGGGGTTAAGCCAGAGATCCATGAATGACATTTGGACTATATGCATAACGTCTGAACCTGGAAACCAGTCTCTTTGCCATGCTTCAAAGATTTTTAGTGGTGTAATGAGTGCTATATGATTTCCAACTACGTATACTAGGATTGAAGTTACAGCTATAGCTATTATAACGTTTTTGGGAATTACCCAAGCAGTAGTTATTGACAGTATGTCAGGGACTATTCCTATAGCTGCTCCTTTTAGAAAGACTTCAGTATATCTAGTTAAGTCATTCCAGGGCAGTTTTAGACCAGGAATTTCAAAGCTTTTACCAAAGATAGATTGAGTAACCATAGGAACTCCATAGAGGAAGATACCATAAGTAAAGCCAAAAATAGCACTAAGTATAAATACTCTAAATCTTTCAGGACTTCTCTCAGTTAAGTTCTTAATCAAGTCAGCTTGGTATTGGGCTACTGGGAAAGGCATCTCTTCGATCTCTATGTAAAGCTGAGCTAACAAGTACGAGAGTGATATCTGAGCCATTAAAGAGAGAGCTGCACCAATGAATGCGAGCGCTACTGGTAATGCCCAATCTGAATGGAGAAGAGTTCTCTTCAAATATACTTCCGAGGTAGGAGGAGGAGCCCACCAATATGGCACTTTATCTCTGATCCCTAACATTTCTAGGAATGGGCTCTCGATCATGTACGCCCTGAATATTAAGTCTAGCCATAACGTTGATGACATTGCTGTTCCAGCTGTGAAGTATATTAAGAAAGCTTCTTGAGTGGTTAATGGTTTTCCTAACAGCCTTGCTAACTCAACAAATAATAAAAAGATAATGATAGTGCTAACAGTTACTGGGGTTACTAGTTGTGTATAAAGAGTTACTGGAGTTAATACTATGGCTGAATATAAAAGTGCTAGGAAGACTCTCAGTGTAAAGCCTTCTTTTAATTCTAATCTCTCGCTCAACTTGACTCTCCTCCTATGAGTTCCCTTCCTCTCTTGAGATAAGTTAACCTGTCTTCAGTTCTTAAGCTTCTCCACAATATTAGCTGTTTTCTCAATTCATTAACAAACCTATAGTTTGATCTTATCCAAGTTTCTCTAGCTCCTTGTAATAGATTTAGTTGGACTAAAACGTCATACTGAGCCTTTTCAAGTCCTTTCTTCCTAACGAATTGAACCCTGACCTCCTGTTTTAAGCCTGAACCCCAAGGTGGCAAGTATGTCTGAGTCACTACCTCTTTGACTTCTAAGTCCTTAGATACCCCTTCCTTTATCTCAGCTAATCTGTCAACATAGAAGTTACCTGTTGCTGGTACTCTGTTCATGTCGAAGAACTCCTTGATATATAACATTATTCCATAAATCTCGTTAGGATCGATCTTAACTGGAAGTGGTATGCTCCACCTAGTTCCTACTGGCTTAGTTCTAATCTTCCATTTTCTTTCAATAGATGGAGTTACTAATTTAGCTGATTTTGATAGAGGATATATTGAAGCACTTATTGTGGCAAGTATAAGTAAGCCCATAGATACTACTATGAATGATGATGAGTAGTTTAGTACTACTCCTTCTGGCATTAGATTAAGTAATGTTAATGTACCTCCCCAGACTATTCCAGTGAGATACCCTATTAGACTGCCAACTATAGCGTAAATTAACAACTCAGCTAAGAACATAAACGAAACAAAGGCTGGTGAAAGTCCTAAGGAGCTGTAGATTCCAATTTCTCTAGTTCTTTCATATATTGACCCTAACATAGCGTTGAGGAGTATTAGAGAGGCTAGTATTAGAGGAACTAGTGCGCTTTCAAGTCCCATAACTACTTCAAGTTCGACTCTAGTCATCATGTATACCTTATTCTTTACTGATGCGTATACTATGGTATCTGAGTATATTCTAACAAGCTCTTCAGTTACTTTTTGAATTAGATTCTCATCTTCAATCCTTACAGCTAAACTCCTAGTATTTGCTCCAGGCATTCCTTCTACTAGACTAGCTGGAACTATGACTATCTTACTTAAAGGAACTATTCTGTTATACTCTACATATGACATTGTATCTATAGGAACTACAGGAGTACCGTCGAGGTCCTTTAAATACTTTATTAAACCTTCTTCGCGGAAGACGTTCACGACTGTGAGGTTCCATCCCATAATGTTTATCTTTTTCCCAAGAGCATCACTCAAATCTTCAACTCCAAGAAGTTCTCTAGCCATTCTGTCACTAATTATTACTGCAAATCTACTCTCTTCAGTGAAGAAAGTACCAGGATACGCGCAGTAAGAGGTGATTTTAGAAACTTTTTCTTCCTCTGGTGGAAGAGCTAGTATGGCATAAACTTCATATGATTTGTTATTATAGAAAGCTAGGGTAGCTGGTTCACTAATTCCTGGTATCATACTAGCAGGATAGTAGAATATTCTCTTCGAAATGATAGCTTTTCCTTCCGTAAGTGTTTCTATGACCCTTATTGTAGTTTCTGAAATAGGTGACAATATTGGTGATTTTATTAATATTCCAGTATATGTTGGAACTCCTTCACTATATTCTTGCCAAGTTGGTTTCACTATATAGGTTAGTGAAGTTAAGCTAGTAAGAGCAAAGACTACTAAGATTATTGAAATTAATGAGAGTATAGTTCTGAGTCTTCTTCTTCTCATATTTGATGCTCCTAATGCAAAGGTAGTTATTAATGTCTCAACTCTAGTTCTCTCAAATATGTGCATACCTTTTTCTTTAAGTTGGATTGCTCTAGCTATTTCTAAACCACTTGTAATGATTAAGAAGACTATGGGTAAAGATAATATTAGCACAGAATACCCTAGAACTGTAATAACTGCATTAGCTACGATATAGAATCCAGGATGTAAGGTATACATTATCGCATATGCTGAAACTGTTATTATCAGTATTATAGTTAGTCTTCTTCTTACTCTCCTCTCCTCAAAGATTAATCTTTCAACTAAAAATGCGAAGGGAATTATTAATGCCATTAAGAATACAGCTGAGGTACCTGCAGAGTAGAAGTTATTAATTAGTTTGGTATACGTCTTTGTCATATAAGCCCATGATAGGTAGATATATCCTGCATATTCACTATATTTGCCCTCAGAAAGAGCTTCTTTAGCCTTCTTTAGATACTCCTCTCCTTTTGAGAATTCCTCTACTATTATTGGAAGAGCCACTCGATAACTCTTTAGTACATTAAGCCTTTCCTTATTTAATTTGTACAAATTCTCTACTATTCTTAATTCAGTAAAGGGAACTACTTTTATCTCTCCAACTTTCCTAGATAATACACCTTGAAGAACTAAGAAAGTTTCCTCAGTACCAAGTGGTGTCTGGCCCCTTAAGACTATATCATAAGGCTTTCCTTTCTGAATATAAACTATCATTATGTTACTCATAACATCATAGTCCCATCCATAGTACCATGGCTCGGTTCCTATTCCAGACTCATAGACATTACATCTAGTGAACATTATCGTAGCTGCTCCTCCGACTGTCATTCCAATAGGTCCTCCTAGAGCTGTATAGGGCCCTAAAGCTCCAGGAGGATGTAATACTTCAGCTGGTTCGAACATTACATTAAAATATGCTGTAGGTGTTGATGCTAATGGGAATTTAACATTATAGAGGACTACTTGAGAGGTTTTGAAGACTACTGTAGGGACGGGTTTTAGTAATCCTTTAATTGGCTCGTTAGTGACGATTATGTTCGAGTATTTACCAGCTCCATAAGGACCCATATCTGGAGCATAGATAACACCTCCCTTTTCTTCATTCATAACGTATGCCTTCACTAGGTATGTTCCTCTGGCTGCTTCTAAGCTGGGCATCAAACCATTGACAACGAATATTCCACTATTATTAGCTCTAGCTATAATGTATAGGAAGGGTAAGTACATGTTCTCTGGTTTAACTATTAATACCAGTGCATTTGGGACTGGGTCATAGAAACCAGGTGCTGTAAAGTTATGCTTAACAACTTGACCTATTAACTTCACGAATCCTCTAGCCACATAGAATACTCTTTCTCTTCTTTCTGACTCTAAAGGTTCCCAACTAGGGAAGACCTTTGGGAGATTCTCGTCTACAACTAATCCATAACCTAATGAGGCAGCTATTACCAACTGTTCTCTCACATTATTCCACTTTATGAATTTAGGTAAGTCGAGAGGCGTTAGTACTCGTGGTCTTATATCGTAAATCGTGTGAATTTGAAATGTAAGTCCAAAAGTAGCCATAGTAAATGGTTCTACATCAAAGAAAGCTCTATAAGGTATCGTATCAAGGTAGCTAGTATCTGATAAGGATGTCATGTCAAACTTTTCCATAAACTTCTCTATGAATGCCTTTTCCTCTACTTTTGTCAATTTTAGTTTCTTAGCGATAGTCTTAGCGATATCAGTAATAAACGTATCAAGCCAGCCAGTCATGTACCTCTCAATACCACCACCGCCGTAAGCTCCAGTTCTCCAAACACCTCTACCATAGAAGTTGCCACCATAAAATATTCCAAGTTTATCACTACCAGAGGATATATCAAAGAACATAACTAAGTAAGGTCTTAATCCGAATGTTTCATTTTTAAAGAAGAGCGACTCAACGAATTCCCTAGAGCCAGCTAATCCTTCCCAGTGACCTGAGACAAATAAGAAGCAGACGCTTCTATATGTACCAGTTTTGTTTAATACTCTAGCTAACTCTAGAAGGAATGCTGCTCCTATAGCATCCTCTGCACCAGGAGCTACTGATGGGACTATAGACCAAGTGTCATAATGTGTTCCCAATACTATAGTTTCATTAACTTTCTCAACTCCCCTCAATACGCCTATAATATTGTAAACTTTCTTCGTTTCAAATCTAAATGAGGAAGTGAGCGATACTCTTACCTCACCTTGTAATAGTAATCTCCTCAAATGTATAGCATCTTCCCTTAATATGTAGAACCTCGGAACCTTAAGGGGTATTAGTAATTGCTTTGAGAGAGCTTCATAACTAGTCGTCTCATATGGTTGGATGAATATAAATGCTCTAACTCCTAGAGCAGCGAGCTTGACCCAATTGTAACCAGAGTTGAACTCAATTAGTACAACAGTATTATTGACATCGACAGATAGACTACTAAGGTCTCCATCAGCTACATAGACTAATTTTAAATCTTCAATCTCTCCTTTGGGAACCGGAGAAGTCTCAACTAGATTTGGCCAGAGCGGATAAATCCTTATAGTTTCATTAGTAGTCTCAACCTTAAGGTAAGAGCCCTTGTCTATTGGTACTACTATCTCGTACTCATGTAAGTAAACTTGAGCATACTTCCTCAAATGCTCTACTATGTACTCAGTAGCCTTATAATAACCCTCATAGCCAGTAACTCTAGTGTTAAAACTTGACAGCGCCTTAACGTGTTCCTTAACATTGTCAAGGTTAAACTCTCCTAATACTTTTTCATACTGAACTGATGAGCTTTCATATGGAGAACTTAGTGTTATTGAAGATACAGTTGTGCATAAAAATATCACTACGATGAAGTATAGGCAGAATGTACCTTTAAGTTTCTTCATATGGATCATCTCCAATTTTAACTAATTCAATTGAGGAGATATGACTATTAAGACTTCCTTAATTTCACTATATAAACAT
>Ga0180302_10001642_pt1 | contig 10678 bp, 10 predicted proteins | sample GuaBasSediGuay17_FD_121794 | JGI IMG/M metagenome (GOLD analysis project Ga0180302, IMG submission 121794) | Subseafloor sediment microbial communities from Guaymas Basin, Gulf of California, Mexico - Guay17, Core 4571-4, 12-15 cm | ecosystem: Environmental > Aquatic > Marine > Hydrothermal... | reverse complement strand
GATTACTAAAGTAGAACTTTCTAGAAAATATGATATAGAGTAATTTTTTATTGGAGAACGGTGTTAGTATGAAAATAATTGAGAATATCATCATTGAGTTCTTAAAAAGGAAAATCAGGAAAAAAGCGATTGAATTATACGAGGAAACAAAGAGATGGCGTCTGAATGCATGGAGAGATTATATCGAAGAAGAATTTGAAAGATGCAAGACAAAATGGACACTAAAGCGATTTCCTGAACTTAAAAATGCAGAATTGAATGATCTAACAGATTTTAAAAAATTCCCTCCTCAAGATTGGATAAATCCACCAGAAGATTTCCCAGCGGCGAGAAAAACCTTGACTTCGGGCACGTTCAAAAGAAAAGAAATACAATATTCGAAAAATGATTTAATAAAAGCTATAACAACTGCAGCATGGTATGTGTACTCAGTTAATAAGAAATTCCATGAGAAGGGATTGTTTCTCTACGTGCAAGGAGCGAATAATGAAATGTATGGTACTAGTATTTTTGCCGTGCACGCTGCAAAAATTCTATCTAATCATGGATTCACTGGTAATTTACTAAACCTAAATCATGATGTAAAAAGAATTAAAAAGTACGCTCCATTTGACACTATTCACTGCGTAACTCCATTTTTCCATGCCTTTGTAAACATTATTGAGAATCTTGAGTTTAAATTATTCGACGAAAAGAGTATACTTTATTTGACTGGAGCCCCGGTTTATAGTGATGTTTTTGAAATTATTGAAGAATATCAACGTGAACATAATGTAAAAATACAAGTTTTGGATTATTATGCTGCTACAGAAACAACTATTCTTGCTGTTCAAGGAGAAGAGAAACACAGGCTTATGTATGTGCCATTTACTCATTATGGTGTAATCAAAACAGATGAAGATGTAATTAGCATTCTTGATGCTAAACCTGGAACAATTGGAAAATATTATGTTACTCGATTTTTCGATTATATGATCCCTAACTATGATATTGGAGACCTAATAGAAGTTGTTGGGAGAGCACCAAATGAACTGCCGTTAATAAGAGTTATTGGAAGACACCGAATTAAGAGAATAGAAATTAAATTACCAAAAATTGGAGAAATTCAGGGATTTGCCGGCTATGAATTTAGGACACCCCAAGCCGGATTGCATGGATATGTGTTTAGAGAAGCTTGTGCTAGATATAAAGCAAGGTCCTTCGTGATTGCAGTTCCCAAACAAAACAAAGTAGTATGTTTTCTTTACATGGATAAACCTCTTAAATTAGAAACTATTCTCAAGGAATTAGAAACACATCCTCACGGTAAAGTTATGTTAAAGATGATCGAGTATGGATCTATTGAGCTCTGCATTGAATGTGATCCAAATGTTGTTAAAGCATACTATGAGAATGAGTTAAGAAAACACCCACAAAGTGAACCATTTCCTATAATTTTAAAAACATCAAATAGTTAGAAACTACTATTGAGAGTTAATGCTCTGAAAATCAAAATTAAACATCCACTTATCTCGCCGTCTACTTCTGTACATTGAACTATTAACAGAAAAGACAATCAACCCATTAGAATGCTTGCATCATTTTTATGGTTAAATGAAAGAGATAACTAGGCATTGCATCATCACATTAACGCGATGATTAAACAAGGATTCGGTGATTTAGATGCAGAAGAAAAATAAGATTATAATTTATGAGAGGATAATTGATGTGTTAAATCCAACATACAACTTATTAGTATCTATTTTTCTGAAACTTGACAATATATTCAAAAATGTCAAAAGCAAATTAGGTAAAGACGAAGATAACATATTGCAGTTATTAATGAATAAAATCGCTGATTTGCTTGCTCTTCATTATAATGTAATCAAATATTTTATAATAAAATATCATGCATTCAAACAAGAAAATCACTAAATAAATTGTTATCAAAATTCAGAAAAATCCTAAAGAACCAGAAAAATACTAATAAACCTAAAGAAATTGCTTGAATTTATAGTTCATTTTATTCTTTGGTGTAACGTGTGTGGGATACGCTTAGAAAAGATTTTCCTGTGTTTAAAGAGATAACATATATTAATACGGCATCTATAGGATTAACGCCTATACAAGCAATTAAAATCGTAGAAAAATGGATTGAAGAGAAAAAGTATGGTAACTTGTACTGGAGAAAATGGTATTCAGAAACACGTGAAGCAGCCCGGCTTGCGGCTAAATTGATAAATGCGAACGAAAGAAATATTGCTATCATTGAAAATACAAGCATTGGGATTAACTTAATAGCAAATTCAATAAATTGGAAAAAGGGAGAAAATATAGTTACAAACAACCTTGAGTTTCCTACAAATATATTTCCATGGCAAGTTCAAGCTAAAAGACATGGGCTTGAATTAAGAGTTGCTCAAGCAAAAAATGGAAGAATAGATATCAAGGAGTATGAAAAACTTGTTGATGATAAAACGAAAGTGATTGCTGTTTCTTGGGTTGAATTCTCAAATGGATTTAGACATGATCTAATGGCATTATGTGAACTTGCAAAAAAGCATGATGCTTACCTAATAGTTGATGGTATTCAGGGAATAGGTGCTCTTAAGCTTGATATAAAGAAAACACCAGTTGATGCTGTAGTGACTGGAGCACAGAAATGGTTACTTGGCTTTCCTGGAGCCGGTTTTATGTATATCAGTGACAAGCTACTTGATGAAATGAGCATTTCCTTTGGAGGTTGGTTAGCAGATAAGGATCCTTTTAACTTTGAATTTAGAGAATTTACGCCTGATAATAGTGCTAGGAGATTCGAGCTTGATACTCCTGCTTTTATAAGTTGCATTGTTTTAAAAACAACGTTGAAATACATACTCAAAATTGGAATAGACAAGATACAGGAAAGAGATTTAGAATTAGCACGATACTTAATAGAAAAAGCATACAAAATCACGAAAATCCTTTCGCCAACAGAAGATGGAAAACCGATGTCGCCTATAATTTCAGTTAAAGTTAGGAATCCTCAAGAAGTTTATGAGAAATTAAAAGCGGAGAAAATAATTGTGGCATCACGACGTGGGGGACTAAGAATTTCACCACATTTTTACAATAATGAAGAAGATATAGATTTGTTGTTACAAAAAATGCGTGAGCATATTGTGTAGAATTTAGTATCAATTTGCTCAATATTGGATCCAGTTCCTCATTTCCTAGATAGAAAATGTAATTATTAATAAGATCATTTGAGCGCATTAGAAAATTGTTAACAGTGAATACACGTAACATAGGAAAATTACTTTTGGTTCTGTAGCTTAAACCAATTTTTAACCTCAGATAACTTGAATCTATTAGCAACTGCAGGATATTCATATACTAAAAACTTATTTTGAACGACATCAATAATTTTTACATGAAAGGAATTATTTCTGATGATGTTTATCAACTATATCCTATTTAATTTTTATGAATAATATGTGATATATAATGTCAATTGTTGCAATTGGCAACCCAGTCTTTGATCTAATTGAAACACCATTTATAAAAACCAGCGGCAGAGTACTATCGGGATGTAGTACTAATGCTGCTTTAACGTATGCTAAGCTTGGAGGAAAAGCTACATTAATTGGGAAAGTTGGAGATGACTTCAAGCTAAAATTAATTGAAACCACTAAGAAATATGGTGTCGAGGTAATCGCATTGAAATCAAGAAACAGTGGTGGATTTTATCTTAAATATCTTGATGAAAAAATGGAAGACCGAGAACTTTATGTGCTAGGTGTCGCTGATCCAATAAACTTCAATGAGCTCCCCTCATTTGTATTTGAATCACAAGGCATAATTATTGGACCAATATTAAATGAAATAAGTCATGAATTTATGGTAGATTTGGCAAATAATCATAATGATGGATTAATATTAGTTGATCCCCAAGGATTTCTAAGAAAATTGAATGGTGAAAAAGTAGTTCATTTTAGACCAGATTATATTACTGACATAATACGGCTTTCCCACGTTTTTAAGCCTAATGAAAAAGAAGCTAAAATAATTTTTCCAAACTTAAGTCCTGAGAAGATAGCTCTAAAAATTAGCAATATTAACAATGCTGTTGGAATAGTAACTCTTGCTCATAAGGGTTCTGTAGTTGCATTCATGAATAAAGTATACCATATACCAGCTTTTAGAACTGTGGAAAGAGATCCTACTGGGTGTGGCGATGTTTATGCCGGTGCATTTATGTATTATTACTTAAGAACTGATAATCCAATCGAGGCTGCTGCATTTGCGTCCGCTGCGGCGTCCTTCATGGTTGAAACAACGGGACCAGATTTCAAATTACCATTTAGGGAATTAGAACACAGATTTGAAAAAATTTTAAATGATATAAAGCGCTTAGATTAAGAAGTAAGAATGTGATTGAGATGAAACATTCTCAAAGTTCAAAATCATTACGAGATAAGTACGAAAAAGCCACAATACCGATTGGAAAAGCACTAGGCAGGTTGAAAATTTCTGCTAACATGATGACTATTATTTCAGTAATTTTCGCTGGGATATCAACGTATTTCCTAGCCCTTAGAGATTTGTGGATGGGTGTTCTGTTTTTCCTGATTGCAGGAATCTGTGATATGCTTGATGGCGCTATAGCACGTGCGACAGGTACGGCATCACCTTTTGGAACATTACTGGACAATACCATAGATAGAGTTGTTGAGGGATTTCTCATACTGGGATTAATCCTAGGGGAATTTATCCCCGGATGGCTTGGTGTTATAACTATATTAGGAATGTATCTTCCAAGCTACGTAAGAGCACGAGGGGAGGCCGAAATAGGAGAAAGAGCTTTGGGTTATGGTCTCTTTGAAAGAAAAGAAAAACTGGGAACATTGCTTGCTGGAATATTCTTAACTGGATTCGATATACCAATGATAGAGGAATTAAAGAACATAGGAATAACTAACTACATTTTCTTAGCTTGCTTAATTGTGAGCATATTCTCGATAATAACAGCAATACAAAGACTCTACTTTTTCTATACAAAACATAAGGAAAAAGCCAGTTTTTAGTTAACTTTTAGAAATTTTAAATTTAGTGTCAAAAATGAAGCTAAATGAAGCTATTAATCTTGCAAAACAAGTTATAAAATTCTCTTATTCTCCATACTCAAAAATAAGAGTTTCAGCAGTTTTAATAACGAAAGATGGTAAAATGTACCATGGCGTGAACATTGAAAATGCATCATACGGACTAACAATCTGCGCTGAAAGAGTCGCTATATTCAAGGCCATAAGTGAAGGAAAACGAGATTTCTTAGCAATGATAATTTATAGCCCAGATGTTTTGCCCTTTCCATGTGGTGCATGCCGCCAAGTGATGGCAGAATTCTTTTCACCAGATACCAAGATAATCATCATTAGGGAAAACAGAGAGGGAAAAGAAAAAGTTATCTTAAAATTTGATGACCTATTTCCATCAAAATATTCATTCAAAATCAAAAGAAATTAATTTTATTTGCTCTCAGTACCAGCCAATGCAATTTTGTCCTTTAATTCATCAATCAATGATTCAATTTCACTTGCCGCAGTTCTTAGATTCTCCGCTATTTTAAGGAGTCTATTGAAGAGAGTTTCAAGAAGTTTATCCCTCTCTTCAAGTTGTGCCATGAGCACCGAGAGTTTGGCACCAATCTCCTTTGCTTCTTCATAATGTTCAATCTTAAGTGTGTCCCATTTCCATACAATTTTTCTGTCAGGAGTTATGTCAAATTCACACATGATTCTTACGAGGTCTCTTTTCTCTATGCCTCTCTTTGTGATTTCTTCAAATACTTTCTTATTAAATTCCGCTGCGGCTCTTAGGATTTCATCATTTGGAACTCCTTTATTCCTTAACAAAGCAAAAAGAACTCGTCTTACTTTGTCATCATATCGAGCAGCACGCACGAAGCCGGTACTCATCCTCATAGGAATTTCACCTAAATAACAAATATATAACCTATAAATTGAAAAATGTTTTGAATATAATCTTTTTGAAATAAAAAACAGTTCCTAAGCATTTTTAAGCAACATTCTCTTCTAAAAATGTGTGAAAAAGAATGAATGACGATCAGAATACCAGAATTCTTTATAGGAATGCTTATATTCTTAGCATAATTGGATTCATCGTAACCCTTGGATTTGGATGCGCTGGTTTAATGATTCCATATCTCCTTTTGTATTTTAATGGTCAATTAACTGAATTACCAGAAGAACTTGGTAGGATAGAAGCAGCAGGAGAAATTGCTTTTGAAACCTCTGTTTTAGTCTCTGCATTCATGCTAACAAGAGCATTCTTCGCAAGATACTTTGGTAAATTATCTGATAAACTCGGACGAAAACCACTTATAGTTTTGGGTTTATTGATTTACACATTGCTTTCATATGCGTATATAATGTCTAGAAGTTGGATAGATCTTTTAATTATCCGTGCTATTCAGGGAATTTCATCAGCAATGGTGTGGCCAATTGCCGAGGCAATGATTATGGATAGTGTTAAATGGCATGAACGAGGAAAATACATGGGCATGTATATGACATCAACTAATCTTAGTTTCATTTTTGGTCCTGCAATTGGTGCTTATGTGTACAAATTAAGTGTCATTTATTTTGAATTGCAACTTCCTGATTGTTTATTTGCACCATTTTATGTACTTGCCATAATGTCACTTCTTGCGTTCTTAATGAGTTTCTTTACAGTAGAGCCACTTACTTCTAAAGAAAGAAAACTTAGATTACCTATTACATTGCAAAAAATACCGAGAGAAATTCTTCAGCAAATCTCTTTATCGTTGAAAATAATCTATATTATGGGTTTTGCAAATGGAATTGCCGTTGGATTTGTATTTCCTGTTTTTAATATTTTTGTAATACAATATGTTACCTCAGATCCCGTTGCTTTAGGCTGGCTATCTACAATATCTGGGGCTGCGGGGATATTAGCAAATTACCCCGCTGGGTACATTTCGGATCGCATTGGGAGAAAGAACATCGTTATCTCTGGACAGTTAATAACGCGAATATCAACATTCATATTACCATTTATACGTACATTTCGCGATTTACTAATCATTTCAATTACACGATCAATTGCATTTAACATCATGTCGCCAGCATATCGAGCATTGCAAGCAGATCTCGTTCCTAAGCAATTGAGGGGTAAAGTTTTTGGAACAGTTCAATCACTGTTTAATGCTGGAAGTGCTTTAGCGCCTCTTGGAGGTTTAGTTTATAAACATCTAAGTGATTCTCGATTAATTATCTTCGGTATAAGTCTTCCCGCAATTGCAATAGTTTTTTGGATTAGTGCACTTATTGGTATTTTTACCACGATACTTTTTATAATTTTCGTTAAAGAACCTGAAAAAGAAATCAAACAGAAAATTAGCTACTCCTAATAACATGTTAATTTCAGACAAAAACATTTTGATTTTTTCTTTATAGTGATCAATAAGTTTATGAAGATCCATTAGAATTTTAGTTTCTCTCTTATACTAGAATTTAATAATTTGAGGTGATGCAAAGGAGTAAAATGTACGGAGATTAAGATGCTTCTTTGCATAATAGCAGCAAGCATGTTCTGCCAATTGCTTGCGTTTGTATTCATTCTCATGAGTTATAAAAATGTCAAAGTGAGTAGCTTATTATTCTTTGCAATAGGAATTCTCACAATGTTATTAACATTATTATTCATTTTGTTAGGTAACTTTTATTACCCATATAATATAAATTTAACCAAGCGTTTCTTCAGAATTGCTCTTATATTTGTGACAATATCGTTGATTTTTGCAATGTTATTTGTTGAATTACTGTACAGACAACATCCATCTCCATTTTTCTTTTTATATCTTTCCTTTGGATCGTTTGCAATAGCAAATAGAATATTCATTGCTGAAGTAAAACTTTCTGTGATTGATAACTATGTATTTGGAAGTTCTGTGGTAATATGCTGTGGCATAAATATTGATTCATTACTTATAACACTACTTTCAATGTGGTTAGGAATAAACTTATTTTACATTACCATCAAACAATGGAAAAGAATTAAATCACCTAAAAAACGAAAATGGGGAAGAACTTTTGCATTAGGTGCATTTCTGCTTTTCGGTGGCGTTGCAGTCTCTAGATTATTCCAAGCATTTAATTTAGTTCCATTACAACTGTGTGAAAGCATAACTGTGCTATGTGCAGGAATTGGCGGAATAATTATGACTATTGCATATTTGGCTTATCCTCAATTATCATTACTTCTACTTCATCACATCTACGGATTTGTTATAATGACCATTGGAGGGCTTCCAATAACCAGTATGAGCATTGAAAAGAATATAAGACATTATATTCCATTAATTACTGGATTGCTCTCTGGAATGAGAGCCCTTGGGATTACTGTTCTAGCTGCTGGACCTCCTCAGATAATAGATCTTGGAAAAATCAAAATCATCGCATGCTTTGGTTCAAATATCTGCGCATTTTTGTTAGTAGATCGTGTACTTAATGCACATCGCGATTTGCTGTTGCAGCTCGTTAAAAAGTTAGATAATATGACAATACCAGCTATAATCGATTCGGAGTTCTCTAATAAAATTAAAAAGGAAGTATTCAAGTTCATTGATCCATTTCTTCCATGAAACAAACACCAACAAGAGAACCTCTCCTTATATAAAGATCTGATAATCTGTTAAATGATAATTACTAAATGATAATTACTCTATCTTTGCACACATTGAAATTAAATTAACGTGTTTTATATGAATTTCTTCTTCTTAAGTAATTCTCCCAAGTATTTTCCCTTTTCAGATAACTTATGCTTTATTGTTCTATCCTCATCGATTATGTGAATTACTTCGAATCCAAGAAAAGCTAGAATTTCGGACAAGATCCATCTATGGCATCGCCAAGGTAATTTCTCGGCGCACATTATCACTGTCTGTTTCTTATTTGCAATAGAAATTAACTCATGAAAACTTTTTTTCCACTTATCGCTTGTATAGCAATACACAACGTAATTTTTGAACCCCCAATTCTTCCAGGGGGAAAGTTCTTCAGGAATTTCACTAACACTTCTTTTTCCTCCAAGTTGTGCTCCTAACCAAATATAATCTATCCCTCTTTTATGCAATTCGTTCTCCAGCGTCTCCTTTTTGAAATGCGGAAATTTTCTTGAGGTAGGAAATCTTCGCACATCAATTAAGACTTTAATCTCGAATTTCTCAAGTAATCTTATGAATTCCTCTAATTTTCGCGTAGAGTGTCCAATGGTGTATATGGTTCTTCTTTTGTTTTTTGTCAAAGCAAATAACCTCGAGTAATTTTCTATCCAAAATAAAGATTAATATCTTTTTAGGAGTATTACTATTGCCTTATTCACTAATCTGTTTTGAAGCAAAGGGATACTATCGCTTCTCTGGAAAAATTAGTTATGAGTACTATACACGTTCTGCTTTGCTTAAGACTTCGGATATATTTTTGCTTGCATACTTATATCCGAGAAGAATTGCTAATATGCTTGATGGAACTACAATTATTAGGAATACTGATATTATGAGATCGTAAGGAATAATCGTTGGAGTAGTAATCTCACTAAGCATGTTACTGACATCTATAAATTCTGTGGCAACGATTATCGCGCCCATGGTTCCAATCATGTAGCTGAGAATTGATATGATGAATATTTCAACTGCAAAAATCTTTGAAATGTCAGCTCTTGAAGCACCTACTGCCCTTAGCACACCAATTTCCCACATTCGCTCAGTTACTGTAGTTATTATGCTCAGCACTTCGCCAAGTAGGGATACTAATACTGCAAACGAAAAGAGAGTTCTAATGATACTTTCGAGTCTTTCAAGCGCTTCTTTTGTTCTTTCAAGATACTCTGTTATAGCTATCACTTGAATATCATAATCTTCTCCAATAACATTCTGAATATCATTCGCAATCTTGACTGGATCTGCATTCTCTGAAACTCTGATGAAAATCCTTGAATACCAGATGCTTTTGGAAATTCTTTGAAATGTATTTAATGACACGAGAATGTCGCTTGTTGTTGCAGCTTTGCTTGCAAATTTTGTAAATGTAAAACCAGGAGCTATTGAGATTATTCCAACAACCTCAAGAATAAATGTCTTTTTCATCACTTCTATTCTTATTTTATCACCAACAGAAACATCGAGTAAGTCTGCTAAGCCTTTGCTAATAATCACTGTATCATTATCCAGCAAGGCATTGAATATCTCGGGGTGTAATTCAAAATCGGAGATAAATGCTGTCTTTGAGTAATTCACTGGATCTATTCCATATATTTTTACGTTGGCTTGCCGCCAGAAAACTAAGTCACCAACTTTGCTAGCAAGAGAATATGTAACTGGACATACATCCTTTACTCCACTAATGTTGAACAATGCTTCTGTAATATTTTCTGGTAATGGTTCGCGAGCATATAAAACAACTTCAGCACCAGCCTGAACCTTGATAGATAATTCTATTGTTTTTTCTTGCGTATTTACTAAAATACTAACTAAAAACAATGAGGAAACTGAAAGAGAGAGCATAAAGAATATTAATAAAGCCCGATGCTTATATCTAAGGATATTTCCCCTTGCTATGTGACCCCATATTTTTCCTATTGGTGTTAATATTGCTTCGATTGCCTTAACTAGTAATGG